>Ga0255763_1000769_pt1 | contig 34892 bp, 41 predicted proteins | sample 041ome_2_FD_179963 | JGI IMG/M metagenome (GOLD analysis project Ga0255763, IMG submission 179963) | Coastal salt marsh microbial communities from the Groves Creek Marsh, Skidaway Island, Georgia - 041406US metaG (version 2) | ecosystem: Environmental > Aquatic > Marine > Intertidal zone > Salt...
TGGTAAGTTTTATGTGGGTATTTATGCATTTTTGATTGCGTGATATTGCATTTCATTTTCAATAGCAACACGAAGCGACTCATCTAAGATGGTATTAAATATCATGTGTTCATTTATGTACGCGTCTGCTGTCCATCGTAATCCGGCACCCTCATATCCTATGCTCCATGGGTAATTATTAGGATCGATTTGAAAAGTGCGCGACGATGTCACATCAGAATCGCTATTTCTCACACCATTCTGTCTCAGGACATGCGACGTAGCATTCACACTTGAACTGGAATTTTCTTCTACAACAGAAAATACAACGACTTCCGCTGAAGTATAACCTGTTCCCGGATTTGTCCCTATTCCATCACCCTGCTGTGTTTGAAGTCGCTGACTCGACTGATACCACCATACTCGTAAATCGGATGTGTATGTACGGTGTGCATAACCCTTCCCGTATACATTCCTAGCTTGATTCGATGCCAAGTTACTTGGTGCTTTAAAACTGACCATAGAGGTACGCTGTACCAGTGTAGGTTGGTTGGTTGAAAATGGTACTACATTATCACTACCAGGAATCGTCATATACGCATTTTTCAAGTTCACGCGTTTACTCGTAGTTTCGTATTTAGGCTGAACTGTCACACTCGTTTGCGTCAAATCGTTAGCCTGCCCACTCTGGTCATACCACGTCACGACGTACCCAGTACCACCCTCGAGCCACGTCTCCACATCAAAGTTCACGGGGTACCCATACTTATCGAAGTAGACGTCGGTCTCCGCATTGTCTGTGGAACGTCGGAGACGGACCTGGGCACCCGTGTACGCCCCAAAGAGACGACGAAGGGCGTACGCCCCAACAGCTTGGGTGTAGACACTTGAACCCAAGCCATCGAGGGCACCGGGGTTTGGTTTGACGAGGACGATACCTGAGCCACCATTGGAACCACCTCGTCTTGAATTATTTGCCCCACCACCCCCACCACCACCACCTCTATGTGGTGTGGCGTCTATACGACCACTTCCCCATTGATCTGTACCATGACCTCCATTCGTACCACCTGTACCCCCGCCACCTGAACGCCCTCCACCACCACCACCTGAACCATACACATCGTTGTATATACCAAATACATTTGCTGTATACCCCTCACCACCATTTGCACCACCACCATTATATGCCGTAAACCCAATCTGCGTTGCCCCCCCGCCACCACCACCACCTCTATAGGACGTTGAAGTGCTACTCCCACCACCTTTATTACCTAAACCATCTATTGAAAGAAGTTCGGAAGTGGCACCACCATCTTCACCACCGTTTCTACGGGCACCCCCACCTGAACCACCTATAGATTCAGATGCACCACCACCATTTGCTTGGATTGCGGACGTAAATTGAGAGATTCCTCCATTCGGTGCGGGATCACCGGTTGGACCTCCACGTCCAACTTTAATTTCAACCCCTGGAGTTACAGGTACACCCTGTCTAAACACAACTTCACCCCCCCCACCACCACCAGCGGGTCCATTTGAGCCGTGTGCTTTACTACCACCCCCACCACCACCAACCACGAGAATATCTGCGTAGGTGACACCCTCAGCGTCCCACGTGTAGGTCGTCTCCGTCCCAGAACCCGCGTAGAGGAATGCCAAGGTTTCTTCGTTTGTGATGACCCCCTGTGTACTCGTAAACGATGATGGGAGTTTCGAGGAAATGTCCCACTTATGGGTGAGGTACTCAGCGACATAGGCGCGCTCAGAGGCACTGAGCACACCGTCATAGACGATAAACTCATAGATGTTTCCCCAATATTGTGAATCACTAACACCACCAAGGCTGGCAAATGGGAGTGTATAATTTGTAGCGCTATTGATGGTTGAGTCCGTCCCGCTCTCATTCAGTTGAAACTTATAGATTGGTGACGACGTACTCAATTCCCAAACCAATAAGTTTCGGCTACTGGTCATATCAGTGGTCACATCAAACCCGGAATCCACGAAAGTACTACCATTATTATCATATAAACCCAAATTATTGTTACCGGTCTGTACAATTATCGGGTGGTCTTCTGTTGCTCCTCTAGTTAGAGTTCTATAACTAGCTGTGCTATTCAATATCTGTGTTACACAAAATACAGTATACTTCCCCGTTGTGGGTGCGGGTATATTAGTGAGTGTGCTACCTACAAGTCTTTTAGCATGTCCGTAAGACCCACCAAAATTCATATAAGGAAACCCGTCGGCGTCTGTACCTTTGAGACTTGCATTCGTAGACACCGTAAAGTCTAGGCCATTCCCGGATTGGTCAGACCACGTGGCGCTCCCAGCTGTGTACTGGTCCGCACTGAGACTCAATAGAGTATTTGATGGTTGATAAGTTCCAAGCACGATATCACCATCGTCATTACACAGTAGAGTGTCCATATGTTACTGTAGTATCACATTATAATCGGGCAAATTTTTCCTCACGCTATATTAAATGTCTCTGAGTGGCGTGAACGCAGGATATCTTGACGTTCGAAACGCCATCCTACGGGTGGGTACCCTCGACGTTCAGACCATCGTGTCTGGGGTCGACACCGCCACGAACATCGCCAAGACGAACACGATTTTACTATGGGACGACCAGGGTTCGGACATGAACAGCCCGCCATTCATTCTCACCAGCGCGACGCGAAGTACGTCGCCACCCTACCTCGAACTCGGTGGAGGCGTTGCGCACGTGGGCATCAAGCTCCCGAACGCGTGGCTCGGGGCGTTCGAGGTGTACATGTCGGACACGACGGATGCGTCCATCAAGTTGCACACTTACACGACGGACACCACGACGTATGGGGACACGGGCTACGAGCTGGTGCTCAACAGCAGCGGCGTGACCCTGAACTACGATGGCGCCCAGGTGGCCACGGCTGCGTACACGTGGACCAATGACACGTGGCATCAAGTGGTTGTTGGATTTGAACGCGGGGCGTGGACCGTCTCAGTCGATGGCACACCCACGCTCATCAAGGATGACATCGAACGCGAGGCGGTCTACGCGAACGTTGGGCAGTATCTTCGCCTCGATGCCGCCAGTGCGACGACCACGAAGCGCGTGCGCTACGTGAAGTTTGCCGCCAACGGCCAATGGCTCCAGAGCAACACTGGGACCTTGTCGTACACCCAAGGGAAAGTTACCATAGGAACGCACAATGCGAGTAATCAACTCCTCACGATTGATAGTGGCAGCAGCTATGACGCTCTTCGAATTACAAGTAACGCCGAACCCATTGGTCCGCACATGTACTTGGTAGATTCATTCTCAAACGGCATGACAATAAATTACATGTGTCACGGTCACGGCGGTGCAAGAAATAATTCCGTAGAATTTCGTGGTTCGACATCAAATCCTATAAACTTTCACTTTACACCAAGTGATGACTTGAATAACCCCGAAGTTGTCATCGATACATCTGGGCGTTTGGGTGTAGGTGTTGGTACTGAACCCTCATATCTTCTCGACGTCGGCGGCACCGCAAATACTGGTGCTCTCACGACGACCTCCGCGAGCATCACTGACGTGACGCATTCCACATCGAAAGACACCGGGGCGCTTCTTGTCACCGATGGCGGTCTCGGTGTGGAGTCGAACATTCACAGCACCAACGTGTTCGCCGCGTCGCACGTGGGCGTGGGCACCACCGCGACCTCGTACAACCTCGATGTCAACGGCACCGCCAACGTCGGCGCCATCACCATGAACTCCAACGTCTACGCACCGAATTTACAAGTCGCCCAAGTCGCATCAAACTTGGTGACGTGGAACAGCGCCACCGGGGACTTCATGGACTCTGGGGGGCTCATCAGCAACAAGTTGGCCATCGTGTCTGAACAACCCCCGAGTGCGTTGACTGGGGACACGACGACTATCCAAGGGCATGGGAAGTATGTGGTTGAGGTGAGTAGCACGGCAAATAGTGCCAACGCCAAGCACCAAGCGTTCGATAAGAACAGCACCGGAAGTGCGTGGTTATCAGCCGCGAACTACGACGCGAACGGCGACCACACAAACAGCGCGGTGACGCTCAATTCCATTCAGGGAGAGTACATCAAATTGACGTTGCCCTATAAAACAACACTTCGACACTTTACGCTCGCGTGTAGAAACAGCGCCAATTCGACCTTACAATTTCCGACCGATTTCACACTACTGGCGTCCAACGACGGGTCTTCGTGGACGTCTCTGTATTCATTATCAGGGGGCGACACGCCGAGTATAGCACAAGTGAGCACGTACATCGTCAATGCGGCGAGCTCTTACAAGACGTACGCAATCGTCGTTGAAAAAATTTCCCCGAATTCAGGACCATCTCTTCAAGGTGGTTTCAGTGAATGGCGCCTCTTCACGGAATCGTTCAGTGTCGAGGGGGGTATCGTCTCGACCACCGCGGCGTCTGGTTTGGAAACTGGGTTCACCGAACATCCGGTGGCGCCTATGACGGACTACAAGACCTACGTCGAGGGTCACGGGACCTATGAGGCGAGTGCGAGTACCAAAGGTATATGGTTTCACCCTACGTACGGTTCCCCATTCGATTACGTCATTGGTGATAATATGTGGGAATCTAGTACTAATTGGTCCGCCTCAAATGTGTACAATAATTCAAATTCGACAACAGACGTTGGCGGTACACGACATTACGGTGAATGGCTTCAACTCAAAGTACCTTATCCAATCGTATTATCGCACACAGATGTGTACCCACGTACAGGTTATGTAGAAAGAAGTCCTGGAAGTGGGACTATTTTAGGTTCTAACGATGGAGAACATTGGTACAAACTTACTGAGTATAGTTCCAAAACATATACAGCTGGTGTCGCCACAAAAATTGATGTGAACGCGACGACAGCCTATCAATATTTTAGAATAACGGTGAATAAACTCGCGAATATCACATACGCCAGTGCTGTTGATATAGGTGAATGGCGCCTCTTCTCCGCGACCGGTGTGACCAAGATGGACAACGTCCTCATCTCTGGGGAGTTGGCGGTGCACGGTGGGGCTCTGCAAACCTCGCACATCAAGTGGCCCAAGGTGCCCCTCAAGGCGAATGAAAGCGAGGGGTACGTGGCGAGTGCGAGTAGTGTATTTGATAATTTCTCATTTTATCAACCATATCATGTATTCGAAGACAAGGTAGAATATATAAATAATACTCAACCAGCATGGGCATCGGGTGATGGTTCATTTTCGAGTGGTTCAGCTGGCACCAGTCGAACAACTGGTGAGGACACTTTCAACCATGAATGGATACAGATTCAACTCCCACAGGCTATACAGCTCTCTCATTTCAATATACTGAGACGAAGTAAAGATAATAATAGAGTTAATGAAGCTCCTAAGAATGGTTTTATGTACGGTTCAAACGATGGAGTCACGTGGACAAAGTTGGTCGCGTACAGTGACCTCACGTACGTGGATTATCAACCCACACGGGTCAACGTCCAAAGTACGATACCCTATACGTACTATAGATTGGCGGTGACTGCAACTATTGGTTCAATAGATTACGTTTGTCTCACCGAACTCCAACTCTTCGAATCCACCTTGGGTGTGGGGACGTCGGCGACGACGGCCAAGTTGACGGTCGATGGGGGTCTCGGCCTCGCCAAGGGGTCCCAAGTGTTCGCGGGGTCGGATGTCATCGCGGAGTTCCCCAAGCACGATAGGCCGTTGACCAAGTATCCGGAGGTGAACATGACGGCGGATAGCTCTGGCGGGTATGTGGCGAGCGCGAGTTCGCATTTAAGTGATGGTCAAGCATTCAGATGCTTCGATGAGTTCAGTGGTTTATTTCACACACAATACCCATACTACACAGAAAATGGGGGTACGTACGATCCAGGACAAACGGCTGTAGGTTCTGGTTCTCCGGCTAGTGGAACGACTTTACCGAGTCACGAACTCGTAAGTGGGTACGCGGGTGAATACATCACTTTGCAACTTCCCAAAAAAATCAAACCCGCAAAAGTTGAAATAAACACTCGAGCGGATGAAGGTGCTAACTTAGACCAAACGCAGTCCGGTGAAGAACTAGCGTTGGTTGGTTCAAATGACGGTTCAACCTGGGAAGTCATTACGACGCACACGGTGACGAAATACCCAGATAACAACGTAGACTCATACTTTTTCCCCGTCAACACGACAAAATATTATAAACATCTCGGCCTCATCTGTACAAACACAGGACCAGTCGATTCTATATATAACACGGCGTGGAGTATGTCAAACCTTCGATTTTGGGGCTACGAAGAAGGCGACGAGAGTGTGGACATCGTGCACAAGAGCATTCCCAACAAACCAGGGCAGCAACAGCTCGCCGTGTACTACGAGGCTCGGGACCCCAACTCGTACAGTTTTGCGGACTCGACCAAAGTCTATGACCTCTCCGGCTCGGGGGTGACGGGGACGCTCAATGGTGTCGGCTACGATGCCGTGGACAATGCGTTCACGTTTGATGGGGTGAATGATTATGTTGAATCATCTATCACAACATTATCTGGCGATCAAATACACTCTATTTCTTTTTGGTTAAAATTGACCAATAGTCAAATAGGTTCGGTGCGACAAGATCCATTCTTAATAGGTAATACGTCAAATGCAGCTGATAAATTAAGTGGTATGCTTATTCAATCCGATAATATATATTGGTATTTTAGTGGAAACGATATAATAATTCCATCGTCGTCATTATCACTCATTGGTAAAAAATGGTACAATATAACACTTGTATACACGGGTGGTGGTGGTACTATCGCAAATCGAAAAATATACATTGACGGGTTAGCGTATAATGGTACAATTACATACGGTGGAGTTGGTTATGGTAATATTTTAGCATTTGATTCTTCTACATCTAAAATTAGAATAGGAAAATCGACTGCATTTCCATTGAACGGTTCCATCGCCAACTTCCGAGTCTATGGGAAGGCTTTGTCCGCCGACCAGGTCCGGGAACTCTACGAGTACGATGCGGAACGCTTTGGTCACCGCCAAAACTTGGTGGCTCTCCACAAGGGCAACTTGGGGGTGGGCGTCTTGCACCCGACGTCCAGGTTCGAGGTCGCCGGGGCAGATGGGTTGCAGGAGTATCCACCGAAGGCGATGACTGGTTTTGAAACGTATATGGAGGGTCATGGGGTTTTCAAAACAAACCCCACCATTCTTCTAAGTTTAGGTGTTTACGCTACACCCACATGGAAGGTATTCGATCGTAGTACAGATTACTTTACTAATGACATTTGGCACTCCGAAAGGGACAGTGGAGAAGTAAGTGGTAGTTATGGTTTTTACACAGGAACGAGTGATACATACACTGGAACAAATTCACTGAATGGCTTGTACGGTGATTACATTATTTTGGAAAATCCATATAAGATAAATGTCACAAAAATGTATTTGAAACCAAGAATCAACAATGGTAATGCAATAAACATGATAAGAGCATTCACTTTAATGGCTAGTAATGACGGTAGTAGTACTTGGGATATATTGGCACAAAAAAGTGAATTGACATCGTGGACCTCTAACGGATATACATTTGACGTTCAAAATACGAATCATTATATATATTATGCATTAGTGGTAACACAAGCTGTTGGATCTTACGCGACTCTTTCTGAACTCCGCTACTTCGGCACCCCCGCTCCCTCAAGTTTGGAGGACGGACACCTGACCTTGGGTAAGGCTCTGACCCTCCCACGGGTCTCCGGACACCCCGCCGGGGCGGAGACACCACGGGCGGAGTCCCTCGTGGTCCACTACGATACCACGGTGGATTCGGTGGTCTCGGGGAGTACGGTGGTGGACATTTCGGGGAATGGGTTGAATGGGACGCTCACCGGTGATGCGGCCTACTCCTCCACGGACCGGGCGTTCACGTTTGATGGGTCGGGGGATTACATCTTTACTGGTAGTATTGGTAACCCCGCGGGTGCGTGGATTCATAGTTACTCAATGTGGATTAATCTAGACAGTTACAGTGATAAAAATATAGTACTAATCGGTAAGGATGAATTAACATCTAGAGCATCTTCAATAGCACTCAAGAGTTCCACAGCTATACAATGGTTTTTCTTTGGAAATGATGTGACGTTTAGTCATTCCATGTCTCTGGGTTCGTGGTATCATATTGTGGCTGTATACGATGGTGGAGCACCCGATTCGAGTAGACGAATGTGGATTAATGGTACCGAATTAACAATAAGTTTGGCCGGGGTGGGGACGGCTCTAAATTTATACGCAAATGCCGAAATGCGTATAGGTAGAAGACAATATAATAGCTATCCATATTATTTCGACGGTTCCATCTCCAACTTCAAACTCTGGGACGTCGCCCTCACGGCCGAAGAGGTCGCTATGGAGTATGCCCTCGGACGCACCGGGAAGTCCATCAATCTCACCGATACGGCCCTCTGTTTGGGGGGCACAGTGCCGAGGGCGCAGTTGGATGTGAGGGGGTCGGCTTTGTTTGGGGGCAACTTGGGGATTGGCACGACGAATCCGAATCAGAAGCTACATCTACTAGGTACTGGAACTGGTTCCAGTCCTAAAATAAGATTTGAAACATTGAACAACGGTAACTACCAATATACAGTAAACGGGACAGAGATCGGTGGTATCCAATTTGGTGCAGACGATTACACTTGGCTGACACAACACATGTCTTCAGAAATTGTCGGTATTCATAGAAATCCAACCTATGACGGGGCACAAGGAGACCTTGTATTTAAAACTTCTGGAACGCAGGGTTCTGCGCCCACTGAAAGAATGCGCATACGACATGATGGCAACGTCGGCATTGGGACGACGAATCCCGCAGCTAAATTGCATGTTTCAGGTGACCTAAATTTAGGTTCTTCAACGAATTATTTATTTCGTCCAAGTGTATATTGGTATCAAACATATTCAGGTACAAGTGGATACGCCCGGGCGTTCTTAGAAAATAATAATACATGGACTTTGAATGTTAATGGAAATGATAAAATGTATATCAGACCAGATGCGGGTGTTTTACTCGATAACTTTACGGGGCAGCATAGGTGCTTCGTCGACGGTGTCCACTCTCGAAATATAGATGACTACGTGGGACTGGTCGTTTGTGCGAATAAAAATGCATTTACGAGTGCGAGTTTCAATACGTACAAGGGAAATCGTGCAATTCAAATGGATGAGACTTTACCTGATGTCAGTCTCAGTAAAGTCGCGCGCGATAAATCGTGCTTTGGTGTTATTTCTCACATTGAAGACGAAGAAAAACGCGAGGATACCTACGGTTCGATAACAATTCCGGTACCAAAAGAACTCGGCGACACCCGAGTGTACATCAACTCCGTCGGTGAAGGCGCGATGTGGGTCACGAATATCAACGGCCCTCTCGAGTCGGGTGATTACATCACGACGTCCAACGTCGCTGGCTATGGTCAGAGACAGGACGACGACATTCTTCACAACTACACCGTGGCCAAGATTACGATGGATTGCGACTTTGAGCCACCGGACATCCCCGTGCAACGCATCCTCAAGGAACTCTCCAACATCACCTACTGGTACCAGTTGGAAGATGCCACCTCCAACGCGTACGACCGCACCCAAGAGGAGACCTACTACACGTTGGACCGCCGTGTGGAAGTCTACGGTCACGTGGACGAGCAATCCAACGTGTTCGTCGAACCCGTGCACGACCTCGAGTTGTACACGAAAACCCAAGAAAACATCGTCTCCGAGGAGGTGTACAACGCCCTTCCAGAGGATGAACAGGTGCTCTACGACAGCAACACGTTCACGTACACACAAGTCACTGAACTCGTCCCCGACGTGTGGGGTAGTCTCGACACCGACGAACAAAACACCTATGTCCATGGCTATTTCAACATCGTGACCGACGAGGTCCCTTCGGGGACTCCTGGCGCGGTAGATTGCACGCGCACCTTGTACAAAAAGATTGTCAACGAAACAAAGGTGGAACCCGCGACACCTGAGGACTATTTCTCCGAGGTGCGTCAGGAGTGGGTGAACGTTCTCGATGCGCACGACCAGCTCCAATGGGAGGACGTGCCTTGGGGTGAGACCGAGCCCGCGTACAAAATCCGCTATCTCGATGCCGATGGTCAAATCACCACCAGGCACAACGAGGTCCACAGGGCCGCCTTCGTTGGGGTGACGTACCATTGTGGCTAAGTACTTAAAAATTTAATTCTCTTGTAATAATATAAAAGATGTCTGGTGGAATCGCCCAACTCGTGGCAATTGGCCAACAAGACGCCCATCTCGTCGGCAACCCCGAAATTTCCTTTTTCCGCAGTACCTACAAGCGACACACGAATTTTTCGCAATCCGTCGAACGTCAAGTCATCCAGGGCAACGTCAACAACCATGGCATGTCCTCGGTGCGCATCGAACGCAAGGGGGACCTCCTCAGCTACATGTACCTCCAACCGGTGAAGAGTGATGGCACTCAAGCCGACGCGACCATCACCGACTGGACCACGGTCATCGACAAGGTTGAAGTGCTCGTGGGTGGTCAAGTCATCGACACCCAGGACTCCCTCTTCAGCTGCTTCGTCGCCCCCAAGGTTTTGTCCCAAAACCTGTCCAAGTCGCGCCTCGGTGGCTTGTTCGAAGGCGCCACGGCCAGTGGTTTCTACCCCCTCCGTTTCTTCTTCTGCGAGAGCTGGCAAAACGCCCTCCCGCTCGTGTCTTTGGCGTACCACGACGTTGAACTCCGCATCACGTGGGGTGCCAGCGCGGCCTCGTACAAGTGGGAGTGCTACGCGAACTTTGCGTACGTCGACACCCAGGAGCGTGATTTCTTCGCCACCAAACCGCAACAAATCATCATTCACCAGGTGCAAACGGCTTTGGCTTCCGGGGCGAAGATTCAAGAGTTGAACTTTAACCACCCGGTCAAGTGCTTGGCGTCGGCCAACGCCACGACGTTGAACATCATGACCGCCACGAACAAGTTGAAGCTTCAAATCAACGGCACGGACGTCGCCGACTACAAGTGGGCGCACCCGAACTTTGGCGCGGTCACGTCGTACTACCACACCTCGTTCTCTGATAACGACAACAACAAGGGTCTCTTCTTGTATCCGTTCTGCTTGGACGTTTCCAAGGCCCAGCCGACGGGGTCGCTCAACTTCAGCCGCCTCGACTCCGCGCGCATCGTCAACGACAGCTCGCTATCCAACGACACCATCTATGCCATCAACTACAACATTCTCAAGTTGGAGAACGGCATGGGCGGTTTACTTTATTCTAACTAAGTAGTATGTGGACCACTATTATGCTCTTGGGCATCGTTTTCGTGCTCACCTACGACCCCAAATCCAGGACGCTTGAAAAAATCGTAGAATCCCCAGCACGACCCGTCGACCGCGACAGTCAGCAGATGTACTTTCAGAAGTTACAGTTTGGGGAACTTAAAAACTAGAGACTTTTATTAATTAATGATTTCAATGGACAGACAAACACTCACACTCATCGCCGTCATCGTATGCTTGATTGGCATCGTCGTCATGTTTCGAGAACTAAAGACCGCCAAGGAAGACGTCGAAGGACTTAAAGGGTTCTCTATGAACGTCATGAAACGCATGCAGCCCGTGCCAGTGCCCCAGCCCGTGAGCCCACCACCGCCACCGCCACCGGCGCCGCGCGTTGAAAAGAAACAGGAAGAGGTCGCCGAGGAAGAAGTCGAAGAAAAATAAATCCGCGGATAGTAGGATTGCCAATGTGCAACGATGAAAAAGTACAAGGCCATAGCCATACCGATATCATTTGCAGAAGAGAAACCTAGATTTCTCACGGTGAGGGACCGGCGGTTTAAGGATTGGATTTTCGTCACAGGGGGGTGTCGACGCAAAGAAATCTTTAACCCCCTCCGGTGTGCCCTTAGAGAACTTGAAGAGGAGACGCGCGGTGTGGTGTCTCTAAAGAATGGAGAATATACGGATTTTGTTTTTACATTTAAAGAAAGTCCCCAAGTGGAACTCGTGTACCACGTGTTCCTCTTTTTCGTGAGCTGGTCAAAGTCCGAGCAACAGCAGTTGTTGAGAAAGTTTAACGATGAAAAGCTCAAGACAAATTTGAAGAAAATCAATAAACAACCCTATAAAAAAACATACGACGAAAACGATTACATGGCGTTCGACACACTTTCAGAGTTCAACGCGAAGAAGAATTGGGACCTCATCTCCACGAACGTGGTGAAGAACCCGGAGTTTTACAGCTGCATGACTTCTTTGCACAGAAAAAAGTTTTCAATTAAGTAGAGACGATGAAGTCTAAGAATTATATTTTAATGCAAATCAAAGATTTATATACAAACAAGTTGGGGTTATATGACCACCAGGCGGATGGTGAGATTGAAAAAATAAAAGATAAAACGGTGTATGAGCTTTTAGTGATTAAGAAAACCCTCTCTGAATCCGAGGATGGCCCGAACATGCAGTGCCTCCACTGGTTTAGAGATGAATCACGTTTTGATAACTAGAAGCCTATGTTTCGCCAATGGTGTGCACAGGAAGGATTCATGCATTCACGCAATTTGTCGCATGTACTGATGGACGGGGGGTGTCTCAGCGTACCATTCGACAAATTACGAGCATTCAACGCGCGCTACGTCGACGCGTGTCAGCGGGGGGAGAAAGTGTACGTCGTCGAACAGAAGACGGACACCTATAACTTCTTCGTTGACATAGATTACAAAGATACGGACCCCTTGTCGCTGGAAGACATCGAGGACGTGTGTCGCATCATCTGCGACAAAGTGCGACGCTACGGGGGACAGCGGTGTTTAGTGAGCGTCGCGGAACCGAAGAAGGTGGACGCGGACAGGTACAAGACCGGGGTTCACCTGAACTGGTTAGGACTCGTGGTGGACCAAAATGCCGCGGTGGCCCTTCGAGAACACATTCTCGTCGTGTTGTACACGGCAAAGGCGGGCGTGGATTGGAACGAGGTGATAGATAATTCCGTGTACGGCGACCCCGATCGCGGGTCGAAGGGTAGTGGGTTTCGCCTCCCCTGGTCGCACAAGAAGGCCAAGTGCGTGTCGTGCAATGGTCAGGGGTGTGCGACGTGTGAACATTCGGGCAAAGTGACCCAGGGCATGTACCTGCCCGTGTTCACCTATCAGGAGGGGCGCATGGAGCCCGTGGACCCGTCACCGACCACGGCGTTGTTGGAGATGGCAGAGGTGCGCACCCACGTGACCGAGGTCGTCAAGGTGGAGCCCCCCGCCAAGGCTATCAAGGAGGGCGCGTTCACAAAGGTACAAACCAAAGATGAGTTACACGACATCGAGGTCAAGGCGATGCTCGAAATGTTTATTCAGAAAAACATGGAGGGTCAAGCGAATGCAAGGGTCACGAAAGTTTTCAAATACAAAACAACATTTCTCGTGTCCACGACGTCTCGATATTGTGAGAATCTTCAGAGGGGGCATGGGTCCAATCACATTTGGTTTTACATCAACGGGAACACCATCACACAAAAATGTTTTTGTCGTTGTGAGACGGTGCGAGAGCGCAGGGATGGGTTTTGTCGCGACTTTGCGGGTAAAAGGTACACGCTCACCCTGCAATTGTTTCGAATGCTCTACCCAGATGGGTCCGCGGTGTGTCGACCCGTTGCGTCACCAGGCCCATCGACGTCGCAGGACGTGGTGGATACCACGGAGTTTGAAGTTTTCATACAACGGTATTTCACAGGTCATGAAAACACAAAAGTGATTCGAGTACAAAAGAATAAAATTTTCACAAACAACAACTTTTGTGCACTCGTGGGTAAAAGTCACGGACAGATGTGTTTCAACGTGGACAAGAATGGGTTGATGATGTTGGGGTGTCCGTGTAAACAGAAGAAGGGTGTTAAAGTGTTGCCATCGATGTTTAAAAAAATTATGGGTAAACATTAAATGACCTTTGCGTTCTTTGGTGCCTTGGGATACCTAGGTTACGTCCTTCGCTCCGAACGTGTATCATGGGGTGCTGAAGAGGAAGAGTTAAAGGAGGAGGCGTTGAAATATTCAGGCATCGACCCCGACGAGTTCAAGGCGTTCGCCGCGGGCATGGCAGAGGCCGAAGCCGTGGTGGACACCGCACCCAGAGCGGCTGCGAAACACCTTTACGACGCCCTCGACCGGTTTGAAAACTTGGGAACACACAACAATTACGACGTTCAAGAGGAGGTGCACGACGTCGCCACGCGCGTGGGCATCGCGATGGAGCGCAAAATTTTAGAAAGTTGTTTGAAATTAAAAATAAACTGGACACCAAGATACTTAAACAATACGCTCAACTAATTCATTAAGATGACTACACGATACGGACGCGCCATCAAGCCACCAAAGGATGTATATGTTCCCGAGATGGTTGAACTCGAGGACGATTACAGCGAAGATGAATACGACAGCGATTACTCTGCGAGTAGTGACATTTCCACGGACCAGGAAGGGTCTTCGTCGGAAGAGGAAGAAGACGTGTGTGACGACGATGACGAAGGCAGTTTGAAAGACTTTATCATCTCCGATTCAGAGGAATCAGATAGTGAGAGTGCTTAAAAAGATAAAGCGTCAGTCATGTAATAATGGAGACGGATATAGGTAACCCAATTCAATACAAACCCGAACTCGACGACGACATTGAATATGAGCAACAACAACAACAACAACAGTACTACGCACCGCCACCCATGATGATGATGCACCCACAACCACCACCCATGCCCATGGACACAAAGTTGGATTTTTCAAATTTAGACAAGAACACATACATAGTGATGTTCATCGCGTTTATCGTCGGTTTTTTCATGGGTAAGACCATGCAACCTGTAATTCTCAGAGCGATGTAAGTTCATCTTCTTCACGTACATAGCCCACGAAACCCCCAACACTACCACTCTTAGGCTCGGTGAAATATGCGCGCGACACGACGTTCGGGTCCTTCAGGTTCGCCCTGAGGGCTTCGGAAGCGGTGGCGTGTCCCTCTTGTTTCGCCTTCTTGTCTAACAATGGTTGATACACGAAAATAAAATACGCGACGAATGCGATAGTCACGAGATTCAAAATGACACTGAGCATTTATATATAAGGTATATTAAAAAAAAATCTACTCGGCGTTTCGAGTGGCTTGACGCTCGGCGATTTCACGTGCGACGATTTCGTCGGCTTCCTTGACGAGCTCTTCCATCGGTGCGTCGGGCTTTTGCTTTTGAAGTTCAGAGAGAACTTCGGCCGGGTGACGGACCGGGGCTTCGTCGGGTTTCGTGTAAAACTTGCTGTTCTCATCGCCCGGGACAAAGTGGTTCGTGCCGTCCAACATCCCACGCTTACGTTCTTCGAACATCTTAGCAGCGGCGGATTGCGACTCGCGGTAGCCCGTCATGATTTCTTCGAGGCGTTCGTTCTGGTAGTGCACGTCCTCAATCTTGGAGTCATCCGGCGGAATCAAAATCCACTTGTACATGTCGACCACGTAGATGTTGAAGGTTGCATCTTCCTTTTGCAAACGCTTGGCGTGAGCCGCGGCTTCGTCGCGGGTGGCGAAGCATCCACGAATCTTAATACCAAACTTGTCAGACTTCTGCGGTGCTTCCGGTCCAACGATGGACAGGCACGCGAAGATTTGACCCGGGACGGTGACGTAATCTGGTTCGAGGAGGGACATTTTCTACTATACAAATGTGACTAAACTTTAACTACGTTTAACATATTTTTTGGAACCTTGTCCATAAATCTTCGAAGCATGGGTGCAAAATTTTGTGGTCGATAGCCGTATTTATTCGACACGACCAGGATGAGTCTGTTTTCGTACAATCGTTTCAAATCATCGTCGGTCTCGCGGTCGATGGCGCGTTTGAGGATGGCCATGCGCTTGATGTCCTTCGCGGTGAACTCTCCCAGACTTTTCATGTTTTCGAGGGGCCACGCGTTAGGGAGGTCCATGTACCTCGCGAGCGAACGCTTGGTGGGGAAGAGTTTGAAAAACGTGTGGTGATGTTTTTTAACTTTCCCACGGGCGAGGTCATTCAGCACTTTGTTCTCAAAGTATTCCGCGTTCCATGATTTGTTTCGTAAATTTTTCATCTCTGCGACGATGACGTTGCGTTGGTCGTACGGTTTGATGTGGTGAGGTTTGTATGGCTTTTGTGTGAATGGCGAACGGTTCATTTTATTTAAAACACTCCTTTCGTACACGTATTTTATTTTGCCGTTGACGAGTTCAGTCATTAAGAAGACTTTATTTTTTACTTTGTCATTCGACGTGGGGTGCACGAGTGTATCGACGAAAACGACGTTGTTCGTCTTCCTCTTCGGGCGTTCGGGTGAAGGCGAAGCGTACCGGTCTTTCAATCGTTTGATGGTGTTCGGCGTCATCGCGCGCGGGCGTTGAATGTTTCGCGTTCTCACGGGTCCGAGCCATTCTAATTCCCGATTGGTGAGATTTCGATTCAACAGCGTCCCAAAAGTCAATTCGGGATTAAGTTGATTTTCGATTTCTCTATTGGTGATGTTGACACCGAGCGCACTCCTGATTTCCTGGAAAAATTTCTGCCTCCCATTAATGTTCAACACTCGTTGATTTGGTCGGGGGTCGAAACGCATATATCATCAACTGACAAATAAAAATAAGATGCGTTTGAAACATAATATAATGCTCGAAGGCGATGTTCGTCAGTGGGCTCAAACGGTGTACGACGCACTCGGTCCGGGGTATAACGAATGCGTGTACCACAAGGCGATGGAAGTCTTGTTGAGGAAACAAGGGGTACAATACGAAAGTGAACGTATTGTACCTATTGTGTTCGAAGGGCACACGATAGGCAACGTGCGCAGCGACATCATCGTCAACAACGAATTCGTGCTCGAGTTCAAGTCCGTTCGGGCGTTGACGGACGCTGCGGCGCTTCAGACGCATAACTATCTTCGTCTGACTGGTCTGTGTCTTGGCTATCTGATAAATTTTGGTCATCACAAGCTTGAACTTGTGAGAGTAGAATCATCATCGGAAACACCTTCGCCATGACTTCGTAGCTTCGTTTGGCCTCTCGCGCGTAGGCCTCGGGGTCTCGGAGACCCTCTTGTAGGATGTGTTTCGCGCGGTCGAGGTGAAAGATGACTTCTTTAATGCAAAAGTCCATTATTACATTATGGTGGCGAGTTCTTTAAACGGTGGGTATGAATTGCCATCGAAGGTCGTGACATATCTTTTTCCATATGACATCCTGTTGATACAATTTTTCCTTGGATTTGAGCAGGGGGAAGTATTGAAGGTACTCATCTTCGGAAAGTAATTCTACAAATTTATATAATACATAGCTGTAGGACAAAAAGTTTTTTCTATCCTTTGGACAATTGTCGTCGAATGGTTTTTGAATCTGTGTGAACATCATGCGCAACCGCTCTTCGAGACTCTGTGGCATTTTAGGGGGTTTGATGCCATAGAGCATGTTCGTGATGTATGGCGTGTGTTCGTAGTATTTGTTATACTTGAGTTTCTTCAACAACCCCCTCACCTTTGCGTGTGTGATTTCCGAAACCTTTTTAATTTTCATCTTCTTCAACTCCACCTTGAGTTGTTCGATGACCTCGTCCGGAATGGTCGTGCTCTCTTGCGCTTGAAACTGCGACAGCCACTCGTTGAAATGATTCTCCCTCTTGTAACTATAATTTATAATCTTCGACGTCTCCTGTTCCTCCTTGTAGCTCAACTCGTCCGAAATCAACGTCGCGATGACGACGCCGCACTTGTCGCACACCAAGTCACTCGCCTCGTGACAGTGAATGATGTTACTCTCTTCGCACGTGTGGCATCGGTCCAGGCATGGTCCTGGCATTTTTCTCGGAAGCGATTGGTTCTCGACTTCAATGAGATAGTCCGTGTACAAACTTCCGCGCGCTAACCCGGTGGTTTCTTTCACGTTAAACACGTTGTCCGTGGACGTCTCGGTCTCGCGGTCTTCGTCGGCGTATTCGTTCATGTACGGCATGCACTTGATGATGTAGTGACTCATCTCCTCCTCGTAGTGTGTTTTTTTGTCGGGATGCTTCCGTATCAATGAATTCCATTCATGAATTTTATTATTGAAGCGACTTAAAAAGTTGCCCTCCATAAATATGTAAATGGCCAATCTTTTAACTAATATAATCGTATGGGTTTATGGAAAGTACAAGAATTTCTTCAGCATCCGTGATTACGCCGTCAGCAAGATTTTCCTCGAATACAGCATCGACCAGGAACGCAAGTACGAACTGGAAGACAGCTTTTGGGCGGAAGAGGAGCGTCACTGGGACGAGGAGAGTGAGTTTTACATCGACATCACGCGACGACCTTTTCGGAACACCGAGGTTCCTCAAAACGTGTTGCGCACCGTCTGTCGCGTGTTGTACTGGTACAAAAACGAATGTTACAAACACTGCACGTACGACATGAACTTCCCATGGCCCCCGGTCAGGGGTGAGATGAAATTCATCCTCCCCATCACCTCCGCAGTCCTCGTGGACGAAGACGACAAGCCCCAAAGGGACGTGACTCGAAAGGTGAAGCGATACGCGGGACCCTTGGGTGATTTCCACGGCGAGCGCGTCTTGTTGAAAGACTTACTGTACTACGACGACGAGACGTTGGCGACGGAATTTCCTAAGATTCAAGTGGTCAATGCATTGGGTATGAAAAAGGTGATTTCAACTACAACAGGATACACTACGGACCTTCTGTCGCCTTAGTGGCCAAGTAAAATTTAAGATGTCCCAAGTTAGCGACGTTATATTGTAAAATCAAGAAAGCTTGTTCTTGCACGACTTGTACCGATGCGCACATCCCCGTCGCCTTTGTAAAAATGTTGAGATACTTGAGCGAAAAGACACCGGACACGGAGTTATCCACGTGTTCCACGGTTTCGAGCGTCGTCTCCTGATTCGCAAAGTCCCCTTCGCACGTGAGTTTCATGATGTTCCGATGGCGCGCGATGGCGATTTCCGAACCAATGTTACTCATGTCTCGACATATCCTTTGAAAGTCCACACTGGGCATGGTGGTCATGCACGTGGCGTCGAGTTCGGGAACTTCAATCTGACTCTCGTCGATGTCCAGAAGTTTCAGTTGAAAGTTTGATTTTTGTTTCTTGCTTTCACTGAGAATCTCAATGTCCATGAATTCCTTGGACGTGATGGAGATTGTCAGGACATCGTTATTCGTGATGCTCTTCAGGAGTTTAAACGTGTTGGCGATGTTGATGCCCGCGATGACTGGTTCCGAACACTCGTACTCTTCGAAATTGTCGGCTGAAAGATTCAGGTCGACCAAGCTCGTGCGCGCGGTGTCGAGGGTGACGATGGAGACTCCTTGTGGTGTGAAATAGACGTTGACATCGTTGAGGATTTCTTTAAGAACCTCGAAGACCGATTTCACAGCGGTGGATTGGATAGTCACCAGCTTCATGATGAACAAAAGTCCTAATTCTTTATTTGATTGTAGGCTTCATTAACACTGCGACTAATTTTAGCTTGCAAATCGGGAGTCATTGGCGGCTGTAGTGTGGACCCATAATTCTCCATGTCAAAGATGCCCCCACCGTTCCTGACCTCGTCGTCGTTCTCCAGTGACGTCATCGAGCACGAAAACCCACCGATGTCGTCGAAGAACACCTCTTCGTTGGGAAGGAGGGACATGAGCCACGCCTTGATTTCCGAACCCACGAGGACTTTGCCATTCTTGGTCAACATCGTCGGCACTCGACTGATTCGATGTTTATATTCAGGAGGAATCCCTCGCTGATTGATGTTGTGATAGTGTATGAGTTGTTTCAGCTGGGGTCGAGCCTGGATAAAATCGATGAGTTCCCGACTGTGCTGGCACTTTGGGCTAAATATCAACAACGACATTTTATAATACAGAGATTATTTTCTCCATAAAAATTAACGCGACATGAAGGTTCTTTATCTCATCCTCCTCGTCATCGTGGTCATCGCCTTGACCACCCAGCAGCCGACTGAAAAGTACACCGAACTCTTTGGGTTCAACGGATACACCAAGCCCGTGAACCAGGTGGTCCTCAAGGACCCGAAGTTCGACACGTCTTCGTACGCCGAAGCCGAAGCCGTCGTGAATCACGACTTGATGGAAAAGTTAGTGCTCACGACGAATAAAGAAATCACCAAGCGCACGGATGATTGTTCGTACATCATCGAGACCACGGCGGTGAAGAAGTTCGTCCAAGAGGGCAAGCCGGACGTGTACAAGTGCATGTTCATGTGCGTCCGTGCGAAGGGCTTCGCCTTTGGATTCTCCGTCGTGTCGACGCTGTCCGTGAAGGGTGACGACGTGCGCGTGTTGTCTCTGCGCACGCAGCCCCTCGATGTGGAGGGTCCTGAGGACGTGAACCCGTACGTTCAGGACGTCGCGAAGGAGTTCTTGGACTACGACATCGTCAAAACGAAGTCCACGCCCACGAAGACTGAGTTAGACGCCGCGAAAGAAAAACTTCTATAGACTTTAGATGACCATCGACATCAATGAAATTAGAAAACTTGATGTAAAACGTCAAGAGATTCGTAAAGAAATATACATGCGAATATACCAACAATTTGAACGTAAAATAAGACAACAAGTGGAGTTGGGAAGAGACAAGTATCTATTTCTTCGCATACCATCCTATGTCGTGGGATACCCTAAATTCGACCGCGAAGCCGCGGCGCGTTACTTGACCAGGCAGTTCACGAATGGTGGATTCGACGTGCAACACGTGAGCGACGTTGACATCTTCGTGTCGTGGGTGCCAAAAGCAAAAAATAAACCCAGGAAGCCACCACCAGCCAAGGAGGTTGAACTCCCAGTGGAGTTCCCAACGCTCATGAATTTGAAAAAAGCTGCGAGTGCGTACAAGAAGGCTTAAAATTATTTCAGTATAGGTTAGTATGGACAGCAACTTGAACGTACTTGTCGAAGCGAAGAAGGAATACTTGGGACAGTTGTGTCTCATCATGATTCCCGCGATGATTGAAACTTTTGAAAACATGTACAAAGAGGCTGTGACGATGTGCAAGGGGAAGAAGGTGCTCATTCAGTACCAAAAACTTCTCAAGGAAGTGCCGAACTGGTCGAACGCGATGTCCAAGCAACACGCGGATAACATCGCGAACCGGTGTGCGTGGTACAGCGACCTCCTCGCCGCCGTCTTCGTGGCGTGCACGAAAATTCTCAGTTCGGTGCGTCTCACGAGCAACGGACAAAAAATGAGTCTCAAGCTCCCCTCCAACGAGGTGTTCATTCAGACGTGCTACAACAACGTCGCGAAGGACATCTACAAGGACCCTTACGTGTACCACGATGAACAGAGTGAATACACCAGAGATGACGTGCTCACGCAACGCATGACGACGTGCATCGAGAACACGGTCAAGGAGCTCATTCCCGTGCAACAAATTCTCCAGACGTACATGAGTTCTCAAGACAACAGCAAGGACATCGACTTGGGTGGTGAACACGACCTCGACACCGAGGACCCTGAAGTCTATGACGAGGAGCCCATGGCTGAGCCCGTGGCCGAGCCCGTGGCCGAGCCCGTGGCGGCCGAGCCCGTGGCGGCCGAACCCGTGGCGGCAGAGCCCGTGGCCGAGCCCATGGCCGAGCCTCCGATGGGTTTGGAAAACGAGTTCAAAACCATCCCAGACGTGCCGGCACCAGCCGACGCCGGGGATGAGGATGACGACGACGTGCTCTTCGGCGATGCCCCAGAGCGACGACGTTAAAAAGAAAACCTATGCATAAGGTAATACACAATGGAGCTCAGTGATTACTTAAGGGACCCGTTCAGTGCTGCGCTCATCGGCGCGGCCATCACGGCGGGCTACATCCACCTGAAGGCGCAAATGAACAATGAAGGGAAATTACAGCTCGCGCAGTACACGAAGCCCGCGGCGCTCAACGCGATTTTGATTTATTTCATCGTGTCGAATGGTGTTGGTCAGCGTGAAACCATTTCCACGGACCCCTTCTAATTCGCTTAAAGAATTTATCATATAATTAGACAGAAATACACGATGGCTTCTGTTTCGGCGTTCAATGAAATGATGGCAAACTTCCTCGGTGAGATGGAAAAGGCGTTCCCAGACGAAAAGGGAATCAGAAAGTTCGAGACATCATTCGACCTGCTCCGAAAGAGTAACCCGCGAAAAGTCGTCGAGGCGTACATGACTGGTGTCGGTCCATACGCCGACCGCATCTCTCAGCACGACGAGACCCTTCTCGACGAGGACATTGGTTTCCTCAAGGACTTGAACATGAAGGCAAACTGGAGCAACGCGAGCGCGGCGACTCGCGGGGCCATCTTTCAGTATCTCCAGACGCTCTACATGATTGGTGTGACGATCACCAGCATTCCCCAAGATACACTCGTCGCCATCGAAAGTTTAGCGAAGGATTGCGCGGAAAAGATGCAAGCTGAGGGTGGTGCTCTTAATCAGGAGGCTCTCATGAAAATGTTAGGCGGTATGCTCAAAAAATAAACCTTTTGTTATATTAAATGAAACCCTGGTTTGAAGATTTCAAAGAACTCATCCACTCGGATAAGGTTTTACAATTCTGGCCAACCAACGACCAGACCCCAGCTGACCGCATCAACGCCGCGTCTCGATTCGTCATCTACGCCACGTGCATCATCTATGTCATTCGTCGCGACCCACGGATTTTCGTGCTCGGGGGCACCGTGCTCGGTGTGTTGTACGCGATGTACCGTTCGAACATGATTAAGGGCACACAGGGAAGACTGGCGAACAGCGAATCCATCATTGGTGGCGACGTGTGCCGAATGCCCACGAGTGACAACCCCTACGCAAACGTGCTTCTGACGGACATCACGGATGACCCCGAACGCGAGGGCGCCTGCTATTACCCTTCGGTGAAGGGCCACGTGAAGTATTTCGGCGACGACAGAGTCATCTACGATGGCGGGCGTTCTCGCAGCGCTCTCCCGGAATACCAGCGCAACGCATCGGCGCGCCAGTTCGTGAGCATGCCCGTGACCACCATCCCAGGAGACCAGACGGCGTACGCCGAGTGGCTCTACGGACCTAAGATGGGTCCGATGTGCAAATCGGGGGACATGTCCGTGTGTGACCCGAACGCACGCGGTGCCCAACTCAGCGCTTTCAGAGGATTGCAACCGAACGGGGACCGAAGATGATTTTCTCCACTACTAGTAATAAAAAAGCATGGCGTATCAACTCCAGCCTGGTCTTCAAATTGTGGAAAACACTGGTGCCCTCCCGGTGAGTCCTGCCACTGACGACGTGTTCGTGTACCCCCAGCCGAGTACGCTGAACCACGCCGATGGTGGACGCCCGAACACGATGCTGTACGGCACCGCACCTCTCATGGCTGGCAAGGGGTCGCCGGCCCAGTACATCGACACGTCTGACCAGTTGCGACCCCAGAGTACGTCTCGATTCAACAAGCCTCTCGTGCTCACGTACGAGAAGAACTTGTACCCACTCAACGACATGGCGTGTAAGCTCCCTGTGCGCACCATGGCTTTCGAACCGACCAGCACTCGCGCGGACGTGCAGAACGAATTGTTCCAACAAAGGTATAGCAAATAAAAAATATTAGTGCATAATAAGAATGGCAGACCCCATTTCAATCGCAGCCGTGGCTGGGTTGGTGTACGTAGGCAAGATGTTGAGCAAAGGTTCGGAAGCACCGACCTATGTTCCCGAGAAACCTGTCATCGACCCAAACACGATCATTCAAGTCGATGAACAGGAAGATGATTTTGAGTTCTCCAACGGCGTGAGCTCCGTGGAATATAAAAATAAGATTGAGATGCCAAGTTTCGGTGAAATCGCACCTCAGCGAAGAACCTCAGGAGGTGAAATACTCGACATGCGGGACCGATTCTACGACCAAGGTCGCATGAACAACCTGTCCCCTGTTGAAAAGCAAATGGTCGGTCCAGGTTTGGGCGTGAGCGCGGACACCCCCGCGATTGGTGGTTTCCAACAACTCTATCGAGTGATGCCAACGAACGTGGGTGAGTACAAGCTCACGCAATTGCCAGGCCGAGCGAATCACGGTACGGACACCACCGGTGGTCGTCGTGGTCTCGTGGGTGACGTGTCCAAGAACCGCCCCGAACGCACCGCGGACCTTTTCCAGAACCACCCCGTGGGTCGAGGTCGCGCGCAAGGCATGAGCGCCATCACTCCGAGACAGGAGCACGAACGCACCAAGCGCACGACCAATCGCGCCGAAACGGGCCTGCGCACGGATGGTCTCTCGAACGCCCCGGCGAAACGAATGACCTCCGCGATGACTATCGCTCAGGAACCGACCAGAAACAAGACTGACCTGAACGACAGTTTGTTCTATCACATGGATAACCCACAACCGAGCATTCATAGTTTCCATGGTGGGTACTTGAACACGGCGGCGTTGGAGGTGTCGCAGAACAGAGACAACGACACGCTCATGAAGTATGGGTTCAGACCGGAAGACAAACGCGGTCAGGCCAACCGAGTGGGCAACCCTGGACGCATGAACGTCAGAGAGAGCGCGCAGAAGCAGGGTGGGAAGTTGACGAGTGTGCGCATGGACCGCACGCGCGTGGATGGACGCATGAACCCAGCCAATGGTGCGTACATGCAACAATACAAGGATGCGGAGTTTCACCAATTGAACCCGTACAAGGGACAAATGAACCCGTACGCCACGCCGGAGAGCTTGAACACCACCAAGAAGCAGCTCCAAAACAACCCATTCGCTCAAAGTTTCTGCTAGACTCTATTTTCGTGAAACAAAACACTCATTAAAATTATGTGCATTAATTTTAATGAAGGTCTACACCTTAGATGTTGATAGTAGTCAACGAGACCCCGTGCTCTACGCGTACGCGAACAACTACGTCGTGACTCTGGAGAATCCCGTGTACGACGTGGAAAAGATTGAACTCGTCTCAGGAAGAATTCCGACGCCCCAGCGTACCATAGATGTCAGCAACAGAACCTTCAGCGTGGATGGCACCGACGTGACGCTTGATGTTAAAAATTACACGAGTGGGACCACGTTGGCCACGGATTTACAGAGCGCGCTTTCACCACCAGTCTCGAACGTCGATAGCGTGGTGTACACGAGCACCACGGATACGATGTTGTTTTCAAACGTCGATGGTGCGAGCTCCTTTACGCTCGAATTCGGTACGGGAACCCATGGATACGAAAGTAACGCCACGACCACGACACCGCATCAGGTGTTTGGATTCGGGTCGCGTGACGTGCATTCAAATGCCATCACCTCTGGGGCCATCGAGCTCACGGGACCGAATGCACTTTATATACGTCTCACCACGGGTTCGGATGATTTCACGAAAGATGTGTACACGGGCACGCCCTTTTACACGGGGAAGATTCATCTCAGAGGAAATGACTACGTCGATTTCAGTGGCGCGGACGACCCCATCGTGCACGAATTCCATTCGGGAACACAAAAAGTCATGGATGCCCTGAAGATTGAATTTTTTTACATGTCCCACGGACGATTGATTCCTTACAATTTTAGAAATCAAGAACATTCTTTGAAATTTAAAATCACGTGTTCCACCGACCGCCTCGAACACTTGGCGAGAGTCAAAGAGGAAGACGTCGAAGCGATGACCTTGCCCCCACCTGTGCACATTCGTGAAAAGAAGAATCTGAATAGGTGGCAAGACTTCGTCCCAATTGGACTGATTATTCTAGTAGGGTTACTCATGATGATGTTTATCGGCCGCCCACGACCGCGTACGTCGGTTGCGCCGGTCGCGAAACCTTCGGGCTGACGGTGGAGATGATGATGAACACGACGATGCTCAACAAAGTCGTGGCCAAGGCGGTGAGCGTGAGCGGAACCGGGCCGTTCTTGTTACCCTTGACGAATTGACCGATGACCGAGCGGGCGACATCCATCCACGAGAGGGCCGCCGCGAAGAAGAAACCTTGGGTCAAGGCCGTGAGCGATTGGGATTCCAATTGCTTCGCGACGTTCTCGAGGGTGTCACCGACACGGGCGATGGCGGCGACTTGAACCGGAGCAGCGGGGGCAACGTTAACATTCGGGGCAACAGCGGTGTTCGTATTCATCATAGCGGACATCCTGGTATTTTTTATACTTTACATGCAGAAAAAAATTATTCGGGTAAGAGTTCTTCCTCTGTGAGGACGATTTTTTTATACGTAGGCGCATCTGCGATTCCCCTGGGTGCACCGATGACGTCCATGTCAGTTTCTTCATCTTCAGAATCTGAATCTGAAGATGAAGAATCATCTTCTAAGATGGCTTTAAAAGAGTCGTTATAATCCCAACCCTCCAAATCATGCTCGTCCCCCATCTATAGCATTTTTAAACATAATTTCTACGGGAATTGTCGGCTGCCACGAATCCCATCGGTCGTACGCGTCGTTGATAGCTCGCATGAGGGGGTCATCGCCCTGATATCGCGTGAAATCCCCCTCAGACTCTTCCACTTCTTCGATGCTACTCCCGTCGTCGTCCTCGTCGTCGTCCTCTGGTGGTAATATACTGCCAACATCCTGACCCACCGTGTTCATGGCACAATATTTAGCGGAATATTCCAAATCTTGAGCCAATACGACGTCTCGACCACACGCCTTGCAGTATTTGCACGCCAGGAGCATGCTCTTCTCGAGAACTGGGGTGATGATGTTCACGAGGGCCTCCGCCTGTCGCGTCTCATACTCTCCAGATGATTCTCCGAAACCAGTCTTCATTAATATTGGACGTTAAAAATAACACTGGCTTTTCCCTCGCGCACGCGGAGGACGTTGTAGGCACGGGCGTAGACCCGCACGTCTCTGTCCTGGAGAGTGTTCGTGTGCAGATGAAGTTCGAGGAGTTGGTCTTTGATAACACTAAAGTTGACGTGTCCCGTGGGTGCGTGCTTTTCTGGTTCCAGGGCAAAGCTGTAGCTGTAAAACCTGCGAATGAGCTGGGTCTTGGCGTGATGGATGCCAGCCTGCACCGCCTTGAGGAAGACCGCCCGTCCCGTCTTGTTCGTGAGGACTTCTTCGCCGTCCAGGGTCAACGTGAGATAGTCGAGGTGTTCGTACAACACGAGTTTCCCTTCTTCCGTGGTTTGTCTGTAATTGTCGTAATCAAAGACTCGTGCCCCCTTTGATTGTATGACAAAGTATAATTCTTTCACTGGATTTGTAAAGTTCAATTTAAATTTTGTAACGCGTTCACCTCTGGGGATGAAAAAATTATTTTGTTGATTTTGAACGATGAGATAGTCTTTTGATGTCTTTTGAAATTTAATCTTTTCCACGGCATCCAAAAATACCATCTCACACTGAAGCGTGAAATCCTTGATGGCGTGGGTCTCGGTGAGCACGGGCAGACTTCCATCGGAGACATCCACGACGAGGTCCTCGAGTTTACGAAGTTGCACCTCGACCTCAACCTCCTGCTGGTTACACACCGTGCACAGAGGGAACGCCAGCGTGGGTTCGCGATAAAAATAGAAGGGCACGTCCACGTAAAACTCCACGTCCGCAGTGGACGGGCCGAGATAGCCCAAGATGCTGCTATCGTTCGACCGCGTGCCCGCCGTGCGCACGGGGTATTTCCCGACGACGTGATACAGGGCATTTTGTTTGGTTTGCGTAAAGTAATGTTCGCTGTATAATTGCAACCAATCCGATGTCACCCTCTGTACCATTTGTCCACCGACGAGAAAGTCCACGCGTTCGATGAGGGCGTGTCCCACGGACTCGATGTACCCCACGTTCGTTTGATTCAGTGCGGGGAGGGTGAACTTTAAACTCATGGTACGCACGAGGTCCCCCGCATTGTTCGGGAGTCTAAACCGAAGCGTCTTTCCAAAGTCCACGACCTGGTCCGCCGCGACGTCTACGAACTCTACACTAAAATTTGAATGTTTCCTGAAATTCTCTTTAAAGTGTGTGTACTCTGGGTCAGATGTGAAAAACTGGTCCTGAGGCCCTGTGGTGGCCAATTGAATTCTTCCAGCCATTCCTACTACTAGGAGTAGATTAAAACCTTAGACCACATAACCCGTGCTCGAATCGGATGACGTTGTAGTTCTCTGCGTACACCCTGACATCGTTGTCGTAACCATTGTAAAGTGGCGTGAGTTCGACTTCGAGCAGTTTATGAATGATGCGTGACATGTTCACCTGCCCCGTGGGGTAATGTCGTTCTGGGTACAGAGACCACGAGTACATGGCAAAGGTGGATGTGATGACGTAAGGTTCGAGTGCGTTCGTGTCCGGGTTGAGATAGGCCGTCGCCTTGGACGCCACTGGAATGTTCACGTGCCCCTTGAGTGGTTGTTCGTACGTCAAAAACTTTGTGTTTTGGTTGAAGACGACTTTATCATTGAATCGAAGTTCCAAACGTTTGATTGTGTTGAAGTCGGTGGGGATGTTCAAACTCTTGGGGTATCCATTTTGTGACACCACGTACATGGTTTTCACTGGGTGTTTAAAATTGAGCATGACTGCCTTTTTGTCTTCGCCGTCTTTCATGACAAACTTGGACATTTGGAGTTGCGTGATGACGTACTCCACCGGACGCGTGCGAAGGAACTGAATCTCGTCCTCGGTGATGTACACGAAGTCCGTGTCCAGTGACAGATTCTTAATCGACGCCGTGGCGTTGGCGGGGCTCGCGAGGAACACCATCTCCGAGAGTGGGCGTAACTTAAGGCGTACCTCCACGAGTTGTTTCGTGAGGGCACACACGGGAATGGCGAGCGATGGATTTCTGTAGTTATAAAATGGAAGGTCCAGGAAATAGGTGTTGTTTCCGGTGTATCGAAGGAAATCACCATGACCCGTGAGAAAGTACACCGTTTGGTTCACGTCGTCGTCGTTGTTGTACAACTGCTGGCGCATGTAGATGTATTCCCCTGAAAGTCTTTGGATGGTCTGTCCACCTATGACGAGGTCGGCCCACTCGATGAGATGTGTGCACACCGACGGGGGCCAGTACACGTCGTTCACTTCCGTGCTCTCATCCGGCTGAGGGTCGCTCAACGTAATCTTCAGCGTCATGTTACGAATGAGGTCGCCTTTGTTGTGTGGAATCCTGCAGGACACTTCCTGCCCGAAATCAATGTCCCCATCGAACGGTGTCTCCACGCGTTCTTGCGCAAACTTTGTGTGTCTCTTGAAATTCATCAGGAAATGTGAAAACGTGGGTTGTCCTGTGCACCACGTGTCGGCCACACCCGTTGCTGCGAGTTTCAGTGACATCTCTGATATAAGTGAGTAAAATTTTGAGAAACAAAAAATGTGCATCCTAGTAGATATGAATCTCCAATTACGGAAGTTCAAACCCGAAACGATGGGCGATGACAAGGTGTGCGTCTTCATCGGTAAAAGAGGTACGGGTAAGTCCACCCTCGTGGCGGACATTTTGTACTACAAGAAACATCTCCCAGCAGGCATCGTGCTCTCTGGGACCGAGGAAGGCAATCACTACTACAGCAAACACGTCCCCGACTTGTTCATCTACGGTGACTACGACAAAGAAGCCATCGAAAGGGCTATCGAACGTCAACGTAAGCTCGTGAGTGCGGGAAAACAAAATTGTGGATGTTTCCTCCTCTTGGACGATTGCATGTACGACAACAAGTTTCTGAAGGACACGTGCATTCGACAATGTTTCATGAATGGAAGGCACTGGAAAATCTTCTTCATGTTGACGATGCAGTACTGCATGGACCTCCCACCCGCACTTCGAGCGAACGTGGACTACGTGTTCATCCTCAGGGAAAACATCATTCAGAACAGAGAGAAACTCTATAAAAGTTTCTTTGGCATCTTCCCTTCTTTTGACATGTTCAACAAAGTCATGGACGCGTGCACGGAAAACTACGAGTGTCTTGTTCTCGATAACACCGTGAAGAGTAATAAAATCACCGATTGTGTGTTTTGGTACAAAGCAAACGTCAGGAAAAACTTCAGAGTCGGCGCCCCAGAACTTTGGGCGGTGCACAAAAAGATGTACAACCCCAAACACATGCAAGACCGCCAGGGGGACCCGAAGAAAATGAACAAGAAGACTGCGCTCACTATCACTAAAAAGAAATGAGTGACTATTTCAGAATGTCCGACCAAATCACGACATATAATTTAACAGACACAGGAGATGGTATGGTGACTCTGTCGCCACCGCCGAGTGAATCGCCCTCGACGGCGTTTGTTTCTGATGAAAAAAATATCCGGAAAGAACATAAAGAAACCATGGATTCAACCCCAATCTCTGAAATCATGGAAAACGAACCCGCGTCTATGATGGCCATGCCGGCCATGGACCCCAGGATGCAAGGTGTCATGCCGCAGATGGTTGCACCGCAAGCGGGCGCGCCGACCGGTTTCGCCCAGCCGATGCAGCAACAAGAAGCCCCTGCGAAGACCAAGGAGAACCCGATGGGTCTTTCTGATGACCAAATGACGGCACTCCTCGTGGCGGCGTGCGCGGCGGCGGCGGTGTCCAAGCCCGTACAGGATAAGTTAGTGACCTCTGTTCCCAAGTTCCTTAACGAACAGGGGAGCAGAAGCGCGGTCGGTTTAGCCGCGACGGGCGCGGTCGCGGCGGTTCTTTTCTACTTTGGTAAGAACTACATCTGAGTTCATTCCCAGTTGAGATTGCTGTAAATCGAGCGGTCTAAACCCATGTAATAGGTCAACAACCCCCCGGCAATGAAAGTCGCCGTCAATAAGCCACTCGTTTTCAGTGTCTTCTCGACGTCCTTTCCAAATTCTTGCATGTCTTCGCGCGTCTTCTTGAACATCGTGTGTAACACGTACGTGAGAATCAACGCTATGGCGGTCGCCGTGAAGAAAAAGCTGCGGTCTACGGCGAGGCGAGGCAGGCGGTTCACCGCCATGCGCATGACGTTCGGTACGATGAGCGTGAGGAGCACCAAACGCGCCTCGTATCGCTGCACGACAACCGGGAGAAGTGCGACGTAATAGATGACCAACCAGTAAAAGATGGCCATGAATAAATCTTTAGGCGGCGTCTGTGCCATTATTTATGTATTATTTACTGACATTTTATTTTTACCTGTCCTGAACATCTTTACCACAAAACGGTGTCTTGTCTGGAATCTTTTCATAGATGCCCAGTTCAACGGCTAAGTCTCTAAGTTCTACGTAACTATTCCAGTACGCATCGCTGTGGTCGTACTCTGGCACCACGCAGTGCGCCAACTCGTGAAGGAGGATGTGGAAAATTTCATTCACCTCTCCATCGATGCACACACCCACCTCGAATCCTTTGTTCACGTTGTACCCGAGCGCACCATCCCACGTTCTGTGATAGGCTGTGAGGGGCATGGGGTTGTGCAATTTCGGAAACTTCCCCCTACTGATGAGAGCTTCTCGCAAGGTGTTATATTTTTCGCGCACGACTCGAACCTTTTCGGGCTCCTTCGTGGTCGCGAATAAATAGACGTTCACCAACACTAAAATCAAAACGACGAACATCACTTTCTATAGGCAAAGATAAATTTCGAATACATTCGAGTCACCGCGTGTCCATCGAGAGGACCCCAGTAGACGAGATGAAATCCATACTCCTCCAACGTCGTGACGAGGCGGTCCTTATACGCCACGGGTTCGCTCTTCGCACCTTCCGCGTAGTACGGCGTGTCCACCAGGTTCACGAACAGCTTCTCCCCGAACCCACCTTCGGGTGAATTCTTCATGATGAAAAAGTTTCCAAGCTCGTCCTGCATGGGCGTGCGCATGATGATGGCGTCGCTATCGGGAATGATGCCCGCGAGCGTGCCCCCTGGTTTCATGCGCTTTCGTATTTCTTTGATGCTTCGGTAGAATATGTCCGAAGAAGCAAAGATGTAGTGCAGACTAAAGTTATAACACACGACGTCGTATTTTCTATTAGGACACGCCGTGATGTCACCTAAATAAAAATTCACGTGCATCTTCAACGTCCTGGCTCTACTCTTTGCCTCTTCTAAAGCCTCCGCGCTTGGGTCACACATGCTCACGTGCACGCCGACGCGTCGCCATTTCTGTAGGTCCCCACCAAAGCCGCAGCCAACGTCGAGGACGTGTAAACCCTCGCGGCACACGGCGTCGATGATGTCACGCTTATGTTGATTATGGGATTTACGTATGGCGTCCATGTCATTTCATTATATCAACGTCCCATGTTTTTAAGTCATTGAGTGCCAGTGTATGGATACTTGTGGACCCAGAGGTTACACACCCACTTTTCACCACGAGTCACTGGACGACCGCCGTGGTACGCCCGCCCCGTCATGAGCTCGTAATTGTCGAGGTTTTCAAACAAGAGACAATCGCCCTTCGGCATGCGATAACTCTTCTTAATCGTGGGGAACGCAGTCTCACCGCCTTCGTAGTCGTCGTTGAGGGCGAGAATGAACGTGTACATTCGTGGATTTGTTCCATTTTTAAAAGCGTCGTAGTGCGGCTTGTAGTATCCTCCGGGCTTGTAACGCAGCACTTGAAGGTGTTCACAATTACTCACAGGGCGGTCGATGTGTTTGATTAATCGTTTAATGATGTCTTTGACGACGGGGTCTTCGTCGCCATTCAACCACGCCGTGTCGCTCTGACGAATGTTTTTATTCACCTGATGGTTCCCACCCACGGTGGATGGATGCAGTCGAGGCAACGCCTGCTTCTTTATGTGTTCACATTCCTCTGATGTCAGCACGTTCTTCAAAACGACGGGGTGCTGGTAGCGCGGTAACAGGTACCACACTAACAGAATGAGAATCAGGATGAGAATCATCACTTTACATTACACTCAGATTTTTTCTAGAAAGCGGGGTGTCACACAATTATATCTACTGTGTATCGTCTGTATGACCTCATTCGTGTATTTTATGAGCAAACGCAAATTATCGACGACTTCACCCGTCTCCTTGCCGAGCACGTATTGGCGCAGTTCATCACTCGAGGTGTCTAAGAACATCTGGAATATGTGTGTCACGTCCCTCGATTTGGCGTTTAGTTTATCTCGACGTTGTAACTCTCGTTTGAATTCGAACTCATCCATCTCTTGAAGCATGTACTTAATGCGTATGTACACGTTCATGTCATCGTCGTGCACCGCCCATCGCCAGCGTAGTTCACCATCCATGCGCATCAGCATGCAGCGCAGGTTGAGTATCTCCGCACATGGCGGGTTCTCCATGTTACGGAGTTCCTGGTATGTCGGAAGGCCACCACACGGAATGTCCCCGTGTTCCCTATTCAAAGAGTTTTGTTTCCTCTTAAACTCCAAGTAATGTGGGTTGTGTATTTTTCCTACACAAATCACCCCCGTGCGCCAATCGAAAGCGGTCTCGCACGACGTGCACCACATCTGCGCACACCCCGACGTCTTCTGTATCATTTCTCCACACTTGGGGCATGGTTTCGTGTCTTTGTTTAAAAGTTGCATGGTCTGCACGGCATCCGGGTCACACACGTGGTCCTCGTGCACGGGTTCATTGCACTTGACGCAAAAATTCGAGCGACACATGCCACAATACCAACTTTCATCCATGAACCCTCGACACTCCCCATTAGGACACTTTCGCACGAAGCGTCGTTGGCTGTCTTGCATGTGTATTGAGCCCGTGCGCAACTCTTCATATTCTATCAAGGCGTTCGTGTACTGCTCGTGAACCGCGCGGAGGTCCGGGTGGCGGTCGAAATGCGTATCGTCCACGACTGGAATCGGGATGTGGAAGTGATTCAACAATTGAATCAGCACCGAACGCAGTTCTCGGATGTTTTCTCGAATGTCGCGCATCCGCAGTATCCGTTCAACCTGTGGTTGCGTGTCTGGAAAAAGTGCGCGTTCTCTTTCGAAAAGAATGGTCTCCCTGTGCACACGAAGTTCCGTGTTGCGAAACTTTTTCGTGCACCAGCTATCGACGAATTCGCGGTCCCAACGCGTCTTACACCCCATGCAGTGAGGGTCCTCGTGCACGCTGAGGATATATTTTTGAACACACGTGCGACAACATACTAAATCACAAAAAGAACATGCAACCTTTTTGTGATTTGTTTTATTCCATGACTCACAACACACATCACACATACTTACCTACTTATTGGACATAAACTTTAACTTGACCCAGTTTCTGTCTGACTTGAAAATCTTTGACAGGCGTGGTTTGCTGTTCTTGAAAAAAATCATCAACGCATTGAGACGGCGGAAGAGACCAAGAGGGGGTTCGCCAGCCTTCACGGCACGCGACAGAGCCCGGTGTCTCGCGTACCTGCTCATCTTCGCAACCTCCGTGTACCCGAACACGGCGAGCGAAACGTTTTGACGCAATGGAATGCGCACCGCTACTGGAGAGTTCATTATATATTATTCAAATATTTTTTATGATGTCTTTTTCTCAAATGCTCTTATTCTATTCTTCACGGGTACTCCGCTGAAATTGAAACTACCAGCTATCATTTGTTTAGTTACCGCTCCGGCCGCAGCTGCCGCGCTCCGCCGTTTTGGAGCGTTCTGTGGTGCTTTGGGTATGGGCAACACTCGTATTTGTGGACCCCGCTTCACTGGGACCACTGGTTGCTTCGCCACTGGGGCCGCCACTGGTTGCTTCGCCGCTTTGGCGGCTGCTGCTTCATTTTTAATGTTCTTACGCGTTGAGGACTTCGTCAGTTCGGGAACCGGTTGCTTTGCCACTGGGGCCGCCGCCGGTTGCTTTGCCACTGGGGCCGCCGCCGGTTGCTTCGCCACTGGGGCCGCCGGTTTCGTGTTTTGAGGCTTCGCCACTGGGGCCGCCGCCGGTTTCGTGTTTTGAGGCTTCGCCGCCGGTTTCGTGTTTTGAGGCTTCGCCGCCG
>Ga0255763_1000770_pt1 | contig 34881 bp, 26 predicted proteins | sample 041ome_2_FD_179963 | JGI IMG/M metagenome (GOLD analysis project Ga0255763, IMG submission 179963) | Coastal salt marsh microbial communities from the Groves Creek Marsh, Skidaway Island, Georgia - 041406US metaG (version 2) | ecosystem: Environmental > Aquatic > Marine > Intertidal zone > Salt...
TAGAATTCGCTTCAAAGGCAAAAACGGAGCGCGCGAGACTCGGAGCGAGCGGTCGAGGCAGCTGCTTTGATTTGATTTTATCTGCTTACGATGATTACGAAGCGCCCAGTTACCTCATGCCGTGGCCTGAGAAATTGAAGGATGATCCACTTGCGCCCGGATCAATCGACATCAAGTTTCCAAAACTCACGACGTCGCTTTGTGCCAACATTGCAAAGTTCAACATCCCTCCGCAAGTGGCGGTCAAATTGTTCAACGCATTCAACAACATGTTTGAAAGTTTGTTCACCGAGTTGTACAGCCAGACGGGTTTGAAAGCACTCGTCGAGCAAATCAAGGACCTCGGCAACGGCAAATTTTATGGCGGCCGGCGCTTACTTTCGGCGGAGGATGCGAAGTTGTTCGTCGAGACACATCTGAAGTATAAGCAACAGTTTGCGGAAGCCGAGATCAGCGTGTTCAATCAGATGATCAAGTTCCACGAACGTTTGACGGTTTTGTCCTTGGGTGAGTTGGAGTCCAGTCCTGGCACTGCTTCTCTCGGCGCCGGCGCGTTTGACGCCATTCTCGAGCGATTTACGAATGATCTGAAAGAAGCGCTTAAGCTCATGGCAAGAGACACCGAAGTGGATGGAACGTTTACGATGGCTTTCAAAGCTGAGACGTCCATGAAGGTCAAGCAAGGAATCACGCAGACGGGTGAGTTTTTGGCCGATGTTCTCGGCATGGAGAACGTTATTGAGGAACAGAAAATTTACCCGACGAGTGTGCCCGGCTTACTCATCCTCGTTGACCTTAAGGTATCCCTGAGCCTGCCATACTTTCTCAGAGCGGAGACAGAAGGCGAGTTTGGTGTCTCCGTCGAAGTTGCCTTCCCGGTTAATGTGAAACTTTCCAAATCACCGAGCGTCGCTTTCGGCACACCCACGGTCGACTCGAGAGTTTTGGGATCAGCTGAGATTCATGTCGGGTTACAAACTGGTATCGTTGCTCAAGTAGAGAGCGCGTACGTCGCCTTGTGCGCCGGAGCCGTGTGCGCGGGCCCAGATCTTTATGCCAGACAGGATGTATATTACGGGATGGATGCTTTTGCGATGACACTCGATCGCGCAAAAGCAACGTGTGAACGCGACGCACACTCGATCACCGCACTTTGGAACGACTGGGACTATCCCTCTCAAACAAAGTCACAGTGCACCGCGAGCGTCGCCGGGTTCGGCGGTTACTTACAAGTGCCTAAAACGCAGCTCGAGGTGCGCATGATGATGAAGCCGATTCCGATACAGAAAGGACCACCCGGAGGCGATACCGGCGGCGCCGCGACTGACGAAGATCCTGGAATGGACGCCCTCATCCCCTCGCCTGCTTTGGAGTTGTTTGATTTCACGCCGCTCATTCACCAGGCGTACGACTCGAGCGGTAACTTTCACATCCAAGAGCTCTTCTCCGAGTGCACCGCCCCGCACGGCCCCGCGCGTCCTCGCAACTGCGCGCCGACGTCTTCATCTCTCTAACGCTTGGCGTTCACGTTCGAACGCGACGCGCACACGTCGGATGTAGTCTTGTGTATACGTACATATGTGTCCTTCTATGTCCCCTCCGTCTCGAGCATGTCACCACAATGACGGATTTTCTTTTTCTTTGTTCTGCGCCGCCGAGCCCCGGCGTCATCCATCGGTCCATCGGTCGACGGCACCGCACACGTCGCCCGTTCGCGCGCGACGCCCGACGGACGACACCCGGGCTCGAGCATCATGGCGCCCATCGCGTTCACCCCGCGCGCCGATCCGTTGCGCGAGCTCCTGAACGCGGTGGATGACGAGCTCGCGGCGTACCTGCAGCGCAAGTTTCCCGATGAAGCTCGAGAGAGTTTCCCTCGCGCCGTGCGCACGAAAGCCGCGGATTGCTGCGTGCAATGGGCGCAGTTCGCATCGAAGCGGAAGATGAATCCGGCTGCGCTCGCGATGGAGGTGGCGACGGAGTTTCAGGCGGAGTTGGACGCGCGCGCGAGCGCCGGGGAGGCGCGAGGGACGATCGTGTCGTGCGCGGCGGCTGGAGTGTACGTGAACATGTCTTTGAACCGTCCGAAGGTGTTTGAGATGGCGCTGCGTAGCGTGGCGAGTCAGGGCAAGACGTTTGGGCACACGGATGCGGCCAAGGGGAAGCGGGTGATTATTGAGCACACGTCGTCCAACCCGAACGCGCCGTTGCACATAGGCAACTTGAGAAACGTTATGATCGGCGCGCACTTGGCGCGATTGATGAAGGCGTGTGGACACGATGCGAAAGAAGCGTTTTATGTCAATGATTTGGGTGCGCAAATCGGTTTGACGGCGTTGGCGTACACGCGAGTGTACGACAAATTGGAGCCGTACATGAAGATTGACCACTGGATCGGCGCCATGTACGCGGTGATGAATACGTGCCAAGAGTTGCAACAAGTTGGCGTCAATCCTGGTGATCTCGAGGTGCGTACGTTGTTCTGATGCTCTCGTCCAGTCGAAATTTCGAGCCCAACCGACAACGGCTATGATTAATGTGTTTTTTAACTCTCTTTCTTACGTTTACACCGTGGAGAAAAACCATATTCACCTCTGACAATATGAGCCGTCTTTACTAGCGACGACGTGTGTACAATCGCGCGACATGAAATCGTGTACTGACTGTGTTATTTTCTTTCGTGTGTCTTTCATATTCTATCACAGGATGCGTGCAAGGCGGGTAAAGACGCCGTAGACGCGTTGATGCAAAAGTCGCTCGCCGCCGTCGCCGGGGATGAAAAGAAAACCAAGGGCGTCGAAGAGTACTTTGACATTTACCAAGATTTGCGCGAACGCTTTGAAAAGATGATGGTCGTCATGCTCGAAGACATTCGCACGATTGACGACATCAAGGTTGAGGCGGGTAAATTGAACTTGGCGTACGAACAGCAAGAGCCGTGGGCGATTAAAATTTTCCGCAAAATGGTGTGCGATTGCTTGACGGGCGTGCAGCAAACGTTGAGCACGTACGGCGTGCAGCACGATCGATTTGACTTTGAATCTGAGCTCGGCTGGGAGGGTTCGAACGCCAAGGTGTTGGAAATCATGCAAAATAGCGACTATTACGTGCCGCAGACGCAGTGCAACGACAAGGGCGTGCCGCAAGGCGCGTACTTGGACATGTCTGGGTTCATCACCGACATGGGATTTAAAGTTGGCAAGGGCGGGTACCAAAAAGATTACCCACCGCTGTACGTGTTGCGCCCCGACGGGTCGACGCTGTACACCTACCGTGACATTGTGTATTCGTTCAAAAAGGCGTCAATGAGCGATTTGATTTTAAATATTATTTGCAGTGAGCAAGACTTGGCGCAACAAAAGGTTTCGCTCGCGATGGCGATGATGAACCCCGAGATGGAGGGGCGACAATACCACTTGTCGTACGACTTGGTGAAATTAACCACGGGTAAGATGAGCGGTCGACGAGGGCGTTATCTGTTAGCCGATGACTTGTACGATGACTTGAAGACGGTCATTCGTGAAAAGATGGAGAAAAAGTACAAGGAAAAGGGTGAAGACGTCTCCAAGGAAATGTTCGACGAGGTGACGCACGAAGTGAGCACGGCGGCGATGAAGTATGCGTTGTTGTCGGTGTCATGCATGACGCAAATCAACTTTGATATCGCCAAGATTACCGACTTTGAAGACGCGTCGGCGCCGTTCATCTTGTACAACTCTACGCGTTTGACGTCTGTCATTCGCAAGTTTGAAGAGCGCTCGGCGCCTGGCGGTCCGTTGCCCGAATTATGCTCTCTCGACGACGTCGACTACACCAAGCTCGACGATGACCGCGAATGGGCGTTATTATTAGACTTTGTCTTGCCCTTCGCGTCGATGATTTGCGACTCCGCCATGCCGCCGTTACCCAAACCGCCCGCCTTGCCCTCCTACGGCATGCACCGCGTGTGCGACTTCTTGAACATGTTCGTCCGCGCCTTAAGCGGTTACTACGGCCCCGCTGGCGTTCGCATCTTACCCGTGCAATCTCAGCTCGACCAAGGCTTCAACGACTTTGCCGCCATGCACGCGCGCGTGCACGCGTGCAAGGCGTTCAAGCAAGTCATCGACAACGGCTTGCGCTTGCTCATGATTGAACCTCTCGAACGCATGTAATGCTTCATCACACGTCTTCAAAAAAATACTTTTCGCACCACGCACGTATGCGCTGTGTCCACCAGCGACGCCCAATCGTCGACCCGAGCGACGTCCGACCGCGACCTCGCCATCGACATGTCACGCCACCAATGTATACATGCGCCACATCGCCCAACGCCCGATCGCAGACTCCCGCAGACGTCCTTCCACGACGCGCGAAAGGAGACAGTCGCGATGCAAATTTTCGTCAAGACTTGTACGTAACGATGCGCACGAACATCCGCGTCGCATTGGCGACGACGACGCGCGGCGACGGCGCCGGGCGCGCGCGAACGGTGATCTCGAATTCGCCGCTAGGGCTTACGGCCACGACGTCGGACGTCCATGATGCGACCGCGACGCCGCGCGCGATGTGTGCGCGTGACTGACGATGCGGTGATTTTTTGACGCGAATAGTGACGGGCAAGACCATTACGTTGGAGGTGGAGTCTTCGGACACCATCGATAACGTCAAGGCGAAGATCCAAGACAAAGAAGGTGCGTGACGATGGCCAAGACCTAGCTCGCGCTCGCGTGTCGAGTTTCGGGGCTGTGTGCCACGGGAGCGCGCATCGCGGGCGTTTCGATGGTGATACGGCGTTTGGAATGCGCGTGCGTGTGCGGTGTCGGCGCATGGAGGCGCTGGGCGCGGTGTCGGGCGTCGGGCGGGGCGTCGAGCGCGCAGCGCGTAACCCTCTCGTAGAAGCGCGGCGTCGACGACTGAGAAAACTTTCAGGAACTGACCTCTCTATGCGTTCTTCGTGTTTGATGATAATAATAGGTATCCCGCCGGATCAGCAACGTTTGATCTTCGCGGGTAAGCAGCTTGAAGACGGCCGCACGTTGGCGGACTACAACATTCAAAAGGAGTCTACGCTCCACTTGGTGTTGCGTCTCCGCGGTGGTATCATCGAGCCGTCCCTTCTCGTGTTGGCGCGTAAGACCAACGTAGACCGTGCTGTGTGCCGCAAGTACGTACTTTTTTCTTGTTCGAGCGACGACCGTGTTACTACTCGACTGGGTGGCGATCTCATTCACGACGATGACGGGTTTGGATTCGTCCAACGACAATGCGTTAACCGCGTCGAGCGTTTCCACCCGAAATCTGAATACCCGTCACTCCATTCACTTTGCCACCGATGGAAATCTACTACTCAACGGTGGTCATTCGCGTGTGATACATTCATTCAGTCGTGTGGTCTATTTTTGGCTTGTGTGTTCGCGTGACTGACTGATTGTTTTTTTTTCCTGATACTTAGGTGCTATGCTCGCTTGCCTCCCAGAGCGAAGAACTGCAGAAAGAAGAGCTGCGGTCACTCTCCGTACTTGCGCTTGAAGAAGAAGCTCAAGTAATCGGGAACTCAATTGCGTCGAGAGCCGCCGCTGCGAAGTGGGCGCGTCGAGTAGTTAGCAATACACGTGCGTGTGTGGTTTTCATTTAGCCGAGTGACTTGTAATGGTGAATTATACACGTATATGGCACAAAAATTTCTCAGAAGATTAATGCGTTTTGTACTCGTCATCATCATGAAGAAGAAGAAATATCTATTTCATATCTAGGAGCTGTCGTTGTTCCAATACCTACGGCGATGAGCCGCCGAATCGAATCGTCGCGGCTAACATGATGTGGTCGCTCGGCTCGGTTTTAGCCGGGAACGGACCCTTGACGTCGTCGCGGTGCGGGAGTTCGAGAACTTCAACGACATCGATATCGTCAGTGACGAAAATGTAATCCAACGTGTCGATGAAAGGCTCGTCATCCTTGATTTGCGCGTTGTTTGTAAAGTTTGGCTCCTCGCCGTTGACGCGCGCGTACGCGCTCTCCATCTTCTTCGCTGGCTTGACGTTGAAGGGTTCACCCTTGTACCCTTCGGGCATGACGGGATATGCCTCGTGAGATTCGTCTAAATCACCCGTGGTGATGAGCGTATGACCCGCATCGCCGGGTTTTAGATTAAAGTCGCCCATGAGGACGACTGGCAATCCGGCGCTCTGGTTGAGCGCGTACTGCGCGGCGATTCCAGCGTGAATAGTCATCACGCGACGATCAGCGGCGGTGCGAAACATACACGGCATATGATACGTACACACACCAAACTTTGCATTCGTCTTCTTACACGTCAACGTGGCGTACAAGATGGAATTGAAACGCCCGCGCGCCGTCTGCCATTCGTCGCTCGGAGGGCGATAATCCGTCAACTTGCGCCAAATCGACACCGGCATCTTCAACACGTTCACCACAGGGTTCAAAATCCCAAAATCCTTATCCTTTTTCTTCACTTGCGGAAACTTTACAGTGTCGCTCAAGCGCGAAATGTCGCTCGTCGTCACCTCGTACGCGTCCAGCGGCACCGCCAACCCGACGCCCATGTAATTATTAAACGGCTTACCATACAACGACACCACAAAATGATAACCCTTCGCCGCAAAGTACGCGTGCAATGGTCCCGCCCACGACATGCTCACCTCCTGTAACCCCACCACGGCGCGTCGCGCCGTCTCAGCGTCCAATTTGGCCATGACCCGACCGAGCCGCACATCCGCATCCAAGTTCTCCGCGTCGCAGTGCGTGAAATACCCCGGATCCGCCAAGTGCGAGCTCAGCACGTTATACGTTACCACCCGCGCCATCGCCTGCTCCGCCGACGACGTCGCCGCCGCCGTCATCACCCCTCGAACCGCCGCCGATGGCGAACGACGTTCAAACCGACCCCGCGAAAGCCGATGCTGCGGCGCCGCAACGCTCGCCGCGCGCCGCGCACACCTCGTCGATGACGACGCAGACGACGCAGACACGCGCACCGCGCTCGTCGCCGCCACCGTCGTCGATGCGATCGCTCGGTGCGTCGCCCGCGCGAGCATGGATGTGCCGCGCCACATCGCGACGCAATCGCTTTCGACATGTCCGCCGATGCCTTCGACGTCCACCGTCGTCGACGCCGGCGCCGTTGGCGCGTCAGCGCGACATCGCTACGCGCGCGTGCGTTTGCCGTCGTCGCGTTCGCGCACTTGGCGGCGACGACGACGCGGACGACGCGGATGGGATCGTCGTGGGTAACACCCATGATTGGTGTTGACGCGAGCGACTACCACGCGACGGATTCGCTGGCGCTGTCGAACGCGTTCGAGCGCGCGCACGAGCGGGCGAATCGGCGGGAGGTGTCAGTGCATGAGACGGCGCACGCGGAGGTGAGCGCGATCGGCGCGGGAGGGGTGTTGAGAGACGACGGGGCGAGGCGGGACGCCGCGCGCGGGGCGTTGACGCGGTTGGCGTCGAGAGCCAAGGCGCGTGCGGTGGCGCTGGAGAGTGATAGACATGATGATGACGACGGTCATGTCTTGATGCAGAGAGCGGCGGCGAGAGAGGAATATGCGTTGTTGCATCGCGCGCTCATGTCGGTCGAGGTTGACGAGGAGGAGGTTGAGCGTTCACAGCGCGCGAGCTCGAGTCCCAGACGCGCGGCGTTGGGCGAACCACAAGCGTCGTCGTCGTGGTTGGATTTTAGCGATGGACTATTAGAGTCTATCAAGATGCATGGCTTGCCGGGTGGTGGCGGTCGCCCGGCGGTGGCGAGCAAAGACGAGGTTGACGAGGCGACTCAAATCGCGACGTGGCGAAATAGCGCTCGTCAATCGTCGACGATGAAGACACGAACGCACCGCGATGCGAAGGAACGTCTCGCACCGACCCGCGCGTGGTTTGCCGCCAAGCCGAAACAGCCTGATGTATACTGGGATGTGGATTTAGAAAAGATTCAACGCGCGAGAGAAACCGTCGCCGCTCGAGCCGTCGAACAAGGCGAGACTGATTTCGATTTTGAAATCACAGACATGCCCATCGTGGCAAAGTCTTCGACGACGTTGAAACGCGCCGCTGCGCTCGGAGCGGCGGCGACGGCAACGACAGACGACGACGACGACGAGAATGCGGTAGCGAAAGAAGAAGAAGACGCGTCTGAAGCCGACGCGGGAAATGGGACGGCGGTCTACACCTCTGAAGATGCGCTGGACAACGCCATCAAAGCCGAAGACGGAACGATCAATAGCTTTTCCAATATGTTGGAAGAGTGGACGAAGAAAGCGGTCGCGCACGTCGACAAGGTGGCGACCAAGGCGCGACAGACGGCGTCGTACGTATCTGAAAAAGCCATCGCCGCCGAGGAGGATTTACTCATGAAGCACATCGACGTCAAATTCTACGTCGATTTCGCCGACCCTCGATCGTTAGAGGCTTTGCTCGGACCATATGAACGTTTGAGTTCGAACAAACTCGGACCAGTGCGGTGGACGGTGGTCCCATTTGTCAACGTCGGACAAGGGCACAACGCCACGGTAAATTGCTTGTACAACGGCCACGCCAGACATTTGAGTTGCACCGCAAACGTGATCGCGGCGTGCGCGGCGCAAAACTTACACGAGTTTCCGGATGCCATGCGGGCGTTTACGAGTTGTTATGGCGTGCAATTGCTCAAGCTCGAAAGCCAACAAGCATTTACGTTCGGTCGACACGAAGCGGCGTTGAGCAACGCGCAGGGACAATGTTGTCGAGCGGTGACGAGTGTGTTAGACGCGCTTGATGCCAACGCAACGACAACGACCAAAAGTGGAGCTGAAATATGCCAGGCGCAAAGCGAATGCGCGATGCTTGGCTCTGGATACGATTTGCTCGTTGCGAACGGCATCGAGCTCGGTTCGGCGGAGCCGCGATACAAATTCCTCCCGTGGGTCACCATCGATGGTGAGCCGGCATGTAAGCACAAGTGCAATTTGCAGTCGACCCTGCGTAGGAAAATTTGTGCCATGCGCACGACGTTACCCGCAGATTGTCCGAAATTCCCATGGGCGCAAGCGTGGTACGACGAGCCCGAGGTGTCGTTTGGCGGTTTAGCCGTGGTTTCCGCGGCGGTCATTTTCGTCACTGTTTCCGCGTTCGTGCTCATGCGCGAAGCGGGATTGAAACCATTGGGGCTATTCGGCGGTGAAAAGAAAACCGACAGCGGTGCCACGAGTGGCGAACGCGCCGAGTTGCTGCCAAAGTGAGCCAGTAGCAAAAGTAAAACAATAGCCTTGTATTTTTTATTCAAAGTTTAGCTACACAACAAGATTACTAGTACAGCACCCCTCCGGCAGCCTCGAACGCATCCTTGTGCTCGTTTGGAACCAAGTCACCAACCGTGATGAGTTCGAACGGCGGAGAAGGCTCGTCTAAGACGCGTCGCCAGGCGTTGGCGTCGAATTGGCGTTGCGAAAACGCCGTGTCTAAAAATTCCCCATTTGCATCTACGATATCCTGAATCGGCCCACGCGAGACCGTAATCCAGTGCGTATCGCCTCTAATTTCACTGGATTCTACTATAGGCGGGAACGCGTGCATGTGAAACGACCAATCATCGCGCGGTTTCCCATCCAGCGTCACTCTCGCCGTCGACGTCGCTTCGTCAATGGCAAACTCGCATCGTCTCAAATCCATCGCTAATCCAACTCCAATCGCCTTCACCATTGCCTCCTTCAAGCTCCAATGTCTACGAAATAAATCCTCACCCGCCCTTTCGCCATCGCGCGCAGTCTTGGCGCGAATCGCCGCAATTTCTCTATCAGTCAGCGTCATCGTAAACGTTCGTAACAACGCCTCCACGTCCCGCTCGGCGCGTCCATTACCCCCAATCGCACGTACCTGCCCAGGCGCGGCGACGTCAACCCCCACCACCGCGTGCGTCTCACTCGCGAGCACCACATAATCGCCCTCATGGCTGACGTTAAAGTTGAAATTCGGCGCTCGCGCGCTCGCCAGCGACGTCGCGTAAAACGGTTTAGCACCCTTGGTTCGCTTGACATGTAAATCCTCCATTCGCAGCTTATTCTTCGCGCCATCCATCGATGCCAGCGCGCGTAATATAGCGCAACGCACCAGCAACCGCGACAACACCGCGCGCTTGCGGTCGGCAAAGTGTTTAAAGCGCGCGACGTCTTCGCGTTCAAGCAGAGGCAGCAGCGAGAGGATGAAATTAAACTCTTCTTCGTCTGGATTCCACGTCGACGCGTTGACGCACCATCGCAGAGCGAGGGAATCGTGTGATGATGCGTGCGTCATCGTTTGCGCGCGCGTTCGGGCGCACGCGCGCGTTCGGGCGCGCGCTGTGGTGTGAAGTTTGAAGACGAAGGCGTTTCGCCGAGCGTTTTTTAGCGATGCGAATGTCGAATGTGACTTCTTCTGTTTCGGGACGGAGAATGGCGACGACGGGGAAGGCGTTTCGGAAGCTATTATTAGTATTCAAAAATATTACAACAGTCGAGTGTTCGTGTGTCTGTGTTTACGGTACCTATGTGTGCCTTCTATCTATGTCTTTCTCTCTCTCTCTAAATGTCGCCGTTGAGAATGTCGCGACGAATCTTCGCCATCTTCGTGCCCATAAAGTGTAGGTTATGCTCGCTCGCCAGCGTCCACGCTAGTGGCTCATTCGCTTTGTCGAGATGGTTTAAGTATCCCAGCGAATGGTTGGCGCATAGCGTACACGCGCACTCGTAGCACGCGGGTTCGAGCGTCGTTTTAAACTCGGCGCGTCTAAAATTAATTTTACCACGCGTGTGCGTGAACAGCGTGCCGTGCCTCGCCACTTGCGTGGGGTAGCACGAATCAAATGTGTCCACGCCCAGCGTCACTGCGCGCTCGATGCTGCCGACGTCCGCAATGCCTAATAAATGATTGGGCCTGTCTCGAGGTAACTTGGGCATGAGAAACGACAACAAATCGATGAGCTCATTCGAATCCCGTCCGAGCGAACCACCGATGGCTAAACCGTCATAAGGTAAGCTCGACAGATATTCCACGCTGAGCGTGCGTAATTCGCGATTGACTCCGCCATGAATCACCCCGTACATCGCTTGCTGTCGCACGTCTGCTAAATGCGCGCGCAACGAACGCGCCATCCATCGATGCGACCGAAACACGCTCTGCGCAAGCACCTCATCGCTGATATCATACGGTGGCAACTCATCGAGTGGGATTATTATATCCGCCCCGAGCTTTTTCTGCGCCTCCACGCTGCTCTCAGGTGTAAGAAATATCTTTGAGCCGTCTCGATAGCTCTTGAACAGCGCCCCGCGTTCATCCACGCGCAACAATAAATTCTCCCGCTTGTGCTTTGTCTTATTCCTACTCTTCAGTTCGCGCACGCGTGGCGACGATGACTTTCCATCGTCATCCTCAACGTCGGCATCCATGCCGAGAGAAAATACTTGAAACCCGCCGCTGTCGGTTATCAAAGGCGCGTTTCGCCCCATCATGGAATGCAATCCCCCGAACCCGTCGCCCACGACATCCGCCCCGGGCGTGAGCAACAAGTGATACGTATTGGCAAACATCAAATCTATCCCCGCCTCGCGCAGCACGTCGTGCTTCACCGCCTTGAGCGCGGCGTTCGTGCCGACCGCCACGTACCCAGGCGTGTGAATGTCCCCGTGCGGCGTTCGTATCACCCCCACGCGCGCGCGCGAGCGCTTCGACGCATAAATCTCCTCGTACGCAAAGAATGGTTTCTTTTCAAACGGCGCAAACGTCGATGCCTCGGGCGGAGGCTCGAGCGCGGGCGAAAAGAGCGACGATGTCGCGCGCACGCGTAACCGCCAGTGGTGCTGGCGCGCGACGATGCGCGCGCGATGCGCCACCATCGCGCCGTGTGCGACGTCGCGAAGCATGGGGAAATATGTGCAATAAATAGTGCGCACGGCACCGCGCGCGCCGGGCGCGTGACGGCGCGTCGAGGCGTCGGTGCGGCGCCGTATGACGTCAACGGCGCATGCCGTTTAAACGTCACTTGTCGGCACGCACGCACACGCACGCACACGCGCACGCGCACGACGATGCAAGCCGAGGCGAGCGAACACGCACAGCACGCACAAGAATACGCCACGCATGCCGACGATGCGTTTCACGCCGGCCCGACGCCGATCGCGGCGTTAGAGGTGCGTCACCTTGGCCCGCGATTCGATCGCGACAGCTCGTTGCGATGCGCGATTTAAAAAATCACACCTCTGACGCGCGACGCGACCGCGCGTTCGTGGTTCGCGTCGCGCGCACCGCTCAACGATGATTTCTCGCGTGTGTTTTTCCCGCACTCACGGTGTGTACGCGCGCAGGAGAGCGGCGTGGCGGCGTCGGATGTGAAAAAGCTTCAGGAGGCTGGGGTGCACACGGTGGAAGGCTTGGCGCACGCGTCGAGAAAGTTTTTGCAGACGATTAAGGGTTTGAGCGAGCAAAAGGTGGAGAAGTTGAAAGGCATAGGTGCGTGTGTGGTGTTGTGTCGTTTGAGCGCGCGCGCGTGGCGGGCATCGAGCGTTGCGTGGAGGGACGCGGGTTCGGGTGCCGGGTTTGAAAGCGAGCACCGCGCGGATGCACGCGTGACTTTTGACTGACGAGCGACGCGTGATTTGCGCACGTACAGCGGCGAATCTCGTACCAGCTGGGTTTACCACGGCGACGATGATCGAAGCCGCGAGACGAGACGTGATCTTTATCACCACGGGTTCGTCCAAGGTGGATGAGCTGTTACAGGGCGGGATTGAGAGCGGGAGCGTGACCGAGGTGTACGGGGAGTTTCGCACCGGGAAGACGCAATTGATGCACACACTCGCGGTGACGTGTCAGTTGCCGATTGAGAACGGTGGCGGTGAGGGTAAATGTTTGTACATCGATACCGAGGGCACGTTTCGTCCGCAGCGTTTGATTCAGATTGCCGAACGGTTTGGGATGGATCCCGGTCCGGTGCTCGACAACGTGGCGTACGCCAAGGCGCATAACACCGAACATCAGAGCGAGCTTCTCGTCGCTGCGGCGGGTATGATGGCTGAAAGTCGCTTTGCGTTGATTATTGTCGATTCTGTGACGAATTTATACCGTACCGAATACGAAGGACGCGGAGAGCTCAGCGCGCGCCAGATGCACTTGGGCAAATTTTTGCGCCAACTCGCGCGCATCGCCGACGAGTTTGGCGTCGCCGTGATCGTCACCAACCAAGTCGTCGCCAACCCTGAAGGTGGACCATTCGCCGGTGCGAATGCGTTGAAGCCTATCGGTGGGAACATCATGGCGCACGCGAGCACGACGAGATTGGCACTGAGAAAGGGCCGAGGCGAGAACAGAGTGATGAAAATTGCGTGCTCGCCAATCTTACCCGAAGCCGAGGCGCAGTTTAGCATCTCGGAGTTTGGCATAGAAGACGCGAAAGACTAATTTCAATTGCACATGTTCGCCTTGGGAGAACTGAAGACGGCGATGCAGACGAGGAGAACGCTCTTGCGAATGAACAGAGCTCTTCGTCACCGTGGACGCGCCGACCACCTCTCGTAGCTCGCGTTTGTAGTATACAATATGACTTATCCATCCCACATGACGTGACGTGCGTGCGAAAGCATTGATAGTAATTACAAGCGTTATTTGGTTTCGGATGCTACATCCGTGCGCGCATACCGTCGAATACATAGATGCGTACCGTCGACGTTCAATGCGCGAGCGCCGAGCCGTCCGTCGTCAAGGCCGTCATCGCAAAGTCGTAGAGTACCACGCCAAGCCAATGGCTATGACACATCCAGCGATGATTTGATACTTGTACTTGGTGGTGTAATCGTACGGCTCGGGCGCTTCGCCGCCGTACTCGGCTTCTAGAGATTTCTCGCGGCGTTTCCCCGACGCCCCTGACTTTGACTTTGCGGACGACGACCACTTGTCGCTATACGGCACGTACGCGTCTGGATTCTTCAACAACGGCACTTCCACGCGTTCGTTCTCCGCAATCTCCATCTTTGGCGCTTCTAATATAAATTTCAACTCTTCAGCTTGCTTTTTCACCGACCGTTCGGGGTGCACGGCGACCAAGTACTTGTAAATCTCCAACGCCTGCTCTCCTCGTCCACACGCATCGAGCGCGATGGCTTTATAAATCTGAATCTTCCCGCCCAACAAACTTGTTTCGCTCGTCTCTTCCGCGGCGGCGTCGAAATATTTAACCGCGTCAATGTATAATCCACGAGAGTACGCGTATACGCCCCCGTCGTACAACTTTGTCGCCGCTAATATCTCCCCTCTCAACGTCTTAGCGTTGGATTCGAGCTTTTCCGCAATCTTCTCTGCGTATATCTTCTGCGCCTCGGGGACATCCTTCATGGAGTCGTAGCCGAGCGCTTTGGCGACGAGCACGTCGGTTTCCGCGCCCGCTTCAAACGCCTCAACAAACCTCTGTGTGGCGCGGAGCACCGCCGCCGCGGACGCCCCTTGCGGCACCAGTGCCTGACGCACTTCGTTTAATAGCGCCTTGGACGTGTTGCCGTTTTTGGACGTCGTGGCGACGGGTTTGGAGGCGATAACAGCGTCGTCCGCGCGTCTCGCCGGGACAGCGGGCGCGGCATCGTCGTCCTCCGTCGCCGCGCGCCGCGTCGAGCGAGCGCATCGGCGGCGGGAGATGTTTGCACGTGGTGTGCGTGTTACGAATGCGGGCGCGCGCGGGGTGGCGATGAGGCGCGCCGACATGACGGCGCGCGCGCCGCCGAGTGAGGCAACTATCCGTAAGAGACGCGCTCTCGAGCTACATGGATTGATTCAATCGTATTACTTTGCGTCTCCCGGTAACGCGATGCGTGGCTTGCGCTGACGCTTTTTCTTTGGCTCCTGCTGCTCGTCAGCGTGCGCTGACTTGCGCTTGCCGTCTTCTCCGGCGTCTTTTACGCCAAAGATTTGACCGCCAGCGGTGGCTGACATTTTGCGAACGCACACCGTCGCCACGAGGCCGGCTTCGTTTTGCATTTTACACGCCTTTTGTGGACGTGCGATGGCATCTGTACCACTCGTACCGTCAACTCGCTTGAATGCATCGTTTGCGGCTTTGGTTGATGGGAATATGACGTGACAAGACGTTGGTTTCGCGTTTTCTCTGGCGTCTCTCGACGCGGCGACGTCGTCGTCGCCGAGGAATTTTCCATCAATGTCCACAATCACGTCGCGGTCTTCTTCGGCAAAAATTGACTTGAGAACCTCTAAAGGTGTACCACGTGGTATTCTGTGCACAAACAGCTTACACATCTCTTGAGCGTCGACTTTGACCACAGGCGCCGGAATTTCATACGTCGGCTTCAACTGTCGCGCTTCCCAAAGCACCAAATCCAAAGCCGCCTTGGCGTCCTCCGAAGAGTCGTGAAAGCCTCCAGACGATTGGCGCATCTTGCGATTGAGCAGTACTTGGCACAGCATAGCCAAACCCGGCGTCGAGCGGGGAAGATTGGCGTAGCGAAACAACAACGCGCTGTCAATGACGGGTTGATGGTCGATTTTCAGCGCCCTCAAGTCGTGCATCAACGAATGACCGACGAGCACCGTCCCGGGCTTGCACAGCTTCACCACGGCATCTTGCACATGACTCAACGTCATCGTCGACGCCATGACGTCGGCTTCGTTCAAACCGGTGATTTCTTGCTTTAAGTCTATAATCTTTCCCGGCGGCTTGACAAGCGTCTTGAGCAACGTCTCCCCGCGCGCGTCCACCACCGAAACCCCAACCAACGCTCGAGAATCCACATCCGTCTCACACATCTCGCAATCTACGCCTAAAACCACGGGAACCACGCCGCGCTCGATGCACCAACGCACCGGACGGTACTTTGTCCGCCTCCAACCTTCCCTATGCGACGGCAACCCGTAATACGCCTCCTTAAACGACTCATGCGCGCGCGTGCGCCTCACCAATCCCCACAGCGCATCCTCAGACGTCCCGACCTCTTCTTCCGCGCTCCATGCGTCCCAAGCATCGCGTTTCGTGCGATACGCATCGCTTTCTTTCCCTCGAGGCTCGCGCGGCGTCCCGGTCCAGCCGTCGCCCAGCGTCGCGACAAACGCGCGTAAAGTCTCCACCGCATGTCGCATCGGATCACCCTTTGACGCCAGCGCCCCGCGCAAATGTTTCTTAATATACGCTTTAAAATCACACTCCACGCGAGACGGATCTGCGGTGAACGTGCGCTGCGCATCCTTGACGATTCGCGCGAGCGACTGCTTGTCCTGCGTCGTGGACATCATCATTCACGCACCATTCGTCAGTCTCCCGTCAACCGCGCGCGACGAAGCGCGTGCGCATCAAACACACGTGCACGCGTGTGCGCACCGCGCGCGTCACGCGCGCGCGTCGCGCATCGCACCGACGTACCTCAAGCGCAGATGCCATGTTCACCGTGTGTTGGGCGCAAATGGCGCGTCAGTCTGTGACGCGTCGCGCGCCGACGTCGCCAACGACGACGTCGCCGACGACGACGATGGCGTCACCGAACGACGCCGTCATCGGCTACGCCGCGTGCGTCGTCGCGTCGGTGTTCTTTGGATCGAATTACGTCGTCGTGTACGGCATCGATGGGCATCATTCGAGCGCATTCTTCGCGGCGTGCATGAGCGCAGGCATCGCCGCCGTCGGCGCGCTCACCGCAGTGGCGCGCGGTATGCCTCAGTTCGAGCCTCACGCCGCGCTCGGTGGCGCCGCGTGGGCGTCCGGGAACGTCGTGAGCGCGTTGGTGATTTCAAAGCTCGGCGCGGGCGCGGCGATTTCAATCTGGGGCGGTGTCTGTCTCGTCATCGGATGGGCGAGCGCGCGGTTCGGGGCGTTCGGCGCGCCCGCGCCGACGTCGTCGAGCGTGGCGAATGGGGATTTGAACGCGCTGGGGGTGGTGATTGCGGTTTTATCCATCGCGTTGAGCGCGTGCGTGGCGACGGAGGATGGCGATTACGCGTCTTCGGCGACGTTTAGCGAGAGCGAGGACGTCGAGCGCGAGGTGGAGCGATTATTGGGCGAGTCGGATGATGACGGTATTTTGGGTGGCGGTCGAGGCCGGGGCGCGTACGCGCCGCTCGAGCGCGGAGGCGGGCGCGGAAGGACGAGTTCGGTGAGCGACATTCCGACGATTTCTCGCCGCGACGACGAGCGTCAATGGAAGCGTAACGCGCCGTACGTCGCGCTCGCGGCAGCGAGTGGGGTGCTGTATGGGGTGAATTTCAATCCAGTTGAGGCGTTACGCGCCAAGGCGAAGAGCGAAGGGCACAGCGAGTTCGAGCTCGATTATGTGCCGTCGCATTTTTGTGGCATTTTCTTAGCCTCTATGGCATACTTTGCTGCGTACGTCGCGTACCACGTCGTCGTGAAGCGTCGCTCGCCGATGCTCGCGAGCGGTGCGGGTGGGGCATGGGCCGTCGTCGCGCCCGCCGTGGCGTCGGGCGCGATGTGGGGCGTCGCGCAAACGTCTTGGTTTGTCGCCAACGAACATTTGTCGCTCCTCGTGACGTTTCCAATCATTTCTTGCGCACCCGGCGCGATCGCATCGTTATGGGATATGTTTTACTTTAAAAAGTTGACATCCCAACGCAATCGAGCGTTGCTCGTGGCGAGTAACGCGGCGAGGGTTGTCGCCGTTGCTTGCATCGTGAAATCGAGCGCGTAAACAAACGCCACCACTCATAGATACCATAGTAGCCAATCCCCGCGCTCGCGAGTTGTGATTGCGTAATCAAAACAACTCTGTGTACACAATCATTGTCGTCGCGTCTTGACGCGCACACACACACACACGTACAGAACTACCTAGTCTCACGTAAATTATTAAAACAAATCGTCGCTCGGACGCCGAGCTACAAAAACCATTCCTACGCCTGCCCTCGCGAGCCCTCGCGAGCCCTCGCGATGAAAACCATAAAATTTCATCACACCTACTTCCCCTTACTCGCGCGCTTCCCTTCGCCCTTCTTGGGCGGCCCTTTACCCCGACGTTTCAATCGCTCGAGTTTAATAACCCTCCGCGTCTCATTCGGATCCACCATCAACGCGTCGAGCTTAGCTATGGACTCGGGGTAATACGCCGCCAAGGTCGGACCAATCAAACGTTTACGCAGCACCTTGCGTCCGCTCGGTAAGCCGTTACCGATGTGATGGCCAAATATTCGCGCCGCCGTGACGGCGATCTCCTGCGCTGTTTTCACCACTTTGCTCATCGTCGCTGCGTCTCCCGCCGCCGCCCGGCGTCGCTCGTCGTCTCGGTCGTCGACGCGCGACGTACGCGCGATGCACCGCGTGCGCGACTGGCGTGCGTGCGTGCGTCGTTCGTGCGCGGCGCACGGCGAGAGCTCGCGCGTCAGCGAATGACAGGCCGTCACTCCTCAGCGCACCGAGAACGACGCAGCAATCATGAGCGACGACGAAGTGAAGAAGGAAATCAAAGAGGATCACATCAATATCAAGGTTAAGGATATGGTGCGTGTCATGCGGTCGTCGACGACGCGGGCGCGGGCGCAAGAAAAGATTGATGTGTGTTTAAAAGTGGATTGTTTGACATCATCTGTTGTGGATGCGATCGCGAGATGTGTGCTGACGATAGAGGTGTTGACGCGCGCGTAGGATAATAATGAGGTGCACTTTAAGGTTCGCCGCACGACCAAGTTCCAAAAGGTGCGTATGGGTGTGTGAGATGGGGTGAATACGAACGAGGCGCGAGCGCCGGGCGCGCGTGTTTAAAATTTTGAGCGTTTGGCGCGGCGCGTCTTTCGTCGTCTCGAATGTGGGCGCGTGCGCGCTTGAAATAACGTACATGTATACGTATGATGTTGTGTATACTCGTGACGCGCTCGGAGGTGTGGTACTGCGCGTGAGAAGCTGTCTGGTATACACGGTACGACGAGACTAACGCTCGCCCGCGTCGCCGCTCGTCACAAACGTAGATTTTCGATGCGTACTGCCAACGTAAGGCGCTCCAACCGAACTCGGTGCGCTTCATTCTCGATGGTGAGCGTTTGCAGCCGAACTCGACGCCTGAAGAGGCGGATTTAGAAGATGGAGATTGCATCGACGCGATGATGGAACAAGTCGGCGGTCACTAAAAGGAGACGAGACGCTTAGCGTCGGGAGCTAGCCAGCACCAGACACGTAGTCCCGCGTATAGACTTCATACATTACACGGAGATTACACGGAGAGCACACTAGAGAAAGAGAGAGATTACCTTTGTAACGCGCGTTTACGCATGCATTTCACTAAACAAGTGTCCGTCGTATTAAAGACAACATGAGATTCGCGTCCTTTGACTCGAGCTAAAAATACTACACCTTATTGGTATTCAGCCTGCGCGCGCTGCATCTTGCTTTGTCGCGCGCGAAACACATCTTTGACTGGTGGTTTAGCCGACGCCGCCGAACGCGACGCCGCGAGCGCTGGGTCGTCGATGAGCTCGATGGCTTTCCGTTTTTCCCCACCCTTGTACCCCATCGCCGCGAGGTAGCCTTCGATCGCGCCTTCGCTCAAATCCGTCGCTTGTAACGCGTCGAGCACGGCTTCGACGCGCGGGGGAGGAAATTTCGCAAATGCCACTGGGCCTGGAAGCGTGGCGAAGAACTTCCCGAGCGCGCCAGGGAGCTTCTTCATTCCACTCGGCGGCGCCGGCGGCGCCTTCTTTCCGGCGCGCGGCGCGCCTGAGGGGGCGATTGGAGGCGGAATAGCCGCCACGACTGCCGCACGCGCGAGGCGCTCAGAGCGAAGCGTAGCGTAGGAAACGTGTGCAGTCTCCGCGCGGCGTAGTGGCACAACGGCGCCTAGGGATGCGAAGTAATCACAGTATTCTGACGTCGCCGGACGAAGATCCATGACGGTGTGCCTGCCAAGCAACGCGTTCAACAAGTTTACTTTGACATCTTTGGCACCAAACGCGGCGTTGCGACGGGATTCAGCCTTGACGATGGTTTCATACGTCCCATGTGCGCGCTCGAAGGCGATGAACAAATTCCAAACCTCGTGCGATGGTGACTCTTCGAGCGCTCGCTCGAAGAGCACCCGAGCGTTGGCGACGTCGTTGATCCCAGTCAAAAACTCCGCGTAGCGCTCGACGTACTGCGGCGATGTCAAAAAGTGCTTCAATCCGAGCTCGAAAATATTTCTCGCCGGTTTATCGCTCTTGTCGTACTGCCACTCGAGCATGGCAGCGGTGGCATAAATCTCCCACCGACATCCCGGTTGCTTGCGGGCGCGCATAAACGCCTTTCGACTCGACGTCTGGTCCTCTACCCGCCGGCATGCGCGCAAATACTCGCAATACATTAACACCACGTCTTGAGGCATCGATGTGACGTCTTCACCGCGCTCGATAGCCTCTGCGGTGGCGCTTTCGTAGTCATCGAGTACCGATTCATAAATCGCCTTGCACGCCTCAGCGTTACCGCGCGACTCTTCGAGATCCGCCGCCGCAAATGTGAGCAACGCGCAATACGGAAGCGCATCTCTCGCGCGCTGCAAGACCTCCGCGGCATCATCTGCTCGTCCTTCACTGTCGTGCCAGTGCGCGTATTCGATCCAAAACTCTGGAGTCTCCCCGAGCGACAACCCGGCTAACTCGTACGCGTGCTTGACGCGGTTGAACAACTGCGGCGACGGCTCTCCAGGGTTCGCGCCCTCGAGCTTTTGAGGATTTGACTTTTCCATATCGATAATTGCCGCCCATTGCGACGCACACGCTTTGGGGTCTTTAGCTAAGAGCGCGTACTGCTTGCTAGAGCACTCATGCGCGCCGTGCGATGTCGCGCCGCAAAACGCGCACTCGTGCGTTCGCGGGCATCCGCGACACGCGCCCTTGTTAAACCCAGCACACACGATGGATGCGCTCGCGTCGGCGCCGTGTTGCGCAGGATTCACACACACCGCCCCGACGACGACGCCTTCGTATGCCTTCTTGCGCTTCCCGAGCGCTGTCCGCGTGAGTAACAACTTTGGCGCCAAGTCTTGCAACAAGGCTCTCGCCAACGCCTTATTCTTCTCATTCTCAAACGCCTCGTACTCCTTATACACCACATCCAACTTATTCAAAGGCACCATAATCGCACGCTGATAGCATCGTCTCACGACGACATCTCTCGCGCTCTCTGCTTGTTCCGGCTTCACATCCGCCACAATCAACGTCGCCGGCGCGCGTCGCAAAAATCCGCAATACTCGAGCCAGACATCCGCCGCGTCCGCGTCCTCGCCAACAATATCCACGCTGTACTCGTACACCGACTTCATGGTCGCCACACCTTCTTCGCTCGTTATATCATGCGTGTTCGCCATGTAGGCGCAATATTTCCGCCATAATAACGCCGAAGGGCACGGGATGAGACACTTGCCAAAGAGCCCGCGGATCGCGTCGTCGTCTGGCTCGCCCGATGTATTCCTCGTCAGTTCAGCATCGATGTACCACTGCCACAGCAACGAAGAGCGTGGACATGCGTCTGTAAGCGCGTCGAACATGGCGCGCGCGGCTGGGATCGGTGCAGCGCGCGCGAGGCGCGCGAGGCGTTCAAGCGCCGCGGAATCCGACGGATTGGCGCGGACGTGCGTGAGAAACGCGTCGTCGACGTCCATGGAGCTCGATGCATCGAGCGGCGCGGCATCACTCGCCATGTTCAAAGCGTTTCCTTCGTCATGGTCGTTGCCGTCGGCGTCGTTCGCGGCGACTGGGTCTTCAGCGACGACGGGAGCCGCGTCCTCGGTTGCCTCGTTTGTCGGCGCGGCTTTCGCCTCTCCGAGCAAGCGCGCGACGAGATCCGCCTTGATTCCGCTCGTATCGAGCCCGGCTGCGGTGCACCGTTCACGTAAGTTTGCGACGGTGCACCGCATGAGGGAGTTCTTGGTGTCCTCGCCCATGGTGCGTGACGTTTTGAGGACGATTACGCCGACGGCTAAAACGGCGTCCAACTCATCAACTCATTTAATTTTTCATTTATGCGCATCTTGCGCGCGCGCGTGGTCTCGAGCTCGAATCCACACCCGAATATTCGGAAAACAAGGTTTCATTTATGCGCATCCTGCGCGCGCGCGTGGTCTCGAGCCCGAATCCACGCCCGAATATTCGGAAGACTGTCCGCGACGCCGCCGCTTGATGTCGAGCTCGCGACTACCCGCGCGAGCGGTGCCACCGTCGGCCGTCCGTGCGCGCACGCGAACGGCATCGCGGTCAATTTAAGCGCGCCAATAATTATCTCACATTCAGCTTTCGATAGCGTGTCGCCAAACATGATGGCGCCCCGACACGCTTTGCTCGCGAGGAGTCGATGAAGCGCGCGCGGCGGTTGACTCGACTGCGACGTCGTCGACGCCAACTGATTGATGAACTCTCTCAACGCGTCTCCACCGAGCGCGGTGCCTCGAATCGTCGGCAAACGCGTCAAATGTACTTCATGCTCGCGTTCGGAACGCGCGTCGATCCAATCCCACCCCCAACGACGCACGATGTCTGCGTTGGCGTGAAGCTGCGCGTGCTCAAACGCCGAAAGCGGTGTCGGCCACGGCGTGCGCGCGTCCTCCGCGGGCACATCAGGACTCATCAACACGCGCGCCCACAATTCTTCGAGCGATATGCGTTCATCCGCGGCGTGCTGGTCGATCGCGACGATGAGATCGCCACGCAGGACGGTGACAATGAATTTGTCGCCAACTTGAGCGACGATTCGAGCATCCGTTAAATCGCTCGCGTCGAGCGATGCCGGCGGCTTAAACATCGACGACGACGCGAGCGCATCGACGGATACTATTGGAAGCTCGGAAGCCGCAGTAAATGCGGGATTTGACCACGTCTCGAGCGCATGCGCGGCGGTCGTCGGTTGACGAAGCGCAGACGACGACGCGAACGGTCCGTCGGCGGAGAGTCGTCGAAGCGTCGATCGAGCAAACGGTCCGTCGGCTGGAGCGCAACACGCGCATCGGTCGCGTTTGGACCCACCTGGATTATTGTGTTGGTTTTGCCCCTCCTGCTGCTGCCTTTGCGGCTGCTGCTCTGTCGCAGCGGCGTCATCGTCATCGTCGTCGTCGCGAACGGGCCAACAATCATCCGCGTCGACGACGGCGCGCTTCACGTGCTCGAGCGCGACGTCCAATCGCTCAAACCAAAGTAACGTCTCATCCACATCCTGCGTCACGCACACCCCATCGTGCGGACACACGATGGAAATCAAAAACCCCGCGTATCCTTTCCCGTGCGACTTGCGCGCGCCGTCGCCTAAAAATGCATCGGCTTCGTACTGAATCAACGCGCGATGCAACGCGTTGCTCGCGCCTCGAATCCGCGCGCCGTTGACGTACACGTACTGTAATTCCCTCGATCCAAGCCGACGATTCGCCGCCGAGACGTACCCACGAATCTCATACGCCCCATCATCGCTGGTATAATCCACTAAACGCAACGACCGCGCGACGTCGTCGCCAAATGCCAAACGTAACCCATCCAACACCGACGTTCGATTGCCCGCGATTCGATCGACGTCGACGCCGTCGCAGCGCGCGCGAATCGCCAAATACGGCGTCATCAACGCCGCGTGAAACACTACTTGGCGGATATCGGCAACTTCTTGTGCGCGTCGTTCGCGCATGCGATCGAGGGCGAGGCGATTGTTGTATGCGAACGCGCGCAAGGTTACGTCCGCGCCGGTTTGATCGCGGTGTCTGTTCGTATCGCGCGTCGTAATCACGCGCTCATCAGCATTCTCATCGGCGTCATCAGCGTCGGCGTCGTTCGCGAACGCCGCGGCGCGGACGCGAGAGATATACGTATCCATTTCCCCCCGCCGGCGCGTGCGCACGATGACTTCGGCGCACGCGTGCGATACCATTCGAATCGTATCCTCGCGCGCGACAGCCGCGCCGTCATCGTCACATCCGAGACGCACGCCGTCGCCGTCGTCGCGCACGCGCACCCACGCGCCATCGCACGTCGTGGCCAACGACGATGGAGTATTCTCATCATCGTCGCGCCGATCGTCGCGGAATGCCCAATCGACGACGACGTCGCGCGCACCGCTCGCGATAGCGTCGCGGATGAACGCATCGATGACGATGTGCATTGACATACCACGCGTGGCGACGCCAGCGCGCATGCGCGCGCGATCTCGCGCGGGTAACGCGCGAATGCGATGAAGATAATTTTCGTGCATCTGTTTCGCGCGCGACGCGACGCGAGTGGCGGAGTGACGCCATCGTCATTGGGCGTTGGGTGATGCATCGGTGGATGCGATGGTGGTTTGAACGCGACATGTCGCGTCACATTCGCGCGCGTGTGCGCCGTGGCGGCGATCGAACGCGGTCGACAGGGCGACGGGCGCGCGCGGTGTGTAGTGCGCGGCATGTCTACGCTTCGCGAGCGCATGCGGGACGCCGCGCGGACCGCGGCGGCGGCGGTTAGAGGAGAGGATGATGATGCGCTGGGCGGTGATGTCTTCGCTTCGACGACGCCGAATGCGCGCGCGATGCGCGGCTCGTCGGGGTGGAACGCGTCGACGCGCGTGCGTATGATGGATAAGCCTGCGGTGGCGGTGACGACGCCGACGAGGGGTGAAGAGGAGGACGCGGCGAGGCGCGCGCGAAGGCGCTGGCGCGCCGAGTTTGACCGCGTCAGGGCGGACAAGCTCGCGTCGGATGCGTCGCCGACGACGACGCAACAACGGCAGGAAGAGCGCGTGGTTCGTGCGTGGGGCGATGCGGTGACGACGTCGATGACGAGACGGCGGGCGCAGAAGGACGGGTATAGAGGCGCCGAGCCGACGCCGACGCCGACGCCGACGTCGTTAAAGGAAAAGTTTCAGCGAACGGTTCGCGAGCGCGATGAGGCGCGCGCGCGCGTAGATGCGATGCGGCGGGAAAGTGAGAGCGTGGTCACCACGCACGAGGCGCCGGCGCCGGCGGCGATGGATGATGGGGGTGACGTCGAGCGCGAGGTGTTGCAGATTTTACGCGAAGTCGTACAGGAGACGAATCAAGCCACCGTCTCGGCAGCGGCAGCACCGGCGGTGACACCAGCGTCCAAGTTAGTAAATGTAGCAGTCCCGGTGGTTTCGTCATCGCCAGTGCCTCCACCGCCGTTGAGGACGCGATCGTTAGACGCCAAGATGGATTATTCAAACGCGCGTCGCTCGCGACAGAGCGGGCGCCTCGAGAAGAAATCGAGAGAAGGAATGTGCGCCTTGGCCTTGGCGCATGTCAAGCAACGGCAAACAACTCGGTGTAGAACTATCGCCACGATTATCGTCGCCATCGTGGCCGTTATCACCGGACTCGCGTGGCGGCGACTGCCAGTCGTCGAGACGACTGACGAGCGACGGTTCAAATGTCCCGTTGAGTTTGTTTCAAACAACGTCCTAGACGAAGCGCTCGCGCCGTCGTGGCGCGCCGCGCTCGAAGACGCGCGCGCGACGCACGACGCACACATCGCGCGTGGCGACGCGCGCGGAGCGAAAACCATTCGCGCGTACAGCAAACGCGCGCGCGACGCGCAGCGCGCGCTCGGCGCCCTCAACGCCGACATCGAGCGCTTCTTCGCCTCCGTCTCCCCCGACGCAGACGCACGTTCACGAACAACGCCCGACACCACCATCACTGACACCACCACCACCACCACTGACACCATCACCACCACCACCGCCGCCGACCGCGCGCGCGTCGAGTTCGCCGTCGCCCGCGCGCGCGCGCTCGCCCGCGCCGCCGACGCCTTCGACGCCCTCCGCGTCCTCCTCGCCGACGACGCACCCTTGTAACACGACGATACTCCTATGTCTCACCACGCCACCACCGACATCCTCCGCCGACATCCGCCTCCGACGCAAAACGCACCGCGAAACAAAACACACCCTCAGAGGTGCGTGGGTGGGTGAGATATTTTTCGCGGGAAACCACGACGACGCGCGCATCCCTGTGCGTGCTGACGTGTCCACGCAAACCACATCATCGCACACGACCACCGCACAGTACGACATCATCATCGATCTATGAGTTTTATCCCCGACCACGAACGGCACCCATGGACACGCACCTCGCATAATATATATATACTCACGCGCATAGACCTCTATGTCGAGATATTTATGGCGTGTATGCCGCGCGCGCGGCACCCGGACGCACGCCCCTCTCCACATCCACATGGCGTTCGCCTTCTTACAGTATGGTATAGGTGAGCGACGATTGCGGGGCGGCACCCGCGACGTGCCGCCGCAGTGCCGTCGCCATTCGTTCGCGCGCGAGTGGACGACCGACGTCTCGCGCGTGCGCGTCCGCGCGCCACCCGAGCGCGTAGTTATATCACATACGCGTTCGATCATCCGGACGACTGCGCGAGAGCACGACAGCATCGTCGTCGTCGTCGCGCGCGCGCGGGAGAAATATCTGTGCCAAAAAGCGTCGGTGGCGGAGGCGCTTTTTCTCGGCGAACGATTTGATTCGATTGCGTCGGCGTTGAACACCGCGCGAGCGAACGCGCGTCGTGGCGTGGGTGTGTATATATAGAAAATATATATACGCATTTCGTTGTTTTCGGTGCACGCACGCGACGCGAGAGGAGGGAGACGCGGAGGCGCACGCGGGGCTTGACGCGCGCGCATGGAAAGGATGTTGACCTCGCCCGTGGGCGGCGTGGCGACGCCGACGCAGACGCAGACGCTGGCGAACGCGCAGACGCTGGCTGGGGCGTACGATGGGGTGACGCAAGGGTCTTTGCGCTCGCCCACGGCGTCGCCGCCGCCGGTGGGTGCGGGCGCGGGCGCGGGCGCGGGGAAAGGGATTGCGAATGCGCAGTGCGGGTTCGTGGATGAGCGCGGGAGCAACGCGAGCAGCACGGATTCGTTGCGCGTTCGCGAAACGTGTCGGGATTTTTTAAAGGTATGTGTGGGATGAAGTCGTAGATATGGTTGTGTTTGAGCGTATTGGCGCGATGACGAGGGCGTTTGGGGGTGCATCGCGCGATGGTGAGGTCGGAAGGTTTACGCGCGGGACAAAAAGTGCGCGTTGAAGAGCGCTCGGGGTGGCTGACTGACGGCGCTCGTTGTATGTGTATGTAGGGTGCTTGCTTTCGGGATAATTGTCGATACGCGCACGATGCGGCGGAGGGTGCGGCGGTGCCTGTGCAGGTGAGTTTTGCGCATTCGCGACTTTGGACGATGTGGACGCGCGCGCGTCTTCGCTCACGCGCGCGAAGACACGAGACGAGGTTTCCGTCGACGCTCGCTTTGAAGACGTATATATATACTGACGTTGATGCGCTTTTGTACGTTTCTTTTCACAGACAACACAACCTGTGTGCAGGGATTATCAGAATGGACGCTGCTTCCGCGCGTCGTGCCGATTCTATCACGGCACGAGCGCCGAACAGGCGACGGCGCAAATTGGGACAAACACAGTGTCGCAAATGTTCAACAACGCGCAAGCGATGTACGGCATGGGTCACATCGGTGCACATGGGGCGATGAAGAACCCGCAGTTGCACTTGATGAATCGTACGATGAACTTGCAAAATGGTTTCGACAGTGCGCCGGTTGGATTTGATCAGACGCAGTTTGGACAAAACCTGACGCTGGATCAAGCCGTGTTTTTGCAAGCCGCCGTGGCCAACGGGGCGTACGACTCGAACCATATGCTCACAGCCGCCGCAATGGCGAGCGAAATTTTACGCCGAAGTGGCGCTTCGCAAGCTGTAACTGCGAATGGGTTTGATTTTAGTTGGATGACGGCGCAGCAGCAAATGGCTGCCGCCGCGGCTGCCGCGGCGGCAGCCGCGAGCGGAGGAGACGCGTCAAACAACATGTATAACAATGGGAACAATACGATTCACATGCAGCAGCACTACGCAAGCGTGGTTAATAATGGCAGCGAAATGATGAATGAGAACGGCGGTTACGTTCCTCAAACGTCCATGAATATTCCTACTAACGCAGCTCCGTCGCAATATTCATCCTGGCCTCCTCAGACAGCCGGCTTTCTCAGCGCCGAACGCCAGCAGTCCAAATCGAGTGACATCTCGGCCCTTCCCGACTCCTTGGTCGACTCCGATCTCGCATCGAGTATCGACTTGACGTCGTTTCACACCGAGTATGCCGGTTTCGGCAGCGGTACATGGTCCTAGGTTGATGATCATTCAAGTCTTTTGCGCGAGAGAGAGAGAGGCGCGAGGCTATCCACTCATTTTTGTTCCACGCCGCGCGCATGATTCGTCGTCATGGTCGTCGTTTTCGGCAATGGCGATGATTATTGCACGGTGTGTTGACCATTTTCCATAATTTTGTACATATTTGTTTGTTGAACTGTTGAAGTGCGCGGGTCAACGTCTGACATGACGTCCGCGCGCGGATTCGCGTCGGCTTTTTGCGCAGCGCGCTCAGAAAACACGCAGCGAGACTATATTATATTTTTGTTGTTCGCACTTACTACTACACCTAATACTTGCACCAAGAACGTGACAAGTCGTCAAAAATATTCTGAGTAGTACTATAATACGCATCCAAGAAGAATTTTTGCTAAACACGCGTTGAGAAATCGACACGCGCCTTCGCCTCTCACATTGTCACCTTGACATTGGATTTGGATGCGACCCACGTGATGTGCCCCGCGAGACGACGACGGCTTTCTCGTCACATACTTAGCATGTACCGAGCCTAAAGCTAATGCGTTTAATGTATTGAATCTTACAAAGCAAACACTGACGACGCGCGTCGTCAGACGAGTGGCCCAAGCCGACGGCCGAACCAAGCGTTCAAACCAAGCGTCCAAGCGTGAAAAATAATGAATTTAATTTTCGTATAAGTAACGAGGCTAATTCTCTATGTATACGCGCAAGCTCTTTGACGGATATCGCATGGCTGTGTCATATGTGTGTGCTTACGCCGGAGCGACGGACGAATCGCGCGCTTGAGCGACGTCAACTTGCACCGAAGGACCCATGGACGAGGCGATGTACATCGAGCGCCAGTACACCCCCTTGGCGCCCGTCGGGCGATTGGCGTCGATGGCGGCGACAATGGCGAGCAAGTTGGTCTGCAAGTCAGCAGCGCTGAAGCTGAGCTTACCGAACGGCACGTGCACGATACCTTGCTTGTCGGCACGGAACTCAACCTTACCCCCCTTGAACTCGCCGACAGTCGTGGCGACGTCGGTGGTCACCGTGCCCGCCTTTGGGTTGGGCATCAAACCCTTCGGGCCGAGCGCGCGACCGAGCTTGGCAACCTTGGGCATCATATCAGGCGTGGCCACGAGTAAATCGAAATCCATCATCCCGCCCGCGATCTCTTCAACCAAATCATCCGAACCCGCAAAATCAGCACCCGCCGCCTTGGCCGCCGCGACGTTATCGCCTTGGCACAACACGGCGATGCGCACCTTTTTACCCGTACCCTTGGGCAACGCAACCGTTGCACGCAACTGTTGATCGTTATACTTTGGGTCAATGTTCAAACGAATGTGCGCCTCAGCAGATTCATCAAACTTGGCCGTCGCCGCCGCCTTCATGAGGTCAATCGCCGACGCCGCGTCTTGGGCATTCATGCGTCCCGGCACCGACGCCTGCGCGGCGCGGAAACGCTTGGATTGCTTGCCTTCCTTGGACGACAAGCCATCCTTACGCACGGCTCTCGCCGGCGCCTGTGCGGCTTCTTCTTCGAGTTCGGCGAAATCCAAACCCGCCGCGCGCACTGTAACGTACGCGAAAGATACGTCAGACGACGCGGACGCGACTAGGTCAGTCCACCGCAGAGGGTTTTAGGGTCACGAGGCCCATCATCCCCACGCCCATCATCCCCGCGCCTCGCGCTGCGCGACGCCCACGCGCGTCAACACCCGTCGCGAATCGATGCGCGATATAACACACGACACATCCCCCACACCGCATCGCGCGAATCGCCAATCCACGCGTCCACGCGTCAGCGCGCACAATACAATCATCACCCCGTCTCGCGTCATCGCACGCGCATCGCATCGCATCGCATCGTGTCGTACCTCGCACGACGGCGCCGTTCTTCGACGCCGTGGTGCGCGCGTGGCGCGGTGGCGCGATGCGCGTGGCACCGATCGTGGCTTTCGCGCTCAGCGTGAACATCGTCGCGGCGTGCGTGAGAAGCGTCGCGGAGTGCGACCGACGACGACCCCGGCGGCCGACGGACGGCCCTATCGGGGCGCAGGGGGGTGGGAAAATTGGTTATATACGTCATACGTGTGTATAGTATGAGGCCATGGGGTCCGTGGACGACGTGGTGTGACGTACATAGTCATATGTGTACCTATAGTATGTGACATAGGGCACACCCACACCCACACCCTAACCCCCGCCTCTGCGTGCGTCGGCACGGTTGATCGATATTCAACATCGATCGATCGTGCGTTTCATCGATATTGAATATCGATCGATCCATGCGCGCTCGCATACAGGTCAACGCCGCCGACGGCGATGGCGACGGCGCGCGCGGCACACGATGACGACGCTGACGACGTCGACGACGACGCGCGTCGTCCGCCGACGGTGGACGACCGCGCAGGGGCATCGCGCGATGCGTGCCGTGAGCCGCGGTGCGGTGGCCATGGACGGCGTCGAGGCGATTCCGCGACGGAAAGGTGCGCGCGCGCGCGTGGGGGGTGGCTTTATCCATCTCGCGTGGTGTGGTGTTTTCGTGGCGTACGACGGTCGCGCTCGACCGTGGTTTTCGTTTTTCGCGTGGCGCGTGCGATGAGACTGACGAACATTCGGTGTGTGCGTCGCGGTGGGACGAGCAGGTGCGGGCACGAATGCGCCCGATGCGATTTTGGCGGTGTGCTTGGGGAAGTTTGACGCGATGCACGCGGGACACTTTGCGCTGGCGAAACGCGCGGCGGCGCTCGGTGAGCCGTGGTTGGTGTCGTTTTCGGGTATGGCGCGTACGTTGGGGTGGGAAGAGAAGCTCCCGATCACGGCACCGAGTGATCGCGCGCGGGTGTTGAATTTATGGAGCGCCGCGCTCGGCGGCGAGGGCGCGTCGGGGGGCGAGGGCGCGCAGGGGGGCGCGATTCGCGAGCACTCGTTGCCGTTCGCCGCGGTGCGGGAAAAATCACCCGAAGAATTCGTTGACATGCTCGTTCGTGATTTGGGCGTGCGCGCGATCGTGACTGGGGAGAATTATAGATTTGGGTATAAAGCGGCGGGCGACGTCGCGGCGTTGAAGGAATTTGGAGCGAAGAACGGCGCGAAAGTGGACGTCGTGGAGTTAGTACCAGCGGCACGCCCGGACGCGACGCTCGGTGATCAAGTGAGCAGCACGCGTATCCGAGCGGCGCTCATGCGTGGCGATGTTAAATCCGCGAACGACATGCTCGGACGCGAACATAGACTAGTGTGCGACGTGAGCGGCGCGGCGGCGCAAAATTCTCTTCGCGTCGCCCTGGCGGGTGACGGCGAAGACGTGTTGCTTTCTCTCGAAAACGTCGAAAACGTACCTCCGATGGATGGTCAATACCGCGTTCGCATCGTCGTCGACCCCGAAAGCGGTGATACGTCGTTGAAGAACGCCAAGGAGACCACCGTGTCGTTATCGTACGGCCGCGTCGCCGTAAACAAGTACGACGTCTTCGACATTCAATTCGCCCGCAACGCCGTCGCCATTGATTTCATCGATCGCTCGAGCAAGAGTTACGCCAATGGCGTCTCCGGGCGGTGGTAACACACAAAAACCTAGACGAGCAGCGGCATATATTCTTTCTGTATTGACACTTTATCACTTGTTCATACGCGCGCGCGCGGGACATCAATCGACTTTTTTATCCATATCGCCATTCTTTGACGCGCGGCGCGCACGCCATCCGATCGCGATCCCATGCCGCCCATCGCGCGCGGCGATGATAAAGTCCTCGTCGCCGTTCGCGTGCGTCCGCTGAACGACGCCGAACGCGCGAACGGCGGTGGCGAGGCGTGGTCCGTCGCGTCGGGTGCCGAGAACACGATCGCCGTCATCAGCCATGGGGATCGTCGCGGCGCTCACGGCACCGGCACCAAGAGCGAGGTACGAATGCGCGAGCGCGAGCGCGTGCGTGTTGTTGTTGTTTTTTTCTGTCGTTGTCGGTCGTCTCGTCGTGGTCGTCTACATCGTGTGCGTTGTGACGTCATCAACGGCGTCGTCGGCGCGCGCGCGACGTCGGGGGAACCAAAACGCTCACCAAAGACGCTCTGCGTATCGCGCACCGCAGGCGAGCGAATGGCATCATTCGTACACATTCGATCGCGTGTTCGATGCATCGAGCGATAATCGCCAAGTATACGAAGCGACGACGAAACGCATCGTCCGCGACGTCGTTGAAGGCGTCAACGGCGCGGTGTTCGCCTACGGGCAGACGTCGAGCGGGAAGACGCATACGATGCGAGGCTCGGATGATGAACCCGGGGTGATTCCATTAGCCGTCGAGGATGTGTTCGCGTGCGTGCGAGAAGGACGCGATAATACGCGCCGGGAATTTTTGATTCGCGCGAGTTATTTGGAAATTTACAACGAAACCTTGGTGGATTTATTAGACGAGGACGAGGACGAGGACGAGGCGGCGGTTAAAGACGACGAGAAGACCAAGAAGAAGAAGAAGTTGTCTATTCGAGAAGACGCCGAACGCGGGACGTATGTCAGTGGTTTGCGCGAGGAAATCGTGACGACGCCACAAGAGGTGATGAAGTTGTTGGAACGCGGCTCCAAGCGCCGACGCGTGGGCGCGACGCGCATGAACGCGCGCTCGTCGCGGTCGCACGTGATTTTTAGAATGCTCGTCGAGTCGAGAGACGGTAACGATGATGATGATGATGATGATGATAGCGATAATGGTGGCGGCGTGTTGATGGCGACGCTGAATTTAGTGGACCTCGCTGGGAGCGAGCGACAATCGAAGACGGGTGCCGAAGGCGCGCGCGCCGTCGAAGGCGCGCACATCAACAAGTCGCTCACGACGCTCGGCTTGGTCATTCACAAGCTCAGCGGCGCCGACGGCGAAGGCGAAGGCTCATCCGCGCAGCGGAAGCACATTCCATACCGCGATAGTAAACTTACGCGCATTCTTCAGCCCGCGTTGGGGGGTAACTCGAAGACGTCAATCATTTGCGCGATGACGTCGTCGACGGCGCACGTCGACGAGTCGCATTCGACGTTGCGCTTTGCGACTCGCGCCAAGCGCGTGGTGAATAAATCAATCAAGGTGAACGAGTACGCGATGAGCACGAAACAGTTTATGGCGATGATTGAAAAACAGCGCGCTGAAATTGAAATGCTACGTGGTAGTAGTAATAACAACGGTGGCGGCGCTTCGTCGTCCATGTCGGCGATGACGCCCGAAACGGCGCGAACCGTGCGCGCGTTTGAGGACAAGATTACGCGACTCGAACGCGACCGGGACGCCTTGAAAGACAAATTCAAGGCGGATATCGCACACGCAGAACAGCGCGCGGCGAACGCCGAACGTGAATCCGCCAAGGCGCTCGCGCTCGTCGCCACGCTTCGCGAAGACATCGCCGCCATGCACGCCGACGGAGGCGGCGACGAAGCCGCCCTCGCGCTCGCGCATCAATTGGCGCAAGCGCGAAAGGCGCGCGAAGACGTCGAACAGAAATTGGACCAAGAAAGACACGAGTTTTTTGAGGAAAAAACCAAGTTGTTGTTATTGTTGAAGAAGAAGGACACGACGCTCTCTTGCGAGCCGGTGGCGGCGTCGGCGGTCGTCGACCACCAAAACCACCAAAACCATTCGTCTTCTTCGACGCGCGAACAATTCGTCAAGCAACAAGAAACCATCGCGTTACAGCGCCAACGCATCGAAGACATCGAACGCACGCTCGACGACGCCGTCAAGGCGTACGAAGACGAAGTCGCCGCCAAGCGAAGGAACGCCGACTACGAGGAAAAGTACGCCTTGGCGAAAAACGCCTACGCGACGTTGCTCAAGGATCACAAGACGCTGAAGAGGCAAATGTGTAAGCTCACCGAAGTATACGCGGCGTTGAAAAAGGACGTTAAAAGTAGAGGCGGCGGCGATAGCGCAGTAGTGGCCCCGCTCAAGCCATCCAATTAGGTTATGAGTAGTACAAGTAGTACAAGTTGTAGTAGTAAGAATGTAGGAAATCTTTCGTGGAAAAGGTGGTGTTTTGAAACACCATTGTTTGTTTTGAAAGACGACGACGTCCGTAGAAGACGCGTTCTTCAGTGAAAACAATAGCGAGCTCGACAAACGTGTTCGAACTTTTTGCTAATGAATCTCTATATTTTTTTATACCGTCGTAATACGTCCAAATGTATGATTTAATCAGACTTCTTGGACTTCTTCGGCAAGAGCACCGAGTGGATGTTCGGGAGAACGCCACCGGCGGCAATCGTCACCGTACCCAACAACTTGGACAATTCCTCGTCGTTGCGGATCGCCAACTGAATGTGGCGCGGCACGATGCGCGACTTCTTGTTGTCGCGGCTCGCGTTACCCGCCAATTCAAGCACTTCCGCGGCCAAGTATTCGAGCACGGCGGCCAAGTACACCGGCGCGCCCGCGCCGACGCGCGTCGCGTACTTGCCTTGCTTCAAGTAGCGCGCGACACGGCCAACCGGGAATTGGAGCCCCGCCTTGGCGGATCGGCTCGTCGCCTTCTTGCCAGTCTTTCCTTTACCTCGTCCAGACATTGTATTGTTCTTCTTACGTGTAAGATTATGACGCGCACTATAGATGCCACCCCGCGCATCAATCGAATCGACGCACGGTGGTGAACGCACGGAAGCGTCACAAAACATACTGTTTGCACATACACAACCCCAAAACCCACACTAGAGGCGCCCCGATGCACCAATCACATTCGAGATTGACACCCTCAGTTCTCAGTTGACCAATCATGACCCCGTGACATGCATACACACTCGGCATGCCATCGCATGCACCA
>Ga0255763_1000784_pt1 | contig 34663 bp, 37 predicted proteins | sample 041ome_2_FD_179963 | JGI IMG/M metagenome (GOLD analysis project Ga0255763, IMG submission 179963) | Coastal salt marsh microbial communities from the Groves Creek Marsh, Skidaway Island, Georgia - 041406US metaG (version 2) | ecosystem: Environmental > Aquatic > Marine > Intertidal zone > Salt...
GCTAAATGCTATCTGAGGGGTTCGATGACGATGAGGGGGGATATTGAATATACTACTTATTATTGACTTTTCACTATATTCTGAACAACCTGAATTGGCTCACCATCTTTTGAAAATTGCCTATGATCATTCGAATTAATAGTGACTTTGATTTCATTATCTCCACTTTTTAGTAAATCTCCTGAAATATGGTAATATTGTGAATATAATCTAAATTTTTGTCCATTTACATATAAGTGAGCGTGCCCAATATTTCCATTATTTTCTAAATTAACCGTTTCGGGTGAAAATTGAAAATTTTTCAGATTAATCTTCAAGTTGAAACCACTCATAGCATCTTCTGATAATTCGATATCCATTGTAGGGTAAGGCATATCTGCTTCAAAAAGGTCATTTGAGTGCATTCCATGATGGCTCATCTCGTGCGCATTGAGTCCAGAGTTTGGCATTGGACTGATTAACATAGCTATAATCGAGAATAAAATGGGAAAAATAATTTTTTTTATCATTATATCATAACCTCATATACAAAATTAATTCCTAAACTGATTTTTTTCAATGGCAACCTACAATTATAAGATTGCTGTTAAATAACCAACTCAATATGGATTTTAATACCGAGACAGACTGATAGTAATTTGCGTCTATATAAATAAAAATAGGCGTGGATATAACTATTAACAATAAATCCAAATAATTACGGATAAATAACAATAATATTAAAGATGAGATATATACTAAAGCTAAGACAGCTGTCTCATAATTAAGGTTGTCAATATTAAAATCTATACTGAAGAAGACAAAAACAAAAAGTAAGTAATTAAGGTATGTAAACCCACGAATAAACTTGAAATTATAATTTGTCAGATAATTGGTCATAAATCTCATTATATACAATCAAAAGGGACTATTAGAAATAAAAATGATTGAAAATTATAGAAATCATCCCACCAACTTCTCCGCAATCTTACTCTGATCGGCATGCGCATAGCGAAATAACATCTGGGGGGTATTAAATCTATCTATCTCTTAGAGTACCAGCTTGTTTATTAGCAATTCTATCAGCATAATTTAATCGCTCATCTTCACTCATTGTGTTGATAAGCGAAATAAAGTTTTCCTGAACTAGTTCGAGACGTTTGATAGACTCTTCTGAGTGGGACTTGAAGACTATCTCAAATTTCTCTTGGCTAAATTCTGTAGAACTTAAAACATCGATAACCTCTTTTTTCCTAACTTTTAGATTAGCAGGATGTTTTTTATTATCATTTACTTGATTGAGAATTTGGCGAATTAACTCTCGTCGTTGGTCTTTATTTAGAGCACGTATGTAAAATGAACCAATTTGTAGATCATTCAATTCAGAAATCCTTCTGAAATCATTTTTTGTATTTTTAATTGTGGCGCCAGCAATGAGACAGATAACCACGATATTTAGTGCTAAAGATACTGCAAGTACAATCTTCCAGATTTTGGGGGTATTTTTTTGTATAGAATTATTAATCATCTTTTATTCCTCTAAATTTAATATGCTTAAATCGATAATTGGGTCAGCAAATATTATTTCTGCTTCATTAATTTGTTTATCCATCGGAAGTATTACGCTCGATAAATCTGGGTATGAAAACCCGATAAAAATACAAATACTTGCAATAGCACCATATCCAGTAATTAAATAAAAATTCCCGTATTTAGAATATAGATTCTTCCACCATAAATTTTGGTTTTGCCTTATGGAATAAGCCTCCAATTTTTTAAATTCGTGCTTTGAACTCTCTAAAATTTTATCTCTTAATACATCAGATGGTGCTGGCGAGATTTCCTTTGCAGCTTGAAAGAATTCTTCAAGTTCAAAATCTTTATTTTTTTTCTTGTCAATCATCTTCATACCCCAGGTTTGATTTTTGTGATTTTAAAGTTTCTGATAGTTTACGTTTTCCACGGGCTATTAGGCTTTCAACAGCCGAAATACTCAGCTCAAGTTTTTCAGCAATCTCTTGATTTGATATGCCCTCAAGATGACGCATTGAGACAGCCTCACGCTGTTTATCTGGAAGTTGGGATAACGCATTGTATAATGCAATAGCTCGGGATTGGTTGATTATTAGATCAGTCGCATTCTCTCTTTCATCAATAGGATCTGGAACTGTATCTATACTTGCAGGTTTTTTTTGACGTAAACAATCTATGCATAGGTTATTAACGACCTTATATAGCCAGGTTGAAACTTTGGCATTTCCATGCTTCCAATTAGGCGCTATGCGCCATAGACGAAACATAGCTTCTTGCGTTATCTCGTCTGCATCAGCGGTATTTTGAACCCTATGGAAGGCTTGAGAAAATATTTTTGGCATAAATCTATCGGTTAAAATTTCTGCACTTTTTGGAATACCATTTGCATACGCGATCAGTAGATCGTTATCGTCCAATTCATAAAGATCTTCGATTTGCATTAGTCTTTTCCAAATACATGATAATAAAAAAATAATATCTAAATCGTAATATTTTAATCTGATTTTTCAGTTAATATGGAAAATTCTGTTTCATTCAAATGACCATCATTATTTAGATCTAGATTATCAAAACTAATTTCAAATCTTCTTAGAGCTTTTGAGTGTATTTCTTCAAATTCTAAAAATCCATTGGAATTTTTATCAAGCATTTTAACTATTTTTTTTGTTCGAAAAGAAACTTTTGCAGTTCTACTTGCTAATAACTCGTCAGATGATACGACTCCATCATTGTTGGCATCAGCTGACAAAAATTGTTTTTTAGCATAATTAATCAATTCTGTTTCTGAGATTTGCGCGTCATTATTTCTATCGACTTTTGAGAATTGAACTCCTTCAAATGGTGCTAAACCACTAAGTAAATTAGCATTAGCAAGAGAAATAGCTCCCAATATAATAAAAGTAGTGAAAGCTGCCATAAGTGTTATTGTTTTTTTATATTTCATAATTAGCTCCAAATTTATTTTCAGTCTTACTTAAGTTACTTGAAATTATTCAACGTTGGAGCTGGTTATTTCTGTCGCAGAAAATTTTAAATATTTGTAAAAATATCTAATGATTTGAGTTAGCCAAAAGGTATTTTGCTACCCCGCTAACTTCTCTGCAATCTTACTCTGATCGGCATGCGCATAGCGAAATAATGATCTTTGATTGAAATTGAATATAATGAAGTTAAATATTAGACTGAACGAGTTTATAATTAATTGCATCGTATAAGGCTTGAAACGATGCATCTACGATATTGGGGGATACGCCAATGGTAACCCATCGTTCATTAGTTTTTGTGTCGGATGACTCAACCAAAACCCTGGTTACAGCCCCTGTACCACCATTCAATACTCTCACCTTATAATCAACGAGCTGCATATTCTTTAGATATTTATTATATTTTCCTAGATCTCTACGCATTGCGTTATCCAACGCATTTACAGGTCCGTTACCCTCACCTGATGAAATAAATCTTTCACCATCAACAAGTACTTTTACTGTTGCCTCTGATACAGTAATAAGTTCACCTTTGGCATTTATACGTCTTTCCACTAATGTCCTAAAACTTTCAACATTGAAAAATTCTTTTAAGTTGCCAAATATTTCACGAGCCAATAGTTCAAAAGATGCCTGTGCGCTCTCATAAGTATACCCTCTTGACTCCCTCTCTTTAACAATATCCAACAATTCAGTAATTCTTTGATCATCTTTTGGTATGTTAATCCCCATTTTCTTCAATGCAGAAACAACGTTCGATTTTCCACCCTGATCGGATATTAATAACTTTCTCTCATTACCAACATTTTCAGGTTCTACATGCTCATAGGTTTTAGGATCTTTTATGATTGCAGATGCATGAATACCGGCTTTCGTTGCAAAAGCGCTTTCACCAACATAAGGCGATTGTTTATCAGGCGCTCTATTCAAGATATCATCGACGATTAGGCTTGTTTTCCTAATATTTTTAAGAGCTTTATTTGTTACTGATATTTCAAAGCTATTATTAAACCTCTCTTTTAAAAGAAGGGTCGGTATGATTGTGATTAAATCAGCATTACCACATCTCTCACCAATACCGTTTAGTGTACCTTGCACTTGACGTGCACCGGATTGAATGGCTGCTAGACTATTAGCTACAGCATTTCCTGTATCATTATGAGCGTGTATACCTAAATTCTTACCAGGTATTACATTGCATATTTCAGTGACAATTTCAGATACTTCATCAGGCAATGTACCGCCATTCGTATCGCACAAAACAACCCATCTTGCTCCTGAATCATAAGCTGCCTTTACGCATTCTGTAGCGTATTCTCTGTTATTCTTGTAACCATCAAAAAAGTGTTCACAATCAACCATGACTTCACCATGTGATTTACAAGCAGCTTTTACTGACTCTTTAATTGATGAAATATTTTCTTCAAGTGTACAACCAAGCGCTTTTCTTACATGAAAGTCCCATGATTTTGCGACATAACAAATTGCGTCCGTTTTATATGATATTAACTCATTAAAACCAGGATCATTTGAGGCTGAACGACCGGGTCTTTTTGTCATTCCAAATGAGACAAATTTTGAATTTTTGAATTTTGGCGGTGAGTTAAAAAAATCTGTATCTGTTGGATTTGCTCCTGGATATCCACCTTCAACATAATCTATACCCAAGTCATCAAGAATTTTTGATATTCTGTTTTTATCATCCACAGTGAAATCTACGCCCGGCGTTTGGTTACCGTCTCTTAGCGTCGTATCAAATATATATATTTTTTCTTTACTCATTAATATATTCCCAGGTGGACTTATCTCCATCATCTTGAAGCTTTATTCCCATTAATTCAAGTTTATTCCTAATTTCATCGGATTTTTTATAATCCTTTGCCTTTCGTGCGGTATTCCTCTCTTCGATGAGTTTGTTTACTTCCGTTTCATCAATTGCATCTTTTTTACTATTATGCTCTGATGCCATTGAACAACTTAAATCTTGGATATTAATTCCCAGAAAGTTTAATGCTCCAAAGAGTTTGTCGTATTCCTTATTTGAAAAATAACCGTGCATTTTTGTAATTGCTTGAGGTGTATTGATGTCATCCAAAAGAGTTTCATAAAATTCTGATGGTACCTCTTGAGTGTTCAGATTGTCTTTGTTTGATACGGATACCCATTTTTTCAAAATGTTCTTGGATTCCTCCAAACTACTCTTTGTCCAATCTATCGGTTGTCTGTAGTGTGTTCTTAACATAGTAAATCTTAGGATTGCACCATGGTATGTATCCAACATATCGTTTAACGAAACCACATTTCCGAGTGATTTTGACATCTTTTTACCTTCAATATTTAATGTTCCGTTATGGACAAAATATTTGGCCATATGTTCATTGGAATGATACGAACATGATTGAGCAACCTCATTTTCATGATGAGGAAATATCAGATCAATTCCACCTCCATGAATATCAAATTCTTGCCCTAGATATTTTGATGACATTGCTGAACACTCAATATGCCAACCAGGTCTCCCTTTCCCCCATGGACTATCCCAGTAAGGCTCATTTGGTTGACTTGGTTTCCACAATACGAAATCAAGCGGATTATTTTTGTAGTTTGCAACCTCTATTCTTGCACCAGCTATTAAATCTTTCTGAGATTTATTGGATAAGCTCCCGTATTTGTCATATTTATTTATGTCAAATATTACATGTCCGTCCGCTACATAAGCTGATTTCTTATTGATTAGACCTTCTATAATCTCAATCATCTCAGATATATGTTCCGTCGCTCGTGGTTCAATTGATGGTGACAAACATTCTAATTTGATAGCATAATCTTTGAATTTTTTTTCAATATCCGTTGTTAGCTTCTTAATTGCCAGATTTGTTTCAATATCAGGGTATTTTTCTGATGCTATTTTGTTTATTTTGTCATCTACATCAGTGATGTTACGAACGTAAGTTACTTTCTCATTTCCATAGAAGTTTCTTAATATCCTGTAGAGAAGATCAAATACTATTACTGGTCTTGCATTACCTATATGTGGTTCGTCATATACGGTTGGACCACACACATACATCCTGATTTTATTCACATCCAAAGGAATAAATTCATCTTTTTTCTTAGTTATAGAATTGTATAGGTATAAATTCATTCGGATTACCTTAAATTATTCACTGAGATCATATTTAGAATCTTCTCTAAAGTCCTATTAAAACTCGAGTAATCACCTGTGGCGCGTGTAAAGATCAATGCACCCTCTATGGAGATAATAATATCCTCCGATATAGCTACTGCACGTGCGTTATCAATGCCTTCATCTTCAATAATTTTAATGAGGGAATCCTTCCAATACATTGCGGCGTTCTTAATTTGCGTATGAAAAATATCTTTTGTTGATCCAATAGCAAATACATCTATTAAACAAGACCTTTTGCCATTGTTATAAAATAAATTTATACCTTCTAGCATATTTTTTATTTTTGTTTGGAAATTAAGATCTGTTGCAAGCGGTGCCAATACTAATTTAGTGAAATCTCTGCTTATTTTTTCATAAACTGCATTAGCCATCTCTTCTTTTCCACCCGGGAAATGATAATAAAGGCTAGCTCTACCGAGTCCTGTCTTTTGAGACAATATTGTTAGACTAGTTCCGTCGTAGCCAAACTCACAGAATATATCGATGAGTTTATCTACTAAATCTCTATATGAAACAATTTTTACCAAACCATCACCTTTAGAACGATCGTTCGATTATAAATCAATTTAAATGAAAATCAAATATAAATATCTAATCTTTTTTGGACTTTATCCTTGCCAAGTAAGAGTATGAAAGTTGCTAGTTCTGGACCTGAGGTCTCGCCAGTGAGTGCAATTCTTATTGGTAAGTATAATTCTTTACCTTTTAAGCCGGTCTTTGCTGCTATTTTACCTGTCCATTCTGACCATGTATTTTCATTCCAAGGATTTTCAGGTAATAGTTCCTTTGCAGATGTAATTACTTCTTTGTTTACACTCTCAATAGCATTAATTGGGTTATCTCCTATAATATCCCACCATTTTTTGGCTTCATGGATATTGTTAATATTTGTCCTTATAACATTCCAAAATTTTTCAACATTTTCACCTGTTATTCCATCCTGTCCTAATCTATCACTAGCTCTTTCAAATGGAATATTCTGAATAATCTTTTTGTTTAGTACTTCAAGTTCTTCAACACTAAACCTTGCAGGTGAACGAGAGATTTTTGATAGGTCATAGTTCTTAACTAATTCATCGGTAGTTTGGAACGCTTCTACAGCATCTGATGTACCAATACGCGCGCAGTAATTTATCAGAGTAATCGGTTCAATACCGCTTTCTCTAACTTCCTCGAGCGATAATGACCCTGATCTTTTTGACATACGCGATCCATCTTTTTGTACCATTAAACTATGATGACCAAAATTTGGGATAGATGCATTGAGTGTTTTGAATAACTGTATTTGTGTTGCTGTATTAGATACGTGATCTTCACCCCTCAATATATGTGTGATTTCTAGATCAATATCATCAACAACACTCGGTAATGTGTATAAGAACGACCCATCTGCTCTGATCAAAACGGGATCTGAAAAAGATCCACAATCAATTGTTTGGCGACCTCTAATTAAATCGTTCCATTCTACAACCTCACGATCAAGTTTGAATCTCCAATATGGATTTATACCATTTGCTTTATATGCATTTTTTTGTTCTTCAGTTAGGTTCAACGCACTCCTGTCATATATTGGAGGCTGACCGCGAGATAAACTTAATTTCCTTGCGCGGTTGAGCTCTTCATCTGTTTCAAAGCAAGGGTAGAGCTTACCCTGTTCAATTAGTTTGTTTGCAATATCTTGATATTTTTCAGTTTTTTCAGACTGTCTTTTAATATCAAAAATATCTATTTCTAGCCAATCGATATCGTTAAGAATAGATTTATAATATCTCTCCTCTGATCTTTCAGTATCTGTATCATCGATCCTTAGTATTAACTTTCCATCAATTGCCTTTGAATATATATAGTTCAATATTAATGTTCTGGCATTTCCGATATGTAAATTACCGGTTGGACTTGGAGCAAATCTGAGTTTATTAACTGTCATAATATTTTCTAACTTTTGTCTCTAAAATTGTTTGTAATTGGATATCTTCTGTCTTTTCCAAAATTTTTACTGGATATTTTTACCCCTGGTGGTGCCTGCCTCCTCTTGTATTCTGATATGTACAAGAGATTTTGTATTTTAGTCACCCATTGTTTATCATGTCCTGATTTTATAATATCTTTTACAGAGATCTCTTCTTCAATGAGTTTATACAAAATATCATCAAGAACATCATACTCGGGGAGAGAGTCTTGATCTGTTTGATTATCCCTTAATTCAGCTGTTGGAGCTTTAGTTATAATATTTTTTGGAATAACTTCATGATTTGGGCCCAAACAAAATTCAGGTTTAGTATTATTACGCATCTCAGCAATTTTATAAACTTCAGTTTTATATACATCTTTGATTGGGTTAAAGGCACCAGACATATCACCGTATAGCGTTGCATATCCTACTGCCATTTCTGATTTATTTCCTGTGGTTAATAGAAGTTTATTAAATTTGTTTGATAATGCCATCAATAAAACAGCTCTGATCCTAGATTGAATATTTTCTTCGGTGATATCTTTGTTTGTCCCTTCGAAGAATGGGTTTAACTGATCTTCTGCAGCATCAACCATCTTCTCTATCGATATTTCATCTGGATTAACGCCAAGGTTCTGTGCGCATTCAATAGCATCAGCTAAACTCTCTTTACTTGTATACTTTGATGGTAGCATTACACATTGTACATTCTCGCTACCAAGGGCATCCACTGCGATACAAGATACTATTGCTGAGTCAATACCACCTGATAACCCAATAAGAACCTCTTTAAATTTATTTTTTTGAACATAATCTCTAAGTCCAATTACACAAGCCGAATATATATCTTCTAATTCTTCAGTATCGGTTTGTTGGACAACAGTTTTACATAACCATTTATCATTATCTTTAGTCCATAATGTATTTTGAATGTTTGAGACAAAATTCGGTAACTTTACTGGCATACTGTAATCTGGGTTAATAATAAAAGAACCCCCATCAAAAACAAGCTCATCTTGTCCACCGATCTGGTTTACATAAATCAGCCCCAGACCACTTTCCACAACTCTTTGCATAGCCACATTTGTACGAAGATCTTGTTTTTCACGATTATATGGTGATCCATTAAGCACAATTAATAATTCTGCTCCTGTTTCAGCAAGGCACTCAACCACATCTTCGTGCCAAATATCTTCACATATGGCTACCCCAATTTTCAATCCACGAAAGTTTATTGGTCCAGGCAAGTTACCCTTATTAAATATTCTTTCTTCATCAAACACATCATAATTTGGCAGATGGCATTTATGCTGAATTGAAATGATTTCTCCATTATCTATTAGCACCACTGAATTAAATATTTGATTTTTATCCCTTACCGGTAAACCAACTAAAATTGCTGGTCCTGGTTTCTTTGTTTCTTCAACTAACAACTTTAGATATGTATCGATCTCATCTAGGAAAGAATACCTCAGCACTAGGTCTTCTGGTGGGTAACCGGACATAAACAATTCTGAAAAAACTATTAGATCAGTATTTTCACTATTTGTGTCATTTCTGGCCTTTAAAATGAGATTATAGTTATGCTCTACATTCCCTACAATTGGATTTTCTTGTACCAGAGCAATGTTAATCTGATTATCTTTTATCATCTCTAAAATCAAGTTTTATAGTGTTGATCTTAATTCATCAGCAACAAGGAAAGCTAACTCAAGAGCCTGATCCGCATTTAACCTAGGATCGCAATGAGTATGATATCGGCTTGAAAGATCTTCATCTCTTATAGAAATAGCTCCACCAACACATTCTGTGACATTTTTTCCAGTCATTTCAACGTGTATTCCACCTGGGAATGTGCCTTTATCTTTGTGAATTTTCATATAGCTTCTCACTTCATTCATTATGTATTCAAAAGGACGTGTTTTAAATCCAGAATCTGATTTAATTGTATTTCCATGCATTGGATCACAAGACCAGAGCACATTCTTATTTTCTTTTGAAATTATATCAATAAAATTTGGTAGATTTTTTTCTACATTCTCATATCCAAATCTAGCTATTAATGTTATGCGCCCTGCCTCATTTTCTGGATTAAGAATATCTATTAGTCTTATTAGGTTCTCTGAAGTTAATGATGGTCCACACTTAATTCCAATGGGATTTTTTATTCCTCTGCAATACTCGACATGAGCTTCATCAGGGTCCCTGGTTCTATCACCAATCCATACCATATGCCCTGAAGTCGCATACCAATCCCCTGTAATTGAGTCAACTCTGGTCATTGCTTCTTCATAACCAAGTAATAATGCTTCATGACTTGTATACAAATCTGTAGTTCTTAACTGAGGCACAGACTCTGGAGTAACTCCACATGCCCTCATAAAACCAAGAGACTTTGTTATATTCTCAGCTAAATATGAGTATTTCTCTCCGATAGGTGAATTATTCAAAAACTCTAATGTCCAACTATGCACCCTCTCAAGATCGGCATAACCACCTTGTGAAAAAGCTCTCAGCAAATTAACTGTTGCAGCGGATTGTCTATAAGATTTCAACAACCTTTCTGGATCTGGCTTCCTTTGATTTTTTTCGAATTCTATGCCATTTATTATATCACCTCTATAACTTAGCAACTCTTCACCATTAATTACTTCTGTATCAGAGGACCTTGGTTTAGCAAATTGTCCAGCAATTCTTCCTACTTTAACGACTGGTAATGAAGTCGCAAAAATTAATACAACTGACATTTGGAGAAATAATCTAAATATATCTCTTATATTATCAGGATTATGCTCCACAAAGGACTCAGCACAATCACCACCTTGTAATAAAAAAGCCCGACCTTGACTGGCAAGTGCTAGCTTATCTTTTAAATCCCTTGCTTCACCAGCAAAAACTAACGGAGGGTATGTTGAAATTGTATTTTCAACATTTGAAAGATGATCCGTGTCTTCATATTCTGGCACTTGTTTAATAGGTTTATTACGCCAGCTAGAAGGTGTCCAATTATGCATAAATTTCTCCAAAATTTAATTTATGGTAAATATATATAAGCCGATTTTTCATAATAAGATATTAATACAAGAAAATTTATTTAAAGGCTATAACTCTTTGGTAACCTTATTTCTCATCGTCATAATTTCTTCTGAGGTTGATGGGTGCAATGGTATCGTATTATCTAAGTCCGTTTTACTCGCTTTTTTATTGATCAATGTTGACATAATCTGTGTTAATTCAGCAGAGTCATCTCCCATCATATGAAATCCAATAAGTACTTGAGTCTTGTGATCAATAATAAGCTTAATAAAGGTACGTTTATTTACATCTGATAAAGTATAATACAACGGCCGGAATGATGATGTATAAATGTCTATCTTTTTATATTTTTGCAATGCATCTTGTTCAGATAAACCAATAGTTCCAATTTCAGGATTTGAAAAAACAGCTGTCGGGATATTTTCAATAATATAATTATCCGTATCTTTTTCAAATTGCTCTCTAGCAAAAATCATAGCTTCTCTGATTGCAAGAGGAGTTAGATGATAATTATTTGCAACATCACCAATTGCATAGATATTTGGTATGGAGGTTTGAAATTGGCTGTCAACAATCACTCTTCCGCTCGCATCTGTTTCTATTTCAATCTTATCTCCTATAAATGAAAGATCCGAAATCCTTCCCGTTGCAAAGAGCACTAGATCAGTAGAAATAGTAGCACCATCATTTAGGGTTACAATGTACTTACCATTATGAAGATCTAATTTTGTGATATCAGTATTTAATCTCACTTTGCATTTATCAGACTGAATTTGTTCATAAATATTATTACTTATATCAACATCAAAATTTTTTAGAAGTTTATCACCTCTATATATAAGTTCACACATAGTTCCCAAACCTGATATGATAGAAGCAAACTCAAGAGCTATATACCCCCCACCTATAATCACAACATTTTCTGGCAGTTTATCCAATTCAAAAAAATCATCTGATGATATTCCATATTCAATTCCCGTGATATTTGGGAAATTTGGCTTTGCACCGGTTGCAATTAATATTTTCTTACATTTGAATTGATCACCATTTGATAATTCAACAGTGTCCCTATCAATAATTTTTGCCTCGGACTCAATTACATTTGCTCCAGATTTTTCGAGGTTTGTTTTGTAAATATTACTTAGTCTTTGAATTTCCTTATTCTTATTTTCTATTAATCTTTTCCATGAAAACCTTGGTTCATCAAAGCTCCAACCATAACTTTGAGCTATAATATTATGTTTACTGAATTTTGAACTGTAGCTCAGTAATTTTTTAGGTATGCAACCTCTGATAACGCATGTGCCACCAATTCGATATTTTTCTGCAATGACAACATCCGCACCGCTTTGAGCTGCTAACCGAGCTGCCCTTACTCCGCCTGAGCCTGCGCCAATAACAAATAAATCACATTCTTTAATATTACTTTTCATAATAAAACCTATAACCAACTAATTATTTGAATAACACTTCCGATGCCTTTTCACTCTCGCCTAATATCATTGAACTAGCCATATTGATAAATAATCCACTAGTAACGACACCCGGGACACTTTCAATTTTATTTTTAATCTCATGAAGTGAATTGAGCTCAGTACAATAACAATCAACAACGAGGTTACCCCCATCTGTATTGAAATCTGATCCATCATCATTTGGTCTAATTTTAATTTCCGGATACAAATCATATTCTGAGAAAATATTTTTCAATAATGTAATTGTTGATTTTGGTCCAAATTTAACAATTTCCACTGGTAGTGGAAAGTTTCCTAACTTATCGACATATTTTGTATCATCTACAATGATAATGTAATTTTTAGAGATAGATGCTATCATTTTTTCACGCAAAAGTGCTCCACCTCCACCCTTGATCATATTTCCATTATGATCGATTTCATCAGCTCCATCTATGGTGAGATCTAAATAATTGAAGTTATCGATTTCTTCGATATTGATTGAATTATTTTTTGCCAGTAACTCAGTTTGAGTAGATGTACATGCAAACCTGCATTTGTCCTTTAGCTCAGGATTATCCCCCAATAACTTTATTAACTCATTTGTAGTTGATCCAGTCCCTAGTCCAATGTTCATCCCTGAAGTGATTTTTGTGATAGCAAGTTTTGCTGCATTTATTTTTTTTTGTTGTGTAACCATCAGAAATTTATTGGACCATATAAAACATTCATATATTAATATTTTTAACACATATATTTACAAAAGTAATAAAAATGATAAAGCGAACACGCCAAAAAATGGTTGTATTTGACCTTGATGGAACACTGATAGATACAGCGCCAGATCTTATCGCATCCGCAAGAGAGGTAATTAGCGAAATTATCGATGTCGAAATTGACTCAGAAACTTCAAGAAAATTTATTGGTAAAGGTGGTGAATATTTCATAAAAAAAAATCTTGAATTTAATAACATAAACCTTGATCAATCTAAAATTGAAAAACTAATTTCTCAGTTTCTACTTATTTACGAAAAGAATATATCCAATAAAAGTTCGTTGTACCCAAATGCTATTAGGACTCTTAATTGGCTTAAAGACAATGGCTATATTCTGAATATTTGTACTAATAAACCTGAAAAGTTAGCAAAAATAATCCTAGAAGATTTTAGTATCATTAGCTATTTCGATGAAATAATAGGGGGAGATACGCTTGCTCAAAATAAACCTAATCCACTTCCTCTTTTGACTATAATGCAAAACCATAACATTAAACCACTTAATACAATTATGGTAGGTGATACTACCACGGACATCTTAACAGCAAAAAATTGTAATGTTAGATCTGTTTGTGTAGACTTTGGTTACTTTGACGGTAAAATGCCCGGCGTTGAAGCGGATTTCTCGATATCAGACCTTTTTGAACTAAGAGAAATATTACTCCAAAACTACTAATATTTTAGGCAAATTTTGAAAATATTCTTGCCCACGTTCTAATCCCACCTATATAAGAAGATAAATTATATTTTTCATTTGGGCTATGTATTCGATCGTCATCAAGTGCAAAACCCACTAATACTGTATCCATATTCAATTGAGTTTTAAATACTTCTACAACTGGAATTGAGCCACCGCCGCCTGTATATACAGGAGCTTTCCCCCACTCCTCTTTAATCGCTTCTGAAGAAACTGAAAAGAATTCACTATCAGTATTAAATTCTATAGCTTTGCAATAGTCAGACCCTTTAAAATTAACTTTTATTCCTTCTGGAACATTAGATTTCATAAATGAGTGTATATTATCTAATATTTTCTTTGGATCTTGTTTACCAACAAGCCGACAAGTAATTTTTGCACTTGCACTTGAAGGTATTACAGTTTTAGTGCCTTCATCAGTGTATCCGCCATAAATTCCATTGATCTCAAAAGTTGGACGAGACCAAGTTTTTTCAAAAATAGTTCTATCATTTTCGCCTGATGAAGTAATTTGTCCAATTTTATTTAAATAATCAGTTTCATTAAATTCAAGTTGAGACCAACTTGTTTTTACATTCTCTTGAACCTCACTCACGCCATCATAGAATCCAGGTATCATGACCTTTCCATCTGCGCTGTAAATTTTTGAAATTATCTCACTCAATAATCTTATTGGATTCCAAGCAACACCTCCATATTCACCAGAATGAAGATCCCTATTTGGACCAATAATTTCAACCTCTTCAGATAGAAGTCCTCTAAGACTTCTTGTAATAGCAGGAGTGTTCTTATTCCACATGCCTGTGTCACAAACATACGCAATATCTGCTGATAGCTTATCCTCATAATCTTTCAGGAAAATTGGTAAAGTTTTCGAGCCACATTCCTCTTCACCTTCTAAAATAATTTTAAGCGAAAAAGGTAGTTCGCCATAATTTTTAAAAAAATATTTGAGTGCAATTAAGAATGTCAGGAGTTGACCTTTATCATCACTAGCACCCCGCGCAACAATACACTTTTCTCCATCAATTTCTGCAATTGTCGGCTCAAATGGGTCAGAGTTCCAGAGACTAATTGGGTCTACAGGCTGAACATCATAATGACCATAAAAGAGTAAGGTTTTAGATGCAGCCTTCTGTGATTTATATTCAGAATAAACAATGGGATGACCCTCTGACTCATAAATAATGGTATCTAAATTAATTTCTGTTAAATAATTTTTTAGCCATTCTGCTGCCTTCATACATTCATTTGCATATTCTGGTATTGTTGAAATAGATTTTATTTTTAGAAAGTCATTTAGTATGTCCACATTTAGATGTGTATCTTCACTAATTTCTGAGAGTATATTTTCAATATTTATGACCATCAGCCCAATCTTTTCTGAAAAATTTTAATAAATAAGTAAAACTAGTTATATCAAATTTTATACAATAGATCCAAAAAATATCCCAACCAAAAATAGAGATATAGAAACTATATAAATCCAAATACCTTTCAATATGTAATCAAAATTTATTAAATGAATACCATCCGGATGAATAACAAGAAATTCATCATTTTCAGTATTAGTATTATAAACATTGATGATAATATTTAGAGCCCCTGCTATGGATGCACTAGACCAACCCAGGCTGACTGGACCCATTTCTTTCGAGTACTGACGTGTAATAGTAATAGCTTTTTTCCAATCTTCCTTGAGGATAAAAGACGACAAAATGATTAGAAGAGAGGTGAGTCTAGATGGGATGTAATACATAATATTTTCCAGATATGATATAGACTTCCCAAAAAGTTGATATTTAGGAGCTTTTTGAAGAGTTAACTTATTGGCATAAGAGATAAAATTACTTATTAGCAGACCCGGTAAGCCCATAATGAAAAGCCAAAAAAAAGGACACACAAAATGAAGCATTAATTTCCTAAACAAGTTATCAATTGCAAGAGCAGTTATTTCACTTTCATTTAACTCTGAGCAATCAACTGATGATATGCTTCCTAGCCCCTCTTTGGCTTGGTCAATGTCATCGTCCATAAAATTATTATAGATAGCCTTAATTTCATTAAATGAAGATTTTATATTTAAAAAGAGTGATACAAAAAAACCTATTAAAATATTTCCAACAAAATTACCAAATAGGATTTTTTCTAATATTATTGCAAGAAACCATAAAATTATGATAGCCATCAAAGTTATAATTGTTCCGTTAAAAACTTTAGTATTATCAGAGAATTCATCTCTGTTAAATTCCCGATCTATGAAATCAATAAATCTTCTAAAAACTATGACTGGATAATTTAATCTTTCAGAAAAATTCTTTTTATTACCCCATATGAGGTCTCCAATGATAGCGGCAAAAAGTACGACTATGAAATCCATATTATTCCCATACCTTTGATATATATTAAGTTTCTCATAATTAGTATTTCTTTGGTAGCCTAAACGTTTATATCATGTGATTTATTATTGTGTATATGAATTGCAGACGCAATTAGAGGTATTGTCAATGCAGCACCGCATCCGTTAGTTTCCAAAAGCTCAAGATCTAATAATGGCTTTTTATTAATAATAGATAATAACTTACCGTGAGAAGAATTATGAGATTGGTGAGCAGCATAGCAGTGATCGATTGTATGAGGAGATATAGCAAATAAAAGTGCCGCAGCAGTACACGCTGAAATTCCGTCTAATATAACTGGAACTCTCTCAAAACGAGCAGAAATTATAGCTCCTACCATTGCTGCAAAGTCTCGTCCACCCAAATTCCTAAGTATTTCTAATGGTTGTCTTTCTTTGTGTAAACTAAGCGCAGCATTTATAATTTTGACTTGATTTTCTCTAATCGTAATATCTGAATCAGGATCCAACCAACCCTCAATGTCTCCTCCAAATAATGCGCAACACATTGCAAGCGCAATAGTATCATTACCTATTCCTGCTTCACCAAGGCACAATAAATCTGGGTTAGATGAGATTGCCTCACGACCATATAGTATGGTCGTAATACAGTCGTTAATTTCCATTGCAGGCTTTCTTGTAATGTCTTCTGTTGGCAATTCCATAGCTAAGTCAAAAACCTGTAACCCAATATTATGAAGCTTACATAATTGATTTAATGACGAGCTCTCCGATTTAAAACCACTGACCAATAAGTCTTGATTTGATTTTGAGTACTCTGAAATATCATAATTATCTGATATACCATGGTTAGAAACAAAAATTGACATAACTATATTATCAGCTCTCGGTGGGTAGGATCCCTGCCAACCTGATAACCATTCCACCAGTTCTTCTAAAACACCAAATTGTGCAATATTTGATTCCTTTTCAGCTTTTCTCACTAACGAAACCGCTTCATGATCAATATCCGGGACATCTTTTATAAATTCAACCAACTCTTGGATAGTTGGGATTGTATTTGTTGTCATTTTCATACTTCTAGGTACTGTTTGTGGAGTGAAGTGATAAATTTGAATGCACTAAAATCGCTATTTCTATATTTATCCAGACCTCGTCTCCAATTTTTTGCGTTTGGTTTGTTATTAAAAAGACTCAGAAGTGGTTTTATTATTTGAGATTTTGATACACCGAGTTGCGTTTGTTTATCTGCATAATCACTATAAATATCAATAATATCACTTATAGAATTGATCTTCTCTTCACCAAATATGATTGGATCTACATCGTAAAAGAAAAGAGGATCACTCATGACTTTCCTACCTAACATTACACCATCAACATAATTTAAGTGATTTTCAATATCAGTATATGACTTTATCTCACCATTAATTATGATTGGAATATCAGGATTATTATTTTTTATATTGTAGACCTTTTCATAATCAATTTCTGGTAATGTTCTATTTTCTTTAGGACTTATGCCGTTTAACCAAGCCTTTCTTGCGTGAATAATAACTAGGTCAACTCCAGCATCAACAATTGAGCTTATAAATATAGGAAGTTCTTTATCAATATCTTGATCATCAACGCCTAAACGACACTTCACAGTAACAGGTATCTTAACCTTATTTTTTATACTGGTGATTATTTCAGAAACTAAGTTAACGTCAGTCATGAGACAAGCACCAAAGTTTCCACTTTGTACCCTTGGTGATGGACAACCAATATTTAAATTAACTTCATCATAACCGTAATTTTCACCTATTAGAGATGCCTCTGTCATTTTTTCAATATTGGAACCACCAATTTGCAGAGCGATTGGATGCTCTATCTGATGATATTTTAGTAATTTATCTCTGTTACCATGAATGATTGCATCAGCAGAAATCATCTCCGTGTAAAGAAATATATTTTTTGATAAATGCCTCAAAAAATATCTAAAATGAGTGTTTGTGTAATCCATCATAGGAGCAATACAAACTTTATGTGATAGCTGATTATCCATTAATGCCCAAGATCAAAATATTTTTCACCATATTTAACAACTAGAGGTATCAATAAATCTTCTTCGTCATTGAGATGCGCCATCAATAGTTTATCAAAAGCATCATTGACTGTTTTATATGATCCTACAACTTTTTTGATATCAAAAACCTTATTATTATTGATAGTTTTTATAAGAGAATTACCTTCAAGGACAACATTATCAATAGAAGAGTGAATGAGGTGATGATCATTTTCAAGTAAATCAAGACCATATGAAAATTTTTCAATCTTTTGTGAAAATTTTGGAAAAATATAATTATCTTCTACAGTGTGATGAGAGTTCAAATTTTTTAGCATTAAATTCATCAATTGAATATAATCACTTAAAAATTTGTCTGTTGAAATCTTATTATCAAGAATGTTCTGGAGTGATTGGTTAATTGCAAAACTGATTTCTTTGAAAACAGAGTGGCGACCTAACCAATACCCTACCCAATTACCATTCAATACATCTTCTTCCCATGTATCTCTTGGATATTTTTTTAATAATTCTCTTAAACTATCAGGTAGACCATTTCTTTTTCCGAGTTGATCTATTTCTAATATCTCTGCCAAAAAACCACTCCAATAAATGTAATTTATTCTCAATAAAGTTCAAATAATAACAGAAAACCCTATCAAGATTGAAAAAAAATTATTAATTTTTCGTTAAATTAATTTTCTATATAAATCAATACTTTATATAAGAAATTATAAAAATTCAATTAATTTACAATTAAAATGATGCATTTTTTTCTTTACTTTTTAGCTAATATACGAATCAATAGTAAGTGATTCGGAATTGCGGAAACGAATCACTAGGAGGAGGAAATGCAGTTGGAACTAAACCATCCAACTGTTGATGTACAAAACAAGCTAAGATTAGTTTGTTTTTGGTTGGCATTAACAGTAATTGTTGGGTCCACAATAATACTTGCTTACAATGAGTTTACAGATGCCTCATTGCTCGGCTTTCTTAGCGTAAATATCGCACCATATGCAATTGTGACTAATGTAATTATGCTCCTAATAATTACAGTTTTGAATAAATCTCAATCAAGTTTCAATAATCAAATAATCAATAAATTATCCTCTTTAGAACATCACCAAGATCTTATAACAAATAACAGGGATCTATTATACTTTAACTGGTCATTAGATAACAAAAAAATATACCTATCAAATAAGATATTTAACATTGAAGAAATTGATAGAATGAACAGCATTTCTTTTGAGAGCTTTCTACAAAAAGTTAGTGGCAGTAATACAAATTTTTATCAACTTGCAAATGATACAATCAGGAAGAAAGTTGACCACATTGATACTTCCTTTAAATATCAAACAAATATCTCAGTTAATTGGTACAAATTGAAGGCTAAAGCAATCAAAGATAAAGCTGGAAGGCGCCACATTTATGGAATAATGATTAATAATACTCGCGATAAAAATTATGAAATTAATGCAAATAGATTAGAAACAACATTGAACGAGGTGATTGAATCATTACCGGTATCATTTGTTTTATTTGACAACAAAGATAAATTGATAATGAGCAATAAAAAATTTAGGGATTTTTATACAATACCCCAAAGCGTTACAAATACTGGTATGAACAAATCAGATATAAAAAGGTTACTGAACAAAACACTTGTTGAAGTCCCCGTAAGTCAGAATATAGATCACATCAAGCATAATAACTCAAATTTAACAAGCGTTAGTGAAATACAACTTAAGGATAAAAGGTGGATTATTAATACTGAGATCACAACAAGCTCAGGTTATTCTGCATCAGTAGGCTTGGATATTTCAAACCAAAAGCAGAACGAGAAAGCACTTCTCAAGAATGAACATGACTTAATACATAAAGTTGAAGAACTAGATAATCTTAGAAGAAAACAAGAGATCCAATCACAGCAATTAATTGAATTAGCAAAAAGAGTGAACTCTGAAAGAGATAATTTAAGAGAACTAGAAAATGATAAGTCTAAGTTTTTGCTTAATGTGAGTCATGAACTCAGAACACCACTGAATGCTATAATTGGTTTTTCTGAGATAATAAAAAATCAAATAATTACAAATCCAGAAAAAGTCATTGAATATGCTAATGACATTCACAATAGTGGCAATGAACTAATGCAAATTATTAGCAGTATCGAGTCAATGACGAGCCTTGAGAGAGAAAACATAACAATTAATAAAAGAAATCAAAAGATAGATTATATTTTTGATGAAGTGTTAAATGACTTCAAAGATGATATCTTACAAAAAAACATAAGTGTAAAAAATAAATTTGATTTTCATTCCAATATTAACTGCAATGAAACTGCTATTAAGCAAGCAATTTCAAATATTATATCAAATTCAATCAAATTTAATAAACATGGTGGAACTATAACTATAAAAAATGAAGTCCAGAATGGGTGGCTAAATATTTGTATTGAGGATAATGGTCACGGGATGCAAAATTCTAAAATTGAGAGTATTTTTAAACCATTCAATAAATCACGTAAGGATAGTATTATTAATCAAGAAGGTGCAAGATTAGGATTACCGATAGCAAATAGTTTAATAAATGTACATGATGGTAATATTAGTGTTAAAAGCAATCTTGGGAAAGGGACTGCCGTTACAATTTCAATTCCTCTTATTTCTTCTGATGAAATTAGCCAAGATCGAAAAACAGCCTAACTAAGACTTTTTATTTTTGATTAGCTTGTAAGATAAAAATCCAACACCGAATATCAAAATTAAAAAAGGCATAATCCATAGAAACAATGTGTTTTGTTGAAATGGTGGTTTCATAAGAACAGCGTCACCATATCTGACATGAATGTTTTCAATAATTGTGCTTCTATCATTACCTTCACTGAGTTGGTCTAGAATGTATGCTTTTATTGACTTTGAAAAGTTTGAATTAGACTCGTAAACATTTTGTCCATCACACTCTATACACTTTAACTCTTTAGATATTTCTATCATCATTTCTGAGTTATCGACCTCAGCCGAATAAGTTTCTCCGTAATCACTGATGCCAATAAAAAAAAACAAGGACAAAAATAAAAAAAATAAAAATCTATTCTTGTAAGTCATTTTAATCTCTAAATAATTTTGTTTTATAGTTTATTAGCCTGATGACTATCCCAAATACCATAAGGAAACCCCCTAGCCATATTAATCTAACAAGAGGCTTATGTGAGATTGATGCATAGATATAATCTGCATCAATCTCACCAACAGTAACAAATATATGATCAAAAAAATATCTATTAATTGCGGCTTCGGTCGTAATGTCTCCACTTTTTCTAAAGATCCTTTTTCGAGGTTGCATTTTTTCTAATTTTTTACCTTCCTCATAAATTTCAAAATTCATAACTAAGTCATCATAATTTTCACCAATTTCTGCAGAAACTCCAATATACTTAATCGTGAACTTATTGAGTTGTATTTCTTGTCCTAGATTAATCCTTGTATCTTTGTTTTCTGCGTATGCTGAGGCAGCAACAATTCCAATGATCATTAAACCAAATCCGGCGTGAATAACTCTGGAACTCAGCCTAGGTGAATTAATCTTTTTGAAAGCCTGCAAATCAAAATTTGAGAGTGAAAAACTTATTCTATCGATATTCCTGGGTAATAAATCAATTATTGAAATAACAATGATCCATATTCCCAATCCAATAAAAAAGACCGCCAAATTGAAACTTTTTCCTTCGACAATTATTTGCAGTAAAACAATCATTGATAGAGTTAAAACTATTGAAATAAATAACTTCTTTAAAATAAAATCGTTTATTCTATCATTCCAAGGTAAGTTCGGACCAATTGGCATAAGAATGGCAACAAGTATTAATATTGGGGTCATCACTAGATTGAAATATTGTGGACCAACTGTGATAATGTCTCCCTTTAAAGCATCTAATATTAGCGGGTAGATTGTTCCTAACAAAACAACAATGCAAGAGGTCATCATAAGATAATTATTTATTTGAATAAATGTCCCCCTACTGAAAAGGATGAAATCGCTCTTATCTAACTTTCGTTCAGAATACGAAAAAAATAATATTAATGAACATATTATGAAGACAGACATAATTATCAGAATCCATAAACCTCTTGATGGGTCTGACGCAAAAGAGTGTACTGAGGTTAAAACTCCTGATCTCACTAAAAAAGTTCCTAAAAGACTGAATGAAAAACTAAGAATTGCTAACAAAAGGGTCCAACTTTGATGCCTTCCATTTGAATTAAAATGAATTAAAGAATGAATCAAAGCTGTGCCTGTTATCCACGGCAATAAAGACGCGTTTTCAACTGGATCCCAAAACCACCAACCTCCCCAACCAAGTTCATAATATGCCCACCAAGATCCAATACAAATTCCAGCAGTAAGGGATCCCCATGATATATAGACCCACTTCTCAATCCATTTTCCCCAGCCATCAATATGTTGCTTTTCTAACATTATTGCTATGGCAAATGAATATATAACTGAATATCCTACATAGCCAATGTATAGAAGGGGCGGATGAATAATGAGCCCAGGGTCTTGAAGTAAAGTATTTAGGCCAAAGCCATCTTGTGGAATAGGATTCTGTAAAATAAATGGATTGGATGTAAAGACTACAAACATAAGGAAAGATAAAGTTATTGTAGATTGTACAAATATGATATTTCTCAATATATTTCTGGGAAGTTTTGTATCAAAAACAATCACTAAGAAACCAAACAGGCATAGGATCAATATCCATAATAACATCGAACCTTCATGATTACCCCACACACCAGTAATTTTGTATACAAGCGGCATATCTAGTTCTGAGTTTTTCCAGACTGTTACTATTGAGAAATCTGATATTATGAACGCATAGGTTAGGAGTATGTAAGAAAATAATATGATAAGGAATTGCGAAACTCCAAATAAGCTTGAATAACGTATACTTCTTATTGGATTTTTTGAATATATTCTTGAATATGCTATTGATAATATGCAACACAAGATAGCCGCCCAAAGGAGTAAATTGCCAATAAATGCAATCATATCAAACTCAAATAAATTACCTGATTAATTATTTCTGATGTTTTCATAAACTTCCTTTGGCATATAATTTTCATCATGTTTGGCCATAATTATGTTAGCAAGAAATTCATCTCCATTAAACTTTCCCTCCGCTATTACACCTTGGCCTTCTCTGAATAAATCCGGGAGGATACCCTTATAAAAAATTTGAATTTCACCAATATTATCGGTAATGATGAATTTTACACTATTATCATCCAATCTTTGTAAACTATCATTCTTCACTAACCCCCCCACTCTAATGAGGTTTTTGTTATCTATCTGATCGACCTCACTTGGAGAATAAAAATATATAATATTATCATCAAGTGCGATAAGAATTAGAGCAACAGCTAGAGCAGACATTAGAAATGATGCAAGTAACAAGTAAACTCTTTTTATATTTTTTCTCATAATTTAATGATTTTTTTTGTTATATAGTCTTCATAATCATCATCTTTAACGTTTTCTTCACTGACAATATTATTTGTTATAACGGAATTTTTTGTTTCATGGACGCTTTGATAAGAACCAGAAATTAGATGATGCCAATCAAATAACTCACCTCCTTCAGATATAATCTTATAAGCACAAGTTTCTGGGAGCCATTCAAGTTCATTAATATTTGATGGAGAGAGTTTTATACAATCTTTTACATACTTCATTCGATTATTGTAATCATTACACTCACATTTCTTTATATTAAACAGCTTACAAACCATTGATGTATCATAAATATCATCGGAAATCTCATCATGTAATTTTAATGTGCAACATTTACCACAGCGATCACACAGTGACTCCCACTCATCCGGGCTCATTTCATTCAGTGTCTTTTCTTTCCAAAACATAAATAAATATTAATAAATAAGAATGATAATTAAAAAACAAGTTTAGATCGTATAATATATTAGGTTGTTTATATATAAACTAATTTTTTTGCAAAATCGTAATAGAATGTTATGCCAAACCTAGAAGAAATACTGGATAATATGGAATTCCTGGAAAATTGGGAAGATAAATACAAATATATTATCGAATTAGGTCAATCGATTAATAATTTTGATGATGCTCTAAAAAATAATTCGACCAAAGTTAATGGTTGTGTGAGCCAAGTATGGTTGTATTCAAAAATAAATCAAAATAAAAATGGGGAAAAAGTTCTAAATTTTGTGGGTGACAGTGATGCCTTTATCGTAAAAGGGTTGATTGCAATTCTAATTGCAATATATTCAGAAAAGAAACCGTCTGAGATATTGGAAATAAAACATGAAGACGTATTTACAAAATTTGGACTGCAAAACCATTTATCTCCTCAACGTTCGAATGGATTGCTTTCAATGATCCAAAGAATAAAAGATGATGCACATGCTTCAATCATTTCTGGAGATTAAGAAATGAATAAGTTACTGCTAGTATTAATCCAAATAATAGCTCTTTTTCTTTTTTGGTACCTTCTTTCTGGCAAAAATTTTATTTTATTAATATCAGTAGGTCTGATTTGTTCGGTCTTGATTGTTTTCTATCAAAATAAGCTGAAGATGGTTGATGATGAATCCATGCCGATTTCAATTCTACCAAAAGCTGTTCTTTATTGGATGTGGCTATATAAAGAAGTTATTCAATCAAGTCTTTATGTATCCAAGTTAATACTCTCAAGAGAGATGGATATCACTCCACAATACTTTAAAATTAAATCAAATCAGAAAACAACAATGGGTTTTAATATTTATGCAAACTCGATAACTATGACTCCAGGAACAATATCAGTGATTATCAATAATACATCAAAAGAGATAGATATACATGCTCTCACAATGGATACAAAAGCCTCATTACAAAATGGAATAATGGATAAGAGAATAAAAAAATTAATGGGTGATACGGATGTTTAGTATCGTCATATTTATTATATCTATCACACTAATAATTTCCCTCTACAGAGCACTTATTGGCCCAACCTTATTTGATAGGCTTCTTGCTGCAAATATCATTGGAACAACAACTGTATTATTTCTGATTGTTTATGGGTTTATGACCAATAGAACGGATTTTCTAGACATTGCAATAACATATATTTTGCTAAACTTGATTGGAACTTTTGCTGTTCTAAAGTATTTCAGATACGGCACACTAAGCCATGGTGAAGAGGAGTAATTATGATTGTTTTACAAACATATATTTCTTATGGGCTAGTTATTTTGGGTTCTGTTTTTCTATTAATTGGTGCAATTGGTCTGGTTAGAATGCCCGACGTGTTCACAAGAATGCATGCTACCTCGGTTATGGAAACCACTGGTGCAAGCCTTATTATTTTTGGCTTAATTATATACTCTGGCTTGAGTGCTGTGTCCCTTAAATTAGTACTAGTACTGCTTGCCATACTCTATTTATCATCTGTTGCGACTCATGCACTGGCAAGAGCTTGTATCCACGATAACATAAAGCCAATTAAAGTGTCAGGGAGGGCAAAAAAATAGAAATCTATGTTAACATGATTATACTTACGCTTATGGCTATAACAACTCTTGGTATAATAAAACTAAGAAATTTGTTTAGTGTTGTAATACTGAGCACAATTTACAGCTTTTTGATGGCAACATTACTTCTGATATTTGATGCTGTTGATGTTGCTCTAACGGAAGCTGCAGTTGGAGCAGGTGTCTCAACTGTACTTATGTTAACAGTCATATACTACACAAAAACTACTGAAGAAGAGCCAAAGCACAGCTCAATAATCCCTATTATGGTTTGCTTGGCTATAGGTGGGCTTTTAATCTATGGTACATATGGTCTTCCTCCATTTGGTGCATCAGATACTCCATTGCACAATCATGTCTCAGCACAGTATCTGCAAAGATCCATTCCTGAAACAGGAGTTCCAAACGTTGTTACATCAGTATTAGCAAGTTATAGAGGATTTGATACACTAGGTGAGGTGATTGTAGTTTTTACAGCGGCCATTGGTGTAATCTCCCTTTTAAAGAAAGATAATTCTTAGGATATTAGCATGAGATTAGATATATTACTTCGAATTTCTTCAAAGATATTTATACCATTCATTGTCATTTTTGCATTCTATGTCCAATTCCATGGAGATTATGGTCCAGGTGGTGGCTTCCAAGCTGGTGTTATCTTTGCTTCAGCGATAATACTTTACACAATAATATTTGGATCTACGAAAGCACTAAAAGACTTTCCTGAATGGATTTTTCATTTAATGATCCCACTTGGTGTTATTATTTTCGCTGGTACAGGTTTTTTGTCTATTATAAATGGATTTAACTTTCTTGATTATGACGCATTAGCTCATTATCCAAAACATGGACAGCATATTGGTATTATTTCGATTGAGATTGGTGTATTTGTAACTGTCATTGGTTCTATGGTTTCAATATTTTATGCATTTGTTAATAGGGGTAAGAAATGAGTTCATTCCTATATAACTTCGTATCGTCTTATAATTATTACATAATCATTTTTTTGATGATCAGCGGACTCTACATCGTTGTCTCACGAGGAAATATGGTAAAAAAATTAGTCGGTTTAGCACTATTTCAAACATCAGTCTATATTCTCTACATTTCACCTGGAAAAATATTAAATGGAACTGCACCCATACTAAGTGATGATTTTTCTGTATACTCAAGTCCATTTCCTCATGTTCTTATATTGACTGCAATTGTTGTTGGTATTGCAACACTAGCACTAGGGCTGTCTTTGGTAATTCGTATCAATGAAGAATTCGGCACCATTGAAGAAGATAAACTATTTGAAGATGAGATTTAACAATGATTGAACATATCGCCGCAATAGTTGTCATGCTTCCTATAATTAGCTCAGTATTTGTAATGTTAATTCGCAATAACTCAGTCAATTGGCTAATTTCTACAACTGCATCTTTGATTACATCCATTGCTTCCATAATGATGTATTTCCAGATAAGTAAAAATGGTAATATTTCATATGCTATGGGAGGCTGGGAGCCCCCCGTTGGGATTGAATATAGAATAGATGAATTTAATGCTCTATTTATTATACTAATTTCAATTGCATCTTTCTTAATACTTCTCTATGCCAGGCATAGTTTAGTTGGTGAGTTGAAAGAAAACAAAATTTCAACCTTCTACTCCATGTATTTGTTATGTTTGGGAGGATTAATAGGAATACTATCAACAGGTGATGCATTTAATGCCTTTGTGTTTTTAGAAATATCCTCATTAGCAACATATATCCTAATCTCAATGGGTTCAGATAGAAGGGCCCTTTTATCGGCTTATCAATATCTTATTATGGGTACAATTGGTGCCACGCTATATGTAATAGGTGTTGGATTAATTTTTGTCCTTACTGGAAGCCTAAATCTTCACGATATTTCAATAAGAATTCAAGAATTAGAATTATACAGACCGTTATATGCGTCATTAGCTTTCATTACAGTCGGAATTGCTCTTAAAGTAGCTCTCTTCCCATTACATGCATGGCTTCCAAATGCTTATGCCTATGCTCCTTCAGTAGGAACTGCATTCTTATCATCCACAGCCACAAAAGTTGCTATTTATCTGCTTATCAAATATCTCTTCCTTGTTTACGGGTATGATGTTGTTTATTCAAATAAAATATTTGTTTTCGTCATCATTGGCCTATCCATCCTAGCAATGTTTGGTGCATCATTAGTTGCAATTTTCCAGAGCAATCTTAAAAAACTTTTTGCTTATTCTTCAGTAGCTCAAATTGGATACATAACACTAGGAATTGGTATTGCCAACCATAATGGATTAATTGGTTCAACAGTCCATATTATTAATCATTCGATAATTAAGGCTGCAATATTTCTAGCAATTGGATGTATTGTCTTTAAGACAAAAATTTCTGATACTCATGAACTCGCAGGTCTTGGAAAAAAGATGCCTGTAATAGCAATCCTCCTTACTATTAGCTCGCTAAGTCTTGTAGGTATACCGGGAACTGTAGGATTTATCTCTAAATGGTACTTGATTATAGGAGCGCTTGAACAAGGTTGGTGGCTAGTAGTTCTGTCATTAGCCATCAGTTCACTATTAGCATTAATTTATGTAGGAAGAGTAATTGAATTAATGTGGTTCCATCAACCGGAGGATGCCATCAATGTAAATAGTAAAAGCCTACCAGTTGAAATGCTTGCCATTACCTTTATTTTAACTCTTGCTACAGTCTATTTTGGAATTGACACAAGACTCACAGCAGGACTGGCTGAAATTGCGGTACATAATGTTCTGCTTGGAGGACAGTGATGATAGAATATCTGATTTATTTTCCTATTCTAATACCACTGATAACAGCTATTGCCATCAAGTTATCATGGCCAATAAAAATCACTAGAAAGTTAATTTTATATTTTGGTCCAATATTAACATTGGCTTGTTCAATATACATTTATAATAAATTTGATAAACTAAACTCCAATTTTGATATCATAAATATATTCGACAACATAACAATCTCTCTTGGGATAGAACCGATAAGTATGGTTTTTCTCATCATGGTCAATACTTTATGGCTCGTTGCTACTGCTTACTCACTAGGCTATATGATATCAAATAATGAGAAAAGACTCGGTAATTTTTTCCTATTCTTTTCCATATCTATTTCTTGTGCAAATGGAGCTGCGCTATCTAGCAATCTTATAACCCTCTTTATCTTTTATGAGCTGCTTACAATTTCAACCTATCCTCTCGTAACTCATAAGGGAGATGAGCAATCAAAAGCATCTGGTAGAAAATATTTATTAATACTCCTTGGGACATCCCTATGCTTCTTCCTTCCAGCAATTGGATACGTTTATCATCTAAGTGGAGGCCTCGAGTTTGTTGATCAAGGTTTATTATTTACAAATCTTCTGCCTGATCAAATTAATAATTTGGAAATTTCAATCCTATTAATCTTATTTGTATTTGGTATATCCAAAGCAGCTGTCATGCCTTTTCACTCATGGCTACCTGCAGCGATGGTTGCACCTACGCCAGTTTCAGCTCTTCTTCACGCTGTAGCTGTTGTAAAAGTAGGTGTATTCTCCATTATTAAAATATTAGTTTATACCTTTGGAATAGAATTACTTCATGGTCTAAATATAGTTGATTTACTTGTTTACATTTGTGGGTTTACAATTATTGCAACCTCAATAATTGCGCTAAAACAGGATAATCTAAAAAGGTTATTAGCCTATTCTACAATAAGTCAACTATCTTATGTCATAATTGCAATTCTTATATTAACACCATCTGCAATTATTGCGGCCACTATGCATCTAATTGCCCACGCCGTCAGTAAGATTACATTATTCTTTGCAGCTGGTGCAATTTACACATCCACTGGTTTCACAAAGATAAGTGAAATGAACGGAATTGGCAAAAATCTAAAAGTTGTCTGTTTCGCCTTCACACTTGGTGCCATGTCGCTAATTGGTTTACCTATACTTGTTGGCTTCACAAGTAAATGGTATATCGTCCAGTCAGCAGCTTCTGATAGTCAGTGGATAATCTTATCAATAATCACTATTTCAACTCTATTAAATATTGGGTACTTTACTCCAATAATTTACAAATTCTTCTTCACCCAGAAAAATGCAAATAAAAAATTCAAAGATCTACCATTAACTATAAACTTTGCTATTCTATCTTGCTGTATATTAATGGTAATCCTATTCCTATATCCAACTCTAATTATTGAGGTAATAAAGAATGTCCAATAACATAAAGAAACTATGGTTAGGATTTATAATAGTACTTGCCTTGCTATTTTTTAGTGACATTATTATTCATCGCCACAGTTATTTTGAAATAGATGGCTTCTTTGCTTTCCCTTCATTATATGGTTTCTTATCATGCGTTTTTTTAGTTTTTTTATCTAAATTAATTGGAATTTTCTTAAAAAGACCGGAGGATTATTATGATAACTAATCTATTACATCCTGGAATAATTCTAATTATATTTGGGCTTTTAATACCCCATATAAAACACAAACAATTAATACCGATTTTCCCGATTATTAGTTTTATTATATTAATATCTCTTGATGAGGGCTCACACTTTATTATCAATTATAATTATTTTGAACTAGTTATTATAAGTATTGATAAACTAAGTAAGTTATTCTCATACATTTTCCTCTTAATTTTATTTTGCACTTCTATTTTTAGTCTAAATCAAGAAAATAGAACCGAAATAGCCTCTGCATTTATCTATGTAGGTTCTGCAATATCTGTTGTCTTGTCAGGTGATTTGATAACCCTATTCATCTTTTGGGAAATCATGGCTATTGCATCAACTATTGTTATTTGGTCTGGTTCAAAGGATGCTTATTATCCTGGAATTCGATACCTAGCCGTTCATTTGTTAGGCGGATCAATTTTACTTATTGGTATCATTGGATATGCAAGTTCAACGGGCAGCGTTGCCTTTGATTTAATGAATCCAGAAAATATATTCAGTTACTTCATACTCGTCGGTTTCTTAATAAATGCAGGCGCCCCTCCATTCTCAAGTTGGATACCTGACTCATACCCAAGCGCATCATGGTCTGGGACTGTATTTTTATCAGCTTTTACAACAAAAACAGCTGTATATGTTCTCATTCGTGGTTATGCCGGATATGAATTCCTTATTTATATTGGAGTATTCATGATTTTTTACGGTATTATTTTTGCGATACTAGAAAATGATATGAGAAGGATTTTATCTTATTCTATTGTAAATCAGGTTGGATTTATGATTGTTGCAATTGGCATAGGAACAGAAATTGCGATAAACGGTGCCTCTGCACATGCATTTACTCATATCATTTATAAAGCACTTTTATTAATGAGTGCTGGTTCAGTATTTTACATAACCGGCAAGACAAAATGCACCGACCTCGGTGGGCTATACAAGACGATGCCACTAACTATGATTTGTGGAATAATCGGTGCATTATCAATTTCAGCATTTCCATTAACCTCAGGTTTCATATCAAAATCATTAACAGTCCAAGCTGCTGTTTATGAAGATTTAAAAATCTTATGGTTATTATTAACAATGGCATCTGCAGGCGTATTCTTACATGCAGGAATTAAATTTCCTTGGTTTGTTTTTTTTCAAAAAGATGCAAAACTAAAAGCATCTGATCCTCCGAATAATATGAAATTAGCAATGATAATACTTTCCTTCTTATGTATTTTTATAGGCGTATTTCCTGGACTCTTATATTCAATACTTCCATTTGAAGTAAAGTACTTGCCATATACTGCGGATCATGTTTCATCACAGTTACAACTGTTGATGTTCTCTGGTTTAGCATTTTTCATTTTGCTAAAATTCCTCAAAAGAACATTAACTATAACTCTTGATTTTGATTGGTTCTGGCGTAAATTTGGGCAATTAGTTATCAACGAATTTAACATCCAACTTCTCATTAGATTCAAAAATATAATAAAATCTATTCAAGGTGTTATTAGTCAAACGTTTGAGAGTTTACATAAACATAATGGACCATCTGGCGTGCTTGGTAGATCATGGCCTACAGGTCACATGGCTTTCTGGACAACTATTTTATTAGCTTCTTTTCTATTATTTTATCTATTTGCTTAATTATGATATAACAACATTATGGATAAATGGAAAAATAAATTAAGTGATATCCAATATTACGTAACCCGTGAATCTGGAACCGAGCGTCCATTTACTGGACCACATTTAGATGAAAAATCTGAAGGTATTTATCATTGTATATGTTGTAACAAACCATTATTTGCTTCTGAACATAAATACAACTCCGGCTCAGGTTGGCCAAGTTTCTACAATACCAATTATATTGATAATATCCATCAAGTGGACGATTTTAGTTTGCTCATGAAAAGAACAGAAGTGAAATGTAGAGAGTGTGATGCACATCTTGGACATGTCTTCGAAGATGGACCTCAACCGACTGGAATAAGATATTGCATTAATGGTCACGCGTTGAGCTTTGAAAAAAAGTAGGTGAATAATGTCAAAGACAATAGAAGTGCTTCCAGATAGTGATTGGCAGGATATTTTATCCATTGAAAGCGATTTAACAGATGAAGAAAAATTAGTCCAGAAAACTGCAAAAGACTACTCAACAAACAAATTAATGCCTCGTGTAAAAGACGCATTCAGGAATGAAAGATTTGATAGGGAAATCATTTCTGAACTGGGAGCGTTAGGGCTAATAGCGCCGACTATTCCTGAAGAATTGGGAGGGGCTAATCTAAATAATGTCTGTTATGGTTTAATTGCATTTGAAATTGAAAAAGTGGACTCGGGTTATCGTTCTGCTATGAGCGTTCAAAGCTCCCTTGTCATTCATCCCATATATGAATTTGGCTCAGAAAAACAGAAGAAGAAATACATACCAAAATTAATTAAAGGTGATTTAATAGGTTGTTTTGGACTCACAGAACCAAACCACGGCTCTGACCCAGCAGGCATGCAAACAAATGCAAAAAAAGTTGATGGTGGTTGGATTATCAATGGATCCAAAACATGGATAACAAATTCACCAATTGCAGATATTGCAATCCTCTGGGCAAAAGACGATGATGAGAATATTAGGGGATTCTTGCTTGATAGAGATTTACATGACTTTAGAACCGAGAAAATTGAGGGGAAATTTTCTTTGAGGACATCTGAAACTGGTCAATTACACTTTGATGAGCTATTTGTGGGCGATGATTTTTTACTACCAAATGTTGTTGGATTAAAGGGTCCATTTTCTTGCCTAAATAAAGCTCGCTATGGAATTTCATGGGGAACTATTGGTGCTGCAGAATTTTGTTGGCATACAGCAAGACAATATGCTTTGGATAGGAAACAATTCAATAAACCAATTGCAAGTAATCAATTAATACAAACTGATCTGGTGGATTTTCAGACACAAATAACACTTGCAAAAATAGCAGTCCTGAAATTAGGAAGAGAGATAGATAAAAGAAAAGTTAACCCAGCAGCAATATCTTTGTTAAAAAGAAATAATTGTCAAATTGCCCTTGATATAGCAAGAAAAGCAAGAGATATTTTAGGTGGTAATGGAATCTCAGATGATTATCATATAATAAGACATTTACTAAATCTTGAAACAGTGAATACATATGAAGGCACAAGGAATATACATACATTAATCCTTGGAAGATCACAAACGGGTATTCAAGCATTCTTTTAATCTAACAAATTGTATTTTAATTTATTTTGATTTAAATTCTAATATTTAAATGATAATATCCTTCTGTTCGATAATTAACTATAATGGAGAAAGAAATGGCATTTGAGCTACCAGATTTACCATATGCACATGATGCGTTAGGACCCTATATGTCCTCAGAAACACTAGAGTTTCATCATGATAAACACCATCAAGCATATGTCACAAACGGGAATAACATACTAGCAGAGACTGATCTAAAGAATGAGTCTCTAGAAAACATAGTTATAAAGTCACATGGTAATAACGCTGGTCTTTTCAATAATGCAGCGCAACATTATAACCATTTACATTTTTGGAAAATGATGACACCAGGAGGGTCTAAAGTACCTTCTAACCTAGAAAGTAAAATCAATGAAGATCTTGGTGGCATGGATAAATTCAGAGCAGATTTTATTAATGCTGGCGTGACGCAATTTGGATCAGGTTGGTGTTGGCTTGAACTTAAAGATGGAAAACTCAATGTTTCCAAGACACCTAATGGTGAAAATCCTCTGGTAAATGGAGCTACTCCATTACTTGGTTGTGATGTATGGGAACATTCATATTACATTGACTATAGAAATGCTAGACCAAAATATTTAGAAGCTTGGTTTGATAATCTTGTAAACTGGGAATATGTAACCGAGTTACTCGAAAATTCTAATTAACACAAGTAAATCTACTAATAGTAGGTATAAAATTAATAAACTTACCCCTCATTTTTAAATGAGGGGTTTTTTATTTGAATAATAAAAAAATATTATATAATAAAATCAATTACTTATGTATTAAACTAACAGAAAAAAGTTTCTGCCGGTTATTATTTAATAAAAAGTATGTTATGGTACCAATATACTAAATATAG
>Ga0255763_1000787_pt1 | contig 34585 bp, 22 predicted proteins | sample 041ome_2_FD_179963 | JGI IMG/M metagenome (GOLD analysis project Ga0255763, IMG submission 179963) | Coastal salt marsh microbial communities from the Groves Creek Marsh, Skidaway Island, Georgia - 041406US metaG (version 2) | ecosystem: Environmental > Aquatic > Marine > Intertidal zone > Salt...
CGTCGCCATCGCGCCGCGCGCGCGACGCCGCGCGCGCGATGCACCGCGCGAGAATCGCGCCCGTCGCGAACGGCGCGCGATCGCGACGCGCGGCGACGCGCGCGACGACGCGGATCGCGACGACGCGAATCGCGACGACGACGACGACGACGACGACGGCGACGGCGACGGCGATGGACGACGCGACGCGAACGGCGACGCGCGCGCGACGCGCGACGCGACGGCGACGCGCGACGGCGCGCGCGACGACGACGACGCGGGCGAAGGCGAAGAACGCGAAGGAGCGAGAGATCGACGCGACGACGCGAAAGTGGGGACTCGAGGCGGGGCTGTGGAAGGTGTTCAAGAGCGGCGGCGGCGCGGCGGGAGGGACGGAGACGGGCGAGGGCGCGAGCGAGGGCGCGGAAGAGCTCGGGACGTCGCGCATGGACATGGCGAAGAAATTGCTCAAGCGGTACGGGTCGGCGTATCTGGCGACGTCGATTTCGCTGAGCTTGATTTCGATCACGGTGTTTTATTTTCTCGTCGCGGGCGGGGTGGACGTGGCGAGCCTGTTGGATAAGATTGGGATCAGCGTGAACGCGACGAGCGAACAGTTCGGGACGTTCGCGCTGGCGTACGCGGCGCATAAGGCGAGTTCGCCGATTAGGTTCGGGCCGACGGTGGCGCTGACGCCGATGGTGGCCAAGTGGTTCGGCAAGGAGGTCGACGACGAGGACGAGGACGAGGGCGAGGGCGAGGACCGGGCGAGTGAGTGATCGCGCGCTCGTTCGCGGCGATCGACACGAGAAGTACAACATGCAATATCAGACGTCTCTAAAAATATCTCGGCGCGGACGCGCGCGAGACGTCTCGCGCGCGAGACGCGTCACAGATCCGCGCTCCGGCGCGCGGTGACGACGTCTCGCGCGCGCGACGCGTCCATGACGGTGACGACGACGACGTTCCGCGCGCGCCGCCGTCGCGCGTCGCGCGTCGCCCTCGCCGTCGTCTTCGTCCTCGCGTCGGCGTCCCGCGCGCTCGCCGTCGTCCCCACCCTTCGCGGCCTTCCTCGCCTGGACGACGCCTCGTTCGAGCGCGAAACGCAAGCGTCGAGCGGGCAGACCGCGGGGACGTGGCTGGTGCTGTTCACCGACGGCGACGGTCCGAGAGGCGCGCGCGCGGAGAGGGCTTTGGCGCTGGCGAAGGACGCGCTCCTGGACGACGGCGTCGTCGCGGCGACGATCGACGCGCGAGAGTCCCCGGAGACGTACGATCGGTTTAGATTCGTGGTGAAGAGAACACCGAGCTGGTGTCTGCTGCGCGGGGGCAAGGCGTACGCGCGAGAGGTGACGCCGGAGGAGGACAGGGACAGCGCGCGAAGGTTCGCGACGGAGACGTTCGGGACGGAGGGCGCCGAGCACGACGTCCCGGTGCCGTTGACGTACATTCAGAAGAAATTCGCGAGAATAACGAGCGCGATCGCGTTGGCGATGGTGCGGTTGTACTCGAAGACGGATAAGATGACGCACGTGTTGACGGCGGATTACGCGGCGGCTCGACGCGCGTTTTCGCGAGAAGGGCTCAAGGCTGCGCGTAAGCACGTCGAGAAGGCGATTTCGAATTCATCGTCGGAGTACGGGTTGCTTTTAATGATCGTCGGGTGCGTCATAATAGTCACGGCGAGTGTTTTGGCTGTGGTCACGTTTCCGACGCGCGAGTCGACGCGGGGAAAGACGAAGACGGAATGAGAAGAAGAATTCGAGTCGAGTCGTAGCTCTACTGGCTTGTTGCGTGTAAATCAATCAACTGCGTCATCGAGACAAAAACTAAGGCGTCTATGTGTTTGCTAGCGCTATGCGAGGAGTGCTCCTAGATTACGTTTCGCCCGCTTGCGGGCCCAAATCGCCGGCTTCGAATCTTTCGACATCGTAATAGCTCACCTTGACGACTCGGTTCGCGAACACGCGACCATCGAGCTCGGCACCTGCGCTTATGGCGGTCTTCGTGTCGACAAACTCGACGAATATACGAACCGTCTCTTCTTTGGCGAAACCCTCTTCTTCGATCTCAAAGATGAAAACTCGAACCACGTCGCCAAACTTTTCGCAGTGCTCGGCGACGTCGTCTTCGAGCGTATCGACGACTTCGCCCGCGAGCACGACGTTACGAAGCAAGAGCACTGGCGTCGGCTTACCGCGCAGCGGTACTTTTTTCTTTTCGAAAATCACCGGCGCCGCGTTGACGATTTTACCGCTCGTCGCCGAGTCTTTTCGGACCTCCAGAGGCGTCGTCATCCCTTGCTCAGACTTACCCAAGCCTCGACCTTTCGTCCAACCCATTTTTTCCATCATTTTCTCCGCCGCGCTCTTCCCTTTGTTCGCCTTCTGAGCGCCACTAGCGCTGTTTGTATCTCGACTCGCGCCCGCGTCTCGGCCCATCGCCAGCCGCCGTCGCCGAGCCTCTCGACCATCCACCCCCAACACCTCCTCGCGATCCATCGCCGATCTCTGCGACTCCATCGCTTTTCTCTTCGATTCTAACTCCTTTCGCAACTCCTCGTTCGCGTTTAAATCCCGTCTCCGTCTCGCCCGCTCCGCTCTCTCCGCGAGCGTTCGCTCGTAGTCGTTCGGCGCCGCCGGATCGTACCCATCATCCACATCATCCGTCTCCTCCTCATCGCTCGCCACGGCGACTTCGATCGTTTTTACCTCGTCCTCGCCTCCTCTCGAGTCCTCTTTTCGCTCTCGCGCGCGTTTCTTCGACTCGGCGCGTCTCGCCTCCGCGTCCCGAAGCGTCCTCGACCGCGCCGCCCTGAGCGCGTTCGCCTGCGCGCGCAGCACGCCCGCCTTCCCCCCGATCGCGCCCTTCGCGCGCATCGCTTCGCTCGCGCCTCCTTCCTTCGTCGTCGTCGCTTCCGTCGTCGCTTCCGTCGTCGTCGTCGTCGTCGTCCCGCCCCAACCGCCCGCCGCGCCCTCGCCGCCCTCTCGCGCGCGCGCGCCCGCCTCCGCGCGCGTCACCTCGGGCAAGTCGTCGTACAGCCCCATCGCTCGACGTCGCCGGTCGCCGCGCGACGAATCGACGCCGCGCGCGTCCTCCGCGCGCGGATGTCTCGGCGGAGCGATGGCGCGCGCGCCGACGACGCCGCACACGCCGACGCGTCGTCGCGATGCCGCGCGACGACGCCGCGCGCGCGGAGGACGCGCGCGAGGGCATCGCGCGCGCGATCGACGCCGACGCGCGCCCGCGCGGGGGGCTGGACGCGCGGAAATCGCGCGCGAACGCGAGCGATGGGACAAACGTCTGGATGCGCGGCGAGCGACGCGACGGAGCGCTGACGCGGGCGCACGGCGCGGAGGACGATGAAACGAGAGCGCGCGACGTTGGACACGCGTTCTGCGTCGAACGCGCGCGCCCGGGGGGACGGGAACCGATGCGGTGGCGCGCGCTGGACGCGGCGCGGGACTTGGGCTTGCGAGACGCGTGCGAAGTCGCGACGTTCGTCGACGATGATGCGTGCGTGGTGTTCACGGAGGCGGGGGATGGGGCGTACGTGAGAGATGTGTACTCGCCGACGATGCGAGCGACGGCGATCGAGACGGCGTACGTGGAGGTGAAGGGGGCGCGCGCGAGGGCGACGCGGTGCGCGGCGACGGAGACGACGAGCGGGACGGCGCGCGCGGTGGTGGGGGATTCTAATGGGAATCTCTACGCGGTCGAGAGCGATGGAAAGGATGGGGTGACGTGGAAAGTGTTTGATCGAACGAATACGAGTCATTGGGTGGATGATATGCACGACGAAGAAGAGGAGGAGGGGAACGGAGGGAGCGCGCCGGGCTCGCCGATGAAAACTCCGGGAAAGAGTCGAGCTTGGGGAGCGATCAGGTCTGCCACGATGGCGGCTGGTGCGCTTTTAAGTCGAAGAGTGAATGTGGGGGGCGTGCGATCGCTCAGCTTTGTCGATGGTTCGACGGAAACGAAGCGACGATTGCTCGTTTGCGTGGCGGATGGAAAGCTCGAGGAATGGTCGCTCGACGTTTCGGTGTCGGAGAAGTCGCCCACTTTGGCGCATGTGCACAAGCTCGGTAAGAAAATTCAGAAATCGTTGCGCGTGTCTTCCAATATCGTCTTCGTTTCTGCAGATTGGACGCTGACGAAGGCTGGCGTTGACATCACCGTGCTCGTCGAGTGCGACGGTAGAGGATCGCTCCATCGTTTTCAACGCGCTCACGGCACGGATACGATGAACCTCATCGCCTCCGCCGTGCCTCCCGCGGGTGCTTTGCCCAATAACTTCTTGCACGCAAAAGTTGTCGTCGATGGAGAGGATACGTTCGTGCTCGCTGGCGACGGTTCCGCCGTGATGTTCTCAGGCGTGGATTATTCTCGAGTATCGGCGCGCATGGACGCATCCAACCACGAACCAATCATCGACATTAAACGCGTCGGTACGGGTGAGTGGCTTATTTTGACGAAAGAGAGTGGTTGTTCTACGTTCAAACCGCACGCGAGCGGGAGGCAGACGACCCCGCGGCGTTCTGCAAAGGAGACGCCGAAGCGCACCACGCGGTCGTCGTCACACGTGACTAGTCCCAGTGCAAATCCGGTGGACGATACGAACGCGAGTGAGTGCGTGCGCGTAGAATTTGAAAACTACTTCGCCGGGCAAAGTGGTCCTCTTGGTCAGACGAAGTCCCGCCTGCGAGCGTCGGGAGCGTTTGTGAGCGACGCTGCGCCGTTTGCAACGATGAGCAAAGGTCTCGTCGATGCGTTGCCAAAGAAGCTTTCGGGCAAATCCACCCGTGGCGGTGGTCCAACCATTGAAGAGCACGGTGCTGAAAAGTTAAACAGACATCTACTCTTTCTAGATTTCTTGACCGAGAGCGGAGCCTGGAGCGAAATCAACGCCGAGGAACGCTCAGAGATACTGATGCACGGTGAAATGATTGCAGCCCTTTCACAGCTTCGTGGTTTGCAACACACCGTCGACGATGAGATGAAACCTATGTTAGAAGAAATTGTCACGCATGCGGGTGCTGCGATCAAAGAGACCGACAGCGCGTTGGATGAAAGATCAGATGTGGAAGTTTGTTTCAGCCGTTCGAGCGAAGCACGCTTGATGTTCCCAGCCGTCGTGTACGTTTTAGAAAAGAATCTTGCGAAAAATAAGGCATTAGAAAAGCGTGCGATCACGCTCGATACTTGTGCTCGCGGGTTACTAGTGGCTTTGGAGGCGGCGAACGATTTTAGAAGGCGACGTACTGGGCTATATCCACCGTTTTCATCGAGCGTTGGCGTGAATTGGACGTGTGAGATTGAAGCACGCGAAGCCCTTCGCGCGCTGTCGAAAACGGCAATTACTCTTTACAAAGAAGCTGCGCTGAGTAAGACACATGTTGGGCTAGCTCCAGTTCTAGGATCACGCTTGATGGCTTCAGCGGCGCCGTTGCTCGACGCCTCGGCTGCAAACCTCAACGCAGCGCTGCCGAGTTCGACAGACCGCATTGAAGCGCACGATGAGTACGTGGCCGATCGGGCGTTGGTCCTGCCCACACTTCTTGAGTGCGCCACGCACAGTACAACGGTACCACAGCAAGATCGTCCTCAACGTGGCTCCCTGACGGAAGGCGTTGATGTGTCCGTCGAATCCGTCGCCGCTGTGGCAGAGGCTCACTTTGGCTACGCCGAGCTTTTCGAGATTTGTGACGCGCCGAATGCTACGGGCCGTCTTCATCATTACATGCGCACGCTTCTAGGTGCCCAAGAAGACGGCGAAGAGACTTTCGCGCACTTTGTCTATCGTAAGTTGGCCATAGTGCAAGATCGTGCAGCGGCGTTGTTGCGCGACCTACCGGTAGAATTCCACGGCGACTTGGAACGATTCTTGTCGTCCCATCCCGATCTTCGTTGGTTGATGGAGCTTCGCATGGGTAAGTACGCTCGAGCTAGCGAGACGTTGGCGTCCATCGGTAATCGTGCCGGTACCGCTGAGGATGAAAAACGACGAATGTTGTCGATGGCAAAATTGGCCGCTCTCGCCGCGGGGGGTGACGTCGAGGAGCGTATCGAGAGCATTGATGCGTCTCTGTCGGCGTGATGAAAAATATGAGAACCGAATACGCGTATAAACAATTTCATCTATCTAGATACTATCAAAACACCTTTCCTGCGACTATCCCCGCGAACACCAGTGCGCCGTACGTCGAGTTGCTGCGAAACTTCGCCGCACAGTCTTCTCGATCGTCCAAATCCACCGTCGCGATTTGCCAAAACAAATGTGACGTCGCGGTTGCGACGCCGACGTAAAACGGAGTATCTAAACCGACGTACGCCCCAGATGCGCAAAGCGCCGAAGTGCCGGCGAGCGCGAACGCTCCTAAATATTTCTTTGTGTCTTTACCAAAGTGCAACGCAGTCGACTTGATACCGACCTTGGCGTCGTCGTGCTTATCTTGATGCGCATAAATAGTGTCGTACACCAAAGTCCACGCCACGCCTGAGGCGTAGAGCGGCAGCACCGCGCCCCAGTCGCACGAGCCGTGCACGGCGGCCCAGCCGAGCAAAGCCCCCCAATTAAACGTCAACCCGAGAAACGCCTGTGGATAATTCGTGATGCGTTTCATGGCGGGATACGCTGCGACGAGAGCCAACGAACTCGCGCCCAGAATTTTTGAATAATCGTTCAGCTGCACCAACACGCCGAGTCCGAGCGCGAGTTGCGCGCCTAAAAACAATATGGCTTTCGGAACGCTCACCGCCCCGCTCGCGATCGGGCGGTTACGCGTGCGCGAAACTTTATTATCGATGTCTCGATCCCACAGATCGTTCACCGTGCACCCCGCGCCTCGAAGAAGAAGCGCTCCGACGCCGAACAGTCCGAGCAGACGCGCGTCCGGAAGCGCGCCCGCGTCCGCCGCCAGCGCGATCGACCAGAAGCACGGCCACGCCAAAAGCGCGGTCCCGATAGGTCGGTCCAATCTCACGAGCTTGGCGTACGGCACCAAGGACGAGGGAACGACGCGATCGACCCAGGTGTTCTCCGCCTCGGGCGCCGGCGTCGCCGCCGACGACGCCGACGACGCTTCTTCGTCCGCCTTCACCCTCGACGAGTGAGACGTCGACGCCGACGCGGCGAACGAACGGAAATATTCACCATCGCCCGTTCTCGGTCGTCGAGCGACGAAAGAGCTCGCGTGCGCGGCGCGAGGCGGCGTTGAAGTCGATGCTTCGGCCCACGTCCCGCGCGCAGCGTTCGCGCACGCCGACGCCCGCGCGCGCGTCGCCGACCCCGACGCCAGCGCTCGCGCGCACGCTTCGACCGTGGACGCTCGCGCGGCGGACGCGCGGCGACGCGCGGCGGCGAGCATCGGCGTCACCGTGTGCGGCGACCGAGCGAGGCGAGCGCGAGCGAGACGACGGCGAGCGTCGCGTGAGAATCCTAACCATGAGATAAAAATTTAAACTAAACGCCACCCGCGGTCGGTGATCGCTCGTCGACGACTCACGCCGTCTCCACGTCTTCTTCCGCGGGCACGAACGTTCTCGCCATGCGCACGCTCGCGCGAACGGCGTTGCCCGCGTACGCCACGCGCATCTCCGCCTGTTCCGCCGTCGCGCCCGGTCCGATGATCCCCATTCCCACCGGTTTCCCATACTCTAACTCTAATTGCTTCGCGATGATGGAAAACGTCGCCCCCATCTCTTGCCCGTGCAGCGTCGATCCCTTTTCGATGTATCCCAACACGACGCACGCGTCCAGCGTCGGATCCTGCAACATATTCTCCACCACCAGCGGCGCTTCGTACGTCCCCGGCACCCACACCACCTTATCGATCGTCGCTCCCATCGCCTCCGCGCTCACGCGCGCGTCCTCGAGCATGCGATCCATGAGTTTATTATGAAACTCGCCGATGCACACGCCGAGGCGCACGCGTTCGCGCGACCCCTCGCCCACGTGCACGACGGTCGTCTTCGCCCATTTCTCTCGCTCTTCCGCGCGTTCGTGCGCGAACGTCACCGCGTCGTCCGTCTCTTGCACCGATCCCGGGCTGTGGTGTTCGTACTCCCGCGGCAGCGGCGCCCGCGTCGGGGCGTCGTCCGCCTCGCCCTTTTTCGCCTCGCGCGCGATTCGCGCGCGATTCGCGCGAACGCGCGCGCGCGCGCGTCCGCGCGCGTCGAGCGCGACGCGCGGCGCGCGCGCGACGCGCGTCGAGCGCGTCGCGGCCATCGATCGCGGCGCGCGGCGCGGCGACGCGCGACGACGAGTGTCGCGGCGCACAACCCTAGAACGCGGCGAAAACGCGCCCGCGCCCGCCCGAACGTCGCGCGTCGGCGGACCCGTAACAACGCGCGCCGCGACGCGCGCGCGCGACGTCCAGCGGGGTCTCGCGTCTGCACATCACGATTGTACTAATACAGGATCGTATTCTACATTTCGTACACCTAATCAGTTTTCTCCAAATGAAAACAAGCTTCTTACCTCAGACGACGACCGAGAAGGCCGCGCGCTCGAGCTCGACAATCCGCGTCGCGACGACGCGGCGTCTCGGACGCCGCGCGGCGCGCTCGCTTGATGAAGGCCCTGTGTCGTCACATTCCAAGTCACAGAGGACGGCGCGCGGTCAGACTGATGAGCGAAGAACCCCCCCGTTTCCTTTTGCCGCGCGCGCGGTCGGGCGACCGACCGACCGACCGACCGACCGACCGACCGACCGACCGACCGACCGACCGACCGACCGACCGACCGGGTCGTTTATTTATGCGCGCGCATCGCGCGCACCCATCGCGCGCGTACGGCGCACAATACGCGCGCAATACGCGCGATGCGCGATGTTCCCGACCGCCCGATCGACGCACGCCACCAGACGCGCCGCGCGCGCGTCGCTTTTTCGCGCGGATAACGCCTCGCGACGACGCGCGACCGCACCGCGCGACCGCGCGCGATGGCGGCGACGACGACGACGGCGGCGGCGACGACGCGCGTCGCGCGATGCGACGCGCGACGCGCGAGGCGCGATGCGCGCGGGACGACGCGCGGAGGCGCGCGCGGGGGGACGGGGACGGGGACGGGGACGTTCGGGACGGGGACGAGGCGCGCGAGCGCGCGCGCGCGAGCGCGGACGACGACGACGACGCGAAGCGACGCGACGACGGGAGCGAGCGGGAAGGTGGAGGCGAACCCGCCGATGGCGCGCGGGAAGGCGCCGATGACGACGGTGGTGAAGACGACGACGCGGACGCCGCCGAAGCCGCCGGCGGCGGTGCGAGGCGTGTGCGAAACGCCGACGCGCGGGAACGCGCAGGCGCTGGGAGCGACGCGCGTGAGAGGAGATAAGGATGACAGTGTGAATTTTGCGGTGTTTTCGTCGTCGGCGACGGCGGTGAGTTTGGTGTTGTGGACGCCCGAGGCGTTGGCGAAGGGCGAGATTACCGCCGAGATTGAGCTCGACGATAGAGTCAATAAGACTGGGAGCGTGTGGCACGTCGCGCTGCCGAAGTGTGCGGAGAACGTGCTTTATGGGTACAGAGTCGATGGGCCGTACGAACCCGAGAAAGGGCACAGATTCGATCGCAGTAAGGTTTTGCTCGATCCGTACGCCAAGGCGACGGTGAGTCGACCTCGGTACGGCGAACTGGGTAAGAAGGCGGACGGGAGCGAAGATTGCTGGCCGCAATACGCGGGTGCGGTGCCGAAAAAGAATAAAAAGGACGATCGAGAAGATTTTGACTGGCAAGGCGTGACTTCGCCGAATCGTCCGATGAGCGACCTCGTCGTGTACGAGGCGCACGTTCGAGGGATGACGGCGGATTTGAAAACCAAGGCGCAACCCGGTACATACGCCGCGCTCGTGGAGACGTTGCCGTACTTGAAGACACTGGGAGTGAATGCTATTGAGCTCATGCCTTGCCATGAATTCAATGAGTTGGAATATCACAGCGTGAACCCAGCCACGGGGGAATTTCGAAGAAACTTTTGGGGATACAGCACCGTCAACTTTTTCAGTCCGATGACTCGATACGCCGAGGCTGGTGACAAAGATTGCGGTCGCGCGGCGGCTCAAGAGTTCAAGTACATGGTACGAGAGGCACATCGAGCCGGCATTGAGGTCATCATGGATGTGGTCTTCAATCACACGGCTGAAGGGAACGAGGAAGGTTTGACACTCTCGTTCCGAGGCTTGGACAATCGCGTGTATTACATGGTCGCCCCGGAGGGGCAGTTCTACAACTACAGCGGATGCGGTAACACAATGAATTGCAACCACGCAGTGGTGCGCGAATTTATCGTCGAATGCTTGCGCTACTGGGTGCTCGAATATCACATCGATGGCTTCAGATTTGACTTGGCGAGTATTCTCACGCGCGCCTCAAGCGAGTGGGATCGCGCAAACATTTTTGGCGAACCAACGGCAGAGACACCGATGTTAGAAGAGGTGGCGATTGGAACTCCGCTTCAAGACCCACCGTTAATCGATGCCATTAGCAATGATCCCGTGTTGGCCGGGACGAAGCTGATCGCCGAGGCGTGGGATGCCGGCGGATTGTATCAAGTCGGTTCGTTCCCGCACTTTGGCGTGTGGTCTGAGTGGAACGGGAAGTTTCGTGATGACGTGCGTAACTTCATCAGAGGCGTTGATGGTTACGCTGGTTTGTTTGCCGAACGTTTGTGTGGTAGCCCCGAGCTCTACGCCGATGGTAGAACTCCCGCGGCGAGCATCAACTTTGTCACCGCTCACGACGGTTTCACGTTGCGCGACTGCGTGACGTACAACGAGAAGAACAACATCGCAAATGGAGAAGAGAACCGCGACGGGGAAGAGCACAACCAATCATGGAATTGCGGTTTGACGTGCGAGGACGATGGTGAGTCGTGCGATCCTGAGATTTGCTCGTTGCGAGATCGACAAATGAGAAACTTCATGGTTGCGCTATTCGTCGCTCAGGGTGTGCCGATGTTGTACATGGGAGATGAATACGGACACACTAAGTGCGGTAACAACAACACGTATTGTCACGATAACTGGATGAATTGGGTTAATTGGGACGAGGCAAACGATCCACTCGCCGGCGAAGGACTTGCGAGATTCGTCCGCCAACTCACCACGCTTCGCAAGGACAACAGTGCATTCCGACTTCCAGCGTTTCCGACCGCCGAGAACATTCAATGGCACGGACATAAACCTGAAGTTCCGCTCTGGGAGGAAGATTCGCGATTCGTGGCGTTCACTTTGCAGGATACCACGGAGTCACCAAAGTTTTACGTCGCCTTCAACGCGCACCACGAACCAGCCTTCGTGAAGCTTCCAACCCCTCCCGAGGGCCAGCGATGGAAACTCGTTCTCGACACCGCATTGGAGACACCGTTTGACTTCGTGTCCGGCGATGATGTCGCCGAGGCTGATTTATACACCGCGGAGGCTATGATTTTGCCTTCGCTTCGTCGTAACGCTTATGTGTGCGTCGACCGCTCCGCTGTAATCTTCCAAGCGGTTCCCATCGAGTGATCGAGTAAAGTTCGATCACCGATACTTTCACAATTCTTTCTTCGCGCATTGCTTAGACGCATCTAGATGATTTCATTTGTACAACAAACGCAGACTCTTGACGCACAGCCGACGGTTGACCGCACTCGTCGCCGCGAGCACCACGCTTTCGCGCGATGTCAACCCTCCTCGACGCCGTCGACGCCATCGTGCGCGCGCGCTCGACGTGTGATGCCTCGACGTCGCGTCTTCTTGCCCGAGACCTCGCCGTCGTCGCCCTCGGTGCGCGCACGAGCTTCATGAACGACTACGCCCCGAGAGTCACGCCCGCACTTTTGGCGACGCTTTCGAGCGAATGTGCGCGCACTCTGGCCGTCGATGCTCGCGAGCTGCGCGCTATGACGATGCATGGAACGACGTTTGTGGTGAATGTCCGCGTACTGGCGCGCGAGGCGTCGAATTGGCGGGGAATTTTCGTCGACTTGAGCGGTCACGCGCCGGAGCCGGCGACCGGGACGGCGGCGACGGACGCGTGGGAGCGCGTCCAGGCGGCGCTTTTGGAGGCATTGCGCGCTCGCGAAGGTGTGATTGATATAAGCGATATCGTTGACGCGCAGTCGGACGCGATAGGACCGCCGACGGTCTCTGGAGTATTATTGGATTTTCCGTGCGTGTACGCATTTCCGACCGAGTCTATGTCAAGCGCGGCGGCGATGTTATCGTCGTGCAGTTTAAGCGTACACTCGTTAGAGTGTAGACGACGAGACGGCGTGGACAACGAGAGCGAACTGGCGTATGGGTGGAGTATACCGAGCTCTTTGATCATGGATGACGACGCGAGGGTAAAGTTTGAAGCCGCCGTCGCTACATGGAGAGATGTCGTCGCTGACTGTTTGCGGTCGCTTGGCTTTTGCGCGTCGCACCAGGTCGCGTACACCGCTCCGGGAAGTAATAGGATAGCATTTTAGAATAGAAATTGACTGATTGAATTGACTAGTGTACTGATTTGTATTAAATGTGATGTGTGTGTGACCTATTCTTCTTCTTCATCGCTGTCTTCATCGCTTGCTTCGGATAACCACTGAATGAATGGCTTTGCTTTGCCAAAGAAGCGAGCGTCACCGTCTGACTCAGCGAGAAGTTCTTTGCGCTTCGCATTAGCCCAAGCAAAGAGTGCTTCTTCGGAGAGGATATCAGCATCGTACAGCATTTTCAACACTTGCGCAGCAATGCCGAGCACGCGAGCGCCGCCGGTACGGCTGGCGAACGGGTTCGCAGAGAGCGAGAGGGCTTCGATCGCGCTCACGGCACGAACTTGCTCCGACATCTTTTTCAACACATTTTCCAATGCGTCCGAGTAACCCTCCACGCGCTTTGTGATCGCGGCTAAGAGCTCTTTGTCGCTCTCCGGGATGGTCGCCGGGTACACGCCCGCACCATCGAGATGAGACGGAGCAGATAGCGCAAACGATATAACAGACGCCAACACGTACGAAGCGACTTCTCCCGCACTGCGACCAGAAGACGCAGAGAGCTTGGTCACGAGGGCGGTGACGCTGTCGGTGTCGCGTTTTTGAGCCTTTTCGAGATCCAGCACAGAGTTTTCAACAAGCTTTTGGAATTCAATAAGCGCCGTCGTCTCTTCCTCTTCGACCGCGGCGCCGAGAGCGGCCCGGCGAAGAGTTTTCTTGGAGTAGAAAACGGCTGTTCCATCGCGTCGAAGACGACCAAGGAACTGCTGAAGATCTTCCCAAGCTAAGAGTCGACCCAAATCCTCTTGCAACAACAAAGTATCAACCGCGGGACAATCCGTTCCGTAAATGGACGAGTAGTCGACAACCAGCACGTTGAGCGGCGGAGATCGTCCTCGAAGAGAATCGGGAACGGTGAGCAACGCTTGGTTATAAAGACGTTTCACCATAGGCTCTGTGCCTGACCCGCACGCATAAGCGATACCCTTAGAAAGCATGACCAAGGTGTTGATGTCAGCCTCGAGAGCTTCGGCGAGACTAATCTTTAACATCGGTCGAAGAGTCACGACTCCGACGCCGCCTTCGTCGCCACCATCCTTAGCCTCGTCTTCGTCATCCTTCTTTTTGCGTTTTTCAGCCTTGGCGTTCTCTTTTACCATTCTTTCCGCTTCCTTGAGCTTGTTGTTCAATTTATGAACGTCTTGGATCCAAGCCTCCTGGTCAGCAAAGCCGGCGAGCTCGAACGCCACCTTGCGCGGATCCAAGCAACCGACCATAGTGACGCCCTCTTTCGAGAGTGCACCACGGATGCCATCGACCTTGGTAGGAGCGTCCTCGCCCATCTTCCATCGACCTTGCAGTCGTTCAAATTCTTTTTGCGACAGGCTCGTAAACGTCGGTTCGATTGCCAAACGCAACGATTTCACGTCACCCTGCACCTTATCCCAAGGTCCACCGGGCGGTTGAATCTGCAATAAATCATTACCATGTCGAGCTGTCAAGTGACGCAACAGAAGCGTGGGCAAACGGTAATCCTCCATCACTCGTTGGTATTCGGCATAATTTTCAATCAAGTTGAGCGGACTCATGGGAGAAAACTCGCTCGTGCCTTCGTTGAAAACGGCGAGCTTCGCCATTGGCAACTCGTACGGCTCCAAACTAATAGTAATTTGGTTCGCATCGGTCGGGCCGCGCCACCAAGGCTCCAAACCTTCCCACGCGCCTAGGGTCGCCGAAGCAAGTACGGCGGTGAGCGGCATGTTGGCCTGGATAGACGAAACCACACCCAAAACATTCGGATCGAGGTGAATACCCATATTCGGCTCGTCAAAGTACAAAAGAATCTTAGACTCGTGGTAGAACGAGCTGGAGCTTTCTTCCTTGCAGGCTTTGAGCAACGCCGCCGTGGTATTGAGATCCGCGATGATGATATCCGGTTTACCAGCGCCGTGATCCTTGAGCTTGTAACCCACATCTGCGGCGTATTCGAGCTGTTGTTGAATCGTACCGGAACCAGCGCTGACCTTTTCACCGATAGCACGCGCCGCACGAAGTGCTTTCTTGTTTCGAGCCTTATCACGAATGGAATACGGACGACGCACTTGGTGAAGCGTTCCATCACCCGTGTTGTCGCGCGCCGCCGTCCAGTACGGCACCGCGTGCGCTTCACACTCTTGTCCAACGCGCTTCAAAACTTGTTTCGTCGGCACTGAGTAGAGCAAGATAGCGTCCGGGTACTTGACCTTCAAAAGACGCAGGTGAACGAGAATGGCGGTGAACGTCTTGCCCGACCCCGTCGGCGTCGATAAGATGACGTGCAACGGCTTGGGTAACGGCTTCTTCGCCTCTTGCATTTTCCCGATGGCGGCATAGTGCTTGTCCAGTTGATCGATGAGTTCGTGCTGATGCTTGTACATGCGCGCGACGCCACCGGATTGAGCACCCGATTTGTTCGTCCACGCGTGCATCGCCGCAAAGGTTTGATCCTTGATGCGATTACTCACGTTGTCCCAAACAATTTGACTGGCAATCTCCTGCACGCTCCCGGGCCCGTGAGTCAGAGCCTCACGCTTTAAAAATAACAAATCACCCGCCTGCGCTTCCTTGATGGCGTTGATCCATCGCAAGGTGTGCTTCGCCCCGTCTCGCATCGCCTTCAACTCGTCCAAAACCGCCCCCGCCCAGAGGTTCGCCAACCGCTTCTTCTCCGATTTATCCGCCCCCGCTCTTTCGTACTCGCTCGGGAAACAATCCTTGGCCAACTTTTTATAAAAGTCACTGTCCTTGCGCTGCGTGTAAAAGTATTCAAACACGTGTCGTTTCATCAAATCCGGCGGCGCGTCCAGCGCCCCGTCCCACGGCTGAATCTCTCGCATGATTCGAAACCCCGCGCTCCCGCGCACCTTGGCCACGAGGTCCGAGTTATCGATGTCCGCCCAATCCGCGCTCGTGAGCGACGATCCGACGTCCACGTTCAGCGTCGCCTCGCCTCCCGCGCCGTCGTACGTTTCCTCCGCATCCCGATCGCCGCCGCCGATGTGCGCGTCGTCGTCGCTGTAATCGCTCTCGCTGTCGCTCATCCGGGCGCGCGTCGAGCTCGACGCTCGACCGGCGCGTCGTCGCTCGTCGCGCGGCGCGTCGCTCGTCGCGCGCGCGTCGCGTCGCGGTGTCCCGACGCGACGCGCGACGACGCGCGCGTAAACCTGACCGCGCGACCCGCAGAGCGCGACTCGACGACGACGACGACGACGACGCGGGATGTCGACGCGACGACGCGCCGGCGGGGCGCGAAAGATGAAGGCGTTCTCGCGCGTGGAGACGCTCGCGACGGCGACGGCGTTCGATCGCGCGCTGCGAAGGAAAGATCAGCTCGTGCTCGTGGAGTTTGTCTCGGTGCGTCCGACGCGCGCGTCGAGACCGCGGGAAGCGAAGCGCGGACGACGACGACGAGAGACCGTCGCGAGGACGAGACCGAGGACGCGCGGGAAACGAGGCGAGGATCGAGGACCGAGGATCGAGGACCGAGGACCGAGGACCGAGGACGCGAGGACTGACGAGGACGCGGGGGTCGCCCGACGCGCGCGTTCGACGAACAGAACTACAGCCCTTCGAGTAAATCCATGGCGCCGTACATGCAGACGCTCGCGAGAACGGCGGAATTTAAACGCATACGCTTCGTGAGGGTGGATATCGAAGCCGTTCCGGCGGTGGCGGAGAAGTGTAACGTCAAGGCGCTTCCGACGTATCAGTTGTACAAGAATGGAGAAAAGTTGGAAGAGATGAGCGGGGCGTTGCCTTCGAAATTGGTGGCCATGCTCAAGGAACATAACGTGAAAGACGCCGCGGGAGGGTTGAAGAAAGCTCTGGGGCTTATCTTCGCCATCGTGGGTGGGATCGTGGGGGTGATTAAACTCAAGCACGAGGTGGAGGCGCGCGAGGCGAGAGCGATCAAAGAAGAAGAAGCTCGCGTGCTCGCGGAGCGAACTCGTAAGCAAAAAGAGATCGAAGAACGCCGAAGAAGGGTCGCGCAAGCTGAACGCGGATTACCGGCGACCCCTACTCCAGAAGAGGAAGACGACGACGACGACGAATGGGAAGACGACGACGAGTGGGAAGACGATGAATGAGAACGCCGTGTAATGAATTGAAGAATGCTATTTTTTAAGTCTAATCATTCACCACTTGAATTCCGGAATGTTTTGCGTGTCAGGCTTCGGGGGGCTCTGCGGCGCCTGCGGTTGTGCCTGCATGTACGGTTGAGCGCCGTACGTCGAGGCGCCCCCCATTTGCGGCATCGTGCCCCCCATTTGCGGCATCATTCCTCCCATTTGCGGCATCATTCCTCCCATTTGCGGCATCATGCCGACGCCCATTTGCGGATAATGGTGCTGCGGTGGATAGCCATACTGTTGAGCGCCTCCCATGTATTGCTGTTGCTGCATCCCCGGCATCGGTTGCATCGCGTACTGCTGCGGCGGCGGCACTTGTGTACCGTAGCCCCCCATCATCCCCTGCCCACCTTGCGGCATCATCCCCGCTTGAAGCTGATCGAAGCCCCCCATCGCCATGTTTGTTCCAATCGGAGCCGATGCGCTCGGAGCTGTCGCCGCAGGTACCGCAGGAGCGTCGAACAAGTTCATGATGTCATTTTTTGACATTTCAGGTTTTTGCGCTTGCGCGGGCTCGACGGCAACCGGCGCCGCGACAGCTGGCGGTGCCGCAGTAAAATCCCCCCAGCCATCGTCCGCGACGGAATTTTGAGCCTGCACAGCGGTGGACGTCGTGAAATCGCTCCATTGGTCCATCACTCCCGCGTTCGGCGCCGGCGCCGGCGCCGCTTGAACTTGCGCGGTCGGCGCCGGCGCGACGTTGAAATCCGTCCATTGACTGCCACCGAACGTCGTCGACGCTTCACTCGCTTGAACCGGCGCGGGTTCGTGCAACGACATCAAATCAAACATACCACCACTCTGCTGGGCCGGCACCGCGGCCGGCACCGCCGCTTCCGCGGGCGCGGAGGCGCTCGCGTGAATCGACGCCTCCGGCCCGTCCCGCGTCGTATCCTTGTACAACTGTCGCTCGTACTTATCCCTAATGAACCTCTCGCACGCATCCCGACCGCTCGTCGCTCCTGGTTTCACCCCTGCGCGCACGTTCGCCTCCCAATACGCGTTCGCTTTGGCGTTCCCGACGCGTTCCATGTGCGCCACCTGCGCCTCGGTCCACTTGTCCAGCGTCGTCGACTTCACCTTGGATATGTGCACCCCGAGTCCGCGATGCGATCCGCTGCAGTTGGTGCAAAAGAACACTCCGAGCGACGTCGACGCCCATCGCGGCAGCCGCATCGCGCACTCCGCGCACGTCAAATTCTCCGGTCGCTTCAGGCACTCCAGCAGGCGCTTTTGCAGCGCCTGCTGTTCGCGTTCATCGCTCGCCATCGGCCGCTGTCGCCTCTCGGTCGGTTTCCCGTCGTCGACGCGTCCGTCTTCGCGGTCTTCGCCGTCTTCGCGCGTCTTCTCTCGTCGTCGCCTCGCGTCGCGCAGTGCGACTCGCGAAGACGGCGCGCGTCGGATCGCGCGCGCCGGGACGACCGTCTCGCGTCCCGATGCGCGGCGTCGGACCCGGCACCGCGCGACGCGCGATGATCCTGCACCGCCTGAGCGCGCTGAACGCGCTGCACGTCGTCCTCGCGTCGGCGTCGCCGAGACGCCGAGAGATCCTGCGCGACGTCGTCGGCGTCGAGTGCGACATCGCGCCGAGCGCGTTCGCCGAGAATTTGCCGCACGAAGACTACGACGGCGCGGCGGCGTACGCGCGCGCGACGGCGTGGATGAAAGCGATGGACGTGTACGAAAATTGGGACGCGAACGAACGAGGGAGCGAAATGCCCGACGTCATCATAGGCGCCGATACCGTGGTGGAATCCGCGGATGGGACGACGATGGAGAAACCGGCGGACGCGGCGAGCGCGACGGCGATGCTTCGAGCGTTGTCGCGGTCGGAGAGTAAAGTGCACACGGGAGTGGCGATCATCGGTGGTAAAATTTCGAAGAAGACTGGGAAGATATATGGGAAGAGCTTTAGCGAGACGACGAGGGTCGAATTCGCGGAACTGAAGGCGGAGGAGATAGCGGCGTACGTGGCGACAAAGGAACCGTACGATAAAGCGGGCGGGTACGGCATACAGGGACCGGCGGCGGTGTTCATTCGAGGAATCGTCGGTGATTATTTTAACGTCATGGGGCTTCCCGCGCACGCGTTCGCGAGGGAATTAGAATCGATGATTGACGACGTCGTCGAGCACGCTTAGCCGGATACTGTATAATTTAATTGTACAAATGTTTTTAGGACGCTAAACACCCCCTGCTGGTCGTAAGAAACTCAATCGTAGACATCATAGCTCTGTTTACCATCACTAATTCGGTTTGGTCTCTCAAATGCAACTTCTCAGGCGTATCCGTCGGCTCCACGACGAAGAATTTTCTATCCGAATCGCACGCCACGAAACGCACATCGTCTACTGGACGATTGAAAAAATTGCACATATCGACGAAGTGCCGCTGAAATGTATCGCCTGGATTCATCCAGAAAATTTCGTCCGAAAGTGAATGATTCGGTTCACCCAACTGCTGCACCGTGCTTTCGTACGCGTCGGCGATGATAAACATGTGTTGGACGCACGACTTCAGGACAGCCGTAAGTAGCGGATATGGAGGTAATTCCATCGATTTTTCGGTAATCAACTTCGACAACGTCGGTTGGTTTGCAATCACGGTCGGCATGCAATCCAGCAGGGTTTCATCGCGATAGAGAATGTGTGTGAATACATGTACGCCGTTTTCCGTGTATCGTTCAGAATCCTTCCTGGAGAGGTAGAATTGATTCACGTAATCATTGATTTCTTCTCCCAGGCCCGAAGCCTGGAAAGGAAAGCCTTCGTGCCTTAATTTTTCGACGACCTTCGCTATGCGCTCGCGCACCTTCGCGTACAAGTTCTCCAGAGGCGCGACGACGCTCACGTTGAAGACGGCGTTTCCGCCGCGCGCGAGCGCGAACAGCGGACACTCCACCTCCACCACCACTCTGCGCGGTTTCGCGGCGTCTTTCGTCGCCACCCGCGTCGCGACCGCTCGCACGTACCTCTCCCGCTGCACGTGTCTCCAGTAATCGTTGCTCACGCTCTGATCCTCGCCGCACGTCGCGCACCGCTCGAGCAAGTGCGTCGCGCACGCTCGGATTCGTTCGCTGTCGTACCACTCGCGCTCGCCGTCGGTGAAGTAGCGCGACGTCTCGTCGACGGAGGTTTCCGCGGGCGCGCTCGAGCGATCTTTCGCGCTCGCGCGCGCGTCGTCGGGCGGCATCGGTCCGCGGTCGCGCGGCGCCGAACGCCGCCGGGACACCGGGACGCGCGTCGCGCGATGCGCGGCGTCGTCGCCGGTCTCGCGCGATTCGCGCGCGGCGGGCGAGGCGTGAAACGGAACGCCGACGCGGGTCGCGACGCGGGAGGGAAGAAACGCGCGCGATCGACGGCGACGACGACGGCGACGACGCTCGTCGACTTGGGCGCGCTCGAGGACGTCGTCGTGATGCGACGACCGAGCGCGCGAAATAAGAGCCCGTACGTCGCGGACGTGCGCGTGAAGAGCGATGAGAGCGTCGCGATCGCGCACGTCCCGAATCTGGACTCGGGAGGGAAACTGCGGGAAGGCGCGCGCGCGCTGTGCTCGCGGCAAAAGGGCGTGACGGCGACGACGCTCGGACAGCACGGGACGCCGAAGTGTGAATTGATATGTCGGTTGTTGCGGTGCGAGGAGAGAGAGAACGAACACTTGGGAGGGGTGTGGTTGAGCGCGCATCCGAGCTTGGTGGAGAAAATCGCTCTGGCGCTGTTGGAGAACGGGGCGCTGGACGACCGCCTGCACGCGTCGCCGATCATCAGAGACGAAATCAAGACGCAGAAAACTCTTAAGCGCGAAGTGACGGAGAGCGCGTCGAATTCATACCGACCAGATTTTGCCTTGAAACACGAAGATGGGTCGACGACGATATTGGAGGTGAAGCAAGTCGTCGACACGGATTACGCTAGAGAATTTGTTGAGGCGCAAGCTCGAGAGCAGTCGCCGCACCCCGCGTATTCTCCAAGCGCGAAGAAAGGTGAGCCATACGCGCGCGCGGGAATATTTCCATGGGGAAAACGAGGTCAGAAAGGCCCGGATGGTGAAAAAGTGGTGAGCGCCAGGGCGATCGAGCACTTGCGCGAGCTCAGCGAACTCGCGTCCAAGAGTCCCGACGTCCACCCGGCGGTGCTTTTTATTTGTAGTAGAGCAGACGCAATGGGTATGCGTCCTAACGGTGCGGCGTGCCCATCGTTCGCAAAACATTTATCGCGGGCTCAGCGCAAGGGCGTTCGAGTTTTGGTGCAAAAAGTGCGTTGGGGTGAGGGCGACGATGTCGGAAAAGCTTTCGACGCCGGGCCGCTCGAGCTCTGGCCCGCGCTTGAAGAGGGCGACGAGTTTACGATGAAGTAGGATAGCTTATTTATTTGCGTGCGTTTTGTACATGTTTTACATTTCATTTGGTTCAAAAGTCACATCATCGTGGTCGTCGTTCGTGGTCGTTTCATCGTTGTAAATCTTCGTACTGCCCGTGCTCGTGTTGCTCGAGCGCCGGATTCCTCGCCACTGCTTCTTCGTATTGGCGAATGTGCTCGTCGTAGTTGTAAATTGGAAAGTTCGTCGAAGCTCTCCGTCCCCTCGCTTGAACGAGAGCGGTGTCGTACGCCACCGCAGCTTTCTCGGCAGAATCGTAGAGCCCCAAGTACACGTGTTTGCTTTGCGGGGGCACTCCGAGTCTCGCCTCAAACTTCTTAGGCGAGTGTTGCGTGACCCCTCTGTATCCCGAATTACCCCTCGCAAAACCTTCGGAATGTCGGCGAACCTCCATGATCAGTTCATCGAGCGTAAGAGAATCAATGAAACCGATCAAGTTTGCGTAACGAGACTCGGGAAAGTTCATTTTAAGCGGACGCGTTCCTGTTCGAGAGCGATCGCCGATGCGTGCGAGCTTCAACACAATGATATCAAAAGCCTCGGCGGCAAACTCTTCCTCCAGGTGTCCACCTAGGTAAACTTGCCGTCGTGACTCTCTCAACCAGACGTGCGCCTCGTAACGCCCAGACTTGGCGTGGCGGCACACGCCGTTGTACCTCGAAGACCTCGGCTTGCCCCCCGGCGAACGGTACATCATCGGTGACATCGGCTGAGGTAGCGGAGCCATCATCGCTTGCGGGCGTGGTGGTAAAGATTGAGATCTCGGCTTTGGCTTCCTCGAACCTGACGTTCTAGTGCCGCTGCGCGATTTTGTCACGCGCCCTCTCGACGTCGACGCCACCCCTGGGCGCGTCGTCGGAAGCTTGTACTGCACCGTGTCCACGTATCCAGATTGTGGAAAGTGTTCACCCGCGTCTTCACTGCCTTGATGAAACCCTCCTTCCACACCGCCTTGCGGTGCGTTCGCGTGATGATGCTGCGCGAACACGTCCTCCCACGCCCCGTTCAGCGTCGCCGGCTCTTCTCGCGCGCTCTCGTCGAACAGGCACAGAAAATCATCATTCGGCACCGCCGCTTCCTCCGTCGCTCCCTCGGGCGCCTTCCCCGCGTCTCCATCTCGCGCGACCTCGTTTTCTTCCCCCGCGTCCTCCGACCGCGCCCCCGTCGTCCGTCCCCGCGTCTTCATACTCCCCCCACCGAGCCCTTCGCCCTCGCGCTTTCGCCCTCGTCTTCCGCGCGTCTTCTCGCCGTCGTTCGCGCGCGTCGTCCTCGCCCGGCGCGCGCGGTGATGCGACTCAATCTTTCGCGTCGTTCCTCGCCGTCGCGTCGCGCTGTGCCCCGCCCTCGCGCGCGCGCGACGCGTCCGAGCGCCCGCCCTCTCGACGCGCGTGACGTCGGCGCGAAAGATCACACGCGCGCGCGGACGTCTGCATCGTGTGCGCAAACAGTGCGGACGTGCGCGCAATTCGGACATTCGGACACCCGCCCCGCCCGCCCCGGCACATTCGGACGCCCGCGCCTCGGATTTCGCGCGCGATCGAGGGCGCGCCCGAACCCTAGGTCACAAAAGGCGGCCCGCGACGGCGGCACCGCAGACGCCGCCGAGCGACGCGGCGACGGACTCGAGCGAAACCGAGGTCGCCATGGACCCAGCCACGCTCGATGGGTTCCCGGAGGAAGACAAGGCGAAGATGATGGGCATGATCGAAGCGATGCAGACGCGAGACAGCCTGAAGATGTATAACAACTTGGTGGAGCGGTGCTTCTCGACGTGCGTGCAGTCGTTTCGGAGGAAAACGCTGGAGAAGGACGAAGAGCGATGCGTGTCGAAGTGCTGCGAAAAGTTCCTGAAGCACTCGGCGCGAACGTCGGTGCGGTTCGCGGAATTAAACGCGCAATCGATGCAACAAATGGGCGGGCCGCCGCAGTAGGTTTCGCGACTCGCGAGAGGGGACGGTAGACAAATTTATCCAATGATTCATATACGATAGCTTGCACCAATTCTATAATAGCTAATACGTCGAAGATGCGCGCGACGCTCACTTGGCGACGGACTTGAGGACGTCAAAGTACGTCGGGAAAGTCTTCTTCGTGCACTTCGGGTCGTTGATGACGACGTCGACGTCGCCGCACGCGGCCAAGGCGAAAGCCATGGCCATGCGGTGATCGTCGTAGGTATCGATGTCAACGTTGGCCTTCATCTTGGCCGGGGGGTCGAGCTTGTGAGGAGGGGTGATGACGCAGTAATCCGCGCCTTCGAAGACGTCGCAACCGAGCTTGCGCAGCTCGGTGCAAATCGCAATCATGCGCTCGGTTTCCTTCACGCGCCAGCTCGCGACATCACGAATGGTAGTGATGCCGTCAGCGAAGAGTGCAGCGACGGCAAGAGTCATCGCAGCGTCGGGCATGGCGTTCATGTTCACATCAATCGCCTTGAGCGGGCCCTTGGGACCGGTGCAGGTGACCGAGTTCGGACCCCACTCGAGCGTCGCGCCCATTTGCTCCATCGTGTACGCAAAGTTTGTGTCGCCTTGGATGCTCTCCGAACCGCAACCGATGACAGTGACGGTACCACCGGTGATGGTGGCACCGGCGAGGAAGTAGGAAGCGGACGAAGCATCGCCTTCAACAAATGCACTGCCCGGGGAGATGTACTTTTGTCCGCCTTGAATCTTAAAGCTCTGGAGGTCGTCCGCCTTTTCTACCTTGACACCGAAGCGTTCCATGAGTGTGATAGTCATCTCAACGTACGGTTTGGAGATGAGCTCATCGACAATTACGATTTCAATCGACCCTTCGCAAAGTGGGGCCGCCATGAGGAGCGCGGTGAGGTATTGCGAGCTCACGGAACCGCTGAGCTCGACGCGACCGCCAGGCAAGCCGTTCGCCTCAACCTTCACCGGCGGGCAACCCGTACCCATCGTGCACTCCGCCTTGACACCAAGCTGAACCAAACCATCAACAAGATCTTGAATTGGTCTTTCACGCATACGCTCGACACCATCGAGGATGAACGTGCCTTTACCCGCCGCAGCCACGGCGGCGGTGAGCGGTCGCATCGCCGTCCCGGCGTTACCGAGGAACAACTCCGCGCCCTCGACCGGGAGCTTACCCCCACAACCGGTGATTTCCAAAATGTTGTTCTCTCTGTCTTCCGTGAAGGACAGCCCCAGAACTTTAAGCGCGTCAACCATGTAACGAATGTCATCGCTATCCAACAAGTTTTCCACCTTGGTCGTTCCTTCTGCGAGCGCCGCGAGGAGCAGAATGCGGTTTGACAGCGACTTAGACCCCGGCAATCGAACCGTGCCTTCAATTTTCTTCATCGGCTTCAACGTGAGCTGCTCCATGGCACCACCGGCGTTGGCGCGCGTCAACGCGCGAGCACCTCGGCGGCTAGGGCGACGGTGGGCGACGGATGTCACCGCCGGCGCGAGCGCGGGCGTGTTTAACATCGCTTGGCACGACATGACGAGGCGTGCGATGTTGTATTGGAGCAGAGTATCACTTACTTTACGACGACGACGCGCGCGCGACTGTGATGTGGCGGACGATGACGTTTGGAAGATGACGATGAAAAGCTGAGGTTTTCACAGCGTCTGTGGCTGAGCGCGGCGAGGCGTCTACAATTACAAATTCACAAAGCTTCGCGCGCCGACGAGTGAATGCTTCAAGTGTACAAACTCGCGCCTTAACGCGTCAATCTTATCCAACTTGACCTGAAGCTTGGTCTTTTCGTCGATGCTACGACCTAAAATGCCGAAAGTGCCACCGGTTTCCTCGTTTGCGCGCTTCTCCTCCGCTTCGAAGTGGTGCGAGGCGGACTCAAACCAATGCAGCGCATCGAAGGCTTCGTGTTGATCGAGGACGCTCAGCAGGTACACGATCCCAAGTGCTAAACCATCATCGGTGAAAGTGGCGGTCTGTGAATCTTTACCACGTCGCACGAGCTTGTCTTTTGAAGCCAGGATGGTTTCAGCGGCGCTCATCGTGAGCGCTGGAAGCACCAAGTAAAAGTCTTTTAGGTGTTCGTGACCCTTTCGAAGCTCGGTCGAAAAAACCGATACGAGGACTTGAAAATAGTCAGTACCATCGGTACCGCCTGTGCTTAAGGCTTTTAATTCACTCTGCAGATTTTTCAGTGCCGTCTTTGTCCACTCGGACAAACCGTCGGCGTCGAGGCTCTCATCGAGGGCGAACTTCGACCCGCGCGCACTCGGTACAAACTTGGCGGCGTTGGTGCTGTAGTGCATCGCACCGAGACGAACCATGCGAACAAAACCGAGCGCATTACCGATTTCAGTCACTAACACACGGAACTCGTCGATGAACGAAGAGCCGTCCTTCGATAAACCGAGCTTTCGAATGTCGCGCATCACTCGAAGGGCGCGTTCGACTGGGTACTCAAACTTTTCGTCCACAGTCGATGCGCGATATCCTGCTTGCTTTGAGCTTAACTTGATAGTATCACTCTTAGCCTTTGTCTCGGCGTGCACCATTCGAGCTTCTTTCATGAGTTGACTTCTGATGTGGTCGTCAAAGAGAAACTGGTTGAAAATCTGAAATCTTTGCGCCAGGTACTGATAGGCAAAGTTGATGGTCGTGTGCGTGATGCCCGTTCCGTGCGTTCTGATAGAGTTGGCGACATGCCGAATACTTATGGTGTTCAGATGCTTGCGATCGAGCGCCGCGCTCGCCTTCTCGACAAAGCACTGTGTGTTCAAGTTGTAGTTGTACCTCGACACGAAGACGTGGATATTGCGCATCAGCTCCAACACATCCAAGCCTTGTTCGAGCGTCTGGCTCGGAAGCTCAATCTCGGCGCAGCGTAAGCCGTACTTTTCTATCGCAAGATTTCTCATTTCCACGTAAGACTGCGCGCGAATAGATCGTTAGTCGTCGTTTTCGTAAAAGGCAGCTCGCTCGGTTGCGAAGTAGGACAAATTAATTATTTTATCACTCACCTTCCAGTTATGAAGAGCAATCGCCGTGTGATCGTGGAAGGTCTGATTTAAATAACCTTCGACGCGATTACGAATGTCGATCTGTCAACGACGAGGACGAAATCCGGTCAGTTTCAAATTCGCCACAATTAATTAAATAAATAATATTCGCACCTGGTGCTTCAACGTGTAGATTGGCGGCAGATTCGTGAACAACGACAAGTCTCGAACGCCATCCTTGAACGGATTCGTGTTCATGACGCCTGCTATGCGCGCAGAATGAAGATGCAACCTCAAATCTGTCTCAATATCTCGACAAAGCGGTTGAATTATTTCTCGCTCCAGTGACGTTCGAATATAATTGTCAAACGTCGCCACTTCGCTATCGCTCGCTCCAGCACGCATTAATAACGTTTCACAATTGCGAAACGCACTCACAAGCAAAGTAAGACGTCCAGATTCGTTCGGCTTGACGTAAATATCAGCCAAACACACCGGAAATAATTCCCTCGTGAAAAATAAAAAGGAAGTATCACATTGATCTTGAACGCTTTTGCGGTACGTGGAGAGCACTTCTACGAGTTCCACGAACTCAGATGCGAGCACGACATCTTCATCACTGAGAAGACTCGCTCCACGGATCGCATCGAGGCAGATTCGAAGAACATGCATCCTTTTTCGAGTCGCCGGCCCAGACAAAACATGCACTAAATAAATGAAATAATTAATTTAATTTGTACGTCATCTAGACGGAGAATGAAAAGCTTACCTGCGATATTGACCGTCGCGAGGGTGTCCTGTTTATTGTTTTCGGCTTTTCCCGACGAAATTTGAGCCTTTAAGCGTTCCCATCCACTCGACGTCGTCGTCGTCGAAATTTTGTTTTCTAATAATTCCCGAGTAGGAACCTGCGTGAAAAGGTCAGATGTGAGCCGATCGATCTCAGAAGCGTTTCAAACGTACCATCATGCGATGTATTCTATCTGCTAGAAATTTCAGCACGTGCTGCACTTCCAAACTCAAATTGAGATTTTGAGTGAAAGCTTCGCACATGGCTTGCAACATTTCCACGGCGCGAGCGATGAGTCGCACCCGCCGCTTCGTGACCGGGGCCTCCAGAGACACGTGGAGGTGTATGATCTCCTGAGTATAGTGGCGCAGTCGATTTACCAGTCTCATACCCTCCTGAAACAAACTCGTGCGAGCGTTCATTGTGCTCGATAAGCTATGCGAGACGTTTGGTGTCGCCGTAAACTTGGTGAGCCAGGCGACTGAAGCCGACAACAAATCGAGGAGCTTCGCAGGGAAAGTCTCATCCAGAGTCTCGAGCGTCTCTCGACGAAACGAGATCACTGATTCTAAACCATTATCAGGAAAGCACTCTCGTGCGGCTGGAGATAGATGCGCTTCTAGTATTGCCCCTGGACACACTGAAACCGTCGTCGTCACCGACACCAGCACGCACACCTTGTAGACTTCCCACGCCTTCATGCAGAGTTTTCTATCGGCTATATCGGGAACTAATCCTGAATGAAGCATAGTCAAGCAAAGACACGACAGCAGTGTGCGTTTATCGTTCAACCGCTCCGAGTCGGTATTCAATCGAGCCGTCGTGCTTTCGAGAAGCTCGAGAGTTGTGCCGGCGAGCTCCTTGATAAATCGATCAGGTTGTTCGGTTTCTGTGAGCTGTGTGAGCACTGAGGCAAAGAATGAAGATGAGAGCAATTGATTTTCGATGATCGCAACCGCCGAATCCAAGCTCACGACGTCGACTTCGTTCATGCCGAACTGCTCGGGATTGGCTCGAAGGAGCAGCACCACGCGTTTGAAATTCATCAGCGCCGACCGCAACGCCCTATTGTTCCTAACCACCTCATCAATTCCGACTCCAATTGCTAGTGCACGACCGAGCATATCGAATGACCACGCCAAACGCACAGTTTGATACGGCGTGTATGCCGCGAACGTCGAATACACCACCGTGAGTTGCGTGAACAAGTTACACACGACCGCTCTGACTTGATCCATGAATAACAGTGCGTCTTGAAGCGGCTCTAATTTCCCAACGAATGCATCTCGTAACTCTGCATCGGACATCACGTCCGCATCATTCGCTCTCTCGCCGAAAGTCGTAAGCATCGGATAAATTGTTTCGTCTGCCACGGCGCTCAACCGCTCGACTTCGCCGCCTAAATGCGCTAAAATCATCGTCGTCTTGCTCAACAGCGCATTTTCGCACGTGACGAGATCTTCAATCCGTATATTTTCGCGCGGATCGCCGTTCAGGACGATCGCATCCTTCGCCCCGTTCCCGCTCGCGCGCGGCCCGCGATTTGAAACACCCTCCTCCCCCAAGTTGTCTGCGGTCTCCCTCGTCTTCTGCGCCCACGTCTCGACGTACTCGAGGAAGCCATCGAGCGTTTCGCGTATCACCGCACTCGCGTTCTCAGCGTACTCTTCAGGCACGTCGTTCTCGCTCGTAGACGCCGCGTCATCGCTTCGTTTCGTCGCCGATGGTTGTTGGTCCCGTCGGTCCTCCTCCTCCGCGACGTCGCGCGGCGACGCGAGGCTCGCGGTCGTCATCGCGCGGTCGAGCGTCAGAATTCGACGACTGACGACGTCGCCCTCGCTCGAGCGCTCGCTCGCGCCGCCTCTCGCGTCGCTTCGCCGCGCCCGCGGTCGACGTGTGCGGACGAGCGCTGCAGACGCGCGCGCGCGGACGTCGACGCGTCGAGGCGCGACGACGCGATGCAGCACGACGCGTGGAATGACGACACGATCGGCGGTGCGTCGGTGTCGGGGAAGCGATCGCGATCGAAGCGCATGGTGCGCGCGAGGAAACGCGCGAGGGCGCTCGAGGCGGCGGCGAAAGCGACGAGGAACGACGATGACGCTGATGACGCTGGGCGACGAAACAGCGCGAACGAGGCGACGACGACGACAGAAACGATCATGCTTCCGCGGACGTCCGCGCCTTGGTTCTCGCGCACGCTTTCGGTGCACGAGGAGACGTCGTTTGAGACGTACTACAGACGACAGGGCATAGTGGACGAGGGCGAGTGGAGAGACTTTTTGAGGTACCTTCGATCGCCTTTACCGGTGACATTTAGGATGAACGTTATGGCGTCGAGACGAGAAGAAGTGCGCGAAGCGCTGAACGTGGCGAAACACTTTCTGCAAAACGCGAGAGAGACGAGGGACGACCGGGGACGGTTGATACCGCCGCCAACACGCCTGCCGTGGTGTGACGGATGGCAGCTCGGCGTGGACAAGATGAGCCTGAAGTTCTCTCGAAATCCAATGTTGAGAGATTTGCAGCGTTGGTTGGTGAAGTGCAACAATACCGGCGTTCTCACTCGACAGGCGGTGGATTCCATGGTTCCCGCGGCAATTTTACAAGTCGAGCCGCACCATCGCGTGCTCGACCTTTGCGCAAGTCCTGGATCGAAAACTACGCAGGCACTTGAGGCACTCAACGTCAATGGAGAGGAAGGATCGGCGTCTGGATGCGTCATCGCGAACGATATTAATCCGATGCGATGTTATTTCCTAGTACGACGCTGTGCAGCGCTTCGCAACGCCACTGCGAATTTGATGGTGACGACGCACCAAGCTCAATGGTATCCAAATATCAACGTACCTACCACCGATAAGGCATTGACTGAACGCGGAGGAAGATATCCAGAAGGCTCTTACGATCGTATCATTTGTGATGTTCCGTGCAGTGGTGACGGAACGCTTAGGAAAAACCCACAGATTTGGTCCGAATGGCGCCCCGAATTCGCCATGGGCCTTCACAAGCTACAGCTACGCATTGCGCAGCGTGGCGCGGCACTCCTTAATGTTGGTGGATATATGGTTTACAGTACGTGCTCATTCAACCCAGTGGAAAACGAGGCTGTCGTCGCAGAGCTCATCAAACGGTGCGGTGGAGCGCTAGAAATTGTCGACGCTTCTGATCGAATTCCCGAGTTACTGCGCAGACCGGGAATATCGACTTGGAACGTGATGACCATGGTCGAAGGGAACGTAGTAGAATATCCAAAGTACGAGGATAGTCAAGCTTCGACCGTGCCCATTGGATTGAAGCGAAAGTTTGCGAAATCGATGTGGCCGCCGGCGCAGTCGCTGGCGCGAATGGGCCATCTCGGAAAACGCATCAAGTCGACGGCGATCCCATTGCAGCACTGCATGAGGCTCGTACCTCACTTACAAGACATGGGCGGATTTTTTGCAGTCTTATTGAAAAAGGTGGCGCCGATTCCCGGACCACAGGCGAAGGAGTCGACCGCAGAAAAAGTCGACCGCGCTTATGAGCGCACGGAACCAAAGCACGTCTACTCAAAAGTTTCGAGCACATTGGTGAAAAAGTTGGCAAAAGAGTTTGGTCTTGGTGATAAATTCTCGGAAAAAATCGCCCCTTGCCTCTACGCGCGCTCAAATCAACAGAAGTCTATCGTGTATATCGCTGAAGGAGTCAAGAAGCACTGCATAGATTCACCTGGCGCAAAGCGAATGAGCTGCGTTTGGTCGGGTGTCAAGATTTGGGAGCAATCAGAGCGTGATGACTTTTATATGCTGACTCAAGATGGCATGCATATCATTGAGCCGTTCATGAACACGAAGCGGAAAATTGAATTGTCTCGATCGGAGCTGAAAAAGGTTCTTGAAGCGCTCGGCCGCGAAGTCCCAGTGGACTTGTTTGCGCCGAATTCGCGCGCAGCGATTCGGGCTTTATCTCCTGGTTCGCTCGTCGTATCGTTAAAAGGCGGTAACAGAACTTTAAATCTGCCAATTGTGATCAATTATACCGCCAACGATGCGCTCAAGTTGATCTGGAGATTCAGAAAAGGATTGGAACAAGCGCCGAAAGTGCAGATTCGCTCGCTCCTCACAGCTCTGGACGCTCTCGTACAAACGTAGAAGTATATTGCACTCGCTAGTAGACTAGTTGTAGTTAGTTGTGTGTTTCTTCGGATAGCTTTTCGATCGCTTTCTTCGCGGCTACGTGAAAGTTCTCCGCCTGAGATTGCGCGTTTGATGCCGCCGCGCGCATCTTCAGAGCAAACGTGCTCATCTTTGCGTCGGCACCAGACGCCGCGTTTACGCACGTAAACGACACCCCCTTGCCCCCTTCCATCAACTGAAACTTTTGACCTTTGAAAAGCGCCGCGTTGAGCATCAGACGAAAGTTTCCCTTAGCTCGCATGACGAGTCGAGAGCCGTTTTCACCCTCGTTGAGCCTCACGTCTCCTCGGCCGCGCTCGACCCAACGCGACCCATTCTCGGCGTCGTTGACGTACTCAAACAGCGCGCCTTCGGTGCGAAACGCACACGTTTCACCTTCCTCACCAGTTTTCGTCTCGATGACTTCCAACTCCACCACTGGCTTGATAGAATCGTTCGCGACTTCGCGCTCTGGGTCGTCGTCGCCCTCTTCGTCCTCCTCCGTCGTCGTTTCCTTCTTCTTCCCCGCCCCGAACAGCGCCACGGGCGCGGCCACCGCGCCACCGAACACTGGCGTCGCCGCTTTCGACGCGAATCCACCCGTTCCAGCGCTCGCGCTCGCCGCGGCGAACCCTCCGAATCCCCCTCCGCTCGCCGCCGCGCTCTTCAAACCGCCGAAGCCGCCGAAGCCCGCGTTCGCGAGCGCGCTCCCGAACCCGCTCGTCGTCGCTTTCGCCGCGTCCTCGCTCGCGACGTCGTTCGTCTTCCCCTCGTTCGTTTTCCCGTCCTCGCGCGCGTCGTCACCGCCGCGCTCGTCGTCCGTCGTCGTCTTCCCACCGTCGCGTCGCCCGTTCGCCTCGTCGTCGTCGTCGTCGCGTCGCGCGCGTTTCTCGCCGACCCGCGGTTCGCGCGTCGCCGCCGCCGCCGCCGCCGCCGTCGTCGTCGTCGTCGCGCCCTCGCTCGTCATCGCGACGCGTCCCGGACGGACGGCGCGACGCGCGTCGCCGCTCGATCTGGCGCCGCGCGGCGTCGCGGCGTCGCGGACGATGCGACGCGATGCGGCGTCTCCGGCGTCTCCGATGTCGTCACGGTGCGGCGCATGACGATCGACGCGCGCGCGCTGCGAGACGCGTTCGCGCGCGTCGACGCCGCGACGACGACGCCCGCGCGCGCGCGATTCGACGCGCGACTGCGCGCGGGCGCGGCGCAGGTGGCGTCGTACGAGGACGAGCTCGCGACGACGTGCGCGACGAGCGCGATGCCGACGGAGACGCTGCGGCGCGAGGGAGAGAGAACGGTGATGCGATTGAGCGCGACGACGGCGAGGGAGAGGGAGAGGGAGAGGGAGGCGACGGACGGGACGACGGCGACGACGGCGACGACGGGCGCGGACGAGGGGGACGGCGTGAGTCTGGAGGACGCCACGCTGCTCGCGCTCTTGCGCTGGTTCAAGGAAGATTTTTTCGAGTGGGTGGATAAACCGAAGTGCGAAAAGTGCGGGAACGCGGAGACGAGGTTGAAACGCACCGATCAAGGCGAAGCGCTGCGCGCGGAAGAGCGCGAGGGCGAAGCGAGTCGCGCGGAGGTGTACGAGTGCTCGACGTGTCGCGCCGAGACGCGATTTCCGCGGTATAATTCCGCAATCAAACTGCTCGACACGCGTCGCGGTAGATGCGGGGAGTGGGCGAACGCGTTCACGCTGTGCTGCCGAGCGATGGGGTATCGCGCGCGTTGGGTCCTCGACTGGACCGACCACGTGTGGACCGAGGTGTATTCGGAACGCCAAAAGCGGTGGTTACACTGCGATCCTTGCGAGAACGTGTGCGATAAGCCGTTGCTGTACGAACAGGGTTGGGGCAAACAATTGTCGTACGTCATCGCCTTTTCAGTCGAAGGCGTGGTGGATGTGACTAAACGTTACACGAAGGATATGAAGCCGCTCTACCGTCGTCGCGGCGAGGTGTACGAGCCGTGGCTCAAGAGTCGTTGCGACGCCCTGACGCGCGAGCTCAGGATGCAAATACCGGCGAATGAGGTGAAAGAGCTCGAGGCCCAAGATGCGATGGAGTCGCTCGAGCTCGATAAACCAGCCGTAGACATCGGGGAATCGCTGCCTGGAAGGCAAACGGGAAGCTTCTCGTGGCGAGCAGCGCGAGGCGAGCTAGGAAATCAACAGTAATAGAATCAATAGCGATGAATCAATTAAAGCAAGCAAGCAGTCTAAATTCGCAAGCGTTTAGGCCCTCTTAAGGAGTGCATTAAGGCTAAGACAACGGTGAACAGAGTTAACGCTCCCGCTTGGTGCGCCGAGCCGAGCTCGACGGGCACATGATGAAGGAGCGTGGTGACTCCGAGAGTCACCTGCCCCGCGGTCGTGGCGAGGAGGGCGTGGAGAAGCATTCTAGTTCTCGGATGCAATGCGGTAGAATTTCGATGACCGAGCCAAACGGCTGATACGCTCGCCAAGGTGGTCAAGGCGAGGACGCGATGATCAAACTGCACCGCGGCGGTGTTTTCAAAGAAATTTCTCCAGCCTTTCTGCTCCCACTGGTCGAGGTACTCTTCTGGAATCCAGCGTCCGCCCATCAAAGGAAATGTGTTGTAAGCACGACCTGCATCCATGCCCGCGACGTAAGCTCCAGAGATGGCCGTCACGCCGATTAGACCGGCGAGCGGGTGCACCACGCGATGCAAACGCTTCGTCGCGTCGATGAGCGCCTTGCTCGCTCCAGCGCTTTGACTCGGCGAAACGGGATAGATGACGTTCAAAGTCGTCCAAAGCATACCGGTGTAAATGGTAAACGCTCCCGTCAAGTGTGTGGCGAGTCGATACGGACTCACTCGCGGCACGTCGTACGAAAACTCTTGCTCCTCGAGACCGCTCTTCACCATCCACCAGCCAATCATGCCTTGCGCCGCGCCGAGAACGAAGAAGACTCCCAATCGCTTCGCCAACGCCGAGGTGACGTACCCTTTCGACGCAAAGTACGCGAGCGGGGCGACGAAGTACAACCCCAAAACGCGCCCCCACATGCGGTGCCCGTACTCCATCCAATAAATAAATTTGTACTCCTCCACCGTCATCCCCAAGTTCGACTTCTTGTACTCTGGGCTTTGCTTGTACTTTTCAAACTCTTTCGCCCAATCCTCGTCCGTGAGCGGTGGATGCTCGTACTCAAACTTCCAATCCGTCATCGACAATCCGCTCCTCGTCAGCCTCGTCATCCCTCCCAGGACGACCATGGAGAACACCCACGCGCACCCTCCGCCGAGCCACCACGCCACCCGTCGCGTCGCCCGTTCGCCTCCGACGACCAACGTCATCGACGGCGTCGCCTGCGCCGTCGTCGCCATCGTCGACCGCATCCTTCTCACCATCGCTCGCGTCGCCGCGCTCGCCATCGCCGCGTTCGTCGCCGCGTTCGTCGCCGCGTTCGTCGCCGCGTTCGTCGCCGCGTTCGTCGTCGCGTTCGCGCTCGTCGCGTCCCATCCGCGCCGTCCGAGCGACGTAAACTCGCGCACCGCGCGTCGACTCGCGCTCGCGCGCGCGCGCGTCACCGTCTCGCGTCCCATCGTCATCGGCATCGGCGTCGGCATCGCGCGTCGCCGCGCCGTCGTCGTCGCCGTCGTCGTCGTCGTCGTCGTCGTCGCGACGCCTCGCGTCGTCGTCGTCATCAATCGCGCGAGCGCGCGCGCGCGCGCCATGCCGACTC
>Ga0255763_1000788_pt1 | contig 34568 bp, 23 predicted proteins | sample 041ome_2_FD_179963 | JGI IMG/M metagenome (GOLD analysis project Ga0255763, IMG submission 179963) | Coastal salt marsh microbial communities from the Groves Creek Marsh, Skidaway Island, Georgia - 041406US metaG (version 2) | ecosystem: Environmental > Aquatic > Marine > Intertidal zone > Salt...
GGAGGAGACGCATCGGCGTCGTCGTCGTCGTCGTCGCGCGCGTCGAGGACGACCGCGCGCGGCGACCGACCGAACGACACACTCGCGCGCGGCGCCGACGCGCGCGACGAAGGTGGTGATGTTTTACCACGGGTAGAATAAATTGGTTGAATCTCCTTGAATGGAATATAAAAAGGGTTGTATGTGGTAAAAGGCAACAGACAAGCACCTCGTTCGTATACTCCGGAGCGTTCGCGGGGCGACGCCGCGCGCGGCGATCGGGTGCGCGCGCGACGGGGCCGGGGCGATTTCGAGGTTACGGGCGCGAAACACGGCGCGCGCGACGTCGCGCCTCGCGTGCGCCGACCGATGCGTCGCGCGCGCGCGTGCGGTCGCGCGCGGGGCGTCGACGCGCGACGCGCGCGCGACGCGACGCGCGCGCGCGATACCGTCGAGCGCGCGTCGATGGATCGCGCGCGCCGTCGACGTCGACGCGCGCGCGCGTCGACGGCGTCGGCGTCGGCGCGACCCGTAACCCGCAAACGCGCGCGGCGACGTCGCGAATGCGTCTGGGGGGGGCGCGCGCGAATTCGCGCGCATACTTACCTGCGCCGAACTCTATCTGATCATGAAGGGGTAGAGTTGCGCGAATCCGTGGCGCCTTGCACTTCGCGCACACGTATTCGCGTCGTTCGTCGCCTAACGGGGCGAACGGGGCGACAATTTATTCCAGGGTGAGACCGGCGTTCGCGCTACTCGCCATTGCGAACGTCGTCGGCGCCGCGCGCGAGTGTGATTGTACGGGCGTGTGCGTGATTACAGATGATTACAGACGCGTCGCGCCTATCGTCGAGGCGCCGGGATTCTCGCGCCGCCGCGCGCGCGACCGCCGCGCGCGCGACCGCCGCGACCTCCATCGCCGCGCCCGCCGCCGCCGCGCCCGCCGCCGAAGCCTGCGAAACTGCGAGCGAAACTCGAGGACTCGATGAACGCGGCGTCGGCGTCGCTCAGCACGCGCGCGATGGCGTCCACGGCGCCTCGCATATCCGCCGGTAGCGCGTCTTTCGGTCGCTCGACGCGCATGGCGAACGCTTTGTGCAAACGTAAGCGCAATACCGTGATCTGCGCCACCGCGCGCAAGGGCACGCGAAATCTCAACCAATTGTCCACGACCAACAACGCCGACGGCGGACCGTCTCTCGCGCGCGCCTCGCCGGTTTCGGGATCGATTTGCGGCACGTCTGGTTTCACCGTGAGCGTGGAGCACACGAACACGATCGCCGCGGCGGCGACCAACGTGCACTCGCGCACTTGCACCGCGTGAGGGCCTCGAATGAGTTCGTCGAAGCACGCCAAGGTGGCAATTTTTTCACCCGATTCGTTGAGCTCGCCGAGCGCGCTCACGTCGAGTTTGCCGTTGACGCTAAACGCGTGCACGCGCACGCGCTCGCCGCGAAGCGTTGCCAACGTCGGCGCTTTGCACTTTGGTAAAAATCGTCCCACCAAAGGGTACATGCCCACGGCGAGCACCGCGCGCACAAGCGCGCCGGATGACGAGTTTGCGCTCGCGCTTCGCAAATCTGAAATGATGCCGCGCTGAATCAACGCCGTGATTAATTGCTGTCGCATGCCCTTGATCATGTGCAGCGTCGACGGCGACAAAGAATTCGCGTTCAAAAAGTACCTTTCATTTTGACGCCCATCGCGCTGAACTTGCTCCCACGCCATGTACGCCTTGGTCACCGCCAAGTGATCGCTCCCGCCGCCGGCTTCGTTGGAAAACGCCGCGCGACTGGCGTCGCCCGATTTTCGACCGTCGGCGGAGATGATGAAGGGCGGACGATACGCCGCAGCGCACGCGACGGTGAGAATCGGATCGAGAACGCCAAACAGAGCGGCGTACAAGATCATCTTCCCCACGCGCGGGTGCAACGGAAGCTCGCCGAGATGGCGGCCGAGTCGCGTGAGGCGCTCCTCCTCCGTCAAAGCGCCGATGTCCTTGAGCAATTGCACCGCATTGTCCGTCGCTTGCGCCACAGGGGGCTCGACCGCGCGCGCGAGAAACCCAGCCGTGCTTCCCGGCCCATCGTCCACGACGCCCGCGCCGCTTTCGGCCAACACGCGCACCTGCAAGCACAGCTCCTCGAGCGGCGACCGCTGCATCTCGGGCAACTGGTACTGCGCGAACGAGTCGTACCGTGAGGTGGAGTACACGCGATAGCACTCGCCGGGACGCACGCGACCGGCGCGACCGCGTCGCTGTTTCGCACTCGCTTGCGAGATCCAAGCCGCCTGGAGCGTAGAGACCGCAGAGTACGCGTCGTAACTCTTTTCCTTCAACCGCCCGCTGTCGATGACGAAGACGACGTCGTCAATCGTCACCGCCGTCTCCGCGATGTTGGTGGAGAGGACGATTTTGCGCAACCCTTTAGGTGGACGTTGGAAGACTTTTCGTTGATCCGCCGGGGCGACCATGGAGTGCAAAGGTAGGACGCTCGCCGAGTGACAGACGTTGTAATCCGCCGTCAACGAGTCGCGAAGTTTGGAGATTTCGTCCCAGCCGGGCAAAAAGACTAAAATCGCGCCCTCGGATCCTTCGTCGATCGCGCGCTCTTTCATGATCCAAACGATCAAATTGTGGATTAAGTCCACGTCCACCTCGTCTGGATCCACGGAGAGCTGGTAATCGCTCAATAGAAGCGCCGACTGCTCGTGACTTCCCGCGTCTTCGTTTTCGTCGTCCACGCTTCGCAACGCGTCCGCGAGCTCGACGTGTCCAAACTTATCCGCCCAATCCGCGGCGTTGCTCCCGTCGGTGCTTCGCATCGCGGGCGACGCTCCTAAACCTAAAAGCTGCGACACTTCCATCTGTCTTCCCTTACCCGCCGCCGCCATGAGCGCGGTGGCGCCCGTGGAGTGCGCGACGTTTACGTGCGACAACCCGCTCGCAGAATCTGTCTCGCGCGCGCACTGCATGAGCCAATCGAACGACTCGTCGGTGTCCTCTAAAAATGCTCGCATGATTGCCTCGCGCATGACGTCCACGCTCGCGCCCGAAGTGGGTGCGCGCACTCTCGGTTCGCCGCCGCCGCCTCCGCTCGCCTTCTTCGACGTGTGATGCACGCCGCCCCATCCGATCATGGGCAAGATATCTTCCAGGTGATACTCATTCACCGGATGCGTATAACCTGGCACTGAAATCACCGGACACCCACCAAAGTATTCGCTAAACAAATCTTCGCGCATCGTCGCCGACATCAGCACGAGCTTTAGGTGCGGATGCTTCGGAATCACGCCCTTCAAAATGATGGTTAGGAAATCCGCAAACAAATCTCGCTCGTGCAGCTCGTCGATGATGATATGCGTCAACGACTCGCACAGCTTATCCGACGCCTCGCTCGTGAGTCGTCGCAACAGCACGCCGGACGTGCAAAACAACAACGAACAATCCGCCGAGACCCGGCTTTCCAATCGAATCTGGTAACCGACCGTGCTCTGCCCGATGCTCTCCCCGCGCTCGTTCGCGATGCGCTCGGAAACCGTCATCGCGCTAATCCTTCGCGGTTGCGTGCACACGATCGACGCCCCGCGCCCGTTCGCCCACGCATCGTCCAAGACGTACTGCGGCACCTGCGTCGTCTTCCCGCAACCCGTCGACCCGGCGACGAGCACGACTTGATTCGCCCGTACCGCGTTCAATATCGCATCCTTAAACTCCCGCACCGGTAACTGTTCGCGTTTCGTCTGTATCGCCGCCAACGACGCATCGCTCGCGATCTTCGCCCGCAAGCGCGCCGCTCGCGCGTTCGTCGCCTCTTCGCCCTCGCGTCGACCTCGCATCTCCAACGCCGAGTTCCCATACCCTCGCTTCTTCCCCTTCCCTCCCGCGTCCGCCACCGCCGTTTCCCACGCCGCGTCCATCGTTCCGCTCACGCTCGCTCGGATCTCTTCCTCGCTCTGCGGCGCTCGCTCAAAGTATTGTTCCATCGCCGCCGTCGCCCGGCGTCCGACGCCTAAATCAAACAAATCCTCCGCATCCTCCGGCACGTACGCGTCCGCCTTCGTCACGTGCACCCTGCGCTCCGCGCCCTTCCCGTACGACTTGCTCTTCAGCCCGATCTTCTTGCACTCGGCGTGGACGACGGCGCGGAAGTGATTATCGACGTCGGACGGGAAGATGAGTTCCGTCTCGCTCGCGTCGCGTCGAAACGCGTCCAGGGCGTCGGTGATGTGAATGCGCGCGAGCTCGCCCACGGGGCGCACGAACGTTCGCGAGGCGCCTCGACCGGCGGCGCCGGGAGGGGCGCGACCGCGGCCTCGACCGCGGCCTCGACCGGACATTCGATGCGATGTCACGGCGAGGCGCAATGTGAGGTTTGTCGAATCTGTCTGAACGCGTCGGTTTCTTGCGTTGCAATGGCGACTATATCGTATATCGTGTATATCGTGTATCGTGTATATCGTGTATATCGTGTGCATCGCGCGTTCACGTTATCTGTCTTCGTTCATTCTCTCCTGGATGTTGTCGCGCGCCCAGGCGGCGTCGCGGCGAAGCGCGTCGTCGGGCGAGCTCGCGCACTCGCTTAAAAATTGATTCCAAAACGGCTTTTGCGCGAACACCGGACCGACACCGCGGAAACAATTGGCGATGTCGCCCAACACGCCCACCATGGACCGCGTGACGGTGGAGTCGCAGTTGGGGTCCTTGGAGACGGCCTCGATGAAATCGACGACGAAGGGTACGTGCTCGCGAATACCGTTGAGCTTGGACGCGTCCATGGATTCCAGTTTTAAGCCTTGAAGAATACCCGCGTACGCTTCAAAAATACCGTTACGAAGCTCGTTGTTGTAGTCAACCATTTCCTCGTCGTCTGGGTTGGTGTTGGCTGATAATTGCATCGCGCTTTGCAACATGCCGACGACGTAACTGAGAAACTTTTCAAACGACGCGCCCGTCGCCAAGGCGAGGTCGCCGAAGCACGAAAGAATCGGCGGCTTGACGCTTCGGTGGAGCTTCTCGCTTCCCAGATCGCGAAGGAGCAAGTACACGATGGGTTCGCAGTACGGCTCGATCTTGTCGTCCAACGCGCGGCAAATATCGCCGACTACGCCCACCGTCACCGCGCACACTTGGTGCTCTTCGTGGTTTTCTAATCCTAACTTGACGTACGGGATGAAGGCATCCATGTACTTGATGAAGTTTTCGCCGACAGCGTAAGCTAACGCACCGACGGCGAGCATGGCCTCTTCATGCACCGTCGATGAACGGCAGCTAAACACGCTGAGGAACGCGTGCATCAAGCTGTCCGCGTGCGCGAACAACGTCTGCTCCTTGGTTTCCTGCGAAGCCGCGCCCAACACCTGGATGATGACTTGTAAGGTACCGCACAACAGCGCCTGCGCGTCGGCTTGCTTCTCGCGCATATCCGAACTCATCTGCTCTTGTCCAACCAACGTCGCACTGAGCTTCTGAAGCACGTGCGGGATGAGCTGTCCGACGGTGGGGTGATTCTCCTCCGTGGACGAGCGCAAAATCTCATTCATTGCCTCGTAACACTCCATCTTCAACCCGACCTCGGCGTCGGGGCGCTCGCTCGTGATTAACAACGTCTGGATGATGCTCTGGAAGTACGGCACCAGCGCACGGCGACCGGCATCGCTTTGCGAGATGGCCGAAACGAGGTTTTGCACGGACCAGCACACCTTGCCCGCCACGTGCGGCACGTCCTTCAGCGACTCCATCATCGCCTGTAACACTTGCGGAAACGTCTGCGCGTCCACCATCGGGTGCTCGTCCGTGTGCACGAACTCGAACACGCGCCCGATAGTCCAAGCCGTCGTGTCCTTGACGTGCGTGCTATCGTCCTTGAGCGCCATCACGAGCACCGGCAGCGCCTCCTTCGCGATGCCCGCCAAGTTCGCCGGGTTCGGGCCTTCCAAAATAGCCCCGAACGCAAACGTCGCCGCCTCGCGCTGGCGCCACTCGCTCGATCGAATGTTCGCTTGAATGTAAGCCATGACTTGCTCCACCACCGGATCTCGCACGAGCTGCGCGACGAGACCGAGGCACGTGCCCCCCGCCATGGCGAGGTTCCACGCGTTTTCGTCCTCGTCTTGGTCGTCCTCCTGCTTCGTGAGCTGTTCGAGCAACATCGGCACCAGCGCGCCGAGCGCGGTGGCGATAAAGTTGAACATCTTCACGTCCGTTTCTCCGCACTCGATCGCGTCTTGACGACCGATCTCTTCCTCGCAAATCGTGCTCCAAAATTCAATCGCTTGCAAGCCGACTTCGCTTTGATCTTGCTTGGCCGCCTTCACCGTCAACTCGTACACCGCCTCGATGTACGCCGCCATGTACTCGTAGTAATTCTCCGCGATCCCAACCAACACCTCAAACGCCGCGACGCGCACGCGCGCGTCCTCGCACGTCGTCGCCTCGCACACGCACTGCATGATGAAGTCGCGCTCTTGCGCCTTTTCAAAATTCTCGTGCGCAAAGTACAACGCGTTATTCAGCGCTTGCGTCGCCGCCAACCGCACGCCGACGTCCGTTTCCCCGCGTCCCATCGCGCTCACCACCGCCGTGAGCACCCCGTTCACGTCCGCTTGATCCAAATCGTCCGCGTCCACCTCCTCGCACACGTACCCCAGCGCCTCCAGGCTCGCCTGCTTCGCGCCCGCGTCGCCCCCTCCCTGCGCCCCTCGCTGCAGGCTCGGTATCAAATCCGGCCACGCCTTTCGCGGCACCTCCGCGCCCGCGATCTTCGCCACCACCTGCGCCGCGACGCTCCTCACCGGCGCCTCGCCGCACGCTAAACATCCCCACGCCGCGCGTTTGATCTCCTCTCGCGTCGCCGCGTCTCGCGTCATCCATCGCTCTCGCAGCTCGCGCCGCTTCGCCTCGTCCTTCGCGTCCAGCGTGTTCTTAAGGATCACGCCCGCGAGCTGTCGCGTCGCGAGCGGCGCGCTCGCGCACGCGAGCTCGTCGACGAGCGCCTTGGCGTACGCGCCGGCGTCGGACGCCTCGGCGTTTTTGAGCGCATCCTCGGCGGCGACGCGCGCGGCGACGTCGGGCGACTGCGTCGCGGCGAGGATGGGCGTGATCGAGGTCATCGTCGGCGTCGGCGCGAACGCGCGAGGGCCGACCGCGCGCGACGGTGTGCGGCGCGCGCGATCGATGCGATTGCGCGTGAATCGAAAATCAGAAAATCACCTTCAGGGTTAGTATTACGGGCTAACAGACGCGGCGGGCGCGGTAGACGCGCGCGACGGCGCGCGGCGCGCGCGATCGATGCGATTGCGCATGAATCGAAAATCAAAATCAAAAATCAAAAATATATGAAGAAATCAACTCGAACAGATTCGTGGCACGTAATATTAGGCGACGGATTCGGACGAGTCATGCAACGACACGTGCGTTAGTATTACGGGCTAACAGACGCGGCGGGCGCGGAAGACGCGCGCGACGGCGCGCGGCGCGCGCGATCGATGCGATCGAACGCGAATTGAAAATGAATGATATTCAGGGTCACACCACCGCGGGCTAACAGACGTGGCAGCCGCAGAAGACGCGCGCGAGATCGCGGACGACGCCGCGCGGCCCGAACGCGTTGCGGTCGTCGAGAACGAGTCTGGGAGGACCGGACGTGCGAAGGGCGTCGACGCGCCCGGCGCGGACGTCGGCGGCGAAGGCGGCGATGTCTAAGACGTAACGCACGCCGGAGTCGTTTCCAGAGTCGAGCGCCTCGTAAATCTCCGTCAGACGCGACACGGGTAAAATTTCCAACTCGGGGACGACGCCGTGCGCGGCGCACAGATCCATCACCTCCTGCGTCGCGCGAATACCGCCGATCGCCGAGGCGACGATCGGGCTGTTTTCGCCTCGCACGCCGCGCGCCACCATGCCCGAGACGAGTCCCGCGTGTAAACCGAGCACGACTTGTTTCGCGCGCGGGCGTCCGCGTTCGCGTTTTTTGAGCAACTTTTGAAATCGCAGGTAATCGTGCGCCACGGGCACGGTGTTCAAAATTAAATCCAGCGTCCCTCGCGCGCGACGCATCGCGTCCGCGTCCTCCGAGCTCGCGAACGCCGTCGCCCCGCATCGACGCGCCAAACTCCTCTTCGTCTCGCTTCGACTGAAGACCACCACCTCCGACGCGCCCATCGCGCGCGCGATCTTCACCGCCATGACCCCTAACCCCCCCAATCCGACCACGCCGACCGCGCTTCCCGCGCCGACGCCGTATCGCTTCATCGGATCGTACACCGTCACCCCCGCGCACATCACCGGTCCCGCGGCTTCCATCGGATACGCCTTCGGCACTCGAATCCCGAACCGTTCGTCCACGACGTGATGCGTCGCGTACCCTCCCATCGTGTGCCCTCCCACCGGCCACGTCCCCGCGCGTCCGTGCTTATCCTCGTCGCCGTACGTCCCGACCATCCCGCGCGCGCACCGATGCTCGTCGCCCGCGCCGCACGCCTCGCACGCCAGGCACGCGTCCACGACGCACCCCACGCCGCACCGATCGCCGATCGCGAACCGCGTGACGCCGTCGCCGATCGCGACGACCTCGCCCGCGAGCTCGTGGCCCGGCACCGCTGGATACTCGGTCGCGCCGAGCGCGCGCCGCAGGTGCCCGGCGGCGGCGTGCACGTCGCTGTGGCACACGCCGCAGTGCGTGAGCTCGAGCAGGACGTCGCGCGCGCCGAGCGGGCGACGGTGCGCGTCGATCGGTTCGAATCGACACGCCGCGTCGCGCGTCGCCATGCAGACGCACGGCGTCGGACGCATCGCGACGGCACGATCGACGCGCGGTGAAGTGGCGCGACAGCGCGACGCGCGCGATGGGACGACGCGGACGAGGCGACGGGGCGACGACGACGGCGCTCGCGGACGTCGTCGACGCGGTGCGCGCGCGCGAGCGAGGCGCGCGGAGGCGCGAAAGCGCGGCGAATGAATGGATTTGGCGTAACGGTCGAACGAAGACTGACGACGACGCGACGACGCGACGACGCGGGCGCAGGTGGCGAGGAGCTACGCGAGGGATAGATCGCTGTGTGTGTCGTTCGCGGCGTGCGTGGGGGGCGTGGCGGCGTACGCGGCGCATCAGACGGGGAAGGATGAGACGCGGGCGTTCGCGCGAGCGATGCGCGCGGCGGCGGCGGCGGCGGCGCCGAGAGGACGCGAAAGAAGCGCGATGAAACGAGACGAAGGCGCGACGTCGACGTCGACGGCTGATGAGGGTGGGACGGCGTCGAGCGCGTCGACGGCGGTGACGGCGACGGGGGGGTCGGGGGAGAAGAAGAAGAAGAAATCGACGCCGAGACGGAGATCCGCGGCGGCGGTGGACGCGACGTTCGCGAGGCGATTGAGGTTTTTGCTCGGGATCGTCGTGCCATCGTGGCGAAGCGAGGAGGCGTTTTTGTTGCTCACGCAGTCGTGCGCGCTCGTGTCGCGCTCGTTCATATCGTTGCGGATCGCGGAGAAGGGAGGGGACGGGATGCGCGCGGTGATGGAGCGCGATTGGCGCGAGGCGTCGTCGGTGCTGACGGACTTTTTCGTCTCGGGCGTCGCGGCGTCGGTGGTGAACTCGGCGCTCAAGTATTTGACCAATAGCATCACGACGTGCTTTCGCGAGCGGTTGACTCTGTACGTGCACGACGCGTATTTGTCGCATCGAGCGTATTACAAGGCGGCGGTGCTTCGACACGGCGACTTGGACAACGCCGATCAACGCGTGGCGGAGGATTTGCACCAGTTCTGCGCCACGACGAGCGATTTATACGCGCGAACGTTCAAACCGCTTTTGGATGTGATTTTAAGCACGTCTCGAATGGCGCAGACGATGGGATACTCGGGGCTCTTCGTGTTGTACGCGTACTTTGGCCTCTCTGGCGCCGCGGTGCGAGCTTTTTCGCCGCCGTTCGGCGAGTACATCGCGCAGACGCAAAAGCGCGAAGGCGAGTTCCGCCGCGCGCACTCGAGGTTGATTCAACACGCCGAAGAAGTCGCCTTTCTCGACGGGAGCGCGCGCGAGAAGGAAATCTTAAACAAATCGTTGCACGAGGTGACGACGTGGAGTCACTTTTACTACTACTCTCAATTCAAGCAGGGCATCGTCGATCAATACGCGCTGAAATATTTTGCGTCAATGATCGGCTGGCCCGTGCTCGCGGTTCCGTTCATGTACTCTGACTTGAGCGCGAGCGAGATCGCGGCGAGGTACAAGGAGAACGACACCCTCATCAAGAGCGCGAGCGGCTCCATCGGAGATTTAATGTTGGTGTACAAAAAGCTCCAGCGTTTGGCTGGGTTCACCGCGCGAGTCACCGAGCTCATCGAGAGCGTAGACTCCGTGTCCGCCGAAGCGAGCACGGTTCAAGTCGCGGGCGAGGACGATGGAATCCACTTCAAAGACGTCACCGTCTACGCGCCCGACGGCCGATTGCTGGTGAAGAATTTGAACTTGGACATCAATCCGGGCGAGAGCGTCTTCATCACCGGCGCGAACGGCGCGGGGAAGACATCAATCTTCCGCGTTCTCGCCGGCCTGTGGCGCGCGGCTTCCGGCAGCGTCGTTCGCCCGTCCCACGGTTTGGCCACGACGGCGGACGGCGACGCCGCCATCTTTTACGTCCCCCAGCGCCCGTACTTGGTCTCCGGTACGCTTCGAGACCAAGTGATGTACCCGCTGGCCGGCGATGACGAACGCGACGACGAAGTGCTGGAGTGTTTGCAGCTCGCAAACTTGATGAAAGTCGTGGATGCGAGCGAAGGCGGTTTGAGCAGAGTCGAGCACGATTGGACCGACGTCTTGAGCGGCGGCGAAAAGCAACGCATCGGTTTGGCCAGGCTGTACTTCCATCGACCCACGTTTGCCATCCTGGACGAGGCCACGAGCGCGATCAATCCAGACGAAGAAGGTTTGCTCTACGCGCACATAGAAACTCTCGGCATCACCGCGTTCAGCATCGCCCATCGCTTGGAGCTCAAGCGCTTCCACGCCATGCACTTGCACTTGGCCGCCGACGGTTCGGGGCGTTGGTCGCTCAAGAATCTCCGCCGCACGAGCTGGAACCTCGATTCGATGAACTCTCTCACCGACAATCTCCGTCGGTCGATCTCGTTGCCCCAGTGAAATATAATTGTAAAAATACAAAATCGATCCGCTACGCGTTTCGATCGCTACGTCGTCGCGTCGTCGTCTATCCCTCGTCATCATCGCCCTCCACCAATTCAAAAGCCGCCAGCCCGTGCCCGTGCCCCGCGAACGTCTCTTTCTCCCCCTTCCCCGTTCGTTTCCGTTTCCGCGCCCCCGTTTCGGGCGTCTTCCCGTCTTCGTCGTCGTCCGCCGCGCGCGCCCTCGCGCCGTCGCGACACCCCGCGCACAAATCGAACGCGTCTCCCCTCAGCTCGCACACGACGCACGACCAGCGCGCGCGTCCCGGCAGTATGTACAGCCCGCATCCATCGCACGTGCGCGGGAGCTCCCAGACGTCGCCGCGATCGACGCGCGCGTCGGCGACGCCGATGGTTCGTTCGAGCTCGGCGTCGAACGACACCGCGCGCGCGCGCCGCGGCGCCGCCGCGCGCGACGGCGCGGCGTCGAGCGCGCGCGCCGCCTTCGTCGCCGTCGTCGCCGCCGCGCGCGCGTCGCGCGTCGCGCGCGCGCGGACGACGCGCGTCGACGCCATCGACGCGCCGCGCTCTGACGGCACTGCGCGTCGCGTCGCGCCGCGCGTCGTCGTCCGCGCGCGACGCGCGCGCGCGCGCGCGTCGGACGATCGACATGGCGCTCGCGCGCCGCGCGATGGCGCGCGCGATGGCGCGCGCGCGCGACGGCGTCGCGGCGACGATGGCGCGCGGAGGCGCGACGGCGACGACGACGGCGACGACGCGGTCGGACGACGCGACGCGCGCGCGCGACGCGCGAACGATGGCGTCCGCGGCGTGCTCGACGTCGAGCGCGGCGTCGGCGGGACGCGCGCGCGCGGCGGCGGCGGGACGGTGGAACGCGGCGCGCGGCGACGGCGCGAACGCGCGCGGGGCGACGTTCGCGACGTCGAGCGCGGCGGCGCGCGCGAGGTCCGCGGGCGATGCGGGCGCGAAGGACGCGCGGGGTGGCGCGCGGAGAGCGCGAGCGTCGATGACGCCGGAGATTCAGCGGTTGTTGGACATGCGCGATCCGGCGGCGGCGTATCCGCTCGCGAGGTCGATGCGGCGAGAGATTACGCTGCACGTGGGGCCGACGAACAGTGGGAAGACGTACGCCGCGATGCAGCGGTTGAAGCGGGCGGGGAGTGGGGTGTATTGCGCGCCGTTGAGGTTGCTGGCGTGGGAGATTTCAGAGAATATGAATAGAGAGGGGGTGCCGTGCACGCTCGTCACGGGGCAGGAGCGGCGCGTGGCGCCGAACGCCTCGCACGATAGTTGCACGGTGGAGATGTCGGATCTGTCCAAGGTCATGGACTGCGCGGTGATTGATGAGATACAACTGCTGAGTGACCCACTTCGAGGGTACGCGTACACGCGCGCGTTGCTGGGGTTGCCCGCGTTGGAGCTGCACCTGTGCGGCGATCCTCGCGTGGTGCCGTTGGTGCGACGCATCGTCAAGTCGACGGGGGATTTATTAGTGGTCAAAGATTACGATAGATTGTCGCCGTTAGAAGTCTCGCGCGATATCGTCAAGAGTGTGAAGGACGTGCGCAAGGGTGACGCGTTCGTAGCTTTCAGCCGAAGCGCGGTGTACGATTTGAAGCGCGAGTTGGAACAGAAATCGCCGCACCGAGCGTGCGTCATTTATGGAGGTTTGCCGCCGGAGACGCGCTCGAGGCAAGCTGAGCTGTTTAACAAGCCCGATAGCGGCTACGACGTTCTCATCGCGTCCGATGCGATCGGGATGGGCTTGAATTTGAACATCAAGCGCGTGATTTTTACGACAATGTCCAAATTCGACGGAAGCGAGATGCGCAAACTGGCGGGGCCCGAGACGAGACAAATCGCCGGTCGTGCGGGACGATACGGTCTCAACTACGCGGACATGGGGATCGTGACGACGACGAAAAAGGCTGACTACGACTTGCTCGCGGCGGCCCTTGAAGGCGAGCTGGAGCCGTTGACTCAAGCCGGTCTCGCGCCGTCGCTCGAGCAAGTAGAAGAGTACTGCGAGCTTCGCCCGGAGGCGGGTCTCGTCGGCGCCTTGCAAGCGCTGAGCGACTCGGCCAAGTTGGCGCCGCACTTTCGCATGCGAGATATGGAAGAATCCATCGCCGTGGCGAAATTGTTGGAAAAGCTTCCGCTCACGCTGGCTGATCATTTCTTGTTTTCCATCGCGCCAGTCGACATTCGCGATTCCATGGTCGTGAACGCGATGATGAAGTTTGCGCGCGTGTTTTGCACGCACGGACGCGCAGGCGTGCGTCTGATTTCGCTGCCTCCCGCGCGCACGCCCACGGCGCCGCATGAGTTACAAAAGCTTGAAAGCGCGCACAAGTGCCTCGACTTGTACTTGTGGCTCGCCAGACGTCTGCCGAACGCATTTCCAGAAGAGAACCTGGCCGACGCTTACCGCACCGCCACGGCGACGGCGATCAGTGCAGGGCTGCAGTACCTGTCGTTGCTCTCGCAAAAGCGCTTAGCGCGCGCGAAGCAGCGACGTAGAGGTTTCTCCGCGACGACTGAGACTGCCGATTCGCTCGCGACGCCGGTCGTGGACGCCCTGCACCCCAGCGCAGTCCACGACGCTTTCACCGCAGTCCTCCGCGCCACGAAAGACGTCGAGGACGAGCGCGAGCGCGCCGGTCTCGCTCGCATTGACGCCGCCGAGCGCAAGGCCGCGTCCTCCGCCGAGTCCGCGTGGACACGCAACGCGCAGCGAAAGCCCGCGCAGCGAAAGCCCGGAAAAGTCCACATCCTTCGCGACACCAAGCCTTCGCCGAAAAAAACGACGAAACTGTCGACCACGAAATCCATCGCGCGGGACGCCTCGAGCGCCGAGCGCGCCGAGTCACCACCACCGTCGCCGTCGCCGCGTCGCGCCGCCGCGTCGCACCTCAAACCGAGCTGGTTGTAACCGATAGACAGATAGGTAGATCGAACGCCCGTCGCGTCGCCGCGCGACGGGTGCGCGTTAACGAACGCGGTCGCGACGCTCCACCGCGTTCTCGGCGCCAATCGACGTCGCGCGGCGATGCATTCGCGCGCGACGACGTCGCACTTTTCCGCCGCCTCGCCGACGTTCGCCGCGTCGCGCGGCGTCTCGAGCGCACCCCAGCGCTCGAGACGCGGGCGCGAGACGTGGACGCGGGCGTTTGACTCACCGGGCGAGGCTCGGGAGCGTCGGCCGTGGGCGGTGTCGCTGGCGAGGGTGTTCGAGTGGGAGGACGTGCTCGAGGCGTCGAGCGGCGACGGTTACGACGACGAGTCGACGAGCGATGACGATGAAACCGGCGAGAGAACGGGCAAGGCGAGCGCCCCGACGCGAGGTACTAGTGATGAGTTCGTCATCGTCGACGGCGCGAACGTCGCGTGGGGATTGGCGCAGAAATTGAAGAGTCGGTTTCAAGCGAAGACGCGCGTGCCGATGTCCGCAGCCGTGGTCATGGCGTTGGATTACGAGCCTTGGCTCAGGCGAGGATTGAAGACGCACGCGTTCATTCCGCGAGAGTACGTCGTCGGATACGTGAACTCGGTGTGCGATGGTGGCGGATTAGGGACGGTGAACGCAGACGTGGTGGAGTATTTAGGTAAAGGCGTGTGGTGCAACCGACGACTGATGGACGAGGTGGAAAAGGGACGAATCACGCTCGTCTCGCGAGCGGGCGACGACGGGCGAGGGTCGCGCAAGGCGGATGATTTGACGATTCTGCGACGCGCGAAGGAGGCTGACGCGTGGATATGCAGTAACGACAAGTTTCGCGATCATAGACGAGAGCGAGACATTGGATTTAGCGGCGGCAAGGCGATGAAGGAGTTCGCGCGACTGCGCAGAATAGATCACAACTTTGTCGTCGCGCCGGGCTTAGACGACGTCACCCTCGACGCGATGCTCGAAGCGAGCGAATGGAACCCACGCGTGGGTTCGCATCACTTCGATGCGTACGACGGACCTCGCCGCGCGCCGCCGCGCGTCGGCGCCGACGCCGTCTCGCCGCCGTACCACGCGATGCCGCACGCCGTGCTTCCGATTTATTTCGAGCCGTTACCCACGGATTCGATGAAAACCGCGCGTAAAACGTTTCTCGAGCGCAAGGACTGGGAACTACCGAGGATCAAGTGACCGTCGCGTCGCCGCCCGTCGCCGCGCGTCGGCGCGCGGAGACCAAGCGGCCGAAACATCATTCGCCTATAAATTCGCCTTAAATTACACGTTAGAAAATTCGTATAATATAGCTAAAAAAGCCATGAACGAACCACCGGTCGCACGCGCCGCCGCCGCCGCGGCCGCGCCGCCGCACTCGTCGCCGCGCGTCGGCGCTCGATCGCCGCCCGTCGCCGCGCGACGACGCGCGATGCAGTACAACTTTAAGAAGATCGCGAGCGTGCCCGCGGCGAGCGATTTCATCGACGTCGTCCTGAGCCGCACGCAGCGACAGACGCCGACGGTCGTCCACGCGGGCTACGCCATCGCGCGCATTCGCCAGTTTTACATGCGCAAGGTGAAGTACACGCAGCAATCGTGGAACGAAAAGCTGTCGAGAATCCTCGAAGACTTCCCGAGAGTCGATGACGTGCACCCGTTCTACAGCGATCTGCTGAACGTGCTGTACGATAAGGACCACTACAAGCTGGCGCTAGGGCAGCTGAACACGGCGCGAGCGATGATTGATAAAATCGCGAAGGATTACGTGAAATTGCTCAAGTATGGGGATTCGTTGTACAGGTGTAAGCAGTTGAAAAGAGCGGCGCTGGGGCGGATGTGCACCATCATGAAAAAACACGCGGCGAGCTTGGCGTATTTGGAGCAGGTGCGACAACACATGTCGCGTCTGCCGAGCATCGATCCGAACACGCGGTCTATTTTGGTGTGCGGGTATCCGAATGTGGGTAAATCGAGCTTTATGAACAAGGTGACGCGAGCGGATGTTGAGGTGCAGCCGTACGCGTTCACGACGAAGTCGATTTACGTCGGTCACACGGATTACAAGTACTTGCGGTGGCAAGTTTTGGACACGCCGGGAATTTTGGATCGACCGTTGGACGAACGAAACACGATTGAAATGCAGTCCATCACCGCCTTGGCGCATCTTCGAGCGGTCGTGCTGTACATAGTAGATATTAGTGAGCAGTGCGGATTCTCGATCGCGCAACAGGCGGCTTTGTTTCACTCCATCAAACCGTTGTTCGCCAACAAGCCGCTGGTGGTGGCGATTAACAAAATCGACGTGCGCAAGCTCGAGGACTTGAGCGCCGAGGATCGGGCGCTGATTGACGGCATGCGCGACGCCATGCGTGGCCCGGCGGCGATGCAGCTCGGCGATGACGATGCTCTGCCGATCATGTCCACACTCAGTGAAAACGGGGTCATGGAGGTGAAGAATAGATGTTGCGATTTGTTGCTCGCGCACCGGGTTGAGCAAAAGCTCGCCAGTCGTCGCGCGGGAGAGGTGATGAACCGCTTGCACGTCGCCACTCCGGTGCCGAGAGATTCGAAACAGCGTCCGGCGTTTATACCATCGACGCTCGAGGCGAGCCGCGCGCGAAAAGCCGCGGGTGAAAAGATTGTCACGGAGAAGGAGTTGCAAGAACAAAACGGCGGCGCCGGTGTGTACTCGGCGGATTTGCGCAAGCGCTACATGCTGGAGAACGACGATTGGAAGTACGACATCGTTCCCGAGATTTACAACGGCAAGAATGTGGCGGACTTTATCGATCCCGAGATCGAGGCCAAGCTCGCCGAGCTCGAACGCGAGGAAGACGAGCTCGAGGCGAAGTGGGAAGCCGAGCGCATGGACCGCGAGCCGCAGGAGGCGGATTTAGACGAAGACGAGCGCGCGCTCCTCGGCGAGGTTCGCACGCGCCGCAACAAGCTCGTCGCCGAGCACAGACGAAAGAAAGCTGCCGGAAACAACAATCCAGTCGTCCCACGCAAGGTGGACCACGAACGCAAGCTCAACACGAAGAACATGAAGTCAAGCTTGGAGTCCATGGGCTTGGACGCCACCGCCGCCGTCGAGCGCGCGCGGTCGCGCTCTCGCGTCGTCAAGCGCGGGCGTTCCATGGGCGCCGACGCCTCCATGGGCGCCGACGACGCCAACGAAGACGGCAAGAAGATGCGCACATCCAAGTCTCGCTCAAAATCCGTCGCCAAGCGCGTCAAGGACGAAGTCGGCGGCGGCCTCAAGAGCGTCGACGCCACCCTCCGCGCGACGAAGATGGCGGACAAGGCGCAGCGCAAGCGCAACAAGTTGGCCAAATCCGGCGAGGGCGATCGCACCATCAACACCAAGCTGCCCAAGTGGTTAAACAGCGGCAAGCGCGGCAACGGCAAGACCGATCGCCGTTAGCGGGCATCCATTCATTCGTTGTAACATCGACATCGCGCCCCGGCGTTGACCGCGCCCGAAGCGCGCCTCGCGAACGACCCGAACCTCAGATCTCGCCATCGCGCCGCTCGCCTCTCGACGACGATGCCGCGCGCGATGGAAACCGAGAGCGACGTCGCCACGGACGACGAGATCGCGTCGCTTCGCGCCGTCGTCTTCGCGAGCGACGCGGAGGGCGACGCGACGACGACGACGGAGAGTTCAACCGCGACCGCGATCAAAAACAAAGAACTCGCCATCGAACGACTTGGAAACGCGTACGCGTCGCGAGACGACGCGAACGCGTTCAAGACGCTGTTTAGCGAGCTGAGACCGATGCTGGCGAAGGCGCCAAAGGCGAAGACGGCGAAAATCGTGCGGGGATTGATTGAAATCATGGGAAGGATTCGAGGACACGACGCGATGCAGGTGGAGCTGTGCAGAGAGCACGTCGAGTGGGCGCGAGCGGAACGACGGACGTTTTTGAGACATCGCGTTGAATTGCGATTGGCGACGTTGCATCTGACGATGCGGGATTATCCGGAGGCGTTGCGCGTCGTCGGCGCGCTCGCGCGCGAGGTGAAAAAGTTGGACGACAAGTTGTTGCTCGTAGACATTCACTTGCTCGAATCGAGGATACACTACGCGTTGCGTAACTTGCCGAAGAGTAAGGCGGCGCTGACGGCGGCGAGGACGAATGCGAACGCGATTTACGTGCCGCCGAGCGTGCAGTGTCAAATCGACGCGCAGAGCGGCATTTTACACGCCGACGAGAAGGATTACAAGACGGCGTACTCTTATTTTTTCGAAGCGTTCGAGCAGTTAAATTCGTTAGACGAGAAATCTTCCGCGGTGACGGCGCTCAAGTACATGCTGATGTGCAAGATTATGTGCGGCCAGGCGGAGGACGTGAGCACGCTCATCTCTAGCAAGGGCGGTTTGCAGCACCAAGGCGAAGCCTTGGACGCGATGAAGGCGGTGAGCGAGGCGTACAAGGCGCGCTCGTTGAAGGATTTACAGAACGTTTTGCGCGGATACAGTGCCCAACTTGGTGACGACCCCATCATAGCTGCGCACCTGGGCAGCTTGCAAGACTCCTTGATGGAGGAAAACTTGAAGCGTCTCATTGAGCCCTTCTCGCGAGTCGAAATCGCCCACGTCGCCGACTTGATCGAGCTTCCCATCGCCGAAGTCGAGATGAAACTTTCGCAAATGATCTTAGACCGAAAATTCGAAGGCATTCTCGACCAAGGTACGGGTTGCCTCATCGTCTACGACGACCCGAGCGCCGAGACGATGTACAAAGCCGCCCTCGACGTCGTTCAAAACGTCGGCAAAGTCGTCGATTCACTCACTGTCAAGTCTTCCAAAATTGTCGCTTAGGACTTTGGAACGTTTTAATCAATCATTGACGTGTCATCGAGTCGTCTTTCCTCGCATGCGCCATCCAAACCGACGAACGCGCGCAAGAAATATTCCAACGACCGCGGCGCAGGCGCAAGTTGTAGGCACAAGTATATCAACAAACAAAAATCGCTACGTGAATTTCCTAGATTTGACGACGCTCGTTTTAACACCCGTGAGCTCACCACCGTAGCCATCTGTCTTTTCTTTGACATCGCGAACGGAGCCTTTTCTTCGAGTGACGGCGCGGCCGAATTTGCCGCGAAGCCGAACACGCGGGTTTTTCGCCTCCTTGTTTCTGTGCGGAGTGAGACCTCTGTTCGACATAATGGTTTGTCCAATTTCGCGCTTGCCGTCGATATCCTCCTCCGGGGCGATAACCAAGCCTGGTTCGCGCGTGTACTTTTCAGCCTTCGCGCGACGCTTGCTGTCACGCAAGTCGGCGGCGGCGATGTATTGCTCATCATCGTCAACGTGTGCGCCACGAGGCTCATCGTCTGCGTCCATTTGCATTTGTTGCTTGCGCTGTAAAGAGCGAGCAACACCGCGTTCGTACTTAGACCGGCGTTCCTACGAGTGATAAAAAAGGGGGGTTCATGGTCAGTGTCGGCGACTCTACTCGACGAGGCAAAGAATATTCCAAACGCTTCGCGCGCTCGACGACAATAGCGTGTGTTGACGAGCTTTGTGAAGCGTGCGGTGTTGAATGTGGCATCAATTTTGACCCCGGCCGATCATGGAGAGGAAAACACCCGAAGCTTCGATATGATGCGATGAAACGCGCGAGAGAAAACGCAAAAATACTCACCCCGAGCGTATCGCGCAACGGCACATCTTGTTCTCCAGAAGTGATATCTTGACTGGGCTTTTTGTACCCTTCCGTGACGGTATCCACCAAACGACGTTTACGCGAAACTTTGTCGAGCTCTTCGGTGCGCTCGACGAGATCGGCGACGTCGTCGCCGAAGTCGCCGACGGCGGCGAGCGAGTTGACGTTTCTCGTCGAGGCTTTTTGTCTTCGTCGCTCTTGTTTGGAAAGCGGCACGCGCGTGAACAAATCTTCCTCCACTCGCGCGCGAGCTTCCATTCTTGCCATCTCGCGCTTCGCGAACGCGCTTTGGACCAAATCTTCGTCTCCCAAACCAACCTCCTCGGGAGCTTCGCCGACTTCGCGAGCGAGTTCCTGCGGGTGAGCGAAAACGAGTGCGAAAGACGAGTCAGTCGATATTCGCGGTCGACGCGAGCGCTGATAAATGTCCAACTCTTGATTGGATGTTCACCGACGGCGAAGCGAGCGGCACCCTGCCCAAGATTTGGTACGTGTGATTTCCGCCAGTAGATAAGGAAGCCCCGGACTATCTCATGGAAGGAGACCCGGGGGGCAAACAGGCGTTTCGCGCCGCGACGAAAAGACAATCGAAGATGCGCTCGACGCGAGCGTATCCGCGCACGTACCTTGATGAGCTGTGATCGACCGGCGCGACGACGCTGCTCCTTGCTTCTTCGCAATTCTTTGGCGTCTTTACCTCCGACTTCGTAATCCATCGAAGTGGGTAACATCTTCGGCGGTCGATACACGCCGTCGCCGCCCTCTTCGTCTTCGCCCGTCTTGGAAACCAGAGCGTTGGGATTCGGGGCGAATCTGAGTGGATCTTCATCGTCGTTCGCAACGGTCGAACGCTCGGACGCGCTCGCGAGTTTCAACAATTTATCAATCTGCGTCGCGAAGAAAAAGTGTACCTCTGTCAGTTTGCGGCGCGACGAAGCGCGCGTAAAATCTTCGCGATGATGGTAAAGGTGGCTGAACGACGACGCGCGGCTCAGTCCCTTAGATGTTCTTAAAACCTTCAGTGAGTAGTCAGGCCAATGCTGTGAGCGTTTACATCACCGCCGAACGTCGTCGTCGCAGCCACCATCGCGGCGAAAAGGCGCGTCTTGTTCGTCGTCGAGAGCGCGGTCAGTCTTCGCACCTGGTACTGAAGCTTCTTATCGATCGGTCGCAGTTTTTCGAGGTACAGTCGAATCTCGACCAATCTCTCAATCACTGGATGGTCCTTCACGCTGCGACCTTCGGATTTGAGCAAGAGGTAGAACACGATGGACGAGCAATAACTCAGCATCAAAAGATACTTGGTGTCCAAGTACGAAATACCCTCCGCCGTCGCGAACGCGCCGTTGCGCGCGGCGTTCACCAAGGGTTCGACGCTCTCTTCGATCGCGCTCAAAGTCGACGTCAGCTCCTTCGTGAGGGCGACGAGTTCTGGGGCGTCGCTCGCCGCCGCCGCGTCGTCCTCCGCCGCGAGCCGCTCCTCGCGTTCCTCCGCCGTCAGCGTCTCAATCTCCACCGCCGACGCTTTCTTGGTCGACGACTTCTTACCATCGCCCCGACGTAAGTTCGCAACCTTCGCCCCGAGCGTGTCCTCCGCCTCCTCCTCGCTCTCGACCCCGAAGTCCTCCGCTCGCATCTCCTCCGCCATGAGCTTGCGCATTCGTCGCGCCTCCTTCTCCTCCTCCATGCGATCCTCCTCATCGCTCAATCCCTCGTGATCGACGTCGTCGTCCCCGTAGAAATCAACCTTCCGCTTCCCTTTGATTCCGAACCCTCCGTCCTCGTCCTCGTCCTCGTCCTCGTCCTCGTCCTCGTCCGCCACCGCGTCTCTCCGCACCCGTCCCTCCAGCCGTCTCCGCTGCGCCTTCATCGCCTTCGCCAGCGCCGCTTCCTCGCTGTCCGAGTACCCATCCTCCTCCTCATCATCATCCATTCCATCCCTCGCGTCCTCGTCCTCCGCCGAGTCGTCGTCGTCATCGCTCTCGCGCTCGCGCTCGTCTTCGTCGTCCGTCGAGTCGTCGTCGACGCCCATCGCGCCGTCCTCCTCCTCCCCGCGCCCGTCCTCGCTCTCGCTCGACGTCGCGCGCGTGAGCAGGCCGACGTAGTTCGCGTCCATCGCGCCGAATCGCGCGTCGCACGCGTCGTTCGCGTCGTCGACGTCGTCGCGCATCCATCGCGTCGACGCCGCGCCGCCGCCATCGCGTCGTCGACCCATGATTCGTCGTTCCGCGCGCGTCGTTCGCGTCCGCTCGAACCGCGCGCGCGCGTCGCGGTTCGAGCGTCGACCGCGCGGCGCGTTCGCGTCTTTGTCGACCGACGCTCGCGCCGGCGCGTCGACGAGAGACGCGAATCGCGACGCGTCGACGCCGGCGGCGCGACCATACATACCCATAAATCCTAAACCCTCGTATATTGAGTATATATATACCCATATACCGTGATTCGTCGCGCGAACGCCGCACTGCGTCGCGCGACGCCGACGCCGCGCGACGCCGACGCCGCGTCCGCGTCGACCGAAGCCTCGATGGACGACGCCGAACGCGACCGCGACGCCCCGGGCGACCGCGCGTCGTTCGTCGACGACGATGGGACGCGCTACGACTGGGACGACACGCGCGAGCGATTCGTCGCGCGCGACGACGACGCGACGACGCGCGACGCCGACGCGATGACGTACGACGGCGCGAGCGACGCGGAGGAAATCGCGCGCGCGGTGAAGACGTTCGACGCGATCAACGCGCTGCGACGAGCGACGGAGGAGGACGCGGGGGAGGGGGAGGACGCGAGACGCGCGAGAAAGCGCGCGGCGGCGCTGGAACGCGCGGCGGAGCGCGCGAAGCGCGCGAAGGCGAAGCGACAGGGCGAGGGATTCGATGGGAATAAAAATGTGAAGTCGACGGGGGCGTACGTGACGGGGCTGCCGTCGGACGCGACGGAGGAGGAGTTGGGGGAGGCGTTTAAAAAGTGCGGCGTGGTGAAGCTGGACGCGAAGACGGGACGAGCGAGGGTGAAGGTGTACAGGGATGCGGACGGGAAGGTGAAGGGAGATGGGTTGGTGGTGTTTTTGAAGGCGCCGAGCGTGGATTTAGCGATCGCGCTGTTGGATCAGACGGAGTTGAGGCTTGGGGACGCGACGACGAGGATGACGGTGACGGCGGCCAAGTTTGAGGCCAAGGCGCGGGGGGACGACGAAGGTGGGGGGGCGAAAGTCGCGGCGAAAGCGAGCGGTGGCGGCGCGCGAATGACGAAGGCCGATCGCAAACGCGCGGCCGCTCTTCTGAAAAGGCAAGAGGCGGAGGCGTTGGGATGGGCGGGTTTCGACGACGACGTCGACGCGAAGAAGCTCATCGTCGTCTTGCGGCGGATGTTTACTTTAGAAGAGATGTACGCCGACGCAAATTTGCGTAAAGAGCTCGAAGAAGACGTTATGGAGGAAGCGCAGCGTACGTGCGGGCCGGTGATGAGCGTGAAGACGTACACGACGTCGCAAGATGGAACGATGACGATTCGCTTCAAATCTCTCGAAGCCGTCGAAGCGTGCGTCAAGGCGTGGAACGGTCGCTGGTTTGACGGTAGACAAATAGAAGCCTCGATGTGGGACGGAAAGAGTAAGTTTGTGAGCCAACGTGACGAGAGCGAGGCGGCGCAACGTGCGCGGTTAGACGCGTACGCCGCCGAACTCGGCGGCGGCTCGGACGCCGAAGACGACGACGACGACGACGACGACGACGACGACGACGACGAACATTCCGACGACGAACAATAGAATATAAAAAAAATAAACAAACTAGCCGCTAAAAGCACATCTTAATCCGCGCGTCGTAATCCTTGATCTCGCGTATCGTGTCGCTCACCTCCTTCGCCGAAAACACAAACATCGTGAACCATATCGACGAATACTTTTTTCCGCGCGGCTTCACCTCCACCTCCACCTTCGCCTCCCCGGCCGCCCCCGCGATCTTTTCGACCAATCCAGAGACAAATCCCTCCTCGCTCGCCGTCTCCGCCGTCGTCACGACTTGATACGTGTACTTTGCCGGGAATTGTTGTATCGTCTCCATGATTTCGCCGTCGTCGCGCTCGCTCGTGTCATACGGCGCGTCGTACTCCCCTCGCAGCGCTCTGACGTACAGGTCGAATCGCGTGGCGCCGAATTCGTTCAGCGGTTCGCCGGTCTTCGCGTCGATCAAGTCGCCGCGCTCGTCGAGGACGAGATCTTTTGCCCAGTCCGGCGTCGCGGCGTCGTCACCTCCTTCCGGAACGGCGCGCGCGCGGGCGCGGCGTTCGCGGTGCGCGCGCGCGGGCGCGACGCGCGACGCGCGCGCGTGTGTGGTCGCGCACGACGCGGTGCGGTGCGAGCGCGCGCGGGCGGCGAGCATGGCGGCGCGATGTGACGCGGCGTCGACGGCGCCGAGCGAAGTCAAAGCGGTACGATTACACGTCGCGCGAGAGTGGCTCATAAGAAATATTTACCGGCGAACACGGGCTCGGCGGGACCGGTCATGATGATTCTGCCGTCGCTCTCGCGCCATTCGATCTCGAGCGGGCCTCCCGGGAGCTCGACGGTGCACCGTCGATCGACGCGGCCCTCGAGGACGCCGGCGACGACGGTCGCGCAGGCACCGGTGCCGCACGCGAGCGTGGCGCCGGCGCCGCGTTCCCACACGTGCATCTTGACGTAGTTTCTGTTGACGACTTGGGTGAACTCGGTGTTCGTTCGCGCCGGGAAGCACGGATGCGACTCAAACTTGGGGCCGACGACGCTCAACGGGAATTCGTCCAACTTAAGACCCGGACCGTCAGCCTCGCCACCGGCGCGACCGAACGTGATGCAGTGCGGGTTACCCATAGACACCGCGTTCACTAACCACTTCTCACCGTCCACGTCCATCTCCGCGCGCACAACCTTACCGTCTTGGGTCGCCGCGAGCGTCGTCGGGACTTCGCTCGGCTCAAAAATCGGCATCCCCATATCCACCGCCACCTGTCCATCCGCCCGCATCTCCGGTTGAATCAACCCCGCCAGCGTTCCAACCTTGTACTTTTTCGGCGGCATGGCGTCTAAATCGCTCACGAAACGCGCCAGGCATCGAATTCCGTTTCCGCACATCTCCGGTTCGCTACCGTCGCTGTTAAACATCCGCATCGAGTAATCCTCCGACGCGTCGTTCGGCGGCATGGCGAATATCACCCCATCACCACCGATTCCAAAGTTACGATCGCACATCTTCGCCGCGGCTTCGCTCGACATCTTCACAGTCGCGCTGTCGCGGTTGTCGATTAATATAAAGTCGTTCCCGAGGCCCTGGTACTTGATGAAATCGATCGTCCGCGACGCCTCGGCGACGACGCGCGCGCGTCCGACGCGCGTCGCGCGGGCGTGCGACGCGCGCGGCGTCGATCTGCGCGGCGAAAAACGCGCGCGCGGTGAGTCTGCGGTCGAGCGCGCGCGTCGACGCGTCGCGAGTGGATATGGACGTCGCGCGACCGAACGCGCGCGCGCGGCGGCGACGGGGCGCGCGAGACGAACGCGCGCGCGCACCTCGAGGCGAGCGAAACGGTGGCGCCGCGCGCGAGCATGGTGCGCGGTCGTCGGACGAGCGCGGGGCGCGAAGTGCGGCGACGCGCGGCGGCTGGGCGGGTCGCGACGACGTTCGTCTCGAGGCGGTTCGGTGCACATTTCTCGGACTATCGCGACGTGCGTGTCATCTGATCAACTTTTTCGCGCGGTTTCGCCAGTCGTTGACGCGCTGGACGAGGCTGAAGGCGACGTAGGCGGAGACGGCGACGGTGGCGTACGCCCGCAGGCTGTAGTCGCCGGTAGGATCTCTCGCGATTTCGCGAACGACGTGCGTGACGCGCGACGCGAGCGCGTCGACGGTCGAAACTTTCTCCGCGTTCGTACCGTCGTCCTCGACTGGTTCCGGTGCCGCCGTCGGCGAGGATTTTGTGATTTCCGTTTCGTTCTCTTCCGCCGGCGCGTCGTCGTCGCTGGCGTTCTCGTCCTCGCCGTCGTCGTCGACGCGTTGATTTTTGACCATCACGCGACCGGTGTGCTCGTCGTACGACACCGAGAATCGGTAGTTTTTGTTGATGTTCGCTTTTTGAATCCAACTCCTCGTCAACACGATGATTTGCTCGTCGAGCAAGTCCTCGCGTTTGTCGAGCCACGCGTGCGCGGCGTCTTCGTCCTCGCGCTGCGCCGCCAATATTTGACTCGCGTACAGCCACCCCAAGTTCCTCAACGCGTCGCGCCACGCCACATTCAACTCTTCCGACATGTTTTCGTCGTTCAACACGTTTGCCGCGGCGGCGTCGTCGAAGAGCGCTAAAATCTCGCGTTCGATCTCCGCCTCCTCCCGCGATCCCGCCGTCTTCCCCGCGCCCTCTTCCCACTTCAACTTGCACCACAGCATCCGCGCCGTCGGCCCCAACCGCGGCGGCGTCCCGACCCTAACCCCTCGTCGCAGCTCCGCGAAGTCCTCCGCCATCGTGCGCCCCAATCCATCCTTCGATTTAAACTTGCACTGCACCCACAGGCACGACGTCACCCACGCCGCGTCTCTCTCGCGCAGATCCTCCACCGGCCACCGCACGCTCTCCGCGTCCCGCGCCAGCGCCCTTCGCTCCGCGTTCCTCTCCGAGCCCTCGTCTTCGTCTTCGCTGCACGAGCACTCGCCGTATATCTCATCCAGGTACCGCTCCGGCCGCCGCAACCGCCGCGCCGCCGCCGCAACCGCCGCGTCGATCCCCGAGTCCTCGCGCGCCGTCGCGCGCGCCCTCGCGCCCGACTCGCGCGCGTCGCTCGACGTTCCTCGCACCAGCGGTCGCGGCGCGCTCGGATCGTCGACGTACGCCGCGTACACGCGCTCGCACATCGCGCGACACTCGGCAAAGTGCGCGCACACGAACAGCCGCTCGCACTGCTCGAGCGACACCTCGTCGCCGAGCGCGCGCGCCGACGGCGCCGCCGGCGGAGTCGAGTCGTCGTCCATCGCGTCGCCGACCGCGAAGCGGCGACGCGCGCGCGTGTGCGGGCGACACTCGGCGACGCGAATCGAATCGGCGGATTCGCGATCGACGATGGGCGTCGCGGCGAAGCGACGCGCCAAGGCGCGCGCGGCCAAGGCGCGCGACAGGGCGACGGTGCGTCCGCGCGCGCGACGCGCGCGAACGATCGAGCGCGCGCGCGACGCGAAGGCCGAAGGCGCGATCGGCGCCGGCGGCGGGATCGAACGAGACGACGGCGCGCGATGGCGCGCGCGACGCGAGCGACGCGCGACGACGCGCGAAGACGACGCGGACTGACCTCGAGTCGCGATCGGTGGCGCGACGACCGCGCGCAGGCGGAGGCGAAGACGGGAGACGACGCGACGGCGACGACGACGCGCGGCGAGACGAAGGCGCGAGGCGCGAGACGCGAAAAGAGCGGCGCGAACGCGGGCGATGAGGACGTCGAGATCGAGTACGTGGCGGCGCCGATCGAGTTAGAGCTAGAGGGGACGAGCGATGCGGACGGGGAGGACGGATTGGGGGAGTTTAAGGCGATTTTTGAGGCGTTTCGAGCGAGAGGGGCGAGAGGGGGCGAGGTCGGCACGAGCGCGGACGACGCGGGGGCGAAGAAGGGTGATGGGGGCGACGGCGCGGATGAAGACGACGGGGACGACGGGGACGATGACGGCGCGGGCGAGGAGCTTTCGAATAAAAAGAAGAAGGAACTGCGTCGGATGAAGGTGGCGGAGCTCAAGCAACACTGCGCGAAGCCAGAAGTCGTGGAGGTTTGGGACGCGAGCGCGAACGATCCGAGATTACTCGTCTTTCTCAAGGCGCACAGGAACACGGTCCCGGTGCCGAGACATTGGAGCCAAAAGCGGGCGTTTTTGCAAGGTAAGCGAGGGATCGAGAAGCCGCCGTGGGAGTTGCCGGATTTTATTCGCGCCACGGGAATTCAGAAGATTCGCGACCACTACGCGGAGAAGGAAGACGCCAAGTCGTTGAAACAGAAGGCAAAAGATACGAAAACGGCCAAGCTCGGGCGCATGGATATCGATTATCAAATTCTGCACGATGCGTTCTTCGTCTACCAATCCAAACCCAAGATGTCCAAACCCGGGGATTTGTACTTTGAGGGCAAGGAGTTTGAGGTTTCCATCGGACGCAAGCCCGGCAAGCTGAGCGAAGAACTCAAGGCTGCGCTCGGCATGACGGACGGCGGACCACCTCCGTGGTTGATCAACATGCAACGATACGGTCCGCCGCCGAGCTATCCGCACCTGCGCGTGCCGGGGCTTTCCGCGCCGATTCCCGCGGGAGCGCAGTTCGGCTACCATCCGGGCGGTTGGGGCAAACCGCCCGTGGACGAGCTCGGCGTGCCCATCTACGGCGACGTGTTCGGAAGCACGAAGACAAAGGCGAGTGATAGCACGCCGTACGACGTAGCTGTCGACAAGACGAAACGGTTCGGTGAGATCGACGAAGAGTTGGAGGAAGAGGAGAGCGAGGAAGAGGTGGAGGAGGAAGAAGTCGCCGCGGAGGAGGCCGAGGAGGAGGAAGCCGAGGAAGAAGAAGAGTCCGCGGAACTCCACGCGGGCGCCGAAACGCCAGACGTTTTGGATCTGCGCAAAAAGTCCGAAGGCCCGAAGTCATTGTACACGGTGTTACCGTCGCAAGAAGCCTCCGTCGGCGCCGACCAAATCGTCGGCTCGGCGCACACGTACGTCATCCCTACCGACGGCGACGACAAGCCCAAGCGTCGCACCCGTGGCGCGGGCGTCGAAGTCACGCTCGACGCCGAGGCCCTCGGAGACGATGGCTTGCAAGATGAAGACGCGATCCGCGCCGCGTACGAGGAAACCGTCGCGGCGAAGAAGGCCGCCGCCGCGCCAGAGGACTTTTCCGACATGGTCGCCGACCACGCCCGCGCTCAAAAACGAAAGGCCAAAGACAAAAAAGATAGCGACGCAAAAAAGTTCAAATTTTAATAACCATCACGTTCGTCTAGAAGACAATCTTTCGAACGGCGCCGCAACCGTGGCGCTCGCGCGCGCTCGCGCCACAATGCGAAGGCGTCGCGAACGATCGTGCGTTCGCAATCGCACGGCATGACCGCGTCGATGACGCATGCGATACCATCGCGCGCGGCGGGGCGACCCTCGCGCCCGTCGCGCGCGCGTGGCGGCGGCGGCGGCGCCGCGCGTTCGTTAAGCCGAAAACGAACTCGCCAGCGCGCCGCCGCGGACGACGACGCGTACAACGCCGCGATGAAGGCGTACAGCGCGACGCCGTATGAGTACAAGCATGAACTCGGTTTATGTGCGTGTTCGCGGCGATGCGAGGCGATGCGCCGACGTTTGAACTAGACGAGCGCGCTCGCCGAGCGCGCTTCGACGCGCGACGACGGCGACGAACGACTGACGACGTCCGCGAGCGATCGCGACGATATCGACGCGTGCAGACTATCACAGAATACGCCCGAATCTCATCGTCGGCACGCAACCGACGACGGCGGCGGATATCGATCGACTTCGCGACGTCGAGGGCGTGACGTGCGTGTTCAACACGCAACAGGACAAGGATATGGAGTACTGGAAGGTGGATTTCGCGTCCGTGAAGCGGCAGATCGAGAAACGAGGTATGAAACTGGAGCGATACCCGTTCGTGGACTTTTCGGCGGACTCGTTGCGGGAGGGTTTGCCGGCGGCGGCGGCGGCGCTGGACGCAGCGGCGAGACGCGGGGAGACGGTGTATTTGCACTGCACGGCTGGCATGGGACGGTCACCGGGACTAGCGATCGCGTACATGTACTGGTTTTTAGATGCACACGACAGCCTGGATGGCGCGTACGAGGCGTTGACGTCGATCCGGCCCTGCGGACCTAAGAAGGAGTCAATTCGAGCGGCGACGTGCGACATACTTGCGGCGCACTCGGATGAGTGGCCGATCAAACTTTTGGAACGAGAACTGAACGAATACGAAGGCGCTCGATTGAGCTTTGGGGATAAACGAATGATTCGTCGGAAGTTGCGGCGATAAAACCCCGGTGGCGTCGCCAACCAGCGGCAGAGCGCGACTCGACCTTGAGCGTCGACGTCATGAAGCGTCGAGCGAACATATTGCGTGTCGGCGCGCTGTGTGCGCTAGTCGCGTGCGTGTCGGATGCACACTTTGTTGCAGCCGAACACGACGACGTTGGTGCACCCAACTTCGGACTGTTCGACTTTGCGTCTCAATTCATCAGCACCGCCTCGAGCGGCGCGGAACAGACGCCACCCATTTTCACGGCGTTTCATTCTTCCGGAGGCAACTGGGACGGGTTTCTCGCGGCTGCTCGCGCCCTCGCGCGTGGTGACACTGGTCAAATGACCGCGTCGTTTATCGACGCCGCGCTGAGGGGTGAGTCGTCGCCGAATTCCACTGGTTTGTGGTTCCGAGATGCAACAGCAAACGCAACGACGATGACGTCCTGGGTTAACAACACCGACGACGAGCTGGAGATGCAAAAACGCATGGCGTTTCGAGATATTTTTAACGACGTTTTGAATTCCACGGCGTCGAGCATGTATAATGTCATCGACAGTCGAGATCCAACTGGTGAAAGCTGGCGCAACAAAATCATAGAGGGGGTCAGAGACGCCGAGATTTACGGCGACATGATCTTCAACGCCAGCACCGAATCCAATCGGCGCGCTGCCATAATGCTCTATGATCGGGTTGCTTCGCAGATGTTTCGGTCTAGAGCCATCTTACGCTCGGCGGCGTCCGGCGACGTCACGGCGGCGAATGAACTGTTTTTTGGCGTCGCCGACGGACCATTCACGAACTCCAACTCGCAATGGACAATTACCTCCGCGACGACGCGCGACGGCGACGTCGAAGTCGAGAGCACAAATGATGATTCCTTGCGAGGTATCAAAGCGTACGTTCTCATCGCCGTGGGCATCGTTTGCGTACTTTCCGCGGCGGCGCTCTTCGCGCGGCGGTCGCGATCGAGCAAACGGCGCTCGCTCGTCGTCGACGCCGAGCCTTCGGCGACCACGGCGAAGCGCGACACGCGTAAGCAAATAGAAACGCTCGACGAACGCGACGAACGCATCGACGCCCTGAAGCATGTATTGTGATCACATTCTATATTTTTTCGCAGCAGTGCGCGCCTCGCGCGCGCGATGGCGTTCGCTTTCAGATCCGACGTCCTCCCCGACGTCGGCTCGGGCGCTCTCGCGGCCGTCGATATCACCGCATTGATCGACGCGTTCGCGGGACTCGACGCCGAGGTCGTGCGCGACGTCGCGAGGCAATGCGAAGGCGTCAAAGATGCAATCGCTTTATTGCGCGGACTGTGTCCAGAACGGCCTCCCGTCGCGCACGACGTCGCGCACGGGCACGCGTTCGGTGACGTTCTCCCCGACGACGTTCGCGATGTGATATTTAAGTCACTGAGCGCGAGGGACGCCGCGGTGCTGGCGTGCACGTGCAAAGAGTTCAGAGCGCTCGTGGCGTCGTGGCGACGCGACGCGCGAAGAATCGCGCCGCCCGCGAATGCGCGCGCGCGAACGACGATTGAGACGTTCGCCTCGGATGTAGTTCGCCTGGGAGGGATGATTCGTGCGTATCCGAACGTTAGCGCTGTGAGCTTTCGAAAGATGGGCGAGACGCTGAAGCCACCGGCGGATAGCGCCGAAGACGACTGGGAACGTTTGTCGAATGTTTTGACCGCCGTCGCGGCAAATAACGCGTCACAGTCGATCGAGTCGATAGACTTCGAGGGATGTGGGGAGTGGTTGAGCGAGTACGGAGTGGTGGCGATCGCGGAGCGGTGTCGAGAGATTTTTCCCGCGTTAACGTCCATCGCGTGGACTCGCGCTCGAGCGCTCAGATCGAGTGGTCTGTCTCGAGCTTTGGCACCTTATGGGGACACCCTTCGCGAACTCAAACTCGTGGGATGTGTGTCTCTGGACGAAGAAGCAATTTACGGCGCCCTGGATGTCGCGCGATGTTTGCGCGTGTTGGATGTGACGGGTTGTTCGGGCGTCAAACGACTCGTCCTCGGCGCACACGTCGCTACGCGACTCGAACGCCTGAAAGCGGTCAACTGTAAGTCAATGACGAATTTTTCAATTCGTCGGACCTCTGATTCGAGCGCGTTGAACGCCGTAAACGTCGCCGACTGCGGCTCGTTGCGAGAGCTGCAAGTGCAATCCGGCTCCGTGGAGACGATAAGCGCGGCGGGATGCAAGGCGCTGGAGACCTTCAACGCGTACGCGCCAAAGTGTGAGACGTTGCTGATGAATAAATGTGCCAGTCTGCGAGCTGTGACGGAAGAGATGAACACCGTTCGTTCGAAGTTACCCGCGGTCAAGACGCTCAAGCTCGATAGTTGTAAAGTGCTGACGTCGAGTGGCTTTGCCGACATCCTTAATATGTGCGGCGGCTCGCTTGTCGAGCTCAGCGCGGAGGGGTGCTTCAGCATCGAGCGTGCATTTATTTCGTCGCCACATCTTGTGCGATGTGCGCTGAGTGGGTGTCCCGCGCTGCAAGTCGCGCGTATCTCTAGCGCAAACTGCCGAGAGTTCGTGGCTCGAGCGTGCAAAACGCTCACGGAGGTGCGATTCGAGTCGGGAACGTACGATCTTGGGACTTTTGACGTGCGAAATTCCGGGACGTTGAAGCGAGTCGTTGGCGTCAGGCGGCATCGTGTTCGAAATTTGGACGTTGACGGGTGTGGGTCGTCGCTCGAGTTCATTTAGGAGTTCAGAGGTCTCGTAGAAGTAGGTAGTTATCCATAGAAGAGTAGAACGAGTTGGCGTCATCAACCGCTCGCTCGCGATCGCACCGCGGCTCGCGATCTTGCGCGTACGTTTGCGTTCGACTTTCCGAGCGACGGACAGCACCCACCGACATCACCACAGCAATCGCCGTAATCAAAGCATGTCGCGTCGCAACAACATGTCGGATTATCGCTCGTTGAATCTGGGTAGATGCAAAGCCCGCACGATTCCGAGCACGTATCGCCTACGCCCCCACACGCCGTCGTCGGTGGTGATGCAGGTGACGGTGACGGCGAGGGTGACGGCGTCGGGAAGTATATCGTCGATGGCGACGGCGACGGCGACGCCGAGAACGACGGTGACGTCGAAAACGACGGCGCCGCCGAGCTCGAGCTGGCTTCGCCGAGCGATGACATCACGGCGTTGTAAATCGTGCGCATCAGAAATATCGTCGTCTGCACGCGAACGAAGCTCTGCACGAGCGAAGCTGCGCCTGGATAAGACGTCGTCAACGCGCCGAGCATGGCGTTGAAGTTCACGGGATTCAACGCGCTCGTCGACCAGGACTCGCCAAATCGCGAGCCGAACCGCGCGCGAGAGTCGCACGCTTCCGCGCAGAACGCGCGCGCGATTCCGCGTCCACCTTGTGCGCACACCTCCGTCGCACACATGGGTGCGATGCACGAATCAAACGTTCGAGCGTCGATCGGCGTGTTCGGCGCGTCTCGCGCGCCGCACGCGAACCCGTCCGACCCTCGGCGCCGCAACGATTCGCACGAGAAAGCCAAAATGCTTTCGTCGCACGCTCCCGCGCTCCGTCCTCGAGGTGACGCATCTCCGGTGTCGATGCACGTGTCCAATCCCAGTGCGGACGCCCGCGCGCGAAAATCATCAACGTTTCCGTTCTTCGGCTCTACGCACCACGCCGCGGCCTCGTTCGCGCGAACGCCGGTGAGGCGAACGACAAACGCCGCCAACACCGCGAGCTCCAGCGCGCGCATCGCCATCAAACCACGAACCACGAACCACGAGCACGACGCTATCGAGCGTGAAACGCGCGAGACGAAACGAACGAACGAGCGAAAGCGCGAAAAGCGCGAGTCGAAGAGTGCGGTCGCCGTCGCGCCCGCGCTCGCGTTTCTCAAAGAATTTTCGTCTCATTACACCGACCTCAACGATCGATCGACCGTCATCCTAGCGCCGCGCCTCGCGCCCCTCGCGCGCCGCGCGCGATCTCGTCTCACCGCGCGGCCGACGCTCGCTCAATCGTAAATGTCCGCGATCCCCAACACGCTCACCGTCAGCTTGATTTGATCGATGAAATCCACCCCCGTCGCGAATTCCGTCAGCATCCCCACCAACAGCCCGAACATCGTCCACCGTCCGTTATTAATCTCATTGCTCGGCGTGAATCCAAACACCTGCGCGTCCTCCACCGCCTGATCGTACTGTTTTTCCTTAAAGTACCGCACCATCATCTTCGCGCGCTCGCGCTGGTACTCCACCGTCGTCGGTTTCTTCGTCTCCGCGCTCGCCGCGACGGCGTTCGCCGCGCATCGTCGCGCGCCGCGCGTCGAGCGCTTTCCTCCGCGCGCGCTCGAGATCGCGGCGCCGCCCGCGGGCGCGCGCGTCGGTCGCGCGAGCATCATCGCGCGTCGACGTGTGCGGCGTCGCCGCGTTATCCGCGGTGACGTCACCGCGACGTCGCGCATCGTGATGGTGCTTTCGATACCCAGTATGCGTGGTTTGCGTCGTACTCTGTGTGGTTCCACGCCATGTGCGCGTCGACCGAATGCGAGATTCCACGCGCGCACTGTTTGCGCTGTCCGCGTCGCGCGCGACGCCACGTCGCGGCGCGATGGACGCGCGCGCGCCGCGCGCGAGCCCGCGCGGGTTCGCGTCGCGCGGCGCGGCGTCGACGTCGACGTCGACGCGCGACGACGTCGACGCGCGGCGCGGCGGCGCGCGCGCGACGACGCGCGATGCGGTGGGCGATGACGGATTCGGGCTTCGTCGCGCGCGCGAGACGCGCGCGCGCGGGACGCGCGCGGCGCTCGCGGCGTGCG
>Ga0255763_1000790_pt1 | contig 34522 bp, 27 predicted proteins | sample 041ome_2_FD_179963 | JGI IMG/M metagenome (GOLD analysis project Ga0255763, IMG submission 179963) | Coastal salt marsh microbial communities from the Groves Creek Marsh, Skidaway Island, Georgia - 041406US metaG (version 2) | ecosystem: Environmental > Aquatic > Marine > Intertidal zone > Salt...
AACGAGACGTTCGTCGGTGATTTTAAGGACGAAGACGAGGCGCCGTACACGACGAAAGATTTGGTTTTGGACTTTGTGTCTCCGATTGTAGCTCTGAGAGTGGTGAACGTCGCGTTCAACGGCGGCGTGGGAGGGAGTCCGAAATGGTTGGATTATTTGTGCGTCGCGGGTGTGGGGTTAGTCGTGTGGGTGTTTGCGACGGATTATTCCGGGTTAGATGCCGCGTTGCATTGATAGTATGCGTCTGTTTAAATAAATAGTAGTACATCGCATTCGAGCGCGCGTTCAATTTTTGTTTTACACTTCTCGCTTTAGTCGAGGAGAATGCTGTGCTACTTTTGCCTCTCCTCGCATCGCCTCGAACATCATATCTTCCTTTCGCTACTCGCAACTAATAATATCTACGAGATGACCGTTGCTTTCTCTCTCATTGTAGTCATCTCTTCTTCTTCTTCTCTTTCCGCTTCGGCTTTTTCCTTCGCGCGAATCTGTCTCACCTCGTCGTAGCTCTCGTATTGTTTCACAATGTTCACATACTCTTCGCGAGTTGGCTCGACGTTTTGCACGTTTTCGATGAAAAAGTCCCAGTCTTCGCTAGCGAAAGATTCGGCGAGCTTTGGATACAAGCGCTCGCGTCGGAATTTGTTGATGTTGTCTTCTGTGTCTTTGCTGATTGTCAACGAACGAAGTTCTTCCTTTTCCGTCGCTGCCGCTGCTCCTTTTTGTTGAACAACTTCGAGGTGGTTCGTTTTGCGGAAACTCATGAACTCGGCGCCGGTTAGAAATAAAGTTAACGGTGGTGCCATTGGGGTGACTACTCGACACGGTCGACACAAACTCGCTTTGATGAAACTCAACGGCATCGTCGGCGTTTCTTCGCTATCCAACGCGACCAACACCGCGGTGGCAATCATCTTACGGATTTGGTGCAACATGAAACTTTCGCCGTAGACTTTAACGCGAACGAACGGGTACGACTCGAATCCTTCTATAACTTCTGGTTCTTTTGAACACGTGAACTCGTGTATTCGTCGATAGTGCATGATGTGCACGAGATCGTCGACGTCTTTTTCCAACAGCCAGTACGTGTGTTTACCGCTCGTCTCGATGCGCTTAGGTAATTGTTTTTCTTCGTCTTCTTTCTCTTCCTCTTCTTCTTTTTCTTCTTCGGAAGATGTCTCTCCTAGCCCGTCATCCTCAGCTACCGCCTCTTTTTTTTTGTTTCGTTTACCTTTCCCTCGATTATCGTTCGCTTTTCCGGCGCCGTACAATCCTCTCTTGGTGTAATTATGAAACGGATGCGCGCCTTCGAAGGTCTTCAGAGCCTCTCGAAACACCTCGAGTTCGCCGTTTTTATTATTTCGCAAACACTTTAAAGGCAATAAATACTCATACGTTCTCGAAATCGCCGCGCGTCTGGCATCGAACGATTTGGTCGCTTTGAAGCACGCAAACGCTTTCACCGTATCCGTCGGCAAGTGACGGTTAATTTTCTCCACTATCAACGCTTTCGCCTCCGCGTCCATTTCCTCTTCTGTTTTATCGCTCTCGCTCTTTTCTTCGTCACCTACGCTACCACCGTACGCTCTCACCGGCGCTTCCATCCTCAACCCGACCACGGTAAACAAACTCGACACCCCCTTATCCGTCCTCGAACTCCGCGACCATTTCAACCGCTGCAAACCTTTCGACCGGTAGTTTGGCAACAAAATCCCGCCGGCGTTAAAAATCGCGTCTTCGATGACATCGTCCACCGTGCTCCCGCGCGGAAGCAACACGTTTTGCGTGTTGCCTTTGAAATCGTTCCCGACGTACGCGAAGACAATCGCGCACGGGATTTTCTTCCTCGGAAGTTCAAAGACGTTTTCGCTCTCTTCTTCTCCTCCTTTCTCCCCCGCGCTATCGGTAAATCTCTCGAGGATATCCTCGGAAATCAAATGCGACGGGTGCACGTGGTCGCCGGAGATGCCTCTGATAGTTTGCGACCAATCTTTCGACGGGTCGTCTTTCTCCCTGTTGCTCTCGGAATCGCGAAATCGACTCTCGATGGACGTCCGCATCGTTCTTTTCTTTCTCGTGAAATCGTCGTTCCGCCGCCGGGTGGTTTTGGTCCAACTCTTCTCGTTTTTGCAACAAAACGTGGAAACAAAACTCGAAGACGACCGAAACGTATTAGAGTCCATTATTCGGAGAGACGACGAGAACATCGCGGTTCTTGTTGTTATCTTTTTTGTGATTGCGTTCGTGTCGCGAGCGTGCTTCGTGAGGTGTGCTATCGCGCGCGTGATGTTGAGCATGTACCCATAAAACACACACACACAAAGGGAAAAAAGTGACGCGTAAAAAACGAGAGAGAGAGAGAGAAAAAACAAGAAGAAGAAAAAGAATCGAAAAATGAAATGACATGCGATACATTTTTTTTCTATCCCGAGCGCGCGCGCGCGCGGTGGAGCTCTGAAACTGTCTCTTTCCCTCCCTCTCTCTCTCGCATCTTTCGGTGATGATGATGTAAAAACTATAAGAATCTGATCATATGAGAATCTTGTCGATGTTTATTCGATGATTTCAAGAAGCACTTTTAAGTTCTGAACCAAATCGTATATTCCGAGAGAGAGAGAGAGAAAGTTCCGATAACGCGTCAGCGCGCGCTGGTGATGATGCGCAACAAACTTGAATTTGTTTTACTGAGATACCTGGTGATAGACATAATCCGGCTGAACCAGGCTCGCGCGGATGCAAACTCGGAGATGAAACGATCCGTGTGCGTGGTGCTCTCTCTCTCTCTCGTATTTTTTTTTTGCATCTCGTTTCCGTTTTTCTCTCTCTCTCTCGTTTCGTTTCGCGGAGCGGCGCGCGTTCGTTTTTGCATCCGGAATGCTGGCGATGATTACGAAAAAAAGAGAAATTCATTGTGCCTCTGAGTGTAAAAGTGAAGGAGAAAACGCGATATTCCCAATCGTTCTTCGTGGTATTTTGTTTTTCGTCTCTCTTTGGCAGAGGAAGAGTGGGTTCATTTTTCGTGCACGCGCGAGGGTGCTTCGAAGATGATGGGAGGATGAAGCGCGGACGCGGCGATGATTTTAAACTTAAACGTGTTCAGAGAATCACCATGATTGACGAAAAATCTTTCTGCATGTAATGAGCCGAGCTCTGCCGCACTCCGCGCCGTGAAAAGTATACAAATATGTAGAGGGTTGTGTGGGCGATTTTCTACGTCTATTTCTAGCGTTATCATTTCTAATTTTTATTCTAATCAGCAGAAATGTGCACATTTGCTTCATTTTTTATCCCTTCTTCGTCTTCTTTAACGGCTGCGGCGTCGTTCTCGGTCGGTGTTTCCACCGTCGCGTTCAAAGTTGCATTTTCGAGGTTTTCCGGTTCCCCTCTCGGCTTTGTGCGCTGCGACGCCAACACCATCCACACGGCGTCTCCCGCGATGATTCCTTTATCGTCAATCGGACATACCAAATGTTCGCCCGATTGGACGTTGTAATCGGTGATTTTACAAAGCAACCAATCCGTTTCGGTCTTTCCTTTACCTTCTTCATCAACATCTTCGCCCTCTCTTTCTTCCTCTTCAAAAGCCGCGTATCCGTTCTTGAACACGAACTCATTCCCTCGATGGCAATTCAAATCCAACTCAATCGTCTTACCGATGACGACGCCGCCCCACTGGTCACCTTGATTGACCAACCATTTTGCTAAAGGTATCTTCTCTTTTCCATACAAGCGCTTGAGTTTGTTCGAGGATAGATTCGATTCTTTGCAGTCTTTCCATCCTCGAGGATTGTACAAGACGTTTTTACGCCATCGGCGCTGAGCGTTGGCGGCTACGAGCTTGTTGAATTTTCTTTCAAAGTCCGAGCCTTTCATCGCGTGCCACTTTGTTTTTTTCGTAGTTTTGTTCTCGGCATTGTCGTTATTCGCGGTATCTAAACTCTTTCGTTTCTTCCCTGGCGCCGATGGTGGTTTGAACACGATGTACTCTTCGTGTCTCCTCGCGCCAATTTCTAAATACCCTTCGATGCCGCCGACTTCGACCGGGACCCTGAGCGGCGTGATGCCGTGTAAATCCTTGTGAGATAAATCCGTCGGCGGCACGTACTGCTGACTCCGTTCCGTCCATAACTCGACTTCCTCTTCCAGTTGATCTTCCACGTACAACACTTTCAGTTTTTTCGTTTCCTCGTCGAAGTGTAAAACGTCCGCGACGTACCAGACTTTGTCCAAGGGCCAATATATCTTAATCTTTTGATTCACTAAACCGCGGAGGAGTTTGATATCGGCGTCTTTCAAGGTTACCTTCTTCTCTTCGTTAGATTCGTTAGGTTCCTGGTCCTCTTTGTTTTTCTCCGCATTCTCTTCATTTGCGTCTCCTTCCTTCTTTGATACGGCTCCGCCGTCGCCACCGCTAAACGCGATGGTTTTCCAAAAGCCATTTCTCGATCTTCCTTCCGTCGTTGTCGTCTTTGTCGTCGTCGTCGTCGCCGCCGCCGCCGCCGCTGTTGTTGTCGCCGCTTTCGGAGCTTCAGAATCTATCGCGTCACTCTGTTTCTGTTCTGACTTCTTTTTTTCTGCGTTGCGCAAAGCCTCCAACATTCGCATCTCTTCCTTCTCCTTCCTCTCCGCCTCCCTTTGCTCTCTTCGAATCTCCATCTCCGCCAACCTCTCCGCCTCTCTCAAAGCTTTTTGCATCGCGAAGTGTTTCCTTCTCTCCTCTTTGATCCTTTCCGACTCTTGATTTCCGCACGGCACCCATTGCGTCCTGCACCCTTTCTTGTGCGGTTTATATCTCAACTCCACTTTTTCGTTTCGAATGTCAATCTCTTCCTCGACGCCGTCTTCGGCGTAACAAATCTTCGTTGTTTTCTTACCGCTCTTCTTATCTTCGGCTTCAACAACTTTCGCTTCGTACCACTCCTGGTCATCTTGCCAAAACACGCGAATGGTGTCGCCTTCTTTCACTTTGATCTTTTTCATCTTTTCGAGCTTGATGATTTGCGATTTGTCCGTGAGGATTTTAGCGGAGGCTCCGTTTACGCCAGTCGCGGTGTTGGTCAATTTCTTGAACGCGCCGTTCGCGTTGTTGTCGTCGTTGTTCGATCCATCGCCGCCGTTGCCGCCGCCTCCACCGCCACCGCTAGCTATTGCCACGTGTCCGACGGTACCTCCCATTTCTTGAATAATCGCCGCTTGCTCCGCGGCGATGAGTTGTAAGAACAATCGCTTATTCGCGAGAAACTTTGCCGTTCGATAATTGCCGTCTGCGGTGATTTCGCCCGTATTCACGTTCAAAAAACCTAATCTCGCCAAGGAATCTGCCGCCATTTCGCGAACGGTTTCGTCTGAGTCGCCTTGCAACATCCTCGCCATTTCCGTTCGTCGCGTATTCGCGGCGCCTCTGACGTACCCTAAACACTCGATCGCTTTCGCCCTCACGCCGGCGTCCGGGTCTCGCATCAATTCGCCGACGCATTCGGCGGTCTGAAACAACCTCAAATCGTCCGAGCCGTCCGATTTCGGCTCGCATTGTTTGCCTTGCCACGATTTCTTCAACGTTTCGCAAAGTTGTTCGCGAATTTCACAAATTTCATCTTGCGCGTTGAATAAAATCAACTGCGTGTAATACGGCCTCGAATGGAAACCGAGCTTCGCGAAAGCTTTCAGAGCGGCTAAGCGCACCGACGAATGACGTTTATCCGAGCACGCTTTCGCTAACAGAACGAAATCTTCTTTTTTTCTCGCGCTGTGCGCTAAATATTCACACCCGGCGGACTTAATCCACGCCGGAACGTGATGGCCGCTCTGCAACGTTTTCTTGCCGACTAGTGCAGTCACGGCGTTGAAATCCACGTGATCGAAGACGTCTAATTTTTTGCTACTGCTATCGATGTTGTTGTTGTTATTATTATTATCGCCGCCGCTTTTACCTTCTTCTTCGGAAATCGTGGTTGTTGTCTTTGAGTACATCTTCAGCTCCATCTCTTCGACTCCCGTTCTTCGTCTTTGGCCTAAGAAATTCGCGACGACGTCGTTGTTCTCGTCGTCTTCACCGTCCGCGGTTGAGGCGAAGGCTGCGGAGGCGGCAGCAGTCCCTTCGCCTCCACCACCACCACTCGCTAATCCATACTTCCGTCTCTTTTGCTCCAACAACGTCGGCATCAAGTACGCCAACACTCTCAAACTCCCGCCGCACGCCAACGTCCCTCGACTGTCCCCAACCGACGTCCCTTTCTCCACGTACTTCAACAAACTCCCTACGTCTTCAATCGTAAACGCGCACCCGCCGTCCTCGTTGTTGTGACCGCCGCGCTTCTTCTTCGCCAGCGCCGAGAGACACGCCACCGACGCCGTGTACAACTCTCGATTCGCCTCTTTCCTACCTCCCTCTTCGACGATGTATAACTTCTCGATGCAAAACTTAACCACTTCGTTCGTCAACGACGCGTTCAAACGACGCGACATCTTCGCCATCGCCGAACCATCTCCCGTTCCACTGTTGTTGTTGCTCAGGAAAAGCGCAATCTTCCCGCAGCAATCGAGCGCGAACAGAACTCGCTTCACGTCCGCGGCGTTTTCCTCTTCGCCGCTGCCGTTATTAGTAGTAGTAGTAGCACTCTTTATATTAAATGCTCTCGTCGGAATAACGCACATCCTCTCGTACTCTCTCTCCAAAAACTCCGAAAGTGAAACAGACGAACTGTCGTCGCTCATAGTCAAACTCGTCGACAGGAGCGAAAAACATTTCGCCAAAACGAGCGCGGAGGAGTTATTTTCCTTTTCCTCCTCTTTCAGCGCGTTTTTCAACGCGGTTTCCAACGCGTTCTTCTCTCCTTCAGAACAACGAATGCACTCTCTTCGTAAACCGTCCAGCGCTTCCAAACGCCCGTCGTCGTCGAGGTGCGGTTTCCCGAACGCTTTTTCGAGAAGCGACGAAAACGTCGAATTAGTGTCTTCTTTTCCAACCGCCGTTGCGTTGTCGTCGTCGTTCATCGCGTTGTTTTTCGTATCGCGCGCGCGCGAAAGTTTTTGTCGTCTCTCTCCGTTGCGCTTTTTTTCTCTTCTCCGGCGTTTAAAGCTAAACCCTAAACCCTAAATGACACAGTGAGAAAACCCTAAACCCTTTTCAGAGAAAAAATGTTTGTCACTTTACGCGCTCCTGGTGGTCATAAATAAAGCGCACGCGTCGTTTTCAACAGAGAGATGTCGTCGACAAACAACGGAAGAGAAAACTTCATCACGCGCTTCATCCTCTCCTCCATGGAGTGCGCGGAAACGAGGACGAAGAAAGCCGAGCAGCACTTACAGTCGACGTTTAATCGCAGCAAAGAGATGATCGAGAGGTGGCACCAACCGACGAAAACGGTCGGGTTTTGGAAAAAGGAGGAAAACCAAGGCGCGTACGTAACGAAACAAGAGCCGCAGTTGAGAGGTGGGATCGGGAGGAGGACGAATTGGGGATAATTATTTATAGAGAGAGAGAGAGAGAGAGGGTGATTGTAGAAGTAGATAGAGAGCAGCGCGTTTTCATTTCTGAAATGGAAGAGAGAGAGTACTCTTTGTGTTAGGGTTGAAGAAGAGGATCGATTGCGAAAGAGAGAGAGAGGCGAGGACGCGTCTCTCGCCGCGAAGCGATGGAAAAGAAAAAGAAAACGGAGAGAAAGACAAAAAAAGAGAGAAATAACTGCGAGAGTTACTTTGTAGTGCACGAGTTTTTGTCAATGCGTGTATATTATAGAAAGAGAAATACATTTACGATGCACAGTTTTTCGCACCTGGTTTTGTTTTTGGCTTGTTGTTTTTTCTCTCTCTTTTCTATTTTTGCGCGTAAAGAGAGACGCATCCAGGATGGCGACGCGCGATGGCGAAGAGCTTGCCGTGCGACGCGCAGAGGAAGTTTGTTTTTCGCGATTTCTTTCCTCGACTTTTAGTGTCGTCGTCGTCGTCCGCGTCGTCTGAAGAGATATCCTCGAACGCGCTTTGCTTCGTAAACGTCAAGCCTTCGTAGGCGTCGGTCGCTTCGTTCTCGTGGCCAAAAGCTTCGAATGCGCCTAAACGGCCAGCGTTCGTGACCACGACGTTAATAGTGGTGTTTCGCTTATTAGCCTCCTGTGCGTTGTTGTTTTTCTTCTCCTCCTCCTCATCGTCGTCGTAGTCATTTTCTTCCTCTTCTTCCTCGACGAAGACATCTGGGCACACCGCGACGCCCGATACCAGGTCTCCGTTCTTCGGACTTTCCCAAGATGCGTTCGGACCGACGACGAGCTCTTTGTTGTACGCGCACGCGAACGTGGCGATCGAAAAAGGATGAGATGGGGCTGCGTTCTTCTTTCTGCCGTCTGTATCGAGCGATTCGTCGTCTCCGGAACCGTTTGGAATCTTTCGAAAGTTGCCAAAGAAGAAAATCGGACCGCCACCAGCCGTCGCCTCCGCATTAAAACCGCTCTTCGATCGACGGCTCGGCGTGGAGGACTTTCTCGTCAACGATGTCTTTCGTTGGTGTTTTTGTCTATTGCTAATGTCAACTGCATCGTCCAGAACGCGCAATCCGTCGTTTTCAATCTCGTACTCTGTGCAGTAGTAGCTGAAAATGACGCGCGTCGTCGAAGCGTCCCAAACGACCACGTGTTTCTTATCGAACACGCACGCCAAGATGTTCCCGTCCTTGGAAAACGACAGAGAGGTAATTTCGCAATCTCGGGAGACGCAGTGAGATTTGTACGTCGGGATCTCAAAGTCTTTACAGCTCGTGACAGATTTTGCGCACATTTTTGCCGTCGCGAATTTTGTTCTGTTCTTCTTCGTCTTTTTTGATTTCGTGGAATCGTCGTCAGCCGCGAAACCATCATCATCACACGACCACGTCCAAAGTCGACACTTCCCTTCCGCGCCAACGCCGGCTAATCGAAAGACGGTCTCGTCGTATTCCTCGCTGAAAGCTGACGCGAATTTTCGCGGATGAACTTTCCCGGCCATCCCCGGCGATTGAAGCTCAAAATACGTTTTCTTCTTCTGTTCTTCTTCCTTCGCGGAGGAGGACGGGAAACTACCGCCGCTGCCCATCATCATGCTCGCACCGCGTTTACTACTTCTCCGTCGACCACTCGAGCGTCGACTTTTCTTTTCAGAAGAATCGTTCTGAATCTCTTTATTCACGTCCACGGGGACGTGCACGTACACGCCCGATTTCCTAGGAAATGTACGTCGTCTTTCGGAGGTACTTCCGTCCAACGAAAAATAATTTTCCTCGTCCTCGTCGTCGAACATGTCGTCGTCGTCGTCGCTACTCCCGTGCGTACGTTCGGTCTCATCCATCGAAAGGAGCGAGGATTTCGTGTACAAGGAAGTGAAAACTAACCCGTTCGGCGCGACCGAGTACGCCCACCGTTTCATCTTACCGTTACCTTTTTTGGATGATGATATTCCGTCTCGATCGCTCGGTTTACCAATCAAAACCGTCCCTCTAAACGTACTCTTGAAGGAGGAGTCTTTTCCGTTCTTCATCATCTCTCGCTCTTCTTCGCTAGTATTATCGCTACCGCTAGTGCTACTGCTATCTCTTCTATTATCTTCTATCTTCCACACTGAAATTTCCGTCGCGTCTCGAATCTCGTGGTCAATTTCGTACGCCAAATAATGATCTCGATGATCCGTCTCGTCGTTCGCAAAACTCTCGTCGCGCAATACTTGCACATCGAGAATGGGCGCCAACTGCGAGGCGTCTCTCGGGTCGATTAAGTGTTTCGCTCGAAATATTTCCCTCAGCGGTAACTCATCGTTGTTTCCATCGTCGTCCTCGTTGCATTTTTCTTCTCTTTCGTGTTCTTCTATTTCCTCGACGTTGTGGTGGTGGTGGCCATCGTCGTCGTTGTCGTCGTTCATGTGCATGCCGGACGGTGCAGGGACGGTCTCTCGAATCGGCGTGTCCGCGGCGTGCATTCTCTCTTCTTCTTCTTGTTCTTCCGTTTGTCGATCGCCAAACTGAAAATCGACGCGTCGTTTCTTCGCAGCAGCCGTGCTGTCATTCAATGCGCTCTTTTGTTTTGCCATCGCCGTCGTCGACGTCGTTATTATTTTCCTCGGCGAGATTCTGTTATACTCGGTGTTCATCGCCAACGTATCCGCCACTCGAATGGTTTCTCCGTAAGCGTTTACATTTCTGTTGTCCTTCATCAGATCGAACCCTTCGTCGTCGTCGTCGTACGAACTCTCCGCTTTCCTTCTCCGTCTTCTCATCTCTTTCGCCTCTTTCTTCTTCTCGTTGCTCATGTTGAACGCAATCTTTTGCGCCTCTCGAAACTCGGCGTTTGGCGATAACGAGCGGCCTTTGAATACCTCGTCCTCCGTATCATCGTTCGTCGCCGCCGCGGGCGTGGTGGTGTTGTTCGTAGCGGCGACATTCTGCGCCTGTTCCATCAACGGCGACCGGGAGGACGAACTCTTTCTCCTGCTCCTTCTCGTCGCGTCAGCGGCAGTGGGAGGAGGCGAAGAGCAAGTCATCTGCGTGTTCGTCACCACCATCGTCTCGTGCTCTTCTTCTTCTTCTTCGACGCGAGTCTTCGTCCGCCGCCGCTTCTTCGGCGGCGTCGCGCCAATCGACGGAAGACGAAACGCGGCGGCGCTCGTGAACCGTTGTTTTTCCGTGTTGATGTTATTGTTGTTGTTATTATTCGTCGTCGTCGTCGTCGTCATTGCCAGCGAGTCTGGAACGATCAGCGTCTCCGGTTCTTCTCGTTCTTCGTATTCTTCTTCTTTGAAAAATTTCTCCTCGACGCGTTCGAGAAAGTGAATCTGACGGTTGAGCATCGTTACCTGTATGTTCATCAGAGAGAGAGAATAAATGATATTATCAGTCGTGTTGTTTACGCCCGTAAAAGAAAGACGTCGCGCAGAAGATGCCGAGAGAGAGAGAGAGAGAGAGAGAGAGAAACAACGCGAGCTCGCGCGCACTAGAACGCGCGTTTGCGCGCGCGTTTTCTAATTTTCAAAATTTTACGAGAGAGAGAGAGAGAGAGAAACGCGACGCGCGCGCACACATACGCGCACCTCTTCCTCGCGCGTTGCGCCGCGTTCGACCGTGGTCTCCTCGTCGGTCTTCTTCTCTTTCCGAAAGTCTTCTCTTCCGAAAAGAGAAGAAGACGAGGACGACGACTCGTCGTCTTCGGAAGAGAGATGAAACATTTTTTTTTCTGACGACATTTCCCCAGAAATTTTATATCCGTCCATCCATCTCCGCGCGGATGATGACGATGACGACAGCGACGACGACAGCGACGACGACAGCGAGCGCACCACCACCGAGACGACTGCTGCTCGCTCGTCGTCGTCCTCTTTGTCGAAAAAGCGACGACGACGATACTTTCTTCTCCACCAGTTCTTCTTCTCGTCGTTCTCTTCTCGTTCGGACGACGAGGAGGAGGAACAACGTCTCCGTTCCTCGAGCAGCGTTGTCGTCGCTCTTCTTCTTCGGAGGAGGAGGAGGAGGAAGAGGAGGAGGAAACGATGATGATGAATCGATTATGATCGACAAAGTGCGACCCGGGCAAGGTCCGAACGCGCCGAAGTTTCCGGAAATTTGCGACTATTTAGCGTCGAGCGGGAAGTGCGAGGGGATCTCTCCCGAAGAGTTCAAGGAGAGATATTATGATCGTCGTCTCGTCGAGAAGAGTGGGAGTGGGAGAAAGAAAGTCACGTGTTTGGACTTGCGACAGCCTTTGGAATACGAAGATTGGCGAGTGCCGCCGTTCGCGTCGTGCCCGTACCAAATTCCGTCCAAAAACACGTTCCGAAGAGTCAGCGGGTACGCGTTGAGCATAAAAGGCGGGTTGAAAGAGCGCGACGAAGATTTCGTGCGGAATTGCTACGAGTTGTGCGAGCGGGATTTGAGGTCGACGGTGGTGGTGTGCGATTTGAAAGGCGGGTCGATTCGAAACGCGCAGAGTTCGGAAACGTCAAATCGAGGCGTTATCGATCGATCGGACTCGTTCGCGGTGAGAGCGTGTTACGAGTTAGTTCAGGCTGGGTTTCGGGACGTGAAATTCGTCGAAGGTGGGTTTCCGGGGTTGATCGACGACGCCGGATTGCCGTACGAAAGCGAAAAGTTTATGGATTTGTTACGGAACCAGTCGGAAGGTAACAGGAAATTGTTGATGTACGCGAAATTACTCCCAGATCCGACGATTCTCCCGGGGATTCTCATTCAAGGCGGCGTGTTTTTGTTGTTCGGATTAGCTTTTTACAACGTCGGAGGTATCGGGGACTATTTAGCCGAGAACGTTCCCGCGGCGTGTTCATTCTTGCCCATACGGTCGTGCATCGCGTCCGCGTGAAGAGTCCGCGGAAGCACCACGGAGGAATACATTTTGATATATACATATATTTAGAAAGAATAGCAAACGAAAGAAAGAGAGAGAGAGGAGGAGGAGGAATAGCGATGCTTGTAAAACTAAGTGTGTATGCATACACATACGCGTACGTAAACGAGCGCGTCGCGGAGCGCTTTCTTTCGCGCGCTAAGAGTTCTCTTTTTTTTGGTCTCTTTTCCTCTCTCTCGTTGTTGTTTGAGACGCTCGAGACCTCATTCTTCTCATCGTCGCGCGCGCGCGAATCACACGCGCAAAACACACACGCATCATCTGGAAGAAAGAAAAAAGTCTCGATTGAGCAAAACGCATCGACTCTTTCTTTCGTTTTGCGTCGAGGTGGTTCTCACGACGCGCGCGAGAGGTAAACACACATGAGCGATGAAAATGCGCAACTTTTAGCCGCTTCTGATGGGTCGACGTCTCGTCGTCATCATCGCCGCGGCACTCGCGACGACGACGACGACGTAACGACGACGACGAGAGTTAAAAGATGGGCGACGCTGCTCGTTTCGTTTCTTTTCCTCTCCGCGGCCGCGTTTTATTGTTTTCGCCCCGCGAAGAGTAGTAGCAGTGGTGCGAGCGTCGTCGTCGGGGAAAAAGAGGCCGCGGCGACGACACCGGAGAGAAGAGAGATTTTTAACTCGAACGCAAATGTTGCCAAAAAAAAGCAACAACAAGGACGACAACAACGACGAGCGGCGAACGAAGTGCCGAATTATAAGTCGCAGGCGGAAGCGAGTTTACGAATGATACCACCGAGTTTTTTTGATCCGTTCAAGAGTGAAGAGTACGGAGAAGAGGAGAAAGAGCAGAAGAGTTACTTTTCAAACAACGCGAAGTGCGAAAACGTGTTCACGTTGGGATTGGAAGGCGTCGGGCACCACGCGTTTCAGATGGGAAAAGACGCGTTTGTGAAGTCACTTTTGAGAGACCACTTGCATAACGTTCGAGAGAAGAAAGAGAATAGCAATGATAATAACGAGGTGTTTAACGATATAGTCGAAGAGCACGCGCGAGAGGAAGACAGGATGTTTGTCGATAACGACGACCATTTTTGGAATTTAATTCTCGACAACAATTATGACGAGATTTTCAGAACTTTTAGAAAAGGATGTGAAGAAGAAGCGAAAAAGAACGGAAATGAGAAGACGGTGTGTTACAGCACTCGGTCGTTTTCGTTCCCGCACAAGTTGGGTCCGTTTGCGACTGGATCGGGTTTGGACGTGAACCACGTTCAGCGATGGGATCCGCGAAACAAAGAGCATCGGAATTATCTCTTCAATCACGGCCATCCCATCAATATTTTAGATTATTTTGAAGCGGCCGAACGAAACGGGTGTCAAGTGAAGTTCGTCTTGTTACACAGAAACTTCGTAGAAACCGCTCGATCGCACAAAACCTGGGATCAAGGATTGGAGAAGCACGTGAACGTGTTGAAAATGTTTGCGGAATATATAGACGTCTCGCTGGCAAACTTGCCGAGCAATTCGTGGCGACGAGTCGACTACGAAGATTTCTGGCGGCCTAAAGAAGAACGCGACAAAATCTTCCAAACGCTATCTACAGACTTTTTGCACTGGTCCTCGGATGCGCACGAAGCGTTCATGAATAGTCAGTTTGATTTGAACGTCCACCCGAGAAAGTACAAGACAACCGACAAACCGTCGTGCGAGGAGGTTCGAGAGTTGGATCGAGTGCAGCGAAATTTCTTCGATCGGAAGTTGACGGCATACTCGAAGCAAGATAAACACGTGACAAATTTACCGTTGTCGCATTTCTTCACCGAGTCGCCGAGTAGAGCTCTGTACGAGCAGTGTTGGGAGACCTCAAAGGCGAGTCTATTGGGTAGCTACTACGTAGAAGAAGAAAAAATAGTGGATATAAACGAGGCGAGGTAGTTTTGAGCGAGATCAAAACCAAAACAAACGCTTACATTAGTAGTTGTAATATATTTATTCTACATACTAGGTAGTGCATACAGTGTAACAATCACAAAGCTCTTTCTTCTATTTGCTCTCTACTACATCTCAAGGTAAATCATTGCTCGATCCATTCGAAGCACGAGTTATCGGTGTCGCACGTCTTCTTCAAATGTTTCTCCCACGAGTGCATCTTCCCTCCAACGCCGACGTCTTTGTCCGTCAAGACATTTGTTCCTAAGTGTGCTTCGTCTATGTCGTCCCTTTTAAACGCCCCTAGCCCTTCCTGGCCATCGACTTTTAAATCCTCGCCGAAAATTTTCGTTTGTCGTTCGCATTGTTTTGGTGCCTTGCTCGCTTTCCTTCTCTTATCGCTCTCGCCGTTTTGCAACAACGCGCACAGGGCGTTCTTACTGTCCTCGGTTTGCTGCCTGATGGCTTTTTGGAACAGTTTTGGCCACGTCTTCGGGTCTTCGTATCTCCACTTGTGCATCTTTTCCCACTCCTCATCGCTTTCGGCGATTTCTCTCAATCTTTTTGCCAACTGTTGCGGCGTGGCATAATTTCTCAAATCGATCCAACTGTCTTTACCCGGTAACAATTCATTCACGCCTTCCCAACCGATGTAAATCGGGATCGATCCTCGACTCAGCGCATAATAAATTTTCTCCGTGACGTATTCTGGACACGATACGCCAGCGTTTTCTACAGCAAAGTAAAACATAAAGTTACTCAAAGGCTCTTGGAAACTCGTCACGCGATTTCGCGGCAATCCCATCACGCTTTCCGGAAACGACTTCTCATTCACGTTATTCGCGCAGTGCCCTACGGAAAACACCGGATACTCGTCGCTGATCTTTCTCAACGTATTCGCTCGATTGCTCATACAATCTCTCGCCAACCAGGCGACACCTGGGATCCTCTCCTTCCTTGGAATCGTAAATAACGGGAAATCTTCCTTCATCTCAAACACGGGAACCGCGAACGGGAACCACAACCCGCTCGTTCTCTCGTAATCCGCGACGTAATCGAACGACCTTCGGAAATTCTCGTCCTTCATCTCTGGCGAGTACACGGACGGACTTTCGTGCGTGAAAAAAATATCCACCTGCTTCGGGTTCGTCTTCGGCCTCACCTCCGGCACGTGTTGATTCCGAAACATTCTCACGTCGCACGACGGATCGTCCATATCCGCGCTCACTTTGACGTTCTTCACGCACATCCCAGCTTTCTTCAACCCGCCGTTTATGAAATTGTACGCCCCGAAAAAGTTAAACTTTTCCCCCTCTTTAAAACACACCGTGAACTTGTCCCCTCCATTCGCCGGCGGGTGCTTCCACTTCTGCATATCTTGCATCTGTTCCTTATAATCCCAGTTGTTCGTCTCAAAATCCGTGTGCCAGTTGCACGTTTGCAAAGGATCGACCTTCCCGTGCGTGTCGTGCAAGTCTCGCGCGCGGAAGATGCGATTCAAATCCTTCCGCGATGCCGACATTCGCATCGAGGCGACCAAATCCGAAGCCCATTTGGGCAGAGGCAAAGACAAATTCGTCTCGTTTTGTTGTTCCGACGACGATGACGCGTATCCCGCTTTATACGATATCGCGGAGACGGACATCAGCGCGAGCGCGATGGCGAGGTACTTTTTCTTCTTGCGAGTCATCGATGCGAAGAAGCCGCTGTTGTTGAGTATATCTTCTTCTTCTTCTCCGTCTTTTGCTTTTGCCTTCCCCGCATTAGAAGAGGAAGTGCTGCAGACCGCGCCGAAACCTCTCTCTTCTGCCATCGTCGCGATCGAAGAGGACGACCGACGAGGGAGCAAAGATGAATTGGAGTTTGTCATTCTTATTTTCTCTTTGTGTTTATGTGTGCGTATCGCGGGAGCGAGTGCGTGCGTTTATTCTCCCCCGCGCGCGCGCGTCCGACTGCGGATGATTTTGACCCGCGGCTTCGCCCTCAAAATACGTTTAGGGTTTATAACTTTTTTACAAACAAAAACACAAGCGAGCGCTAAAAACAGTGTCTACTATATTATTGAAAATTTTAGGAGAAGCGGCTGCGTAAATCGTACGTGCGCGAGCAACGACGACGACGACGACGACGACGACCGCTCTTCAATTCATTCTTCTGCTCTCGCCGTACTTTTTGAACTTGTTTCGGAAGCTTCTTTTCCTGGAAAACGTATCTTCGACGGATCGATTTTCGGATTCCGCTTTGCGTATGGCGTTGGCTAAATCAAAGTCTCCGGGGAGTAGAATGTTCGTCGCTCGGCCGGATTTTCCGGCGCGAGCGGTGCGACCAACTCGGTGGAGGTATTCCGTGGCGTTTTGAGCGAATTCGGCTTGGACTACGTGTTTGACGTTTGGTATGTCGACGCCTCGAGCGACCGAATCCGTGGCGACGAGGACGTCGATCGTTTCCGAATCCGACGAGTCTTGCAACGCGAAGCGTCGCAAACGCGCCTCTCGTTCGAGCGGATCGATGTCGCTGTGAAAAGACACGACTTTTGCGCCAAAGTTTGCGAGTTCAGACGATATCGCTTCACAGGCGCTACCGCTGTTGACAAACACCAAAGTCTTTTCCACCTGCGCCGTTTCCGGGTCCATGTCTAGAGCTTCGAATAAAGCCTTGGCACGAGTTTCCAACGAAACTTCTCTCCACGTCTGCGTCAACTCCGCTCTCGGTTTGTGCAAGCTCGAACTTTTCGTCCACACGGCGTCTGGAAACCCGAATTTTAACACCGCGCCGGGAGTCCGTTTGCCCGTAGACATGACCGTCGCCGCGGCGAAGACGTATTGTCTGCGAAACTCGCGATTGGTGCCTTTGCCCATTTTACCTTTACCGCCGAGACGCGCTTTCGGTTTCTTCTTCTTCTTGTTTTGCTTTCGTTCGTATTCGTACTCGTGTTCTGCGTCGTTTTCACTTTCATCGTCGTCGTCTTCAAAATCGTGATCTTTCCTCCAATTTTGCTCCATGGACGCCTCCGCGTCTCTATCTAAATCGTTGTTCCATTCTCCCGTCGTCTCAATCATTTCGCTTTCGTCCTCGAACGTTTTATAAAACCCTCGCGTCGCGGCTAACTTTTCCTCTCGGAATAAAACGTCGAAGCAGTTACGCACTTTTCTCGCGTATCCTCCACCCAACAACATATCGGCTTCGTCTAAAACAACCGTTCGTATAAATTTCACGTACGGCGAAAACGCGCCTTTCCTCCAGCTGCCTTCTCGCCAGTCAAAGACGTCCTGTTCGGCTCGCGCTGGCGTGCAGACGATGATATCCGGGAGCGAGGAAGGTAAACCCCGATCGGGAGTCAACGCCACCGTTCTCACTATCGGCATTTTTTTACTATTTCCGTTCTCATCGTCGTCATCCGGAAGCGTTAAAATATCGATGGCTTTTTTCACTTGGTCGCACAAGTGCGCGTTCGGGCATAAAATCAGCGCCGATACCTCCTCTCTCCGTTCGATTTCTTTTCTTTTCAGTATATCTGAAACGATCGGGATAGCGTAGGAATACGTCTTCCCGCTCCCAGTTTCCGCCGCGATGACAACGTCCAAGTTTTCCGAAAGCAAAGGTATCGACGCGGCTTGACACTCCGTCGGCGAATCGATGGATAACCGCGTCTGCAAGTTTTTTAAGATCAGAGGATGTATGCCTGTTTCTCCCTTTTGAAATGAGAATATTGCACACGCGCGCGCACAAACGGAAGAACAGTCGCGAGGTCAGCGCTCGAACGACGAGAGAGAAGAAGAGATGTAAAGAAGAAATCTAATACTAAAGCGCAAAAACAAAACACCTCACGTATTTTTGTTGCTTCATGTCGAGAGCGAAACGCAGCGGTCTGTTACCTCCGCCTTAAATTCGTTCCATAAACGCTCTCTCGTCGAGAAGATAACGCAGTAAATGCCATCACCGGTGTTTTGTTTATGCGTGTTGTTGTTGTTGCAAAGAGAGAGAGAGAGAGACGAAAAAGAGACGAAGGAAAACGAAACGCGCGCACGCACTCCCAACCGTCCAAAATCACCACCAGAAGCCAGCGCCGCTCTGCCGCTCAAAGTTTTGAGATTGCGAAGACTTTGAAAACCATCGTCTTCGCGGCGTCTTCTCCTCGCGTCTTTCAAAAGAAAAAGAGCGCTGTTGTTACGAACGGCGATGTCGCTGATTCTACTCTTCGATGCCAACTCCGTCGATAAACTCTGACTCGCGAAACAACAACGAGCGAATCGTTTTCGTTCGCCGCCGGGGGCAGAAAAAGACGCCGACGTCGTTGTCGTCATTCTTCCTCTTCTTCTTCTCGCGAATAACGCTACCGCCAGACTACTATTCGCTCGCGAAGAAGAAGCAGAAGAAGAAGAAGAAGCAGAGACGAGAGATGATAAAACTCTCTCGGTCGCGTTAATATTAGCGCAACAGGACAACGACGTCATTCTTCTTCGCATTGACGTGAGATGGCGCTTTTTTCTGACGCGTACGAAGAGAAAGTTAACAAACGCAAAATCTCAACCGAAAATAAAACCCTAAACCCTAAAAACCCTAAACATCAAAAACAACAAAATCGTATAGAGCGCCAAAACGCACGCACATACGCACGCGCGCACTTGTTAAACGAAAGGAGACGATACACGGACGCACAAACACGCAGAGATACACAATAACGCGCGAGCGAAGGTTCTGTTTTCTTTTTTCCTGACTCGTGTAAAAAAGGTTAAACGACGGCGCAAAGAAGAGAGAAACGCACGGAGAGAAAGATGGCTCCATCATCGTCAGAGGCGCGGGGAAAAAGCAGCGGCACCCTTTTCAAAGAAGAAGAAGAAGGAAAAGACGAACAAACCACGTGTGATTTAGAATCAAAGTACACGACCACAAACAGACTCCCGGCGTTGCTCTACACGATTGGATATTTAACGTTCAGCACCATCACGGTCGTTTCGAACAAGCACTTGATCAAAGATGCTGGTTTTGGAAATCCAATCTTCGTGTCTTCCTGCGGGACGATGTTTGCGTTTTTGGCGTCGACGATTGTGGTGCACGGGAAATTCGTGGAGATCACGGAACCGAAGATGAGCTTTTCGGAGTGGGTGAGAGTGTGCGTTCCCGTGGGGTTCTTTTCGAGCATAACGCTGGCGTGCGCGAACATCGTGTACGTGTATCTGTCTCTTTCGTTCGTGCAGATGTTGAAAGCGTTCGTGCCGGTGGTGACGTACGCGACGCACGTGTGCGTCGGAACGGATAAATACAACTCAGATTTTACGTTGAGTTTACTGGCTATGGTTGTCGGTGGGATGATGTGCATGAACGTGAGCGGGAAAGCGACCGTGATTGGGGTCTGCGTGATGTTTGGGTCGCACTTCGCGGAGGCGATACGAACCGTAGGCGCGCAGTGGTTGTTAGTGAATAGAAAGTTTGGCGTGATCGAGAGCATGTATTACTTCGCGCCGGCGACGGTGGTGTTTTTCATACCGCTGGTGTTGTATTTTGAAGGCGATTCGTTGCAAGCGCCGGGAATTTCAGACATCGCGAAGAAATACTGGTACTTGTTCGTCGTTTCTTCGTCCTGGGGGTGTTTAGTCAACGCGTGCGGCCTCGGCGTCGTGAAGAACATCGGCGCCGTGTGGTTTAAAGGCATCAACAACATCAAGAACATACTGCTGTTGTTCTTCGGGATTGTAGTCTACGGCGACGTGGTCACCGTGCTGCAAGCGATCGGATACACGTTATCTTTAGCCGGGTTTGGGAGATACACGTACGTCAAGAACAAGCAGATGGTCGATAATAGCAGAAAAAATAGTAGTAATAACGAATATAGCGGAGAGAAAAATATTGCAGACGTGGAGAATCCGCGCGCGGCCGAAAGCGAACCGTTGCTGAAGAAGTGAAAGCGAGAAGAAAAGAGATAGAGAGATTGTAACTTTAAAGCTTGACGCGTACAAAAGAAAAGTGTGTTTGGAATAAAACCGGAAGCTTCTAACTTTAGCTTCTAACTCTGGATTCTGACACCCTAAACATACCAATCGTTTTTCCCCACCGGGAAAATTTCCTCTTAAAAACAAACAGAGAGAGAGAGAGATCAAAGACACACAAACGCACAGATAAAGAGAGATAGAAAGACACCGCCGCGGCGAGGAACGCCTCGTCTTTTTCTCTGTTTTTGTCGTCACAAACTTTACCGCGAGTTTAAAGTCTGACGGGAATAATAATAATGTCTTCTTTCCAGCGCTTTCGAGAAGATGACGACAACGAGGAAGGCACCCCACAAGAACGACAAGAAGACGAAGACGACGTTTTCCTCCAAAACGACGAAGCTTCCGCCGCGGTGTTCAACTACGCGCCGAGAGCGAAAACAGACGCGTCGTTTTCGCTGGTTTTTTTAACGACCACGATCGCGTGCTTCGTTTTAGGCGTCGCGGTGGTGTTTAACACGAACGCGAAAGCGTTCGCGACGAGGACGAGCGAAGACGTGCTGTTTAGCACGACGTGCGCGGCGTACAACGATTACAACAACAACAACAACAACAACGTTTTAGAACGAAGGCTTCTCTCGTCGTCGTCGTCGCACGAGGAATTCGACGATACCAACGACGACTTGGACGACGCGTTTGATGGGGACGACTTTTGGCAGCAATCGCACGCGTGGTTGTTGCTCGCGATATTTTCCGCCATCTTCTTAGGCGTGACGTTTCTGTACGGGTTTCAACACCACGCGAATAAAGCGACGTGGGGGATTATTGGGTTTAAGATCTTATCGAGCTTTTCGTTCGCTTTGTACTTGTTTTCGGAAGGTTCCGTCGTTGGCGGGTCGATATTTCTGATTCTGACTTTTATTTTGGCGTACGTGTTTCATCTGTGGCGAGAGGAAATCGCGCTCGTCAATCGTCTCTTGCAAACCGCGGCAACGGCGCTGAGCGATCAGAAACACACGTTGACGGCAACGTTGGGGATTAATATGTTCGTTTCCGTGTTTGTGTTTATTCCGTTTATCTTTTTCATGTCGTACGCGTGGATGCACGGGAAGATTGCCGCGAATCGGTTCGCGATGACGCACCCGAACGACGGGTCGAAGTGCGTCGATCGAAGATCGTACGACAACTACATGGCGTCGAGAAATGCGGGAGAGACCGACGATATCAGCGATTACTTGTTCGAAGTGAACTGTTGCGAATGGCAAACGGATGCATGGGTGAAACCATTCGTTGGGTTGTTGCTTTTTTCATTGATGTGGACGTCCTCGGTCGCGGTGTGTTTGAGATTGTTTACGATTGGTGGTTCAACCGCGCAGTGGTACTTTGCGCCATCTGGAACGACCGCGTTTAGAGGCACGGTGAAACGATCGTTGTCGCACGGCCTTAAATCTCAATTCGGTACCATCTGTTTTGGCGGTTTGATCATGTCCATTGTCGATATCGTTCGAAACATGTTCGAAAAAGCGCAAAGAGAACACAGAAACAACGCGGCGATGGCAGCGTTGATGTGTTGCGTGAACTTATTGTGGCAATGTTTCGCGGAGATTATTGGATTCATTTCCAAGTTTGCTCTCGTCTACGCCGCCATCTCCGGCGACGCCTTTTGTGACTCGGCGAGAAAAGTCACCACGATTTTACAGAACAACATGTTATCAACCTTTGCGGTGTGGTGGTTACCTCCTATGATTCTCAGGACGACTGCGTTCATCGTCTCAATCGTCTTTGGCGTCGTTTTTGGAATCTCGTCCTCGAAGTATTTCGACGACGAATCGCGAGGCGTCGAGGTGATCTTCCTCGGCGTGTTCTGCTTCTTGATTTCTTTGACTATCTTGAACTTTTGTTTGACCGTTTTATTGGACGTCGTCGACGCAGTGTACTTGTGTTACGCCGTCGACAAAGATTTACAAATGTTGACGAAACCGGAGATTCACGAAGTCATGGACGAAGTCGTCAAGAAACAAACGAAGAGCACAGGGCGCGGATTCGCTAATAACATCGCGAATCCGTTCGCTACCAATAGAAATTATAGTAACAACAATAACAATAGCAACGAGATGAGCGCGATGGGTGGAGCGCCTCAACCTTCAGAACAACAAGTCGTCGTGGGGTATCCGCAACAACAACAACAACAACAAAGATCTGGACAAGATCAGCGTCCGACGGGTGCGTCTCAAGATATCGACGCGGTGTAACAAAAACAAAACTGAAAAACTTTTTATAACCTTTTTCTTTTACTATTACTGCTACTACTACGGTACTACTACTACTACTACTACTACTACACGCTAAACCATAGTTTTACTCCGCGGTGCCTAATCGCTTCTGCTTCTCTTCCAACGCGAGCTCGAAGAACCACTGGTTCTCGAACGATTTCAACCACTCTTCGCATTTCGAGAGCGCGTTTTTACACGCTTCCGCTTTTGCACCTTTCTTGGTGGAACTTTCGCCGTAGCCCGAACACCCTGCCACGGTCTCACCGAGATCCTCCCATTTGCATTCGCACGAGAACACGGACACGTCTTGGCCGTTCTCGTTCTTCGTTTTCGAGACGGAATGGGTGAATTGAACGATTTCAAATCCTCGACCGTCTTTCGTGTACTCGTTCGGTAACGTCTTCGATAAACTGTTAAAAAATTCCATCATCGTCGCCGTCGGGTGTTTCTTCCCGTCGCGATATTGCTTCAAGAGCTTCTTCGCGTCTTGAAATCGAAGCGTCGCGTATTTGTTCACCGTTTGTAACTCGGCGTCAAAGACCAACTCCGCGGCGTCTTTCGGCAACTGTCGTTTGTTCAACTTTTTCGTATTTTCCGCGTTTCGAAACGAAAACATCCACCGGAGAAACCCGTCGTAACGATCGTCTTCTTCGCCGTCTTCTCGCTTATTTTCGCTCAGCGAACTAGGATTTTTGTTGTTGTCATCGTTATTTCTCCGAGATCCGTACTCTTTGTACATGCGCTCGGCTAACCAAACGCCTAAACTCGCGTCCTCCGCGGCATACTTCACCTGCCCTTCTCTCAGCGGCGAATTCTCCCAATTCGAAATCTGCACCGCTTTTGGTTTTTCCAGGTCTAACCCGTAGTGATTGGCCATGCCTTTCATCCCCGGCCGTTCGTGTTTAAACACCTCCGAGATTGTCGCCAAATCGATGAAACCGTTCACGTCCACGCTCCCGCCGTCGTTGTCGTAATGTTCCACTTTCAGCTCTTGCAAATCCGTTTTAATCCCGAACCCGAGCAATACGTACTCTTTCTCTCGAAGTATCTTCGTCATCACCTCTGGTATTTCCCCTTTCATGGACGCCAAATGGATTAAACACGCCACATTCTTGCTCGCGAATTGCACCAAAGCCACTTTATTCTTCTTCAAATTCTTATTAAACGTCGGTCGAGTTTCCGTGTCGAACCCGAGAACGGCAAACTTATGTTTCGAATTTAAACTCGAAACGATGTCGCGCTCGTTCAACAGTTCCGCGAGGTGCTCGTTCGCGGTCGCCACGTCGTAACTGACGAGGATTTTTCCCGGGGAAGTGTACGATGTTGTTGAAGTTTGAGAACGCATGAAGTTGCGGCGTGAAGAACTGATGAATGCGATTACCGACGACGAAAGAAGAGAATGCGACTGCGACGATGGCGATGGCGGCGACGAAGTTTGCAGCGCTCGAGCGGTGAGTTCACGGAAAAGTCTTCTTCTGGAAGATGCCGAGCGCATATATATATTTATATGTCACGTATATAATATATAAACGAGCGGCGGTAAGTTAAAACTTTTCTGCGGGGAAACAGAAGTTCGTTAACAGTTTATTTAACAACAAAACGAGTCAATTTCGTCTACATCTTTCTCTCTCTCTCTCTTCTCGCGCTTCTGCTAATTAGTAGTATTGTTATTGTTATTTCTCTCGCTGCTTTTTCATTTCCTTCGCTTTCTTCTTGATTTCGTTCTCGTAGGTAAAGTACACGGAGAAGAGAAGAAAGAGCGAGGAAGCGACGAGTCCTTTCCAGCCCGTTGGCCACGCGGCGCAGCACAGCGCGAGCGCGGCTAACATCGCGTCAAAAGTTGCTATGGTTTTTCTGATTTGCGAAGGAAATGGCGTGGTGATGTTGGCGCTTTGCGAAACGACGTTTGTGTTGACGAGCATGAATATCGCGTGGCCGAAAAACAAGGCAATTGCAGGTCCGACGGACGCCGGCAGCCAAGCGAACACGCCGCTTCGCGGGCCGAGTGAAGGCGACGCCGTTCTCAAACATCCAATCAAAGCGATCGCACCACCGAAAATCTCCATCGCAGACTTCATGTACACGTTTCTCAAAAACTTCTCCACGTTTCTCGTCTGTTCTATGCTCTCCAACGTCGTCTCTTTCGCGTATTTAATATTCCTCAATACCTCCTTTGCTCGTCCGATTTGCCTCGTCGCCACCGCTTTAAAATCCATCAACAGTAATATCACAAAGCCAAAAACGCATAATTTCTCCGTCCAAAACCCACTCGCGTTTGTCGTGAAGAACGTCGCATCGTGTTTGCTCACCCACGCTAACAGAAACGCTAAAAAATTTAACCCGACGTCCATCGCGAGCGCGGCGAAAATCGAGAGAGAGAGCACGGAGTAGATTTTACTCGCGATATCAACCTCTTTTGATTTTGAAGAAGAAGAAGAAGAGGAAGAGGAGGAAGCAGCAGCGCGCGCTTTCACGAGACGTCTTCTTTTAAACGCGTCGTCGGAGGTATCGCTGTCGTCGTTTCGATTTCTGGAGCGCACCAGCGATGATGTCCCGGCACTTCTTCGTCGCGTTGGCGTCGTCTTAACCGCTTTTTTTACATCGAAGATTTCTTTGAGAGGAGAAGAGTCGCGGCGCAGATGTCGACGCTGTCGCGGCTGCTGTCGCGACGTGATCGTCGTCGCGACGGCGACGACGCGCGCGAGTTGTGGTGGTGGGGACATCTTTGTTTGTCGGTCGATAGAGAAACAGAGGAGCGCGTGTTGTGCGGGTATTTTGTTTCGTGGACTGTGGTTCGTGTGTACTCGTTGTACTTAAAGAGAAAAAGTGAAAAGTTTCGCGCGTCTTCTTTCTCAGTATTTTAATAGTACTCAATTGTTTTTGTGTATTGAAATAACGGTTGTATCCTAGCTCTGCGTCGTGAAGTTAATGTGTGTGTGTGTGTGTGTGTAGTGTGTGTGTATAACGTGCGCGTATACAACGCGCGAGGTGAATTGTTGCACGTCTCGTCGACGAGATCAAACTCGCGCGCGTCGTACAAACACGCGTTATTATAAATACGAACCCACGAATTTACTTGCCAAAGCTCGTCAAAGCCTCCAAAGCCCCTTCGCCGTTGTTCAACGCTTGCTGCGCGACACCAAACATGGCAACCATTGCTAATCTTCCGTGCTTCAATTCCGCGGTTTTCAATCTGAACGTTTCTTCGGCGTCCTTGCTGGCAAAGCCCAACGGGTCAAACGCGCCGCCCGGGTAGCATCTCTTCTCTTGGTCGAGTTCGGCGGATCTGTAAAATTCCAAGGTGCCAACCAACAAGACTTCGATGGCGGTCAACGCGGCCAAGTTGGACCCTTCGCCCCACAAGTTAAAGCCGAGGTATTGCGTTTGCTCCAACTCAACCTTACCGGCGTCTTGCCAGGCGACGCCCGTGGTGGCTTCGCCAACGATGACGCCGAGGACGCCCAACATCGCCCATCTGGAGTGCAACAACTCGCACTCGCGGAATCGGTTGATGTCAAACGCTTCGTTGAACGGAACGATGGTTCTTTCCGTCGGCTTGTTGTCAGCCTTCTTCAACTTACCGATGACGACGCCAGACGGGTTCTTCGCCGCGGAGCCGTCCAACTTGTCCAAGTCGAATTGCAAGTACTCCACCGGTTTGGACAATCCAAACGGATCGAAGCCTCTGTCACCCGGCATGGAGCCGTCCAACCAGGCTGGCGGTTCCGCGTTCGGGTACCAGACTTGGTCCGGGGCACGTCTCGACGTCTTCGGGGTCGGCGCGGATTTCTTTTGCACCGTCTGTGTTTTAGTATCGTTCGTTATTATTCGTAGTAAAGAGTAGCGTGTCAGTGTGTCTTTTCGTTTAAATCTCTCACCCTCGCGCGCGCGTATGTGTATGCATTGAAAACTTCTCCTCCTCTCTCTCTTTGTTTTCGAACGAACGAAACCACCTGTGCCACATTTCTCCCCCTCTTCTCTTGTGTGTTGGGAGTGCCCACAAAAAAAAACAACACACGAACCGTAAAAAAAAAGAAAATCAAAAAAAGAAAATCCAAAACGACGAGATATGAAAAAAAAGAGGGGGCAAAATTCCTTCTTCGATGATGATGCTTTTCTCCTACGCGAGCGCGCTTAAAAAGGAGAGGGTTTACGAGACGCGAACGACGCGCGAATGATCCAACGCGAGAAACGCACGGGTAAAATACTCATCCGCGCGTTCCTCGGTTTTGATTATTCGTTTTTTTCGCTCCGCTGCTCTTCTTCGGCTCTTAAAACAACGCGCGCGCCGAGCGCATTTTTCGTTTTTTTTTTCCTCTTCTTTTTTGTACCAAGAACTCTCTCTCTGATTTTCGTTGGGAAAGAACTTTTTAACGGCGAAAAATTCATCATCAATCGTATCGGAATTCCTCCCAAAAACAACCCTCGCGACGTACCTTCTTGACCGGAGTCTTCTTCGCCGGGGCGGACTTCTTAAACGCGGCGTTGATTTGTAAAGCGAAAGCCATTTTTATTTACTGAGATGAGTTTGTGGTAGGGGCAGGTGATACCTTTCTCGTGTGCGATAATGAGGAGAAAATATATATTATAATACGAGAAGAAGAGAGTCCAGAGAGAGAGAGAGAGGCCAAAATTTTCTTTTTTCGAAAGAGGAGATCCGCTCTCTCTCCTCTCTGCTTTAGTGTGTGTAGGGTTTAGGGTTTAGTTCATTTTTAGTCTTCGCGGTATATTTATACACACAAACATATCCAAAAAAAATAAAACAACGCACGTTGTTTGTTGTTGTTCACCACTTAAGCTGTTGTGAGAGAGAGCGAAGATCATGTCTTCATCGTTCGCGACCTCGTCTTCGTCGCCGTTTTATGCTTCCTGCTCCTCGTCTTCTTCTTTTTTGGGAGGAAGACGACAACGATCATCGAAAGGAGGAGGAAGAAATTTCACCAACACGCAGGAGCTCATGCGATTAGTGCAACGACGTGGCAACCGTTCGAGAAGAGAGACAGAGACGGTCGTCGTGAAGGCGATGGCAAAGAGTAACGGCAAGAACCAAAAGTTTGCGCTCCTGTTCGACTGCGACGGAGTGCTCGTGGAGACGGAAGAGTTGCACCGATTGGCGTACAACGCGTCGTTTGAACACTTTGGGTTGCAAGTGGAAAGCGGGAAGCAAATGGAGTGGGTGCCAGAGTATTACGACGTTTTGGCGAACACCGTCGGCGGGGGGAAGCCGAAGATGCGATGGCATTTTAAGGAGAACAACTGGCCGACGGTGACGAAAAGCGATAAATACGGCAGCGGGATGGTGACGGAGGAGAAAATCCAGGACCAATTGATTGACGATTTGCAAGATAAGAAGACGGAGTTTTACAAGAAAATCGTCGAGGAAGTGGCGACGGCGAGAGGCGGGATTTTGGAGCTCATGGACGAAGCGATCGCGAGACCGGACGTCGCGGTTGGCATTTGCTCCGCGGCGACGAAAGCTGGGTTCGAAAAAGTCGTCAATTCCGTGGTTGGTAAGGAGAGATTGGAAAAGTTGGACGTGCTCATGGCTGGCGACGACGTGACGAAGAAGAAACCGGACCCGTTGATTTACAACTTAGCGAGAGAAAAAGTAGATTTACCGGCGGACATGTGCGTGGTGATCGAAGATAGCATCGTCGGTTTGCGTGCCGCGGAAGGCGCGGGAATGCCATGCATCATCACTCCGTGCGGAAGCACGCTCGGACAAGATTTCATGGGCGAAGGCGCCAAATTCGTGTGCGCGACGACGGTGAAAGAAAGCGGCGTCACCTTGTCCAAGATTTTTCCAGACGGGTGCGATAAGCCAAACTTTGACTTTTAACGAATAATAATGACAGCGTATGCGTGCATAACCTTGAATCTTCTTCTTCTTCGCAGTAGTAGTAGTAGTAGTAAAACACGCATCGCTTCGTATCGTCGCATCGTCTTAGCATTTTTGTTTTCGATTCGGTACGTTTGTGCGCGTATTTCGCGAAAAGGCACACACACACGCGACACAACGAAAACGCACTCGTACGAACTTATACGAGAAGAATACGTAAGAAACCAAAAAAAGGACATGTTCTTCGCCTGCTCGACGACGACGAAAACGACGACGACGACGACGATGTTCTCGTCGCTTTCCCGTCCTTCTCCGCGCTTCTCGTCGTCGTCGTTTTCGTCGTCGTTTTCGTCATCCTTCATCGTCAAAGCGGAGAAATTCAAAAATGTTGTCACCGCGCGTTCGATTTCCCGAAGAGAGAGAAGGCGGACGTTTACGCCGCCATCGACGAAGCAAACGGGAAAAAGTAGCAGAAGAAGGAGAAGAACTCGTGTTACGACCACTAATGCGCTCGATGCAGACGACGACGACGCGCCTTTCGCGTACCCTTCTGGTTTAGATATCGTCCCGGCGTTCGTTGGAGGCTTGAACCCGGTGAACAGTTTCTTGTTCTATTTCACGGGAGCGGTGATGACGCAAGGCACGACGAAGACGACGGCGCAGTGGACGGTGTTTGTGGTTTTACCGGTGCTGTGTGCGATGTATTTTGTGAGGAAGTGGAGGCACGAAGCGCGCATGGAGCAGGAGGAGGAGGAGAGACGGACGGCGGACGCGGTAGGCGACGGAAACGACGACGAGAGGAGTCAAAATAGCAGTAGTGGTAGCGGTAGTAGTAGTAGTAGTAGTAGTAGCAGTAGGAATAGCAACGCGATGTCGTATTCGAGGTCCATGAGAGGTAGATGGTTGGACGTGCACGTGTGTTACGCGTTCTTGTTGCCGGCTGGGATTTCAGCCGGGGTGCACTCGTCGTATTGGTTAGTCTTAGCGCCGGCGTTTATGTTGTACCGGTTTTTGTTTAGCGATGAGAGAGGCGATAGCGGGAGGTACGACGGCGCGACGACGTTAAAGACGACGACGAAAAGAGGATTGTTCTCGTCTTCGTCGCCAGTCGCAGCTTTTTTATCGCCAGTCGGTCGCGGGTGGAGCACGTTCGTGTTGATCCTGCGACGCGCGCACAAGTACGCGAAAATCGTCTTTGCCTCGTTGGCGTTGGCGCTCTTGGTCGTTTCCGGATCCGCGACGTTACACCAATCCTTGAGCGCGTTGAATGGAGGTGGGTTAGCGTTGCGCGTTTTGTTGAGTCCGTTTGCAATTGGCGTCGCTTTCCTCGGCTACTTTGCACCGGCGGCATTATTGCCTCGGTACATATCGAGAGTCTTTTCGAGAAAAATTACAACGGACGACGCCGAGACGAAAGCGCCTCTCACCGAAGAGGAACGCGCAAAGCTCGAACTCAAACAAGAAACAGAAAAGAAAAACCGGAAATGGTGGTTGCTCATAGGTTTCATCGCCATGGGCATTTCCGCGTTCACGGGTTCGGATTTGCCCATCGTCCTCGCTTTCGCGGCGCAGTTGCTCAAGGCGAACCCAGACGCGTTGCTCACCGCGATGGCGGAAAAAGGCGGCATGGTTGAATTTGAAACCAAAATAGCGGACGCGTTCGACCGCGTCGTGCTTTCAAAGAAGCGCGACCAGCGAGAAGGAAACGTCGACAACGGCGACGACGCGAGCAAAAAGAATTAGGTGACCTAAAACTCGACCCGTACAAACAATATAACAACAAAGCGCGTTCTAAAAATCTAATACGTACGTCCTCTAATCTAATCCCGCATCGCCATCATCGTCATTGCCGCCGCCCCGGTCGTCGTCCTTCTCCTCCTCCTCCGCATCTTTTCCTCCTTGACCTCCTTGGGGACCTCTCTTCTCTTTCTTCTTCATCTTCTTCTTCATTCGTTTCTCTCTTTTCTTCTTCGCCTCCAGCTCTTCCTTCTCCTCTCTTTTCCTCTTCCTCTCCTCGAATTCGCTCTGAATTCTCTCCTCTTCCTCTTCCTCGTCCATTCGTTCCAACCGTTCCATCTCGCGTCTCCTCCCGTGCCTGTACTCGTGAAACGCGCCAGACCCGGCGCCAGCGACCGATCCCATCACGTTTTTCGATTCGTACGTGACGTTTTCGTTGATGAGTTTGAGCTTCTTTTCCAACTTTTCCGCGTCGGCTCTTCGTTTGTGCAACGCATCTTCTTCTTCTTTAATATGCGAGGCGAGCGCGAGTTCTTTTCGGCCTCCGGCTTTTCCCGAAGCGTCGTCGACGTCGTCCATCACGCGTTCTCTTTCGCGCGAGACCGCTCGATGTGTTGATGATGCGTTTTTCAGCGCGTTCAAGTTTGACGATTTTCCAAAACTTTCCCCGTCGTCGTCGTCATAAAAACGCGCAAGAGAGAGAGAAGATATGCCAAAAGCGGGAAGCCAAATGCGCGACAAAGAGCGGCGGAAGCGCAAAAACGGCTTCTGCGCGCACAAGAAGCTGCCGGACAACAACGACAGCGGCGACGGGGTCTCTCGAGGAAAGGGAGAAGAAGACGTTTTGGTTTTCAGTCCAAACTTTCTTCAGTTTCTCGGCGTCGCGTTTTACCTCTTTGAAATTTTCGGATTCTACGCGCTGTTGGCACCGTCGATGATATTTTCTTCGTCGTCGTCGAACGAAGAGGAGGAGGAGGAGGAGGATATTCGGTGGCGGGTAGTTTTGTGCGTCGCGTACGGCGCGGTGGTTTTGTGCGTCTTCGCGAGCGGGATGCGCGCGGCGTTGTGCGATCCGGAGACGGATTTTGTTCCCGGAGAAGGAAGAGGAAGAGGAGAAGAAGAAGCGAAGAAGACGAAGACGACGACGGAACAACAACTTCATCACCATCCGCGATGTCACATATGCAACAAGTACCAAAAAGATCCGACGACGACGAAGCATTGCGGCGCGTGCAATAAGTGCGTCGACGGATTCGACCACCACTGCGGATGGCTGAATAACTGCGTCGGCGAGAAGAACTATCGCGCGTTTCTCGTTTTGCTGGCGAGTTTATCGACGCAGATCTGGGGCCAGTTTTGCAGCGGGGTTTGGTTGTTGGTGATCGTGTGGGGGAAGTTGAGAGATGCGGAGAAGAGTTTGAGGAGCGCGCGCGCGGTTGGAGAGGACGACGCGTACGATCGGAGTGGGGAGATGGACGCGCGGAGGTGGTTGGATCGGAGGGAGAAGTTGTACGACGGATTCATGTCGCCGGTGAAGGTGTTTTCGAACGACCATTATTATCCGACGAGCACTACTACCACCGCCACGGATGATGAAGATTTGGTGAGCATTGATACCGTGATTTCAGTTTTGGAAACATTGCGGAACTGGACGTTGGCGTACGTCATCGTCGGCGCCATCTTAGCCTACGCGGTTTCCGGACTCGCGTGTTTCCACGTGGCGTTGAATATAAAGAAAGCGACCACGTACGGGTACATCGTCGCGGAGAGGAAAAGGACAGAATTCGGGAAGAAAGTGAAAGCTTCGACGTGTAGATTGTGTTTGATGGAAGAAGCGTTGTTGAGAGTGGACGGTGGAGGAAGAGGAGGAGGAGGTCATCAGAATCACCTTTCGTACAAGAAGCCGACAACCACGACGACTGTAACGACGACGACGACAACCACGAACTCGGCAGAAACGGATGAAAAAGGAGGATCGGAGGCGGTAAAAGAAGAAGATGTCGTCGTGGAAGATCCCGCGGTGGCGAAAGCTCGACACAGAGAACAGCGACGCATCATGCTCGAAAAAGAGCGCGAGATTGCAAAGCTTCGCCTGGAATTGAAGAGAGCGAAAATCGCAAAACTGAAGGAGGAGGCCAAGCTCGTCGGCGACGGTAACGAGTACCTCGCGAAGACAATCGAAAAGAACTTTTCTTCTCCTTGAATCGCCATCGTCGTCGTCGTCGTGTTCTTCCCGAAAAAAAAGAGTATTAGTTTCTAGTCGCACGCGTATGATTTAAAATAGTTTTAGTAGCATATAAAAAATGTAGATTATGTAGAGCAGCAACGACGATACAACCGCTTTATTTTGTAAAGCAAAACAACCGTAAATTTTACAATGGTAACAAAATTATTAAAATAAAAGCTAACCGAAAGAACACGCGCACGTTTTCTCCTCCTTCATTCCATTTTCCCGGCACCGCCTCCCTCTTCGTCGTCCGAATCTCCGCCTAACTCGTGATGCGCGGATGTGCCTCCCGCTGCCGCGACTTCGTTATCCATGGCGCTCATTTCCTCTTCCGACCAAAACGAATCGTTCGCATCCACGCTCCCACTCTTGTTCCCTACAAACTTCTCCGGTTCCATCGGTCGCCAGAGGAAGCAGATGACCGCAGTCAAGGCGAAATTCAAGACGTGCCAAAACGCCGCGGTGATCCAATCGGCTTCCCACTTCTCGTTGAACGCGTCGGTGACTTTGAACCACATCTCGTACACCACCCACACGAAGGACAAAACCACGGATAATGCTAAAGCGTTGGTAAAATACCGGTACAAACTTAACTTGGCCATTTGCCTTCTTTGTTGCAACTGCGCCAACGTTTTACTCAAACTGGTGAAAATCCACAAGATGAACGCGCCGTCCAACGCAGCCACGGGCAAAACCAAAAACACTCTCGCGCCAGACGTTAAATCGTCGATAGCACCTACATTCGCGACGACGTCTAAAGTCGCGCTGGCGACGAAATACGCCCCAGATAATGCGAGCACTTTCGGCGCGAACCCGCCTAAAGTTGGTCGAACGACGCCGTAGCCCATAGAAACGACTAAGACTAACGCTCTGGAAACGGCTTTCCGGGCGGCGGACACGACGACTGCAAAAATAGTCACGAAATACGGACGAAATCCAGTCGTGTTGAAATTCGAGTAATCGTAATACCACACGCACGTTTCAATCATCCCCAAAGATACGACGAACGTCATCGAGTGATGGATTTGCATGAGATATTTCCACTTGATCGCGCAGTTGATCGCCCAACAAATCCCGAGCGCTAAATACGCCAACGATAAGAACAAATAAAACGGCAAATTCGCCGCCATCATCCCGGGTAAATACCCGCTCGGATTCTTCCACGCCGTTTGACCGTTCACCGTCGTACCAGCTAACTTTGGATCGCAAATCACAAACCACAAGTAATACATCCCCGTCTCTTCGATGCTCACCGCGTCGTCCACCGTCCTCGATTCTAACTGGTCCGCCCCTTCAAAATACGCGTCCGTCACCCACGGCCAATCCACGTTCTCTACCTCCACCATCTTCTTCTCGTTCGTCTCCGGATCGATTTGCTCTTGCATTTCTACTTTCGGTCTCACGATGACTCTCCCCGGAGCGCACCCGCTCGTCTTGGCCAACTCTTCGTCGCAGCAATATCGTCGTCCGCCGTCTTCGGTGACAAAACCAACCCGGTCGCGGTCGTTCACTTCAAACACCACCGCTTGCACCAACGAGTTCTCTTCGCTCCCTCCGTTATTGTTCTCGTTGCCACCATTTTCTTCCTCCTCCTCGGCTGCCGTCGCCCCGGCGTCCGCCACCGCGTCTAAACTCCTCCTAAACGCAACCTTATTAAATCGAATGTAACTCTTCCCGTTCGCCAACCCAGCCGGAGCGACCACGCCCCAATCTTCCCTCCCAGCGAACGAATAATAATCTTCCTTAGACGCGAACAAACCCTCTCGCCCGCCTCGGTAGATGAACGCGTCCGAAACGGAGAAAAAATACGCGTCTTCGTACTGGTGAATCGCGCCTTCGATTCGATCAATTTTCACGCTCAGTAGAAAGAAGAAGGTGAAAAAGAATGGAAAGAAAAAGACGGATGTTGACGCGCTTCTGCTTCTTCGACGCGAAAAAGAAGAAGAAGTTAAAGAAGTGGTCGTCATCTCTCTCTTCTTTTTAAAGCAGCGCGATCTCTCTCTCTCTTCTTTCTCTATATAAAGAGTTAGTCGTATGTGTATCGTAAACGCTTAATTTTTGTGCGTCTTTCTCTCTTTCTCTAGTCTAGGAAAAGGAAAGAAGTGTCCAAAATGTACTGAAACCCTAAAATTTTAGTTTTGCGCTCTCTCTCCTTTTTGTGCTTTTCGAAACGCAACACACAAACACACTTACACGCGAGAGAGAGAGAGAGAGAGAGAGAGAGATTGATAGAGAGAGAGAATTTAACCGCGCGCGTTTCTT
>Ga0255763_1000793_pt1 | contig 34485 bp, 42 predicted proteins | sample 041ome_2_FD_179963 | JGI IMG/M metagenome (GOLD analysis project Ga0255763, IMG submission 179963) | Coastal salt marsh microbial communities from the Groves Creek Marsh, Skidaway Island, Georgia - 041406US metaG (version 2) | ecosystem: Environmental > Aquatic > Marine > Intertidal zone > Salt...
TGTTGGCGTATTTTTGGGGAAAATAATCATCCAGGCAATTGATTTTAATGGAGGCGGGTACCGGAATCGAACCGGTGTACACGGATTTGCAATGGAATGTACGCGTTTAAATAATTGTAATTAAATAGTTATTTTTATTAAATGTACGGTGTGTATGTAAATGTGTAAGTCCGTGTGTTGTATTAAAGCAAGAATTGTGTGTTCAACACCACAAATGCGCTTATCGGAACCCTTAAGCCTCGGAAGTAACAGACTATTGCTCGAGATTAACTTTTTATCTTTTCCAGGTTTTTCCTAATCCACTGAGCGAGTTCATCTTCACTCATATCACTCGCAGCTACGCGTATGATCGTCTTATACTTGTCTTCAGGTGAGGCCGCTAAAAAGCGACGAACGGCGCTTTATTCCATGTACTTCATAACCTTTTGACAGCAAAAACTCTGCTAGATAAGAGCCATCCTGTCCAGTTATCCCAGTAATTAAAGCTCGCTTCATTTATCTTCTCCGTTAATTCCTGGAATATACATCTTCGTATCTGACGATACCGCCCACCAGCGCCCGAAGCCATCATCCCGATGGACCAAAGGCCGATCATGCACTAACTTTCAATATGGACCACTCAAGTGGGGCTGCTCAAAACGAGGTACTAGTGCTGTCAGAAAAGCAGAATTTATCCTGCACATTGTGTTCGCATTAGCAGTCTGAGGATCAACTTTTCCAGGGGCATAATTACCGTGTTCAACACCCTGATTTTGCTCAATTTTGTGTGAAAACTGTGTATCAACTGTGTAAGCTGATTTTGAAGGGTAAATTTCTCTTAAGTCGTTGTTTTTAAGTATTTAAATGGGAAGTTTGGGCGAGTGTAACTGTTTTTGCAATCCAGAAAGAGAGACTTCAAAAACAACGACTTAAGGGTGCAAAACACCCCCTGACAAAAAGTGAACAAAAAGCGAAAGTTTCAAAGCCAATTTCGCCGGTTCAAAACGAAAAAGGCCCCGTCACAGCGGCAACTGTGAACCGGGGCCAAATAGAAAAAGCCTGTCAGCTTTCAATGGACAATAGCATAGGCCCGTGCTGCACCGCAAACGCTCAGTCTGCTTTTTCATGGCCTCTGACCGGTGAGGTGGTCCAATGAGCTGGCGTATCGCAAACGAATGCGCCGAACGCCGCTTTGGCAGCGCCGCGCGCAAGCAGATCATCATGTTCCTGGCTGACAAGGCGAGCGATGATGGCTCGGGCATCTGGTGCTCCAAGGGCACGATCCAGCGCACCATCATCGACTTCCTGCGTGAAGGCATCTTGATCGAGACAGGGCGGCGACACTGCAAGAACGGCTACACTGTCATTTACCGCATCGTTCTGGAACGCGTGGCCGCGCTCGACCCCACCGCCGAGCCCGACATTGAGACGGGGGTCACTGTGAACCCCGTCCAGCCTGAACCCGGTACGGGGTCCACGGTGAACGGGGTACGGGGTTCACGGTGGACCCCAAACCATCCTAAAACCATCCATAAACCACCTACGCGCAGGCGCGAGGCGGCGGCGGAGGTTGAAGATTTTGAAACTGAGAAGATCTTGGCGGCCTATCCCGAAGACAGGATCCGAGACCGGCGGACTACTCTGCGCCTGATTGCAGCGGCTGAGAAAGCCGGTGTGGAGCCCGATGACCTGAAGCAAGCGATCAAAGCCTATGCCAACGAAAGCGAAGGCTACACGCGCAGCAAGGTCTGTTTCTCAGACAACTGGTTCAAGATGCGCCGGTGGGAGAAGGGGCTTGCCCAGGTGCAGGCCGACCGTGAGAAGGCGCGAGAGGCCGAAGCCAAAGGCCGTGCGAGCCTCGCCGAGTGGATTCACGAGCGCCATCCCCTGTGCCGCCATATCACGAACCGGCAGACCGAGGATTTGATTGCGTCAAAGCTGGTGACGCCCGAGCAGGTCTGCGCTGCGGGGCTGCAGTCGTGAGTGTAGCTCGCATGTTACGCTGTGGCGTAAAAATAAAATATTTACGTTGCGGCGTAATTTACTTTGATTTACGCTACTCCGTAAAAGGAGCCGCATCATGGACCTCACAGCACGCACGGCCGAGCAGATCGGCGAGGCACTTCGCCGGACTCGAAAGGCGCGCGGCTGGACCCAAAGGCAATTTCATTGCGTACGAAATCGTAGACCGCGCCAATACGGTCATGGGTCGCAAGAGCTTTCCACCCTCTTTCCGCAACCAACTGCTCAATCGACGGATGGCCGAAATTCAGGATTGGGGTGGCTGCTAACAGCCGGTCTTCTGCGCTCATCATACATCTCCTCGAATCGTCTTTGAGTAAGGTATAATTGCTACAGTGACTATAGGTTAAAGGCTTAACTTTAAGCGCTGCGTGAACCTAGGAGAATGACGGCAGCGCCAAAGAGGCAGACAGCCGCTCCCATTGCATCCCACCGGTCAGGCCGCTGGCCCTCAACCAGCCACATCCACGTAACTGATGCTGCGATATACACCCCGCCATAAGCCGCAAATGCTCGCCCCGCGACGGTGGTATCGACCTGCGCCAGCAACCAACCAAACGCTAACAAGGCGCATCCTCCCGGGAGTATCCAAAATGGGGTTGCCCCGAGCCGCCACCAGGTACAGATTGCGAAGCAACCGGCAATTTCGGCCAATGCGGCGAGTGGGTAAGCGGCCAGTGCTGGCATTACTAGGCTCCAATCTCATCGTGGTTGGTCAGGCACTGAGAATGATCGCGTAGAACTTCGAGAACCTTACAGTCGGCCGTATTGCCTCCGCTGCATTCGTGGATCATCCGTTTCAGCTCTGTGCGCAGCGCTTTCAAGCGATCCATCCGCAATTCGACCTGTTTGAGTTGTCGACGAGCGATGGAGTCGGCCTCATGGCAAGATCGATCCGGATTGTCGCTAAGATCAAGTAGCTCGCGGATCGCCTCCAGCGGAAATCCCAACTGGCGCGCGTGTCGAATAAAGGACAAGCGATCGACTTCGGCGTAACCGTAACGCCGCTGCCCGCCTTCAGTGCGACCCGGTTCGGGCATCAGGCCGATCTGTTCATAGTATCGAATGGTTTGGACTTTTGTTCCGGTCTTCTTTCCCAAGCTTCCAATTGTCAGCATGCAACCTCCATATCTATAGTGTTGGTAGCTATAGCTATTGGCATGCGCAAGCCAGCACTGTAATCACATGTCCGTGAAGGGCTGCTTCTTAGCCAAGAAATAGCTTGAACCTCTAGCAGCTAGAACATTTAGACTGCTGTAAAAATGGGCGGAATCGGGCGTAATACGACCAATGAGATTTTCTACGTTACAAAAAATGCTTTGGGGACTCGTCACAATCGCGATTGTTGGGTTCATTTGGCTGCAGGTTTCTACCAGAAGCGAACCGCGGGCTGATGATCCTGCGTTCCGGGCGGATTTCGAACTGACCGATCACCAAGGCAAGGTGCAGACGGACGAAGACTTCGCAGGGCGCTGGATGCTCGTGTTCTTCGGCTTTGCGAATTGCCCTGATGTCTGCCCCACGACCTTGGCCGAGGTTGCCGCCGTCATGGATGGGCTCGGCTCTAACGCGGCCCAAGTCCAGCCTCTTTTTATTTCGATTGATCCGGAACGTGATACGCCCGAACAACTGGCAGGGTTTGTCCCGGCCTTTGATGCCAATATCATCGGTCTCACCGGTACAGCGGATCAGATCAAGCGAACGTCCGAAACCTTCCGTGTATATTACGAGAAGATCGAAGAGGCGGCTTCGCCCAATGGGTACACGATGGGGCATTCCTCTCAGCTGTTCCTCTTTGATCCCCAAGGCGGATATGTCGGGGCTTGGACATATGGCACATCAGCTGAAGAAATTCTTTCTGACCTTAAGGCGCGGATGTCGATATGAGCCGATTGATGTCAAAAGAGACGGCTTTGACCGCCGCGTGGATCGTCGCTTTGGGAAGTTCCCTGGCCGTGCTCTATATCGGTGAGGTGCTGGGGCAGGCTCCGTGCAATCTGTGTTGGTTTCAGCGCGCTTTCATGTTTCCGCTAGCCATCGTTCTTAGCCTTGGTCTCTGGTGGGAAGATCATCGGGTCGGCCGCTACGGTGTTGCGCTCGCCCTTGGTGGGGCCGCCATCGCACTTTGGCATCTGGGCCTCTACACTGGAATTCTCCCGGAGCGCATCCAGCCCTGCACAGCGACCGGCCCGTCTTGCACCGATGACAATCAGGTCTTCCTCGGCGTCCCAATCCCGCTCTTGTCGCTGATCGCCTTCGGGTTGATCGTGGTCCTGTCCATTTTCTCCCTGAAGGAACCACGCACATGAAAAACAAATCGATCGTTCTATCGGTCCTTCTCGTCGGTCTTGCAGTCTTTGCGGCCGCCGTTTGGTTTCAGTCGCGCTCGGCCTCGGTGGTTCAGGTTGAGCTAGTCCAGCCGGAAATCGCGGAAACACTAATCCGGTCCTACTCTCCAATCATTGGTCCGGAAGAAGCCCCTGTGACTATAGTCGAGTTCTTCGATCCGGCTTGCGAAGCCTGCCGCGCCTTCCATCCGATTGTGAAGGACATACTGGCCGAGCATGACGGCGATGTACGCGTCGTGCTGAGATATACCCCCTTCCACGGTGAAGCCTCAGAACAGGCCATTCGTGTGCTCGAAGCGGCACGCATGCAGGGCGTTTTTGAGCCGGTCCTCGAAGCACTCCTTGAGTTCCAGCCCCGGTGGGCCTCCCATGGTGCCCCCGCGCCCGGTTTAATCCTTGCGATCGCTGAACAAGCTGGTCTTAACGCTGACAACGCGCAAACGCAGATGATGGCTCCTCAGACCGTTGGCGTTCTCAATCAAGATCGCGCCGATGTGGAAGCGGTTGGCGTGCGCCAGACACCCACCTTCTTCGTAAATGGAAAACCTCTTGATCCCTTCGGCGCAGATGAGTTGCGCGCCCTCGTGGCTGCGGAAGTCTCGGCGAATGGATCATGACCAGAAAACTATCAGGAACAAACCTATGAGAAAATCTACCTTCCATGCCCTTGCATTCAGTATTCTGGTCGGATTGCCTACAGCTTCCCTTGCGGGTTCGGAAGACATTGTGATCGAAGACGCATGGGCCCGCGCGTCTATCGGTACCAACCGTCCGGGCGTAGCCTACATGACCCTGCGCAACACGGGCACTGACCCGGTGACATTGGTCGGGCTGGAAACCCCATTGGCCATGATGCCGGACATCCACGAAACCACGACTGATTCAAATGGTGTCAGTTCCATGGGCCCTGTCGGTGAAATCAACATTTCTCCGGGCGAGAGTGTCTCGCTGGAGCCAGGCGGCATGCATGCGATGCTGATGCGGTTGCAAGCCAAGATGATCGAAGGCGAGACGTTTCAGCTAACCTTAAACTTTGCCGATGGCGGGACACTGACTGTTGACGTTCCAATTTTTGGCATTGCGGCGCTCGGTCCGGAAGGCTGATGAACCGAAGAACCCTTTTCACTTATGGTGCCGCAATAAGCGGGGCGCTTGCGCTCACGCTATTTATTGGCTGGTGGCGAGTGAACGGTCCCGGCGCGCCTGAACCTGTAGCTCAGCGACCCTTGCCGCTCACCCAGATGGACTTTCAGATGACCGATCAAGGCGGTGCAACCGTCGGACCCGCGTCGCTTCTGGGCAATCCATCCATGGTGTTTTTTGGCTTCACATACTGCCCCGATGTTTGCCCAACCACATTGTCGGATATTTCTGGCTGGCTTGACGACCTTGGAGATGATGTTGCGGACATGAACGTCGTGTTCATCACGGTCGATCCGGAGCGCGATACCGTGGACGCCATGGCGGAATATGTCAATTATTTTCACCCTGCTATCCAAGGCTGGAACGGGACGCTTGAAGAGACAGCGCGCGCTGCCGCTGGCTTCCGTGCGCGCTATGAAAAGGTCGCCACGGACGGCGACTATACGATGAACCATACGGCAAGCGTCTTTCTCTTTGATGCTGAGGGGCAGTTTTCCGGCACAATAGACTACCATGAACAACGGGAATTCGCGGTGCCAAAAATCCGCCGCGTCCTTGCAAGAACCGGAGAACAATCCTCATGAAGCTTTTTACGCTCGCAACCCTTTTTTCAATGAGCTTCGCCGCTCAGGCCATCGCCCAAGCGACCCAAATTGAAGTTATTAAGACGAATGGCTGCGGGTGCTGCCTAGCGTGGATGAAACACCTCGAAGAAAACGGCTTTGAACCCACAGGTGAGGATATGTTTGCAGGCCTTTTTGTACGCTTCAAACTCGATAATGGCGTTCCGCAACGTATGGTGTCCTGTCACACGGGGCTCATCGACGGATATGTGATCGAAGGCCATGTCCCAGCGGGTGATATACGCAGGTTACTCAGCGAAAGACCAGACGCAGTAGGCCTCGCGGTGCCGGACATGCCGCTTGGCTCGCCTGGTATGGATCAGAGCCGCTGGCGTGAGGCCTACGACGTGTTTCTCATCAACAACGACGGGTCGACAGAAGTCTTCTCAAGCTATTCTGGCGACTGAAGAGATTTACAACGAAAGATATAAATTTGGACACTCTCTCCCCCATCATGCTCGGATTTCTGGGTAGTCTTGCCGCAGGTTCAATGACCGCCATTGGCGCAATACCCGTGCTTTTTGGTCGCGTACCGTCTCGCGCTACCCGAGACCTCTCACTTGGTTTCGCAGCAGGCGTGATGCTGGCGGCATCGTTCTTTTCCTTGATTATACCGGCACTTGATGCTGCTGAACTACGGTATGTGAACGAGGCCGCACCGGCAGCTATTGTGTGTATTGCGATCCTCCTCGGGATGGGTGCCGTGGCACTCATGAACGAGAAACTCCCGCATGAGCATTTCAGCACAGGTCGCGAAGGGCCGGAGGCAGCATCCCTTCGACGGGTGTGGTTGTTCATTATCGCCATCACGATCCACAATTTTCCTGAAGGGCTCGCTGTTGGCGTCGGCTTCGGCGCGGACGGTGTGTCAGGTGGTATGCCGCTTGCGATCGGGATCGGGCTGCAGAACGCGCCCGAAGGTCTGGCCGTCGCGGTGTCACTGCTCGGCGAAGGGTATTCGAAAGTCCGGGCTTGGGGGATCGCCGCATTAACTGGCATGGTTGAACCCATTGGAGGGCTTTTGGGTGCGGGGATCATCACGATCTCCGAACCGCTTCTTCCTTGGGGTTTGGCGTTTGCCGCAGGTGCGATGCTCTACGTTATCAGTCACGAGATCATTCCTGAAACCCACCGAAGCGGTCATCAGAACAAGGCAACACTTGGCCTTGCGATCGGCTTGGTCATCATGCTGTTTTTGGACGTCTGGCTCGGATAAAAAAAGATGAAGATATTCATCCTTCCCGGCCTGACTACCGTGTTGATCGCTCTTTTCGTGGATCAAGTCACGAAGTTCTTTGTCATGGACAACGCATCCTCGTTTGCCACCGGCATTCAAATCTTACCCATATTCGACCTTGTGTATGTTCAAAATGATGGGGTTAGCTTCGGGATGTTCGGGGGCATGCCTTGGTGGGGACTGTCGGCATTGGCGCTTTTGATATGTGCCGTTCTCGGTGTGCTGCTTTTTCGCAGCGACAATCGTATCGAAGCTGTTGCACTTGGTGCGATCATTGGCGGCGCACTCGGAAACGTTGTAGATCGCTTCCGATTTCAAGCCGTTACTGACTTTCTGAGCTTCCACATCGCGGGCCTGTATTGGCCGGCCTTCAACTTGGCCGATGTTTTTGTCGTATGTGGCGTTGGCGTACTTTTGTTGTATCCGGTGTGGGACGCACGTCGTCAGGCATAAATGTCGATGGGCGTGCCATCGCGCACCATTGCATAAATCTCTTCAATCTGCCGATCACTGACCGCAATACATCCGGCGGTCCAGTCCTGCTTATTCGTTGGATCGATCCCCCGCCTCGGGCCACCGTGGATAAAGATATCACCCCCTGGAGACTGGCCCTGAGCTGCCGCAAAAGCGCGGTCGGCCGCATTCGGGTACGAAATGCCAATTGAGAGATGAAACAGGCTCTCGGGATTTCGGCGGTCGATGGTATAGGTTCCTTCGGGCGTGCGTCCGTCGCCCTCGAATTGCTTGTGTCCTTCCGGGGCAAAACCAAGCCCGACCGGGTAAGAGCGCAGCACGCCCTGCGCTCCATCGAGAACGAGCAGTCGTTGAGATTTGTAGAGGCGCAGGCGTGTCACGTCAGGGCCAGTGTACGAACTGAATTTGTTGGCGCATCCGGCCAAGAATGTCGCGACCGCACCAGATAGGAACAGCCGTCTCGGTAATTTTGTTATCATTACTGCCCAATGCCTCTTCTTCGGAGGTTCGTTTTGCCTATCTGATACAGCGTTGCCTTCCGCCAATCAATGGCCGTGAGCCAGCGCGCCCTTTGCCAATTCTTCGCCAACTTGCTCTCCGCCGCGCGGTCCTTGATCGTTGTCGCGCGCTCGTAACAACCGCAAGGCATTCGCGACAACGAGGAGCGAAACCCCGACGTCTGCCGCGATCGCGCCCCACATGGACGCCATGCCAAAGGCGGTCGCGACTACGAAGACTGCCTTGGTTGCTAAAGACAGGCCGATGTTCTGTTTGATGATCGACATGGTCCGGCGCGAATGCCCGATCAGCCATGGAACTTTGCCGATATCATCGGTCATGAGCGCGATGTCCGCCGTTTCAATCGCAGCGTCCGACCCAACTGCGCCCATTGCGATGCCGTAATGCGCACGCGCCATTGCCGGTGCGTCATTCACTCCGTCCCCGATCATTGCGACGGTGCTATATTGTGCGACCAGCTCCTCGATCGCTGTGACCTTGTCCTCGGGCAAGAGTTCTGCACGCACCTCGTCGATGCCGACCTCGGCAGCCACTGCACTTGCGGTGGCCGCGTTGTCACCCGTTAGCATGATGATCTTTTTAACGCCTTGAGCGTGCAAGCGCGCGATAATGCCCTTGGCATCTGGCCGGATCCGGTCACGCAGTTCGAGAACGCCGCTGACGCCTTTCGCGTCACCGATCGCCACAAGCGTGCTTCCAGCGCCTTCGATCTGATTGCGTAGATCAGCCGGGATATCCCCGCCAAGGCCCTTTTCCTCGGCAAACCGATCGGAGCCGAGCCATATGGACTGACCATCCATTTGACCCTCAAGGCCGCGTCCTGGAACGGTTCGGGTATCCTCGGCGGCGACAATTTTTATTCCGTCTCGCTCTGCACGGCCAAGGATCGCCCGTGCCAGAGGATGTGACGAGCGCGCTTCGAGGGCAACGGCCCGTGCCATAAGTTCGGCTTCGCTTGTGTCACCAAGCGGATAAATGGCCGCAACCTCGGGCTCACTCATGGTGATCGTACCGGTCTTGTCCATGGCCAGTGCTGTCGTGCGACCCGGGGCTTCGACATAGGCTCCGCCCTTGATCAGCACACCGTTGCGCGCCGAGGCGGCGAGGGCCGCGACAATAGAAACTGGAGTCGAGATCACCAAAGCACAAGGGCAGGCGATGACCAAAAGAACCAGTGCGTTGTAGAACCAAAAGCCCCAATCGCCGCCCGCGACAAGTGGGGGGATTACAGCAATGAGAATGGCAAGCACCATCACAACTGGCGTGTAAATGCGGGCGAACTTTGTCACCCATTGTTCGACCTCCGCGCGACGCGAATGCGCATCGCCAACCATGCGAATGATCTTGGACAGAACCGTGTCAGACGCGGCCTTCGATGCCCGTACAGTCAACGTGCCCTCACCATTTATGGTGCCCGCGTAGACATCGTCGCCTGCCTCCTTTGGCACCAAGGCGCTTTCACCTGTAATGGGGGCCTGGTCGACGGCTCCCGCCCCGTCGACAACTTCTCCGTCGAGAGGAATGCGGTCACCACCGCGCACGATGAACTTGGTTCCAATAGCAACGGCCGCTGCAGGCATATCAGCCTCAGACCCATCATCGTAAATAATCCGCGCCGTAGGAGGCGCGAGGTCGAGAAGTGCCGAGACAGCATTGCGTGCGCGCCCGACGCTCCAGCTTTCAAGATACAGTGAAAGTGAGAAGAAAAACGCAACAGTCGCGGCCTCAAAGAACTCTCCAAGTGCGATTGCACCGGCAACGGCAACCACCATCAACAGGTTCATATCAGGAGAGATCCGACGCGCAGACGACCATGCTTTAGGTGCGACCAGCCACACACCTAATAGAATAGCGCCAGCGAACAAGGCGATTTCCGCAATTGGCATCGCGGCTTCACCATGGCCGGAAAAAATGCCGATGGCCCCGCCGATGCCAGTTTCAACAAGGTGGTAAATGAACCCCGCCGCCCAAAAGCCTCCGCTCAGCATCGTGAACAGCTTTTGTTTCTTCAGATGTGCAGCCTGATCAGCGCTGGCGTCCTCGACATCCCACGGTTTGGCCGTCATGCCTGTTGATGCGACCGCCTTGATGATGTTGTCCGAGGACACTGACGTGCCACCTTCAAGAACGGTCATTCTGGCGTTAATGACGTCAAAGGCCAGAAATTCCGCCCCTCCGACCTCTGGACCGACGACTTTGTTGAGGATCGAGACCTCTTCCGCGCAGTCCAAACCGCTGACGTGAAAACTTCGCCCGTCGGAGGCGCTGACTTGCGTTGGCGCGATAGCATCACCGCCGCAGCAACTTGTACCTGTTTCTGAAGAAGAAGCAGCGGCATGATCGTGATCATGATGAGCAGCAACGTGTGGCATGAATTATCCCTAGATTCGCGACTATTTTGGCAAGGATACGAGCTACAGCAACTAGAGCTTCAAGAAGAAAAACGACAGCCCGTCCGATATTCGTTTAAACTACGAAAACCTGCCTCAATTAGTCACCATCGAACATTTGATGCCAAGCAAGAAAGTACCTGACGGTGTGATGACCACGCGCAAATTCAAACAGATCCTCTCTTCCATCAAAGAAATTGGATTGATTGAGCCGCTTTCTATAATCCCAACAGATGACCAAAACGAAACCTTCCTCCTACTCGATGGGAACCTACGCGTGCTCGCACTCAAGGAATTGGGCGAAGATCAGGCCCCTTGTCTTATCGCCAAAGATTTTGAGACCTACACCTACAATCATCGCATAAATAGACTGTCTACGGTGCAGGAGCACTATATGTTGCGTCGCGCAATCGACAAAGGTGTCAGCAAAGAGCGCTTAGCACGCGCGTTTAATGTCAATCTCTCAGCCATCAACACGCGTGTGAACTTGTTGCATGGTGTGTGCCCCCAGGCCGTTGAGCTCTTACAAGACCAACAGTTCAACCCAGAGGTCACACGTTTCCTGCGCAAAATGAAAGCTGCCCGCCAAGTGGAGGCCGTCGAGTTGATGATCGCGGCGGATAAAATCACAGGACCCCACGCTGAAGCCCTACTTAAGGCAACACCGCCAGAACAGCGCACAGACACGGCGCCCTCCAAACCAGACATTCCTCAAGGAGATCCGTTAGAAAAGATCGTTAAACTGGAAAAAGAAATGAGCCAGGTGCAAACCAAGTACAAAGATGCAGAGGCCAATTACGGCTCAGACCTCCTTAATTTAGTCGTCGCGCGCGGGTATTTAAGCAAACTGATCTCCACACCAACCGTGAAAGATTACCTAACACAGAACCATCCTGATATTCTCGATACCTTTGAGCTTGTGGTGAATACTGTGAGCATGGACGATGCCGTCAGCGCAGAAGAACGGGATCCAAATACAGGCTCAGACGATGCAGATGCTGACAAAGATGACCCATCAGATGAGCCTTCGGACGATGAATAACAGCATATGTGCTGAAAACCATTCTCGCTATGCCTGTCGTCTTCTTGATTGGGCAAGTCTAAAACTGACGATCTTTATGCAAATAATACACATTTTTTGCTTAAAAACAGACACTTAAGTGCGTAACAAATCAACTCTCGTTTGCGCTCAACGCTCCCATTGGGCGCATGGGCTTCACCTTGTCATAGTCGGCTTGTGAGATGCTGGTGCTGGTAGCTTGAGGCATACCACTCACAGAGTCCTGCGGTTTAGGTGTGTTACGGAACTTTGGAATGGGAGGTGACGCTGGTTTCGATAGCCCTATCCCCTTGCCAGACTTTACAGGCTTTTTCTTCTTCACCTCGCCTGCCTTCAGCCTGCTATCGAGCTTGTTTGCCAAGAAGCTGGCCGTATTCGCAAAAGTCTTTAGATCATCGACTGCCTGCTCAATCGTATTGGATCCTGCGGACTTTTCGATCATGTCAATGAGGCGGCGCATTTCTTCACGATCATCCATGAGCAGCTCCTAGGTTTACATACTGGGGTGGCGCAAAATCACCACCCAGAACTGATAAGTACTTCCCTAGAAAAAACCGCAGTGCAAATTTTTTAGCTGCAAGACCCATTTCGAGCGCTTTCATAGACCCATCCTCTCGGGCTGCATCCACTTATGACGCGCTTTTTGGTCTAGGGCGCCCTCGCTTAGTTTTTGATGTTTTCTTAGCAAGCGTGCCAGGGCTAGATGGTTGCTTTCTCCAGTCTGCTCAAGACGTTCTGCATAATAGCGTAATTTACTCGCAAAGGTTGAAAGTGCGTCTGCGCTTGGGTCAATGTTTTGAATGCGCAAAGTTCGCAGGTAACATTCACTTTTCCCAAGCCAAGCGCGGCAAAACTCCGTGGAATGCTGCACAAGTCCTGCAGAGATAAGTTCGCGGCGCGCTGTTTCTAAAATATGTCGTGACATCTAAAATTCCTCAACTGTTGGGCAGGAGGACCTGCCTCACAGTTATTTATCACTTAAACATCTGTTTTTATGAGGAATACACCTTAAAGGTGTGATGTGTTCTACTTATTGATGTGCGGGCAAACACTGCATGTTAACATGGCATTTATTTACAAGTGACCAAACAGTACTGTTTGAGCAAAGTGGGCAAACAGTACTGTTGCAAACACAGTGTTTGATTAGCGAACCTGTGGATAAAATGCACCCTAAGGTTGTTTATACTTGTTTTAACGGCCCACAGATTTTGGAAACTCACCCTTGCCGACATTCTCAATATACTGCCGCGCTGTGCGTAGATATCGACTGGTCTGATTGGCAATGCTTGTGCGCGCACGGTGATTGTGTGCTTTGACCTGCATCGCCTGTTTGGTCCGCCGTTCACCATATTTGGTCTCAGGCATAAGATTAGGCTTAAGCCCCGCTTTTACACCTAAGTCATATTTTGACATATCGGGATAATACAGGTGCAGATCCCAGAGTGTCAGTGTTTTGTACAGTGTGTGTGAAGAGACATTTTTATAGATTGGGTAACGTGCTGAGGAAGCACGCGTAGATTCATTATTTTTTAAAAGTGAATGTGCGCGTAAGTGCAGTGCTTTAGTCTCTTCGTGGATCTGATTGAAGGGTTTGCGAGGATCAAGCCAGTAGTTCAGGCCAATGCCTGCTTCTTCTGGCATTGCTTTATTCTGTTCTGCAAAGAGCAATTGATGACTTCGCCACCAAGATAAGAAGTCATTGCCAAAAACATTCCCAAAATCATTATAAAGCCACCCCAGTCTTCCATTGCCACTTTGGCGGCATGTGCGTTTGTATGCGGTGTTGCGCCGTAAGAAAGCCCACCACCAGTAATAAAGCGAGGCCATGAAGGCAGGTGCATCTTTATAGGGCGAATTTCTGGGCTCACGGAATCTCGTGCCTTTTAAATCGTCTATATTTGGCGGAGCTGTCATAAAGCTCAGTGGCGATTGCAGCTCAATGGTCGCGTCGTAGACCATAAAACCATCTCCTTCATGATGTATATGGTTTTAGTTTTTCAAGGTTCAAAGTCGATAGCGTGAGTCTCATTCTGTGCTTGTTTGAACCTACATGCCCGCAAATGACTGTTCACCTTAACTTTGTGTCATGAAGCGTCATCCAGCATCAGAGTTTGCAACCACCCCTGTGTTTTCAGGGGTTTCAATCAAATGTTCTGAAAGGAAAAACCAATGTCAGTTCAATCTCAAATTAAACACGACATCCATACGCGCCTCGAGCAAATGTCCGCCGCGCGCGTGGTCTGGGAAGAAGGCACAATGCGTGCCGCCACAACTGAGCTCTATGCAATCTTGGAGCAAATCTACGCACTTTATTCTGAGTTGAAGGCCGAAGTAGGCAAGCGTCGTGCCTTTGCCTCACTGCTCACAGATTTGGATCTAAAAATTCAGGCAAATACCAGCTTAGCACTGAAGGTCATTCGCTATGTCTTTGGTAAAGCAGGTCGGCGTGAGGACTCTTACGCCCGCGTGATTGCGATCGCCCATGACATGAAAGGTCCAGATCAAAGCTTCACCAGCTATGTGCAAGAATGTGGCGGCATTGAAGAGGTGCGCCGTGTTCCTAAGGCACAAAAAGCCAGCACAATGAGCAAGGATGATTATAAAAAGCTAGCGCTTGATGGCCTGGCAGAGGTCCAGGTCGGGGTCAGCACATTTGAGCTTCCTACCTTCATTCAACCAAATACAGACTATGAAGAAGATTATGCGGTTGCTCTTGTGCGCTGTCACGATGATGGCACAGGTACAATTGTCTACGGTTGCAACGAAGCAGGTGTCATTGACGCAGTCCTAGTATCTTCCGGCAAAGATCTGGATCAACGTGCCCAGGATAGCAAAGCGCAGGTTGATGCTGGTGATCTTGCAGAACGACGTGCACGCGATGTCCGCGAATTTACCTCCAAAATGATCACTGTGAGTTCAATGCCGAATGCCTCGATCAATGGAACAGCGATACGCACAAATGGCGCGACAGCTCCACATTATGGCTAAATTAAATTTCAACGGGCGGCTTCAAGGTCGCCCTTTTCCATTTTTCTCATGGAGGCAAACATGTCTTTTGATCTCAAACATCTTCCATCAACTTTTGAGGATCTCGTTATTGCCGATCCGCTCAACGCAGGCATCATACAGCAATACTGTACTGCTATACCCTCAAAGCCCCTATTACTCGTGGGCCCACCTGGCGCTGGAAAGACGGAAGCCGCGCGTGTCATTGCCCAGACATACTTCAAAACCAAAAACATCCAGAACATGACCTGGGAATTCAATGGGGGAAGTTCAGGGAAAGACCTGCAGTCACAAATTATGGCAGAGACTAATTTCCAGCTCTTTGGCAACTCAGATAAAGCTCTTGTGGTGATCAATGAAATCGACACGCTAGATCTTCGCACGCAGCAACCCTTGTTTCGCGATTTTATGGACGCAAAGCGCTCCTACATTCGCTTCATTGCCACCACCAACCACAAATCGCGGATACTCGGTGCCATCCTAAGCAGGTTTCGCGTTGTAGATCTTACCCCACCAACAAACCAAGACTGGGTGCCTCGTGCAAAAGCTATTCTAGAAGACGAAGGCATGTCGCCATCCACTCAAGACGTTGCACTCATGCTGCAGAGTTTTAAAGGCAGTGCTCGAGATTTGATCGATTTGTTGGAGGAGACCGTGATCGGATGGCGCACTGCACAGTCACCGGCGCCAATCACATCACATTCTTCAGGGAGGGCACTCTGATGAAAGATTTATTTGACGAAAAAGGTCTCTACGAGCTGGAGATGTCGCCTGAACAAACTGATTTCTTATGGTTTCTCGATCAGTGTGGATTTGATGTAAAGGTTCGCGCACTACGACACACTGACGTTTTTGATCGTGTGCGCGGTTTATTAATGCACAAAAATGAGCAGGAAAATCTAGCTCTCGAGTCGAGTCTCCATCACAACTTCCTATTAGACGGATACTCTAGAAATCCTTCCCCTGGACACCCAGCCGTGCGAAGGCATTACAATCGCTTCTGGGGGTATAAATTCCCCAGCAATCAAAAGAGCAATTTAATTCATGTAAAATTGCGCCAAATTGAAGCCGGCTTCACACCCGTACTTCCACATGAAAAACTTACTTTGCCAAAAGGAGTGCAAGATACGGGTAGCAAACGTGCACTCATGCTGATGCTCGCATTGCCCGACAGTATCACTGACCGCTATAAGGAATGGGCACAAAACCTGTGCTTTATTGATCAACTTTTAGAACTGAAGCCGGACTACAATCTATTGCATGAGTTGCGCGACGAATATCATGCAGAGTTTCTGAAGCTCTATAAAAGCGAGCTCAGGTATGCCAAACAGCCAGAGTATGGTAGGCGTAAGAATGGGGAAGCACTGGCGTTTTACAAAAAGCTCTTCAAGTTTCAGTATCCGGTAAAGCGCGATATTATTCGGTGTCTTTGTGAAGCAAAGCTGAACGCGTGATGGAACATAATTCAGACAGAAAGGCTTTTGAGGCTTGCATTGTAGAAATCGTGCAATGCTTAGCAGGTCTGTGTGATACTGAAATTGGTATCCACACTGATCTTAACCAGATTGCATCTTTATCTGATCAAGAAGAGAGCCAAATTCTAGGCTATGAAGTCGCACCAACGCCTCAGCATTTTCAATTTGATTGCGATCTCGTTCCCATTGAAGCCGCATATTTAAAGCATAAAGAATATGACCATTATGTGGCGCGTGTCGGGGTGCGCATTCATCTACCTAGTCAGATTGAAAACATCTTGCGTGCGCAGTTCTCAAGCAGCCTCATGGACCAAGTTGATTACGCGCTCACAGGACATTCAGATCTAGAATTTGAGATGGTATACGATGGTCTCTTAGTCTGTTTTTTAACAACGGGATTTGATAATTTTACTGTTGATGGCATGACAGATACGATGTTGCGGCATTCTTATGCGCAAATTGTACAAGACCTAGACCCTGTTATGCCATGGCTCAAGTTTGCGAGGTTTCTCTCACAACAGCACTATAACCGCGAGCAAATGGAAAATATCCAAAAACGACTGCCCAGTATTCTCGACAATGCGCTGCAAAACAAGGGCATTGCAGATGCGCATGTGTTTACGCTTTGTGAACTCAGTGGATCATTTGATCCAGCGCTGCGCTTATTCAAAAAGCGTTATGGTGATCTGTTTGCAGATATTTCTGGTTAGTAATTAAGGAAGATTACAACTCAATATCCGTTGAAGGTTCATCCCTCCGAGCGTCAAAATCCGCGATATCTTCAGCATCTTCAGCCAAAAGCAGATACACAGCTTCATGGACAATATCTGAAACTGAACAATCATCTTGCGCTGCCTTTAACGTTAATTTTTTGTAAAGATCGGGCTCTATATCAATAGTAACCCGCTTTGACAGTTGGCTGGTCATATGTACCTCTCAAAACTAAAAAATTATAACATGATTGAATTCGCCCTCATATCACTGATTTGATACAATTTACCGCATTTGAGCCGGTTTTCTGCGTCTCGTGATAAATAAACGTGTAGGATGGAATAGTTGAACATGCCTCACACATATCGGTAACAGGCTCTATGCATTGGAAGATGCCCCAGGAAGATCCGAACACAGGTCACGCTGTGGCGGTGGATGTTAGGGACGCCCAGCAGTTTATGCCGAGCTGCTAATAAAACAACTGGCGCTTTTTGTCGTATAGCGCCCAAGCAAGAAAACGGCAGGAGTGGGAATACAAGGCTCAAATGAGAACCCCACGCCCGTGTCCACGGTTTGTCATGGCTTTGGATGCACTAGGGTGCGTTGCTGAAAAGGTAGCGCGTAAAGCTGACAGAGTAACCCCAGCTTCCTCTAACAAGGTTGTGCTCATGACAGACGGTAGCAACTCGGATGAGGTCATCGTCATACCAAGGCCGCAGTAAGCCTTGGTATGACTACACAATCTGGATGAGATCCCACTTATATAAATTAACAATCACAAAAGCTGTTTGAGCTTATTAAGTTTGAAATACATGACTGAAGCGGTTTGTGATTGAGCGCAAGCGAATGAACAAACAGCGATAGTCAGCTCGGCGAAGCTGAGCTTGATAGATGACAAATACTATAGGGTTGGAACAGCTCTGACTAAATGATCAGCGCGTTCTACGATCAGCCACATGCATGATGGCATCCAAATAACCCTGTACACTACCACAATCAAAGCGGCGTCCATTGAGCGTGACGGCTTCCACTGCATCTTTAGCGGCCTGTGTGTTGATGGCATCTGCCAGTTGGATTTCTCCACCAGCTCCTGCGGGTTGATTGCGCAGAATAAGCGTATCAATGCCCGCAGCAATCGCTTCCTCAGCCGCATACTGGATCAGAGGTTTGTCCACGATAGGCAGTAGCTCTTTGGGCATGGCTTTGGTCGCGGGCAAAAACCTTGTACCAAACCCTGCGACGGGGAAAACTGCTTTGCGAAGCTTCTGCATTTGGGGCCTCATTATTTTAACCTTAAGTATCCTGTGCCATCTATGATTATTTGAACATAAGTTCAATGCTGTGTGGGTGCCCGGATGAGCTGGACGACAGCGTCCATAATCTCATGTTATCTATATTTCATGAGATTATCGCGTAAGTTTTTGATTTTATTGATGTATGCAGCGGCGCCTCAAGTTGCGTCAAAATCAAATCTCACGATTTGTATTTAATCCAAACAAAACATGAGATTTTGGCCGAATTGGCCTTTTAAAATAAAGTAATTTGAGGGACAGAAACCGGTCGCCCAACCCAAACCTCAGACTTTATAGTGTTTATAGCGAGAAGATGAGATTTGAGGGTATTACGCCATGAGACATGCACAGACACTGAATGAAGCCCAGTTTCGCAAAGTTCTGCACTACTGTCGCACAAGACGACACGCCAATCGTGACACGGCAATTTTTATGGTGAGCTTTTTTGCCGGGCTTCGTGCTAAAGAAATTGCAGCGCTCAAGTTGGGGGACGTGTTTGACGCCGACGGTCGAGTGCGTGAACAGTTTACGCTTGAGAGCGACCAAACCAAGGGTGGGCAGCGGCGCAGCGTGTTTATCAACAAACGTCTCGCAAAAGCATTGGACGACTATGGCCTGGATAAAAACTTTAGCAATTTAGAGCGTCCTTTGTTTGAGAGCCAAAAAGGCGGGCACTTCTCACCAAACACAATGTGTCAGCTGTTTTTGGACATTTTGAAAAACTGCGGCTTTAAAGATGCCTCAAGCCATTCAGGTCGCAGAACCTATATTACCAGATTGGCAAACAAGGGAGTGGGTGTGCGCTTGCTGGCTGCACTTGCGGGGCATTCTCATATCTCCACCACACAAAGATATATCGATGTAAACGCAGACCAGATGAAAGAGGCGGTGGAGCTGCTTTAACTCAGCAGTTTTATCATTGCATCCTCTGACAGGCGTCCGTCTTCAAAAGCTGTGAGCGTGCGCAAGCGTAGGTCTTCGGCAAGTTCAAACCCACTGCGCTCCGCTCCAACAGTAATCAGCAGGGCTTTTTCTGAGAGCTTGCCAACATCAAAGAGATCGAAAGCTTTCTCATGCGCTGATGTTTTAGGGGCAGCGGGCTGATCTGAAGTGCCTGCGGCTTGTGCCGGCACTGTTTGATTGGCAACTGGCGCTTCTTGCAGCTCTCGGTCGCCCTCGGCTTTTGTTGTCGCTTGCTGCGGCTCTGTGGCGGTCTTTGCTGCGTTACGCTGTTCTTGCTGATCACGCCCTGAATGCAGTCCTGGGTTCATGAATGGCGACAGCTTTGAGTAGAAACGGTCCAACACGCCGGTGCTGTTGCCCATCTGCCTGCTGAGAGCGTGGGTGCTGATGCCGCGTTGAAGATCTAATGTGGCGTAGAAATGCCGCCAGCTGTAAAGCGTTCGCTTTTTACCATCGGCGCCATAAACGATTTTGAGAGATTTAAGCAGCGTTTCAAAGTTGCGCGAGAGATTGGGCCGCGCTGCCCGCTCGCCATAGCGGGTGACAAATACATAGTCTTCGCATTTGCTTTCAATTACTTCATCCAGCGTTTTGCCTTTGAGATTGGGATTGAGCTCTAATTGGCGCTCAAGGGGCCTTATAGCGCGATCCCGCGCAATCAGGGGCCGCTGACCCGTCTTGCCTGCCACAAACAGCCCAAGATAGGTCTGATCCTCTTCTTTGATCCACAGCAGGTTTTTCCACTTGAGGTTCAAAGCCTCAGTTCCATGCCGCATGCCGGTGTTGGCAAGAACCAGCACGTAGTTCCTAAGCACTTCACGCGTGGCCTGAGTATTGGGATTGTCAGACGCCTTATGAAACGTCCGCAGTGCCTCATAGATAGTTTTGTATTCTTCTTTGGTAAAACTGCCACGGCTTTCGGTCTTGATACCGTCATTGATGGGCTTGGGTCGAATGGCATGTGTGATCCACCCACGCTGTTCCGCTTCATCTAATACACGGTTCAATGCCGTGTTGTGTGTGTTGATGGTGCTGTGATGCGCTTTGCGTCCCAGCTGTTCTGTGCGCCACTTGCCAAAGTCCACCAGAGCTTTGGCATTGATATTGGCTACATCATATGAACCGAAGAACGGAATGAGATACTTATCAAGGGCAGTGATGTAATCTTTGTAGACGATGTGACCGCTGCCAGAGCGTAGTTCTTCTTGCATCCTGTCTCGTGCAAATTCTGCCACTCGACGAAACTTGCGTGTGCTTTGCGGCAGGTTGTTTTTGAGACGATCTTCAGATGTGTAGAAAAACTTCATCGCGACTTCTGTGGCGCGTTCTATGCTTTCTGTCTTGGTCGAAAATCTATGCCAAGAGCCATCAGCCAGTTTAACCCGTGCTTGCCACTTTGCACTGCCAGGCCTTGTATCCAGTCGAATGTGTTCGCTGACTTTGATGGTTCTCTTGGTCTCCTTCATAACCCAAGTGTACGATCAAAAGTCTCAAAGGAAAACGAAACTTTGCGTCTGTGATTACTGAGTTCGCAAAATCTTTGCTGGCAAACAGCAGAAAAGTGCCGTGCGAGCACAAATTGCTGGCAAACACGGTAAGTGCAATCACTGTGTTCAACACGGTGATTCTGCGCACACATACGCAGAAAACTGTGTATCGACTGTGTATGAGATAATTGTGAGGAAAAAAGCGGCTAAGTGCTTGATTTTATTGGAGGCGGGTACCGGAATCGAACCGGTGTACACGGATTTGCAATCCGCTGCATAACCACTCTACCAACCCGCCTCAATGCCTTCAAACCTTGGTTTTGGGGCGATCACCTGTGCTGCTTTGGCCTTGGTTATGAAGGCGTTTTGAAAGCAGATCGAGTGATCTGCGGCGTTATTGTCTTTTTTACTGCGCTTGTCCAGTCCGCAATTGTGCTCTTTGGAGGCGGAGGGCGCATTCTTTTTCGTCGCTCACTCTGCTCACTGCCGTATGCCGGAAAAGCGTTGGGCCCAGTCATCACGTTGCTCATCGGTGATTTTGGCGAAAAGGTTTTCGGGCACGGTGAAGGCATCGCCCGCCGCGCAGCGGGTGAGCGCTTGGGCGAGGTCTTCGGGCCAGCGCGGGTCGGTTTGGCCCATCGCCTGGCCCAGGGTTTGCGCCGCATCTGGGATGAAGGGGGCTGAGAGTTGGCCGTAGAGCGCAATGAGGTTGAGCGACAGGCGGATGATGCCCGCGGCTTCCTCGGGATTGGTTTTATACACGGCCCAGGGTTCTGCGGCTTGCAAATATTCATTGCCCAAGGCCCAGATCGCCCGCAATTCCGCAGCGGATTTGCGCACTTCTACGGCTTCCATATGGGTTTGATAGGCCTCTAGGCGCGTTTGTAAATCCGCAATCAGCGCGGTTTCACGCGGGCCATAGCTGCCCCCCTCTGGCACGGTTTCGCCGAATTTGGAGCGGCAAAATTTGGTGACACGAGAGACGAAATTGCCCAGCACATCCGCCAGATCTTTGTTCACATCCGCTTGGAAATTGTCCCAGGTGAACTCGCTGTCGGAGGTTTCCGGTGCATGGCTGAGAAGCCACCATCGCCAGTAGTCGGGCGGCAGGATCTCAAGCGCTTGATCCATAAAGATGCCGCGCCCTTGGCTGGTGGAGAACTGCCCACCGTCATAGTTGAGGTAGTTAAATGATTTGATGTAATCGACCAGCTTCCATGGCTCGCGAGAGCCCAGAATTGTGGCCGGGAATGAGAGGGTGTGGAAGGGCACATTGTCCTTGCCCATAAACTGCACATAGCGCACGTCCGCAGCGCCTTTATCGGTGCGCCACCAGCGCTCCCAGTCGGCGCCTTTACCGGCATCCACCCATTCGCGGGCGGAGGCGATATATTCAATTGGTGCGTCAAACCAGACGTAGAAAACTTTGCCTTCCATTCCAGGCCAGGGCGCATCGCCGCGCCGGACGGGAACGCCCCAATCAAGGTCGCGGGTAATGCCGCGGTCTTGCAATCCATCACCGTCATTGAGCCATTTTTTCGCGATGGACGTGGTCAGCACCGGCCAATCGGTTTTTTGCGCAATCCAATCACTGAGCTCTTGGCGCAAAGAGGATTGCCGCAGATACAGGTGGCGTGTGTTGCGCACTTCGAGGTCGGTCGAGCCAGATACGGCTGAGCGCGGCTCAATGAGATCGGTTGGCTCCAACTGTTTCGTGCAATTTTCGCATTGATCGCCACGCGCTTTGTCATAACCGCAGTTGGGGCAGGTGCCTTCGATGTAACGATCTGGCAAAAAGCGCCCGTCCGCGTGGGAATAGACTTGCTGCTCATCGACCTCGGCAATTAAGCCTTGATCTGCAAGACGCCCGGCGAAATGCTGTGTCAGCTCTTTGTTTTGTGCCGATGAGCTGCGACCGAAGTGGTCGAAAGACAGGCGAAACCCGTCAGCAATCTTGGCCTGCACCGCATGCATATCGGCGCAATATTCTTCAACCGGCTTGCCAGCTTTCGCGGCGGCGAGCTCTGCTGGGGTGCCGTGTTCATCGGTGGCGCAGAGAAACAAGACCTCATTGCCTCGCGCCCGATGGTAGCGGGCAAAAAGATCTGCAGGCAGCTGGCTGCCCACAAGGTTGCCGAGGTGTTTGATCCCGTTGATATAGGGAATGGCTGATGTGATCAGGATACGTTTCATAATGCCGTCCAAATAAAGTTGGCCCTATTTAACCCTGTGCGGCCCGAAAGCCCAGCCCTAAGGCTTAGAAGATGAGCCGGGATCGCGCAGGATTTTTGTCAGCCGGCCAAGCATGAAGGAGGTGCGCGGAGCGTAGATATAGGGTGTTTTGGACAGGGCCGTATCGCCAAGCAGCAACCTCAACCCGCCGATGGCTGCCAAAAGCAGATGTGCGATGGCAATAAAGATGAAAAAAGAGCCGGTGCCAAATGTTTCAATCAATAGCGCGGCGACGATGGGAGAGGCGATGGCGCCGATGGCATAGTAAAACAAAAGAGCGGCCGAAAGTTCAACACGTTCATCGGTCGAGGCGAAATCATGGGCATGGGCCGTGGCGACGGAATAGATTGGCACAGTGATAAAGCCAAACAGGCAGGAGGCTATGATGACTTGCGTGACGCCGAGCGCGAAAAAGGATAGGGTGCAAGATATGAGCGAGGCAATTGAAATGCCGATGACCACCCAACGGCGATCAAACTTGTCTGCCAGCCAGCCCGCCGGATATTGCGAAATTGCCCCACCCAAAACGTAGCCGGCAAGAAATAGACCGATTTGCGAGGCGTTCAAATTGAGCTCTGTGCCATAGATGGGGCCAACCATTCGATAGGCCGCAGAGGTCAGGCCGCTGACCATAACCGCAAAGACGGCAAGGGGGGAGCGGCTAAGCGCCAAAAGAGGCCGTAGGCGCGGGGCGGCTTTCGTAATCGGCGGGCTGGCTTTGGTCAGGGCAAGCGGCAAGAGGGAGGCACAGCAAAAGAGCGTCAGGAGGTTATAGGCCAGATAGGTCTCAACAGAGGCCAAAGCACCAATCATCATCTGCGCTCCAAGCGAGGCAGAGATATCTACCACGCGATAAACCGCCATGGTCCGCCCGCGATTGGCATTGCTGGCTTTCGCCTGTAGCCAGGCCTCGACCACCGTATAGCAGCCCGCCACACAAAGCCCTGAGGCGACGCGCATCACAGCCCAGGCGGTGGGGTCTATGAGCAAGGTATGGCCCAGCATGCCAATGGCGCCCATCGCGGTGAAGACCGCAAAAGCGCGTGAATGCCCCACACTGCCCATCACCCGGGGCGCCCACCAGCAGCCGATGAAAAACCCAAGGAAATGCGAAGAGCCCAAGATGCCGATTTGCCCCTTGGTAAAGCCCTGTTCAAGCCCTGTGAGGGCGTCCAAGGGGCCAACCCCACCGGAGGACAGCTGCAAGAGGATGACGGACAAGAAAAGCGCCGCAAAGGATAAAATGAGTCGCATAGCGCAACCATCTGCCGGCTCTTGCGGAGTGGCAAGTGGGATTTGATCCTTGGCATGGATTTTTCGGGCTTGGTCAGGTCTTTGGTGGTGGCTCTAAACTTGGGGGGGCTGCGTGGCAGAGGTCAGCCGATAGCGCCCTTCATGCCGCGCCACATGCCAGCGGCGCGGGGGCGCGCTGCGGCTGCGTATGCGGGTGAGTTGCCAGTGGTCCATGCCGGCTTGAGGGATGGGGCCCATGTGCCAGCGGCTTTCGATGCCCGGTGCACCGCCCGTGCCGGGGGTGAGCAAAAGAGCCAGCGGGGCACAGCCGCCTTCGTGCGCGCCAGTCTCGGCCGCCAGATGCAGGCGCCGCACAGGGGTTAGGGCGGGCAGGCCAGGCAGATCGGCCACCACAAGCGGCACGGCGCTGCTGCGCAGGATCTCTTCAACGCACCACAGGATATCCTCTGCGCGTTTGGGGCTCACAAAGGTCAGACGCCCAGGAGAGAAAAAAGGGATGACCCCCTCTGCGTGCAGCCGATCTGTGCTCCACTCTGGTGCCACCCAAAACACAGGCCCTTGTGTGTTTTGCGCCACCATCATTGCAAAACTGCGCCGAAATTGGCCGCAAGCCTCATGGGCGCGCGCCAGCGTCAGGCTAATGCCCGGCCAAAGCTCCAATAGGGCCGCCTTCGGCCTGCCGACAGATGAAATCAGATTCGGGGCATAGGGTGTCATCTTTATAGGAGTACATTGTTCCCTATTTGTTCTCAAGATATTTTCAGCTTGCAGCTTAACAACCTTCGGCTAACTTACCTGCAACAAGGGGACTGTAGAATGAAAATGAATGAATTGGGTCGCAGCGGGATTATGATTTCCGACCTCTGTCTTGGGACGATGACTTACGGCACACAGACAGATCAGGCGGATGGCTTTGCGCAGATGGATATGGCTGTGGATGCGGGGATCAATATCTTTGATACCGCGGAGATGTATCCCGTCAATCCGATCACGGCGGAGACCCAAGGTGACAGTGAACGCATGGTGGGCGAATGGTTTCAGGCCAGCGGCAAGCGCAATCAAGTGGTTCTGGCCACCAAACATTCTGGCATGGGGATTAAACATATCCGTGACAGAGCGCCGATCACCGCCCGCTCAATTCCGGCGGCGATTGACGGCAGCTTAAAGCGGTTGCAGACCGATGTGATCGATCTTTACCAATTCCATTGGCCAAACCGTGGCTCTTATATGTTCCGACAAAATTGGAATTATGATCCCTCAAAGCAAAATAAAGCCGAGACGATCCAGCATATGCATGACTGCCTGGGCGCGCTGCAAGACGAAGTCTCGCGCGGCCGCATTCGCGCTTTTGGCCTGTCGAATGAAAGCGCATGGGGCACGGCGCAATGGCTGCGGGCCTCTGAGGAGGGGCACGGGCCGCGCGTCGCATCCATTCAAAATGAATATTCCCTGATGTGCCGCATGTATGACACGGATTTAGCAGAGTTGAGTGTCAATGAGGACGTGGGCCTTTTGGCGTTCTCACCTTTGGCGACCGGGTTTCTAACTGGAAAATACGCCGCCAATGCGGTGCCGGACGGCAGCCGAATGAGCGTGTCGCCTGAACTGGGCGGACGCAATACGGCCCGGGCCCATCTGGCGGCCGCAGCCTATATGGAGGTGGCGCAAAAACATGGGCTGGATCCGGTGCATATGGCATTGGCCTGGTGCGCTGGGCGTCCATTCATGGCCTCGGTCATTTTTGGGGCCACGACGGCGGCGCAATTGGCGCATATCATCGCGGGTAAAGACACTGAGTTGTCGGACCAGGTGCTTGCAGATCTCAACAAGACCCATCGCGCCCACCCGATGCCCTATTGAGCGGGTTAATGGTGACGGCGCAGGGCGCTGATGGATTGACCAAAAGCTTGACGGAAGGCGCGGGCCAGGCTGGCCTGTGAGGTGAACCCGCAGGCCAGAGCGATCTCTTGCACGTTTTGCGCGCTGTCGATGGCGCGGCGGCGTGCCTCGGACAGGCGCAGCTCCAAAAAATAACGCCCCGGCGCCCGGCCGGTGGCCGCTTTAAATTCCAGTTCCAATTTGCGGGTGGAGATGCCATTGGCGCGGGCCAGGGCCGCGATTGTCGGCGGGCTGTCGATGAGGTTTTCCATCTGCTTCAACACGCGCGCAATCCGGGGATGTTTGCTGGAAATGCGGGTTGTGGCAATCATCTGCTGTGGTGCATCGCCGGTATGCAGCGGATCATAGATAAAGGCCGAGGCCACGCGCTCCGACAAAGCCCGCCCGTGGCGGCAGGTGATGAGATGCAGCATTAAATCAATACAGGGAGATGCGCCGCCTGTCGTGGCAAAGGGCGCGCTGATGGCATAGCGATCTGGCACCAGATTGACAGATGGAAACCGGCGGGAGAACGCCTCTGCATCCTCCCAATGGCAGGTCGCGCGGTGGCCATCCAGCAGCCCCGCCTGAGCCATGATCCAACTGCCCCCATCAACGCCCCATAGCTGGCAACCGTCCGCGACGTAGCGCCTTAGGGCGGCAATCAGGGGCGGGGTGCATTGGGCCTCAAGGCGAAAACCGGCGACAAGGATCAACAGATCCCCTGCAAACCCACGCAGCTCTTCGGTCTGCACCGTCATTCCCGAGGTGAGATGCACAGGCTGGCCCGCTTGTGATAAAAATTGCCAAGAAAACAGCCTGCGATCGGCCCTGCGGTTGCAGGCGCGCATAGGGTCAACAGCTGCGGCAAGCGACAGCGTGTTGCTCTCATCAAGCAGCAAAAGCCCCACATGCAGCGGCTTGCTACCCGCTTGCCAGATGTTATTTGCGTATTTCATCAAAAATCATTCGTATATTGGCAAATTTCCTTTTGCAACTCTCGCAGATTACTCAAGACAGAAGGAGAAGATCATGCCCTTAGAAATGAACCGTGAGGTCTTTATCACTTGTGCCGTCACAGGCTCAGGCGCGACGCAAGACAAAAGCCCCCATGTGCCGCGCAGTCCAAAGCAAATTGCCGAGAGCGCGATTTTGGCCGCCAAATCTGGGGCGGCGGTGGTGCATTGCCATGTGCGCGATCCTAAAACCGGCGCGCCGAGCCGAGATCCGGGAATGTTTCGCGAAGTCACTGACCGGATCCGGGATGCTGAGGTTGATGTGGTGCTCAATCTGACGGCCGGAATGGGCGGTGACATGGTTTTTGGCGACGTTGAAACCCCGCTGCCACCGGTTGCGGGCACCGATATGGCCGGCGCGACCGAACGGGTGGCGCATGTGGCTGAATGCCGCCCGGAGATTTGCACACTCGATTGCGGCACGATGAATTTTGCTGAGGCCGATTATGTCATGACCAACACGCCCGGCACGCTGACCGCAATGGGCCGGATGATGACCGAATTGGGGGTGAAGCCTGAGATTGAAGCCTTTGACACCGGTCATCTTTGGTATGCCAAGCAATTGGTTTCCGACGGGGTGCTTGAAGCCAATGCTTTGGTCCAGCTGTGCATGGGCGTGCCCTGGGGGGCGCCCGATGATCTCAACACCTTGATGGCCATGGTCAACAATATTCCCGACGGTTGGACCTTTAGCGCCTTCGGACTGGGGCGCCATCAAATGCCGATGGTGGCCGCTTCGGTTCTGGCCGGGGGCAATGTCCGCGTGGGCTTGGAAGATAATCTGATGCTTGACCGCGGGGTTTTGGCGCAGAACTACCAGCTGGTTGATCGGGCCGTCAGCTTGATCGAAAATCTGGGCGCGCGGGTCATTGGCCCGGCAGAGGTGCGCGAAAAGCTGGGGCTTGTGAAGCGCGCGCCGGTTGGTAAGTGAGATTTTGAAGTTAATGTAATTAGATAGGGGTTTGCTATGACACAGGTTGCAGCAATCATCGGAGGTGGAGTTATCGGCGGTGGCTGGGCCGCGCGCTTTTTGCTCAACGGGTGGGACGTGCGTGTCTTTGATCCTGACCCCGAGGCTGAGCGCAAAATTGGCGAGGTGCTGGCCAATGCTCGCCGCTCCTTGCCGGGGCTCTATGAGGCCCCCTTGCCCGCCGAAGGGCGCTTGAGCTTTCATTCAGAAATTTCTGAGGCGGTGACCGGAGCCGCCTGGATCCAGGAAAGCGTGCCTGAGCAACTGGCTATGAAGCAAAAGGTCTATCGGGCCATTCAAGCCCATTGTGATCCTGCGGCGGTTTTGGGCTCTTCAACCTCTGGATTTAAGCCCTCTGAGCTGCAAGAGGCGGCCCTGCGCCCGGCGCAAATCATGGTGTGCCATCCTTTCAACCCCGTCTATCTATTACCGCTGATTGAAGTGGTGCCGACAGAGCAAAGTGACATCGCGATTGTCGCGCGTGCGGAGGATATGTTGCGTCAGATGGGGATGTATCCTTTGCGGGTGCGCAAAGAGATTGATGCCCATATCGCAGATCGCTTTTTGGAGGCGGTCTGGCGCGAGGCCCTCTGGCTGATCAAAGATGGCATCGCCACCACCGAAGAGATTGATAATGCCATTCGCTATGGCTTTGGCATTCGCTGGGCGCAAATGGGTTTGTTTGAGACCTATCGCGTGGCCGGTGGAGAGGCGGGAATGCGGCATTTCATGGCGCAATTCGGCCCAGCTCTCAAATGGCCCTGGACAAAATTGATGGATGTGCCGGAGTTTACCGATGACTTGGTGGACATGATTTCTGACCAATCAGATGCGCAATCGGGTATGCATTCTATTCGCGAGCTGGAACGCATCCGGGACAACAATCTGGTTGGTATGATGCGCGCTTTGAAGGCGCAAGACTGGGGCGCTGGAGCGCTGCTCAAGGGGCAAGACCAGCACCTCAGCGCGCAAGCGGGCATGGTGCGGCATGTGGCGGATCTGCAAGCGGGCGGCTTGACCGAAACCCTGCGCCGTGCGGTGCCTTTGGATTGGACGGATTACAACGGCCATATGAATGAAGCGCGCTATTTGCAGGCCTTTGGCGACGCCACCGACCGCTTCATGGAGATCGTGGGCTGTGATGCTGCCTATATTGCCTCTGGCGGCAGTTACTTCACCGCCGAAACCCATATTCGCCATATTGACGAGGTACATGCGGGCAAAGTGATCCGGGTTGAGACCTATTGTGCCGAAGGGGTGGGCAAGAAAATGCATCTGTTCCATCAGATGTTTGAGGGGGACCGGCTTTTGGCCACGGGCGAGCATATGCTGATCCATGTGTCGCTTGAAACCCGCAAGGCCAGCGCGCCATCTGCGCAGGTGGCCCAAAACTTGGAGCGTATTGCAACCGCCCATCGCGCGCTTGCGCGGCCCGAGGGCCTCGGCCGCAGTGTGGGGCGCAAATGAACGGCGTTCTGATTACAGCGGGCGGCAATGGCATTGGCCGGGCGATGGGGCAGGCCTTTGCAGCAGCGGGCTTTCGGGTTTGGGTCACGGATGTGGAGCCCGCCAGTCTGGAGGCCTGCCCCGCAGATTGGCAAAAAAGCCTGGTTGATGCCAGCGATGAGACGCAGGTCGCCCGGCTGTTTGCGGATATTCAAAAGACCTGGGGCCGGCTCGAGGCGATATGTGCCAATGCGGGCATTGCCGGGCCCACGGCGGCGGTGGAAGAGATTGATTTGTCTGCGTGGCAGCGCTGCGTATCGGTCAATTTGGAAGGCGCCTTTCTCGCGGCAAAATATGGGGGGCCGATGCTCAAAGCTGCGCGCGGTGCTATTGTTTTGACCTCGTCGACGGCTGGACTATACGGCTATCCCAATCGGGCGCCCTATGCGGCGGCGAAATGGGGCATCATCGGCTTGATGAAGACCCTTGCGATGGAATGGGGGCCTGAGGGCGTGCGCGCCAATGCGATTTGTCCCGGTGCGGTCGAGGGGCCGCGGATGCAAGGGGTGATGGAGCGCGAGGCGGCGGCTAAGGGCACAGATGTGCAGCATATCTATGACGGCTATGCTTCTGGAACTTCAATGCGCAGTCTGGTCGCAGCGGAAGATATTGCCAATATGGCCGTGTTTTTGTGCAGTGCTGGGGCACGTTTGGTTTCGGGGCAGGTCATCGCAGTTGATGGGCACACAGAAAATCCAGATCCAAAGGTCTAATCGGCCACTGCACCCAGCTCTTGCAACAGGCCGTCGATGACTGCGGGCAGGTCACGCGAGCCTATTTCCGCTTCACGGATGAGCCCGTCGAAATGTTGGCTCAGCGCTTGGATGCGATCAGGCACGCGAAACACCAAATATTTTTGCCCGAGGTAGATCACAGCGCATAAGGGGCCGAAGATGGTAATCGGTGCCGAGTAAATTTTGCGGGCGTCAAATAAAGAGACCCGCATCACCGGGTAAAGTTGCGCGGCCAGACGGGCCAAATGTTTGAGCTGTTCAATGCGAATGTGCCGAGGGCAACCGCTGTAATAGCCTTCGGCACGGGCGAAGGCCTGCAACTCGTGGATGGGCAGGGCAATTTCATAATCTGATTGCGCTTGATGCATCCAATTGAGTCGATCTTCGGCAGAGGCAATTGCGAGATCGATGGTGTGTCCAAGGCTGGGGGCATATTCCCATTCCAGCATCGGGCGAATTTTGACCATATCAGGCAATCCGGCGGGCACATGGCGGATTTTATATCCTGCGGCCTCTTGATGCCAAGCAAAAATCTGTGCGTCGATCAGCGCGCGTGGTGCATCGACCATGGTCATGGCCTGCGCCAAAATTTGCGGGAGGGAGTCCGGTTGATCGGACAGCCCCAAGAGCCAATCGGCAGAAACGCCAAGGCTTTGAGCGCATTGGGCCACCAATTGTCCATTGGGCAGTCGCGCTGTCGTGCCCGACAGGATTTGTGACAGGGTTGAGCGGTCCGCCCCGGTTTTGCGCGCGAGGCTTGACTGCGTCTCACCGCTGAGGGCCATGGCCTGTTGCAGCCGATGGCGAAAGAGATCGGAACGGGCGCGCTTGTCCATATTTGTCACTTTTGATGATTTTAATTAACGTACATGATTAAAATTACACAATTCTCTGAATTCCACAAGGAGGCAAAAGGATCTACTCTGCGCCCATGGCACCTATTCAGCGCCCGTCTTTGATCACCGAATGGCCGACATTTGCGACCCTTTTGGGCTGCTATGGCGGATGGATGGTTTTACTCTTCAGCCCGCTGTGGCTGTCTGTGCCGGGTCTGGCGGTCATGATCGCGCTGCAATCTTCGCTGCAGCATGAAATCATTCACGGCCATCCAACAAGATACCCTTGGCTGAATGCGGCTTTGGTATACGCCTCGCTCAATCTTGCTATTCCTTACGGCCGGTTTCGCGACACGCATTTGGTCCATCATACCGATGAGCGGCTGACCGATCCCTATGATGATCCCGAAAGCAATTATCTAGATCCGACCGTTTGGCACGCTCTGCCGACTTGGCTGCAAAGGGTGCATATGTTCAACGCGACTCTCGCGGGGCGCCTGCTGATCGGTGTATTGATTTCGCAGTATTATTTCATGCGCAGTGATGTTCGGGACATATGCGCAGGGCGCCGGGATGTGCTGCGAGATTGGCTCTTGCATATTCCAGCTGCTGCTCTGGTGATCTGGATCGTCATAGAGGCCGGCTATCCGCTTTGGGCCTATTTTCTTGCCGCTTACGGTGGGCTCGCGCTGCTCAAGATCCGTACATTTGCCGAGCACCGCGCGCATGAAGACGTGCAGGCCCGCACAGCTGTCATTGAAGATCGCGGGTTTTTCGCATTTTTGTTTTTGAACAATAACTTCCATTCAGTTCACCATATGTATCCGCATATCTCGTGGTATGCTTTGCCCGGCCTCTATCAGGCACAAAAAGAGACATTCATGCAGCGCAACCAAGGGTATATCTACAAGAACTATCGTCACCTTTTCGCGCGTTACTTCTTGCAATGCAAAGAACCGGTGCCCCATCCGCTCTGGCCTCGCACCGGGGGATCGCCTAAGTCTTGATCCATGTTATGGATTCCCATCACCCTTCTGGCGGCCTTGGCGCAAACCCTGCGTTTTATGTTCCAAAAGCGTTTGCGCATTGCCACGCTGTCAACGGGCGGCGCAACTTTTGCGCGATTTTTATATGCAGCACCTTTGATTGGTCTGGTGGCCGTCGGCTATGCGGTGGCGCGTGGGTATGGTTTGCCTGTGATGGATTGGCAGTTTTGGGCCTTTGCGGCGGCGGGCGGGTTTTGCCAAATCTGCGCCACCATGTGCGTTGTGGCCCTATTTCAGCAGCGTAATTTCACCATCGGCATCACCTTCAAGAAAGTTGAGGTTTTGCTGGCTGCCGGCTTTGGGCTTTTGTTTTTGGGCGAAGGCGTCAGCCTGCCCGCGCTGGGGGCGATCTCACTGGGTGTTTTGGGAGTTCTCATTATCTCGGACGCGCCGCAAGTGGCCGGTTCTGAGGGTCCACGTTTTTTCAACAAAGCGACGGCATTGGGCCTGTCCTGTGCTGTGTTGTTTGGCGCATGCGCCGTCTTTTATCGTGGCGCAACCCTGCATATTTCTGCCGCAGATGTATTCGCCCGTTCCAGCGTGACTCTCATGGCGGCAATCTCAATGCAGTTTTTAGGCATGGCTTTTTATTTGCGCTGGCGCGAACCGGGGCAAATCACCGAGGTGATCCGCGCTTGGCGCGTGGCCATTTGGGTCGGGCTGCTGTCTTTGCTGGGGTCTTTGGCCTGGTTCACCGCTTTCACCTTACAAAATGCAGCCTATGTCAAAGCTCTGGGCCAGGTGGAAATCTTGGCCTCTTTCGCCATATCGGTGTGTGTCTTCGGCGAAAAAATGCGCCGGAGCGAGGCTATGGGAATCGCGTTCCTATCGGTTTCGGTGGTTCTATTGATACTGCTGCTCTGAGCCGTTCAGACGCAGAAACAGGCTTTCTTCATCTTGATTTTTGAAGAATGGCACTGAGACGGGTGGCTGGATCTCGCGCAATGCGGCCAATTCTCCCAGCACGATTGAGGTAATGAAGGGTAAATTCAAGGCGCGGGCCTCATCCAGCGGCACCCATTGCAAATGGGACAGCTCATCGGATGCGCCGGAAAAATCGTCTAGGTCTCCGGCCAGTTGATCGGCGTCCACCAAAAAGAACCGCGCATCAAACCGGCGAGGCGGGCCGGGTGGGGTGATGGCGCGAAAAAAGAAATACATTTTCTCGGCCGAGGGACGAAAGCCCGCCTTGGCAAAACCGCTCCAATCTTTTGGCGCATCCTGCCACTCCTCTGGCGCGCCAAGGATTAATCCGGTCTCCTCCCACAGCTCGCGAATGGCCGCCACGGCGAGGGTCTCGGGTGAGGGGCCGCTGCTGTCTTCCAAAAGCCGCGCGTGGCAGGTCTGCACCAAAGGCTTGGCCAGCGGTATGGTGCTGTCATCGGCATCGACTGCGCCGCCCGGAAAGACGAATTTATTTGGCATAAACGCCGCTTTGGATCCACGCTGACCCATGAGGACCTGCGGAGAGGCGTTCACGTTGCGCAAAGTGATGATTGTTGCGGCGGAGCGGATAGGTGTATCTGTCATAGACCCAATCTACTGGGTTTTGAGCACATTGCCAGAGGCGTCCGCTCCAAACCCATTGAGTCGGCGCGCCCATTGAAACGCAACGACCCCGCCCTTGATGCGCGGGAGCAGGTAGAGGCAGAGCGCCACGGACCCGACCCCAAAGCCCAGGGCCATGATCCATGGCTCGGGGCGGAACTGCACAAATACCACATGCAACAGCGGCGCAAGGATATGGCCGACAATTAATATCGTCAGATAGGCCGGCCCGTCATCAGCGCGATGATGATGCAGCTCTTGGCCGCAGGCGTCGCAGCTGTCATGGACTTTGAGATATTTATAAAGCAGCGCACCTTTGCCACAACTCGGGCAACACCGGCGCCAGCCGCGGAGCAGGGCGGGTTTTAGGGGGCGATTTATCGACATAGCGATCTCCTGTATCTGCGGCCCTTATCAAGCCATGTGCAGAAAATGACACTGGGGCAAACTGCCACAAGAATTTTTTGAAAATTTTGCGACGGAAAATTATGGCTGCTGCGTTTTACCTATACCAAGCGCAAAACACTGCGCGGTGCATATGAAAACGCATAGACTAAGGACAAAGATAATGAACAAAATTGCAATTTTCGCATTGGCTGCAACTGCAATGGTGGCGAGTGCGCCCGTGATGGCGCGTGAGCATGGTGGCCCGCGCCCTGATTTTTCTCAATTGGACGCCAATGGGGATGGTCAAATTACGCAAGCGGAGGTGAAGGCCTTTGGCGCGGCGGAATTT
>Ga0255763_1000795_pt1 | contig 34427 bp, 32 predicted proteins | sample 041ome_2_FD_179963 | JGI IMG/M metagenome (GOLD analysis project Ga0255763, IMG submission 179963) | Coastal salt marsh microbial communities from the Groves Creek Marsh, Skidaway Island, Georgia - 041406US metaG (version 2) | ecosystem: Environmental > Aquatic > Marine > Intertidal zone > Salt...
CTGTGATCTGGGCTTGTTGGTCCACTGCATTCCCCTCGAGTGATGTGATCTGGGCTTGTTGGTCCACTGCATTGCTTTCCAGTGCTGTGATCTGGGCTTGTTGGTCCACTGCATTCCCCTCGAGTGCTATGATCTGGGCTTGCTGCTCTCCTGCATTGGCCCAGAGATTGGTGAGTTCTGTTTGCTGCTCACCCGCGTTGGCCCACACACTTATCAACTCACTCTGTTGGTCTCCAGCATTTGCCCACAAATCACTCAGGCTTGTGTCCAATCCGACGACATTACTGATGGCTAAGTTTCCACGTAATGAGTCGGCCGCAAAGCTTCCAAATACGGTCACAAGTGCATCCGACGGGCTCTGGGTTGTGTTATTGAGCAGTGTAGATGATCCGTGTGCAAACGCAACATTTCCCCAGTTGTACATCTGCATAACAACATTACCATCGTCCACAAACCGGGCGAGAGACTCTGCACCCGTTTGCAAGACATCGACGGCTGGACCTGTTCCCTGATTATGTACCACCAACTGCTCTGAAATTTCGACCTGTGAGTCTACGTATACGACATTCCCACTATCAATGATCAAATTGCCCTGTAGTCGAGTGTTTCCACGGACTGTGAGGGAATCTGCAATGGTGGTCGGAAGATCTGCAAGGACAGTTGCATACAAATTCCCAGTCGTAAACGTGTCAGTGTACCCCTGTACGGTGGTGCTCAGTGTATCCACATTCGTTGACAGTGTATCCACATTCGTTGACAGTGTATCCACATTCGTTGACAGTGTATTCACATTTGATGACAGGGTACCCACGTTACTGCTGAGCGTGTCCACATTTGATGACAGGGTATCCACGTTGCTGCTCAGGGTATCAATATTGCTACGGACATAACTGCTTAGAGCATCCGTATTGGCTGACAGGGTGTTAACGTTCGATGAAAGGGTATCCACGTTGCTGCTGAGAGTGTCCACGTTGCTGCTGAGCGTGTCCACGTTGCTGCTGAGTGTGTCCACATTTGAACTGAGGGTGTCGATGTTGCTACGGACGTAGGAACTCAGAGCGTCTGTGTTTGCTGACAGGGTGTCCACGTTGCTGCTGAGAGTGTCCACGTTGCTGCTGAGCGTGTCCACGTTGCTGCTGAGTGTGTCGATGTTGCTACGGACGTAGGAACTCAGAGCGTCTGTGTTTGCTGACAGGGTATCAACGTTGCTGCTGAGCGTGTCCACATTGCTGCTGAGCGTGTCCACATTGCTGCTGAGCGTGTCCACATTGCTGCTCAGAGTGTCCACATTGCTGCTGAGCGTGTCCACATTGCTCCGGACATAGGAACTCAGTGCATCCGTATTAGCTGACAGGGTATCCACGTTACTGCTGAGCGTAAGGATATTGGCATTCGAAGCCTCGAGCGTTTGGACCAGTCCCACGACATTTGCAGGCAAGATATTACTCAACTGCCACCCATCTCCCACGAAAAAATCCATCACTGCCGTTTGTCCGGAGATGTTCCCGTATACGTGTGGCGTATCGATCGACTGAGAAACGCTTACGTTGCCCAACACACTCACCAGGGCTCCGGTCGGCGCGGCAGTCAATGTATTTAGCGACGCGTCCAGACCACTCGCAAACGCAACTGATCCTTCGTCATAGATCTTAAACACGACATTCCCGTCATCCTGCGCTTCCATGATCGGCTGTGCACCCGACTGTTTTACGATCAGGGCAGCTCCGTCCCCAGCATTGTCCACAATGATTTGTTCGGATGTCCGGATTTCCGAGTCGACGTATACCACATTCCCGCTTGCCACAATGAGGTTCCCGAAGACACTCAGATTGCCCAGAATGTCGGCGTTGTTCGAAACTGTCAATGTCGGAGTCGTGATGGACTGATCGACAATTGCTGTCTGGCCCAGAAGGTTTCCGTACAATTGAGATGTCTTCACGGAGGTATTTGCAAAGAGTGTCTCAGATGTGATAGTCGGTGCTGTCAGAGTATTGAATACCGCCGACTGGCCAAAGATGTTCCCGAAGACATTGCCAGTGAGTGCTCCAGAAACAGTCACGTTATTCAGTACGGGCGTATCACTTAACACCACATTCCCTGTACCTGTCTTTGTGGTCACACCCGTGCCTCCGTGCTCAACTGCCAAAACACCGACAGTTGCGTTCGACACGTTCAATGTATGCAATCCAACCGCGTTTCCAGTAAAGTTGGCCAGGACATTTGCCATGGTCGTTGTACCTTTGAAGACTGCATTCGTATTCAGCACAACTGCACCCGTTCCCGTTTTGAAGGTCGTTCCCGTTCCTCCCGCGCTCACCGGTAACAGGCCATTCGCATACGTCAAACTCACGTTTCCTATGATATTTGATGAATAGATATCACCCAGCACGGTCAAACTGTTTGAAATGATGGGATCAATGTTGGCAACCAACGTATTCCCAGTTCCCGTTCGATGGGGATCAGTTTCTCTCCACCGGGGCAAAACACCCACGGTATTGCCTATGGGGACTCCGTATGCACCCACCAAATTCGCATGGAGGAAGTCTGTATACACATTGCCATGAATCGTGAGAGTATTGCTGAGCGTTGTCAAATCGCCTTCGAGGGTCACGTTTTTCAGGACGGGTTCCACATTCAACACAGCTGCTGATCGACCGGTACTGATGGTTACGGCGGTTCCTCCGTGTTGCACGGATAAAACACCAGTCACGTTGCCCAAGTTGACTGTTCCACCACCCACAACATCTCCTGCTCGTTGAATGGCCACGTAATCGATGTACACATAGTCTGGCACAGTAGTCGTATTCGTAATGAGCCAGCAATCAATCTTCTGTGGATTTCCTGCCCCGATATCCTGGCCATTCACAACAACTCTGTTGGTGATTTTGACGTAATTCCAGCCCGGTGACCTGATAATGGATGACGGAATGGGCACAGACGATCCTGGAATGAGGACATTGTGACCGCCTTCTTTATTGAAATAGATCTCGTATTCGAGGTACGTCAGCGTCGGTTCTGAAGCGTTCAAACCCGAATCACGACCTGTGGATGTTTTGTCAAAGGTCAACTTCATTGTCCCTTCTGTGGTCAACGCGGACACGACATAGTACCCTGTAAAAAACGTATCGAATTGCCATTCTTCCTGGTACTGGTTCCATGGCGGAGTGACGAACGACATGACTTGCTATGAAGGATATATATTTGTTTGAACTGCTGATTACAATTTCAGGACCGGATGTGTACAGGATGCGTACAAAATATTTACGAATAGGGTTGACATGTCGACTCCCGTTCTCTCTCATACGTCTGCTGCAGCATCTTCTGTGTATTAGGTTCGTAGCCTGGGTACAATGTCCTCGGAATACGTGTCGGTGTATCGCTTGTAATCATCGTCACTGAGACCAGGAGCGTATGATCGATTCCGTGCGCATTGTACACAGTCCCTCGTCCAGTCTCCAAACGGATCGAAAGACCGTGCATTTTCCCAATCGGATGAAACTCGGGCGGCGTAAAGCTCGAGAAATTCATACGTTCGTCTCTGTACCCGCCAGAATTACCCCCCAACTTCACAAGGCCCAACCCGGGGGTCATGCGATCAAACGCCACCAAATCGCGGTGGGTATGCTGCTCAATCTCTGGACTCCGGATCACCACATACCGTTCCCCGGTCAAATTCACCTGACCCGGTGCGTCCACTCCGTACCCCACCTGCGTCACCATCACGTCGACAGACAGCGCGTCCTCCGGGTACGTCGTATCGCCCGCAGTCAATGTACCCACTACCTCACGGAACGCCAATGCTCTGTACACGCTCACGTCTGGATCGGCATCAATCACAACTGTATACGCTTTCCCCTCCACCAATTCCTTGCTCGCAGAAACTGTCCCCGACCCCAACCGAACAGATGGAATATCTGCCAATATACGGAAAGTCGTGTACGTAGATTCGATAATCACCCATTGCCCGTTTAAATTCCATGTTGTCGCGCCGTCAATGGTCACAATATCACCCTGTTCCAAGTCATGGTCTTCAACGGTCGTGAACTTGACCTGTCCGGCCACGTACTCGGTCTTCAGAATGTCCAGTTTGGTCGTCTGTGCATCCAACACAGCTGTCCATGCCGTTGTGTCGTCAGCCGTACACGTAAAATTCTGTACAGTCGCATCTTTGTCCACATCCACAATCGATCCCGTAATCACTGTGCCTTCTGGTGCTGTGCCCCTCACGGTGACGCTGTACAACAGTCCACTGGTCTCGGCCGTGAAAGTCTGACGAATCCCCGAGGACGCGGAGATTGCGTACTCGGTCGTTTCGATGGGCACGGGACCAACATAGGTGAGTGCTCGTTGTTTGGTCGTGGGAACGCTGACAAAGGTATCGTTTGCCAGGTTGGTATCGGTCGTGAACCGTAACGTCCCGTTCCAATTCACGTTTGTACCCAGGGCAGTCGCCGGTGTCCCGAAACCGAGGACAAACCGGATGCTCGACGACCCCATGAACACGGTGAAGGGTTCGCTTCGGGTCAACGAAATACGGTTCGTGAGGTCGATGGGCACCGAGTTGGGCTGGATTTGTAGTGGGGCATGGTTCTTGCTCAGAGCGGCGGTTTTGAGGGCCGTGTTCAATGCCTGGGCCAAAGTCGCCGTGTTGTAGTCGCCTGGTGGAACGGCAACTTCGACGAGCGTGTTACTGGACAGTGCATCGTTGTACGAGGTATACAGACCGGGTGCATACGCCAGCACATTGTGTCCCGATTCCACGCTGTATTCTGTTCGGGGAATGGATGCGTCGACGATGCTGACACCGACTACATTCTTAAACGGTTGTGGGAACGGAATGTAATATTGGGAGGGTGTGGGGTAGGCATTTGTGTCGCGCATGCTTGAGTCCACCACCATTAGAAACGATCTACGTGTCCCGTGCGCGAGCATATACTGCACGTCCTCCATACTCATACTACAACAAAATATTATCGAATATGTTGCAGCAGCTGCGTCATCCTGTATACCCCTTCACGTGCCACCTCATCCATCGGCGTATGGAACAGGATATCTGTATCCACCAACTCCAACTCCACCTCGTGCATACACTCCTCGTCCGTGTTCGAGGTCACCTCCGTCAGATCGTACGCCCAATATCCCACGATGTACCGGGTTCGAATCTTGTTCCTGACCAAGCACACCGAGGACGGGGGCGGCGGCGGCGTGGGCACCAGTTCTTCCTTCGAGATGGAGCAGCGGACGGTGTACGGGCTGTTCATACCCCTGTCCATACACTGGGAATCCTCGACAGGCAAATTCCCGGTGTACTGTCTCGTTTTGCGGATGCAGTGCAGGGGAGGTGGCGGTTTTGTCTCGCCTTGGTCCTCCAGAAATAACGTGGTGATGTGTTTCGTGTCCCCGTGGATCTTTTCGGTCGTGTTCACGCGTATTGTGCGATCGGGACCCAAGGATTGGACGTAGGCACCGATGGATTTGAAGACGTCACCTTTTACATTCGAGTGGAACGTATCGCCCACAAGGTGACCCAGACGGAACTCAAGCTCCATGCCCGAAACCCCATTCACAGTACTCACGTTGAACAACTCGGCAGCGATGACTTGAGGCCATGTTCCCATATTCTTCATCGTTCCCATCGTTCCCATCGTTCCTGTCGTTCTCTGCACACAGATATTTTCCGTTTCTTTATATGCGCTCTTTGCCCTCCAACTTCAATCCACAGCGGTCCGGACCAGCCGCTCTCATCGTCGTGCACGCTGCATGGTGCGGGTTTTGCCAGGAATTCCTTCCCGTGCTCAAGAAAATGGAACCCAAGCTGGTTGGTGTGCGTGTATACAGTGTCGACGGGGATCATGATACACGTCCAGAAGCATGGGGCGTCGACGGGTACCCAACCGTCTTTTACAGGGCCAGAGCCGGAGGACTGTACAAATACGAGGGCAACAGGACCCTCCAAGGCATCCAGAAATTCATCCTCAGCATTGAGAAGTAACCGGCGAGGCTCACATGCGCCGATAACTGTGGTACAGGATGTGAAAGGTCCGCATCAAATCACTTCGCTGCTCTATCGCTTGGCGGAGATCGCGTTGATACATTGTCCTCTGTTCCGGAGAACTCGCTCGCTGTAGACTGTTCTCCAGAATTGGAATACGTTCGTCCAATTTATGGATTAAACGCTCAACTGCAATCCGTCTCAAAATGATATCGTGCGAATACCCACGCCGCGTCCACCCGAATGTTCCAGGGACCCTGTTAAACTCTTTCGTATCCGGTGAAAATGTGACTCGCCTTGTGTGCCTCTCGGGCTGCATACTTTCTCATATATTTATTAGTACATGCCACTCTTGCATCTGTCAAAAAACATTCCGAGGATCTAAAGGCATGTGTTGATAACGCTTCAAAGTGAATGGTACTCATTTTGAAACGTTTTAATTATGGAATTATGGAATTAATTATGGAATTAATTGCTATATGCAAGTCCACCCCGGACTTGTGACCAGTACGCTTTCACGTACTGCCGGATCGTACCTTGAGGGATCACAGAGAATGACTAATTCTCTCACCCCCGTCTCCTAGCGATCTCTGAAGCGTCTCCATAGGCTTGTCATAGCGCCCGTAGGAGAGTGCCTGCGGATTGTCCAATCTGTTTCGTTTTTACCGTACCCGAGGTCATTACCCTGGCCGCGCCAATGTTTCCATTGACGTTTGGTAGAAACAGCTCTAAGGAGTTTCCCGCAACTCGAAGACGTTGCCTCTGTTTATACAGAGACTAGCAGGTTATATGGACTTTGATCAAAGCCCCAATTCTTACACTGTTTACCTCCGTTGGTTGAATTGGAACCAACGAAGCAGCCTACTGTTTGGCACAGGTATTTAATGCCACTCATCACACGCAGAACGTTGTAATTAACTGCGAACACACGGAGCGCCGCGAGATTCGTCGAGTTCTCGATGGTCTCGTTCTCCGGGTCGGTGATGTTCGCCACCGTGTTCTCGCCGGCCACCGCCTTCTTAAACGGAAGGGCGAGGACAGCCGAGTCGATACGGGACAGGTTCAGGGAACCAGACGGGGCGTGCTGGGTCGGCGACAGGGCGAAGGACATGAAATAGGTTCCAGCATCCGGGTTCGCCTTGTTGACCTGGTACGGGATCAACTGGTTGTACACAGCTCCGACACGGGTCTCAGCACGATCGTGACCGTTCAACATGAGCTTCGCAGACAACAACGGAGCAGCTCCCTCATTGGTGGACCCAGCAGCGTCACCAGTGAACTGTCCGTGCACAGACGGGTTGGCCACGACCCACGCAAGCAGCTTGGTAGGGTGGTTGAATGACAAACGGATCTGCTGCGACTTGGCCTGTGCGGTCGCAACGGTAACATTCTCATCTCCCGTATACTGCACCTGCTCAATCAGGTACTCATGCGGCTGGCTGGCAAACTTCTTGCGTTCCGTCTGGTCAAGGTACGTGTAGTCCGCCCAAAGCGTGGCCTGGAGAGCAGCCGGGTCAGACGTATCAATTCCGGCAATGCTCGACGCAAAGTCGATGGTGACACGGAGCTCATGGTACTGCAGCGCAATCAACGGAATGTACGATCCCGGAGAACGGCAGAACCAGAAGAGAACGGGCACAAAGAACCTCTTGGTGGTTCCGGTGAGGGCACCATCCTCGAAATCCGTCATGGCCTTGTAGGCAGCACGCTCGGTGTTGGAGTTACGGTACAGGTTGTCGTAAATACGGTACCAGGTCGAGGTCAGCTTATCCAGCTGCTGGCCTCCCAACTCGACGGTGATGGAGTTGATCAGGGCCTCTCCCGGGTAGAAGGTGTCTCCATTCTTCTTCATCACGGCCTCAAGCCACATGTCTCCCAAGAGATCTCCATTACGGCTAATGACGGCCGTGACCTTGGATCCGTACCGGACGCTTCCCGAAAAGGTCTGAGCGATCGACTCAATCGCAAAGTTGGTATGGCGTTTAAAAACAACCTTAAAGTACGTAATCTGGGGCGAACCCGTCAAGTATACGTCCTGTGCACCGAAAGCGACAAGCTGAAGAAGACCTCCTCCCATTGTAACATGCAGGAGAAAAAAAAACGAAGAAAATAATTACAGGATTTGCGCATGAAATTATGGTCCCGAGGATGGTCCCGCGAGACTCGCCGGATCGTTCTCGATTTCCTTGAGGATTGTTGACGGCTGTGTCTCCAGAGGAGGGGGGAGACGCTCGTCGTCGGCAAGGTGTCCATCGAGTCCATCACTCTTGACGGCTTCTGTCCTCTGCTTGAATACCTCCTTGGCCTTGAGCTGGGATTCCTTGTAATCCTTCATCAACGTGTTCAGATATTTCTCCTGGTACTCCACATCCTCGATCCCATCAACGTCAGGCGGAATGAGGGCCCATTTTCCCACCTCCAGGAGGAAGATGTCTACAGATCCGTCGAATGCTTGGAGTTTCTTGACGTGTGCCGCTGCTTCCTCCTGCGTGGCGAAACATCCGCGGATCTTCATCCCGAGCTTATCGTTCTTCTGACGCTGTTCAGGACCCACAAAGGAGACCAAGGCCAACCGTTGTCCATTCGGAACGATGGTGTCCTCGTCGAGATAATCCGTATTCGTGTCCATGAGGGTGGCGGGTGCAGGGTCGGTCATGATGCCTTGGGTGTTACAGCGAGCACGAGTCTTCTTTATATCCAGCAGAATCGCTCTCATCCTCATCATCGTCCTCATCATCGCTCTCATCCTCCTCATCATCGCCCTCATCATCGTCCTCATCATCGTCCTCATCATCGTCCTCATCGGTGGGGTCGTTTCTTGGATTTGGGACCAGGGCGTGCGATCTTCTGGAGCATGGCCTTGAGCGTATCCGTTGACTTGAGTTTCTGGACAATCTCGGGTGGCCAGAAGACGTCCACCACAGCCTGTGAAAGGTGCATCTGTGGACCAACATACGTGGCACATGTGGTTTCGTAGGCGATATCCTTGCGCGAGAAGCATTTCTGGTACACGACAGCAGACGTACCCCGTTTGAGGAGGACAAAGTATACAGTTGACGATGTATGTGCATTGTACCCTTTGTTTCCACACCGTTTGGAATTGCTCCGAAACACAAAACAGTTGTCGTTGTATTTGTGCATGGATGTGAAACAGAATGTGGGATCTTTGGAGAATGGGTCGGGTAACGCCTTCTTGAGGAGTTCCAAATCATATTGACCCATATCGGCCACCACGGTCACCGCAGTCTGTGTGGATGGACTGCGAATGCCACACGACAGGGATTGGAAATGGTCGATCTCGATGTCCGCACATGTTGGACTTGCCGAGTGTCCGTACGAACGGATACATGTTCGGTGGACCCATGTCCGTATCTCTGCAGCAGTGGTGGGTGTTGATAATGCACTCCAGGTTCCATCGTGTGAAATGGTTGCGACAGGAACATAGACCCCAGGTGCACCTCGTTTATGTGACCATGGCATCCGTAATCCGCTTCCTCCGTAGACAGCTTGATCGATCACACTGTGCCAGTCGACGGCATGGTGTGCATCTTCAAGTTTCTCCAGAACGTGTGCCCGGAATGCCATGGCAATGGATGGTGTCACGTATACAGAATCCCATGTGAGATGGACACCAATCTTCTTGGGCGTATCCACCGTCTTACGAAGGACCACGGCATCGCTACGTACATCGAACCATGTGGCCGAGAGTCCCACAAACGATTTCAGTGCCCCCTCGATGATGTGGTCGGATGGCGGGGGTTGGAAATCAAAGTCCACAAATAAACGGAAGATGGGTGTTTTCTTCTCCACGATGTACAGTGTTTCCTTTCGAGCGATCGCATTTCCGTACTGGTTGAGGAAGGTCGTATGTTCCTGTTGAGTGATGATACATTTGCCGCCATTCAAGAGGAGATGAGTAAAATCTGATGCATTGGTGCTATACTGGCTTAACCAGGAGGACATTGTGAGGACATTGTGAGTGGGCATAGTCAGGGCATAGGGTATGCTGGACGAGCCAGGCTTTATACCTGACCAAGCGCTTACTTCCTGCTCTTGGAGAGGGCATAACGGAGGGCCTTATCTGCAAAGCTGTGAGAATGGACCGAGACGCATTGTCCCTTCCTGTTGTGGTACACATGGTTGACCGGGCACTGTCCGAGCGACATGGCAAGGCTGGAGGAAGCAAACGACGGGGTGGTCCCTCTGAACAACGATGCTGACGGGGTGGTCCCTTGAGATCCGTATCCCAGAGAGGTATAGGGTGTTGACGTGTACCCAGTGTACTGCTGGGAAGTCGGCGACTCCACCAGACGGATGAGGTCTGTGGTCGGCATCTGCTGGATGTCGTGAATCAGAGATGTGCTTGGAGACGAATACGGAGAGTGCATGTATAGGATCTACGAGAGAAAAAACTGGGTTCCCATCTGATCAATACAAGTATAAATACAAGTACAAATCTACACGTATAAAGAGAGATCAGTGTGAGATGGGAATATGAAATTGGAAAAGCCCGGAAGTGTGATTTTATTCGCTTCCCAGATCGCAGCATGTATCGGGTACAACCGTCACAAGCGACCATGGGAAAGCATGGAAAGTATGTGGGAACGGACGAGGCCAGATATGTATCGTCAAGCACTGGTTCGCAATGGGTGTTTGACAGAGGCTGAACGTCTGGATAAGATTGTTGATCGACATGAAGGTCTGTCCAGTATTCTCGAAACGTCCTTGCAAGAGTACCAAAGTTCACACGACGTGGCTCGGACGTATGATATCGTGTCGCAACAAATCAAGGACCTGGGGTCGACCCTCGACATCTCAACGGATGATCAAGCTGTGATCGATTCAATCGCGAAACGGAATTTGTACACCACATACGGCACATCATCGGAAGTGGAAGCACTCAAGAAAATGGAAGATATGCTGGGTGTCCGTGGAGAACCAGATGATAATTTTTACAAACTCCATATCGGGACAGTCGATGGTGTGGATTTATACATCGGGGGCAAGATTGATGCCATATCCCCTGATCGCCGACTGGTGATTGAAATTAAAAACAGAATTCGACGTCTGTTTTATAAGGTGCCGTTCTATGAAGTCATCCAATTGCAGACGTACCTCCAACTCTTGAGCGTTGAACGTGGAGTCATCATCGAGTGTCTCAACGTCATGGATTCAACTGCTGCGACCATGAACGTGCTTCCCATCCAACGAGATCGGGGCTTATGGGCCAGCGTCATCGTCCCCAAAATGAAGGCGTACACCAGGGTCTTCGTCTACCTCATGTCCTCCGTCAAATTCCAGGACGACTTCTTACGAGCCAGTCCTGCTCGTCGGCATAACATGATCATGTCCATGATGAGGGCGCAGTATCAATGAGCAAAGCAATCGAGTGACCACGACCCAGAATGACCATGGGATTACGGCAGTGCTTGGGATTACGAGAACACGTAGAAAACGACGAAAATGTCCTGGTGCCGAATCTCATGGAAACATCAATGTCGACCAGTCCTGTGCAGGCGACCAAAGATCGCGATCAGACTGTCAGACAGTCGGCCCGAACCAAACATCACTACAATAACATCAAAAACTTGACTCCAAGCCAACGGGCCTGTGGTGCGTTGTACGCATTGAAGGTGACACATAATGGCTGGAAACGACGGCTCCTCGAGATCTATGCAAACGACACAGACTCGCTCCTCGATATCGCCTGTGGACGTGGCGGAGATATCATGAAATGGAACGATTGCCGGATCAAAATGGTTCACGGTGTCGACATCAGTCTGTACGAAGTCCGTGAAGCCGTGCGTCGTGCATCCAACATCAAGAGGCCGTATACGACGTGTACATTCCAAATCCATGATTTCCTCATGCCGTATACACCATTGCTCAGTTTCGCAACCGTATCCACATTCTTCTGTTTACACTACTTTTGCGTCTCAAAGTACGCATGTCAGACGTTGCTGGAATCCATTGAACGATCTCTCTGCGTCGGTGGGCATTGGATCGGCATCTGTCTGGACAGTCACAAGGTAACCCAGTGGATTACGGAGGGCAAGACATCCCCCCATTTGACCATCACAAATGTCTCGATTGGAAACAGTTCTCATGGATTCGGACAGGCGTATACATACAATTTGAAGGAGACAGTGACTGCACCTGTCAGTGGAGATCATGGGTCCCTCGAATACCTCGTGCCCTGGAAACAGGTGGTGACCATGGCAGAAGATGTGGGATTGGTCTGTACGTACATCAAGCCATGTCCCGTTCCCGAGTCATCGTATCCTGGATCGGAAGCGTCAGAGATGTGCATGGCATTCTCTTTCACAAAACTCGAAAGCTGCGATGACCAGTGGATGACCAGTGCATGATCTGTCCGTATAATTTCTTGTAATATCTACTTCGTTTTCTTTGTCAGGGCATAAGCACCCGTATAATTGGCATAAGATGTGGCCAAGTCGTAACCAACATACCCAACTGCCCCAACTTGAGCTTCAGTCATACATTTCCGACCCTGTATGGTGCCAGTGTTATCACGTTCAACGTGTAGGAATTTGCCGGGTTCGTTGCACACGAATTTACCGTTCCTCATCGGGGCATATACCGTCTTCATTTTTCCGCGTTGTTTGAATTTGAACTGGCTGGGGACCTGGGTTTGTGCTTGGGCAACATCCTGGTTTCGCGGCTGCGGATACGTGCCCGAGACCTGGGATTCGAGTCCGTTGGTGGCACTGCTACTGAACGGTTGTGCAGCGAGTTGCCTTGCAACGAATTGACCACCATTCCACACTACCTTGCCAAGCACTGCTCCTGCTGTCAAGAGGCCTCGTCCACTCGCCCTCAGTATGGTTTGCTGGGGCGGCTGACCAACCAACTCAGACGCAGCGGTCGATTCACCCTGGAGAGTACGCAGCTGTTGTGCCAGGTTGGCGATCTGAGTGTTTTTGTTCGTGATATTGTTCTGTCTTTTTTTGAGGTTTTGATCTTTCGCATCCAGCTGTTCCATAATTTGATCGTACCTGTCCTGCTGGTCTCGGAGTTGGGCTTGCAGGGCCTCCACTTGTGATTCCAGTTCCGTACTGCGACGTGTCGATACACCTGCAGTCGCCTGCTGAGACTCGGCTTTCTTCAGCTGCTCTTTCAGTAGTGTGATTGTCCGCTGAGATGTTCTCGCAATGTTCGATGTTATCTGTTTTTCTTTTTCAAACCGTGCTGCAAGCGTGTTTTTCACCCTGGCCTCCACTTCATCTGCAAATTTGTTCATTTGACCTCTCACCCGTTCCAGTTCTTCCCGTGCAGCGTTCCGATTCGAGGCGATCGTTTTCACTTCGTGCGTAAACGTATTGAAGGCCTGCTGTTTGTTCGCACCGTTCTTCACTGCGTTCCCCAACTGCTGTTTCAACGACGAAATGTCCGCCTCGTACTCCTGTATCACCTGGGCCCAATGATTCTCCGCATTTTTCAACTCTTGCTCCTTCGCCTCCAGATTCGATTTCGGAACCATCTCGTACTGTGAACGGAGGGACTGGGTGGTGGTGGTTTGCTCCTCCAGTGCCCGCTGCAACTGGCTCTTCAGGGTCTCCAGGTCCTGTTCTCGCCCCAGTGACGATTGCTGCATCGTTTCGAGACTCGATGTGGTATTGTTCAACCTCTGTCGCAACTCGTTTCGGTTCCTCGAGACGGTATTCAATTCCTTCTGTAACCTCGTCAAACCGGACGAATTGGGAACTGTAGCAGCCGGAGGAGCAGAAGGTGCCTGGCGCCTGTGTAAACGTTGGGCAGTCATCCCAGTAGCCGTATGTGGCATCACACACCGACCAGTATACGGATTACACAGTCTGTTCGTCTGCGCACACATGGCAATCTTCTGCGGTGGGCACCGAACGAACGATGGCTGTCGACTCTGGCCAATACTTTCAACACACCGTCCAGAGTCCGGGTGACACACTTGGTCTTGAGCACTGCATTCACGTTGCTTTCGGGTATCACATCCCATAATACTATGTAATGTAGAAATTAATGTACCCATACCCGGCTAATCCGAGAGTCCATGAAGTACGTAATTATTCTTTCTTCCTCTGGGCCAGTTTCGCACCCACGAAATTGCCCATTTCTTTTGCATATATAAAACTTCCCGCGTATGGGCGTTCTCCTGCTTGATTTTCAGTCAGACATCTATAGTCGACAATGTTTCCGGATTCATCCCGTTTGATTGTCAAATACCTCTTTTTGCCACCGCCCTTTCCCTGGCACAGGAACTTGCCGTTCTCCATTGCATTCGCCATAATGACATAAAGTTTCTTATCCTGGACGAAACGCAATGGTTGTGTCGATGCACCATTCTGACGGGAAGGGGTGGAGGATGATGATGTACCCTGGTTTCGCGGCTGCGGATACGTGCCCGAGACCTGGGATTCGAGTTGTCCGTTGGTGGCACTGCTACTGGACGGTTGTGCAGCGAGTTGCCCTGCAACGAATTGACCACCCTTCCACACCCCCTTGCCAAGTGTCCAGAGGCCTCGTCCACCCGCCCTGGCTGCTGTCCACGCATATGACTCGCCCTGAGCAGATGGTGTTTGCATGCTCGTGGACTGGTTGGACACCAATTGGACCGGTGGCGGCATACTGGGGGGGCTGAGGATACGCTGGTTCCTGTTCGTCCGGCTTTGGTCCTGGGTTTGGTTCCGGGTTTGGTTACCGGGCTGGGATTCCAGTTGGGCGATCAAGGTGTTCCTATTGCGGATGTTTTGTTGTCTCCTCGCCAGGTTCTGGTCCTTTACCTCCATCTCGTTGACGAGCTTGGCGTACGCATCCTGCTGTGCCCTCAATTGCGATTCCAGACCCGTGACTTGTTCCTGGAGAGACGTGCTCCGGCGAGTCGACCTACCCTCCTGCTGACGCCGTGACTCTTGCAGCGACTGCAGCTCCGTCGTCAACTCGGTGATCGTTTGGGTTCGTTCCCGATTCACATTCGCCATCGCAGCTTTGACCTCTGCCAACTCTTTCCGGGCCGCGTTCCGATTCGATGAAATGGTCGTCACTTCCTCCCTAAACTGTTCCAGGGCCTCTCGTCTGTTCTGTCCGTTTTTCAACGCATTCCCCAGCTGCTGTTTCAGTTCAGAGACTTGGCCCTCGTACATTTGCATGAGTTCCTGGAGATCGGCCTTTGCGATCGCCAGCTCGGACGCGGGAACCATCTCGTACTGCGAACGGAGGGACTGGGTGGTGGTGGTTTGCTCCTCCAGTGCCCGCTGCAACTGGCTCTTCAGGGTCTCCAGGTCCTGTTCTCGCTCCAGTGACGATTGCCGCATCGTTTCGAGACTCGATGTGGTATTGTTCAACCTCTGTCGCAACTCGTTCCGGTTCCTCGAGACGGTATTCAATTCCATCTGTAACCTCGTCAAACCGGACGAATTGGGAACTGTAGCAGCCGGAGGAGCAGAAGGTGCCTGGCGCCTGTTGTGTAAACGTTGGGCAGTCATCCCAGTAGCCGTATGTGGCATCACGCATCGACCAGTATACGGATTACACAGTCTGTTCGTCTGCGCACACATGGCAATCTTCTGCGGTGGGCACCGAACGAACGATGGCTGTCGACTCTGGCCAATACTTTCAACACACCGTCCAGAGTCCGGGTGACACATTTGGCCATGAGCACTGCATTCACGTTGCTTTCGGGTATCACATCCCATAATACTATGTAATGTAGAAATTAATGTACCCATACCCGGCTAATCCGAGAGTCCATGAAGTACGATGGGTGCAAAAACACCTTCATGCATTTCCGTGCACGAGCAATATACGTATCCGACACTTCAATGCCAGACTTTTGAAACGCATGAATGGCCTCGTCCAATGATGAACAATTGATGATGACGCTGTACACACGTTTGATCCCCCATCCACGTGCAATGTTGGAAATGTAATCACATCCACTCAATGCACACAACATGGCCACCTGTGTGGATGACAAAGCATGTATATTCACAGTCACCTGACGCCGCTTGGGCTTGGGTGGACTTTCCCCAGTCTGACATGTCATACCGCTCGTGATATCCAACAAATCACCCTCACCATCATGACGTAATTTGAACAGAATGCGGGGACATTTATACGCAACCATGTCACTGTCCTCCGAAATGACAATGTGGACCTGGCCCGTCACAGCCAACGCTGCCATCGTCTGATCGGCCTCCTGTTCCGCCTGGATACATTCCACACCCATTTCCTCCAATGATGCCCATGTATGCGCTGCCATCTCACCAGTCATCGAAAACGCCTGCATCCATTTGCTCTTCGCACGATCAACGTCACCCATTTCCTCCGCAATCAGGGCCTCGCGACGAGCCGATTCCTTGTGCTCACGGCGCGATACAGACGTCTCCTTCTTTAATGGGTGTCGTCGTCCATCAAAGACCATGACGGGAACCACACCGTGATCAAGCAGTAATTGGGCCATTTCAACGGTGTACTCCGTCCATGGGGTTCCAGTATACCCCTCTTGCGTATACAGGTCACGTGCATGTGTCGCACCTCCACGGACCATCCATGCCGATGCGTCACAGGCTGCTCGTTGTCCCTTCAATGACGAAATGTGATACCGTACCAATGCATGTTTGATGCTGGCGTGTAAGCCGTTGACACCCATATCGATGGTCCTAAGTCGTGCTCGGTACACCAGACCACACACTCAATTCGATCTCTCTTCTCCCAACCACTACGATCATCTTCCTCCAAATATGGCGAACAAGGCCTCTTTCCTGTATTTTACGTCTTTCCTGTATTTGATCCTCCTTGCCAGTGTGACATCAATGGCCGTGCAAGTCACAGGAACGTCACGTGGCCTGGTGAGCGTGTTCAACCATTACGGTGAATCTGCTGGCGGTGCACAACTTTGGAAGTATCCTGCTCGTTTACCAACCACGAATGGAAAATCCATCAAGGTGTACCCAGCTGCCATGTACTCTGACCGTATACAGAAGTACAAATATTCCGTCTTCAAAGTCCAAGTGGGAAAACGTACTGTCCATGTGCACATTGTTGATGAATGTGCAGATGGAGACTGTCGTAAAAATAGTGCCTTGGCCCGTCGCCACGGAGGTATGCTCATCGACATCCATGAGAGCGCACTGAGGACGCTTCACATCGGCAAATCACTGTACACTGCCAAAATCAAGTATATCGGCAAAATCCCCAGACATAAAATGGCCAAGGTCCTCTCTGCTGGTGGAAAACATAACTACATTCCGAATAAATGGGTGTGACGTCCATCACAGACAGACAGACGCATGCAACCCGTACTATAAATAATTACCAGTTCTTATTCAGACGCTTGTTTGTCAAATTTTTAATGCATTGTTCCTTATCGAATGGCTTACCATTTCTAGTTTTTTTCTCGGCGAGCCCATCACACCGCTCCGCAACCGTAAACCGATAGCCATTCGGTGCCTTACGGTCCATGGCTGACTTCCCCTTGTACTTCAAATTTTTAATGCATTGTTCCTTATCGAATGGCTTACCATTTCTAGTTTTTTTCTCGGCGATCCGATCACACCGCTCCGCAACCGTAAACCGATAGCCATTCGGTGGATTGGCTGACTTCCTGTACTTGTACTTCTTGGCAGACTTTCCCTTTGCCTGCACTGCCTGTGCCTTCAAGCCGTACCAACTGTTCCTATCCACAACTTTTCCAGCAGCTCCGCTCCAAATCATCCCCTCCGGAACTTTGCTTTTCTTTGACTTGACTCCCCAATCGAACGGTGAGCTGGGCAGCATGTAGTACTCGGATTTTGTACGATGTCGTGTACGCAGGTACACGGCCAAAGCAAGGAACAGAATGAACACAATGTGCGTCGTCCTCATGGATATTTACATATTACAAAATAAAACGGATCAGGGTGATCAGGGTCGAACGGCTCTTGTAATTCGGACTGAAATTCCACCTGGATGTGAGACAGGTCTCGTGCTCTTTGCCGCAGTGCTCTTCATCGTGCTCTTTGCCGCAGTGCTCTTCATCGTGCTCTTCGTGATGGTGCTCTTCATCGTGCTCTTTGCCGACTGGACGTTCGCCATATCAGCCTCGATCTCGGCCAAATGCTGGGCAGTATATGCCAACACACCCGTCTCAATCGCCCATTTAAAGAAATTCAACTGGCCAATCGTCGTGTGCAATGGTTCATCGTTCGCATCCTTCACAACCAACCTGTCGCGACGTTGAAACGGATCAAAGAGCTTTTTACTGAACGCCTTCAGACAACCCTTGTACTCCAAATACACATGGACCTTCCGGTCATCACGAGGGATCATCACGCGGTGACGACGTGCATAATTCGTCACAAACCAATCCAAGGTCCGTAACGAGACTCTGGCTCCGTTACTCGCCCCTCCAGCGGTCCCTCCAGCGGTCCCTCCAGCGGTCCCTCCAGCGGTCCCTCCAGCGGTCCCAGTTCCCCCACTGGCCGTCGGACGCAACATGTTCGTCAATGTCCAGATATGATCATGGTTGGCATAGAAACGTAACAAGGTCCTTGTCAGGACGTCCTGTTTTGATGGAATCGTCATCTTGCCGACCTCCGTTTTATTCTTCTTTATACATATGGGATGCACGACTTGTGGATCTGTGCGCTCAGCATTCACAGAGGCACGCGAAGCCTTTGAAAATATACCGATGGACCTCGTATCCGGTGTGACGTTGAAACAATCGCTCGGCAAACGTCATCGTCTACGTGGACTCGGGCTCATCCTCGTTCTCATCGGGCTCATGTGGTTTACAGTTACACATCTGAATTCCAAAATCGGGCAATGTTCCAATTAATCACACGTAAACTCGCAAGTTCCATATCAACCAAACGAGACGTCGACATGTTCCATGCTGCAGCGTATTCGTACATCTCTGGTTCATACGTGCGGATACCTATAAACTTAACAGCAAGAATCACTGCTGCCTCCGGCGGAATCACGTGATTGGTTTCGTGCACCAATGTACTCGCCAGGTCGGCGATTTCGCCCGGAGTATCCCTGAACAACCGGTCAAGAAGGCTCGTGGTTGTCGGGCGCAGACAGCCTCCAGGTGAGTTCAATACGGACCGTTTCCGTTTCCTTTGAGATGATATATGGCATGCATCTGTCGCGGATACATGCCCATGCGTCAACGTTGACTGGCAAGATTTCACCTGCGTCAAACGAGACATGTTCCAATGTGTCCCGTTCGAGGCTTAATGCCACTTCGATCGCACGTCCAGATGTATTGGTGATTTCCGTCAATATGTGTCCCAAATAACCGAACACCTCGAGCTCTCCAGGGGCGACGATGAGGGTGTGGCGCTGCTGGAGGTCGGTGGGGGAGCTCGATCTGAACAAGTCCTGCATTGACCACCACCCCACACATCTTTTCTTTATACTCTGAAATCAGCCTTAAACTCCACGTACAGAACAAAATGAGGTTGCCATTATTATTCTTTATTCGTCCTGAAAATCATTCTCGAACTCATCCCTGCTCTGGGCCCGTTCGACGATTATTCTCACGTACTTCTTCAAACAGTCTTCGGCTTGCATCGTGTCCTGGGTACATTGCATCAACTTCCCCAGAACAGATCCCAACCTCGGTAACGGGCATTTGGCCATTATTTTCTGAACCCTGTCCTCGTCGGTGCCGTCCTCGTTGTCCTCGTTGCCTTCGTTGTCCTCGTTGTCCTCGTTGTCCCAGTCCTCAATACCGTATACTTCGGACCATACAGCATCGTAATCCTCGTCGGATACGCCGAAAAAGCTCGTGACAAACTCTCTGTCCATTCGTTGTCCGTCCTCCATCAAACGGCCCAAGAATTGCTCCGTCGCAAGGTACTCGTCCTTGGTACGGGATTTGTACTGTAACAGCTGGCTCACGAAACTGCTCAATGTCCTCAACTCCTCCGCACAGCTCCTGCTTGCATCGTATTGCCACGTAGGACCCTTCTTACGTCCATCCGGTTTCCTCACCACATTCCCGTTCCCATGCAGAAGAGCCAAAAAATGGGAATACATCTTCAGCTCCTCACAAAACGCTTCTTGTTGCTCACGCGTTCTCACTTGGCTCTGAATCACCGGCGTCAAATCGACGATGATGGGATTCACGGCACACGTCTCAATCAAATTCTCGTCACCCGAAAGACGTCGCCTCTTCGCTGACACCGCTAGCTTCCCCAATTCGGCAACACAATGGACTTGGGTGATGCCAAGTCCAGCATCCGACTTGGCATCACTTAGCGCTCTGTCCATACTCCTTTTCAAGTTCTGCGGGGGATGGCATGGTGGGACACGGGTCGGACATGCACCCGCAAACGCAGTGATGTACTCCTTCAACATATCGCTCGGTGTATGCGGTCCATCCAGCAGAATTCGACACAGGTAATCCAAATCGTACGCAGAGATCGGCAGGGGCGACGACGTTGGACCGAACACAAACGGTTCATTCGATACGTAAAAACCAGAACTCATCTGGAGAACATGCGTCTGTAACACTTTGGCCATATCGCCCTGGTAGTGATCAACGGGCATGCATCCACCTGTGGTGGATGGAACACGTGGTTGGCCAACGAGCTGGCCATCGAACCCCCATCCATTGCCCGGGTACCTTGCCGTTAAACGGGTAATGCTGTTCATATACTCTGTGTACGCCTTCTGAGCACGGTTCACAGCTGACACACGTTGCATATGTGTTTGCAGCAACGAGTTCTGTTCATTCCCTGATGCATATGTACTCGCCAGACTCCACAAGGGATTTCCCGCTTTCTTCTGGGCGGAAATCACAGGATCGCCACGGATCTTCTCATCAATCTCGTTGAGCGCCTTGACCTCATCCTGCACAGCCTCATGCAGCCTCTTCAGCTCAGCCTCGATCGCGTCGAATGCTTTGCAAACTACGAGTGCTCGCGTCGTATAGTCGTCCATCCTATACCCTACACTGACTGTACCCTACAATCTCTACTAAATATTTCTTTAAAGTGAGGCAGCCGAGGCCTCACCCTCATTTTAATTTAATTCAAAGTTTGTTGCGACAGTCTTGCGATTCTATACCCTATCAACATGGGACGCTGTTGCAAACTATTCCGTCCATTAACACCCAATCGTATGTCAAGATCGGCAACGTTGCACAACGAGAGGGATTACAACGGCCACATGGGTACCGACCACATGGATACCGACCACACGGGTACCGAGATAAACAATGCGATCGGGAATACGGATACGATGGGAGATGACACGGACAACAAGGACGAAAAGAACAGAGACAGACAACCTGGACGCCTTCGTCCACCTACATTGCAGGATACAATACGTATATGCGAGCATTTGCGCGATGTGCACGAAATGGGATTTGCACAGTTTGCTGGGCTTACGGGTCTGACAGGAATGACAGGGGATGAGACGAAGTGTATTACCCGATGGATCAACCCCTTGCACTGGAACAGAGTCGCACGCCGGATACTCGGTCACAGAGACTTTGGAGGACGTCTCATGCTGTTGCCGTACAGTCCATCATGCATCACAGACCGTATCTGGGTCCCACAGGGCACACAGCACGGATTCGTCATGTACCGTATAGGGACAATCGTGTCTTCCGAAACCACACTCATGTTTCCATTCGATCGTCAGTGCCCTCCTACTCTTCCATATATGTGGTACCGTGATCAGCCAACCCATACGCTGATTTGCAGGAATATCAAATACGGGTTTTGCCGTATTCATCCATCCACGAACCTCACACTCATCAACTGTGAGCTCAGCCCAGCCGATTTTGAACACATCATGAATATTACTGGTCAGGTCACAATGATCGGGACCGTATGCGACCCGAGATGTGTCCCGCAGGCAAATAAGGCATCGAGGTTGACCATCGAAAGCAGTTTTGTCCCGCTCGTGACAGGATTTTCGTGCATGCACCTTACCATCATCACACACCCGGACTATGATACCACGGCCGTGCATACCATGCCACAGCCACAAGATATGGATACACACATTGCACACATCGGACCGGTCGTCCCCATCATCTGATGCACGACGCCACCGCATTCAATACATACTGGGAGACCTTCCTGCATTTTTCTGTTGGCCGAGATGCCAACGTACTACTGATACTACTTGATGACTCGTTAAAATGTTACTCCACAATGTTACTCCTCAATGTCCCATGGAATATCAAATGGCATCTCGAAGATCGTCTTCTCCAGCCATTTGAAATGGTTCTTCTTGTCCTTTGCAGCCTGTTGTTGCTGTCTCAACTGTTCTTCCCTCGCCATTTCGGCCATAAACATGTTGGCATGGTGGTCCGCGTGGAACGATGCCAATGAAACCAGCATATGGTGTGCAACCAAAGCCAAGATATCCCGTGGATCGTCGTATACGTCCACTGCCATCTTTTTGAGATCAGGCTCCGACACACGCAGCAAATGCGTCTCCTCTGTGGCTTCCTGTAAAGAACCCATCAGCGCAGATCCACTCACCTCAATACGTCCATTCACGACCGCCCATAATTTCTTTGCCAATGGGTTCACTGGTTCGTAGTCATCAATACACGGTGCCAATGGTTTGACAAAACGACGACGATCTTCATGCGTCATCATGTCCCAACACCGGACGAGGGTCTGTTCATCATGGTTCCAGGATGATTTCCCGATTCCTGTGCATCCTGTGTGCGAGGCCATACACCATATCCTGTTCACATCCGAAAAGTAGACGGTCTGGCACTTCCGACATGTATGGGTCAAGGCTTTGGGCGTGCTCACCAGAATGTCCAGGCCTGTCGATACGTTGACGACACAACATTTCTGTTTTCCGCTCAACAACATTGTCATCTTTTCAGATAGACTGTCGGCAGTGTACGTCCGTTTCTTTGCCCAGTGTGCGGAAAGGGTTTTCCATGTGGGATGAACTTCCAACGGGATGATGGTATCTGTCTTCGGACCACTCGTATCCCGTATCATGATGATGGGGGATACGTGTTGACTGTTCGCCATCGACTCAATACATGTGGCGATGTACGCTGTCCGAACAGCCTCGTCGAATATCCCATTCGACAGGACTGTGCACAACGACATACTCGTATGCAAGGCCAAGGCGTTTTTCAGAACAAAGCCGTATTTCGTGGTAAAATTGGGGGTCGGGGAATCCATGGCGAGTAACAAATGAAATAATGTACCCAGTAGTAGTAGTAGCATGGTCCTGCAGACGTCTGGCCCGATCTCGCTGTCGAATGTGGCCACAGAGTTCAATGATACGGCCCCACACAAATTGACTGAATTCTATAGCGTGGCGGTTGGCATTCCCACGTCGGGTCTGATCAAGTTGTCTCACTTTTACGGCGTGAGCAATAATCCAGATCCTCCCACATGGTCAACGGCAGCCAATCTGGGTATCGTGACGAATTCGACAGCATACTCAAAAACAGTGTCTGCATACTCCGACTCTGACGTCACACTCACCTCTGTGTCCATTCCATTCGGCACGTTTAGTGTCAACGGGAACACAGCTACCCTCTCTGGAACAACACCCAACGTCAATAAAACGACGTATACGTGGACACTGCGAGCGACTGATCAAGAACTCCAGACGACAGATCGTGCGTTTACGATGATTGTGTCGAAAGTTCCCACAATCTCCACGGCGTCTTTGTTGGGTTCGTTTGCTACAGGATCGTCGTTTGGCATCTCCCTGAGTGCAAGCAGTGACTCTTCCGTCACATTTTCGATGGAGTCCAATCCATTTGGTTTCGGGACAGTGAGCAGTGGGGGGTATTTCAGTGGCACGGCGAAGAGTCCTGCTGGGACGTATTACTGGTACATTAGGGCCACTGATCAAGAGGGACAGTATACCAGCAAATACTTCCAAATGTCAACGTTTACCCCAATCGCAGCATCCTGGAACACGAATAGTTTCGACATTAACAGTCCATATAACGGCGCATATATCTACCTCGGATCAGCTCAGGCTGGGGGATACGTGTACTATACAATGTACTCATATACAAACGGAACAGATCCCAAATACTTCACTGCCCAATATTTGACAAGCCTTACTGTCGACTATTACACAGGCGCGACGTACGGGTACATGCCATACAACCCTGGATCACGGGTGTACTGGTTAATGACCGTGAGCAATGCGTGGGGAAGTCAAACTGTAACCGTGGTTGCGGATCTGTACTAAACTTTTTCTAGGCTTCAGTATGGCGATTACGTACCGTATCCTACTTGTGGAGCGAAGCAGCGAGACAGCTCGTATGGTCTTCCAGGTTGAGTATATGGGAAAGGCCAAACAGTTTGACACCACAGTTCCGATTACAGACAGCACTGTACCCGATGCAGTCTTGTGCACGCAAGCATGGCAGGTTGTCACCAATGATGCACAAATCTTCATAAGCCAGGTCTCCAACGGCACATACCTCAACGGATCATCCTTTGTACCACAAGAAGACGGGTCACTCATTTTTTAGTCTTTTTTAGTGATTTTTATATCGTTTACTCTATTAGGAATGCAGAAACCACTCTTCTTCTCGATCGCGTCCATACTGCTCTTCACCGTCCTACTCATTGTCCTCATGACCAGACGGAGTTATACAGTTTGTCTCATCCAGGATGGGTACGTCTACATCCCGTTCACGCCACCACAACATCTGCTGGATCGGACCCTTTCACAGGCCATCGAGAACCTGGGCACATGTAAAGGACGCCAGATGGGGGATATCCATCACGAAAGTACCAAACGGCGAGATGTCAACCTCACCATCACACCACACATCCTCAAACTGATTGCCAAGATCTGGACCACCCATCAACAGGTATGGGAATCCGTCGTCGGACCAGATCCAGTGTTTTATGAATGCTCCGTCCTCATGACCCTCCCCGGGGCCAAACCACAGCTCTGGCACCGTGACTCCACGTCCATGGGTCCCAAGTATCGGAAGGTGTTATACATTGGCGTGCTCCTCCAGGATACAGATGCAGAAATGGGTGCTTTACAGGTGGTTCCATCCACACATACAGATGCCAAGGATATCTCCAGCAAAACAGAACGGACACAAAAACGGGTACTGACGGGCAAGGCAGGGGATCTTGTCTGCTGGAATGCCAACGTCCATCATCGTGGCGGACCCAATGTCTCCCACAGATCGAGATTCGTGTTCTACTTCTCCGTAATGAGCAAATACGGAAAAAAGCCTTCGGGACTCACTGCCAGTCTGCGGAAAGAGTATACACACAAACAGCCCAGCAAAGACAATCCGGACAGGATGGGCAGAAAAGGAAAAGCCGAAACGGTCTACCCATCCATGCAGAAGCTCGTACAGCTGTATGGATGAATCGGCTCGATTAAAATGTAACGACATGCATATGGCAGACGATACCCAAGCCGAGGCTGCAGGCCCGTCAGTGCTCCCGATCAACCCAGTCGAAACACCCGTACGGACACAGACCTCGTACCTCATCGCAAAGGAGGTGCGAGAACTGGTCGCGTCGACGATCAAAGACGATGTACGGAGCACACTTCGAGGTCGCTCGCTGTGGAGACGTGTGAGCAATTCATTCGAAGCCATTGCAAAGGGGTTGACGGCCGTCTCCAGTGTGCTCGCATTCGCTGCATCGGCCACAGAAAACGTCAAGACGGCCGATATTCTCTCGTTCACTGCCGGAACTGTTGGAACGGTCGGTCTGGTCCTCCTCACGTACAGTACCTATGCCATCAAAGAATCACAGCAACGGACCCAGGAACTTAATACGGTACTAATGTCCATTGGAGTCACACCCGTCACTTCTCATTACGAGGATGCCCCAGGGGATGTGTAATAATACGTGTTACATGTACACATCTGACACACACTGCACGGCCCTGGGTGCCACTGTCTGTAACCAATGGATCACTTCGTACCTGGACGGCTCGAACAGGAGCAAACGACTGCCGATGCTCTTACAGACGGTCCAGCAGTGGGGATGAATGAGGCCCAATGCGAAGACTTTATACCCCAAATACAAACGGTCAAAATTTTCATTCGTACATGGTGAATCCATGATCATGTACGAGGGATCAATGAGCACCATCTCGTATGTATGCTTTCCTACCTGTCGGAACATGATGTTATCCGGTGACAAGTCGATATACGTGATCCGATGACGTTGTAATTGTTGGAAAAGGAGGAGACATGTTTGGACCAATCGAGGGATGAAACACGCGTGACAGCCAGACGTGACCATACCACACGCCCGAATGACTGCGGTCAGGGTAAACGATAAACGTTCCATGACCATGGCAGTGACAAAGGTATTCGGAGACGATTCTTCAGTCACGGATAAACTTGCACTCGCACACGGAATGTTTGCTGCACGAAGACGGGAATAGTTATGCAGTTCACGGTTGACTGCCGATCTGGTCACGCTGACTTTCATTACCTGGTCACAAGTATTCAGGGAAAAGATACGACCCTGGCTCCCTTGCCCTTCGTCATGGGCAATGGATACACCGCACTTATCGGCCATTTTTTGTGCTTCTGCCCTGCTCCGTTTCTGTTCGTCAGTCGATGCAGGAACGGGTGTGACCATGGTATGCGGAAGAACCGATGCCATTTTCACAATATCTGCAGGGATGATGATCACACGATGTGGTCTCAACCAGAACCACGGCAGTCCGCAACATGTCATATGGTGTCTGCTTTGAATTTAAACGCAACAATCATATCCTCAAATTCCCAGTTCTTCACGCAGCCCCAGACGGACTTCTCCCAGCAATTGACTGACCAAGTACCGCACGATGAGTGACATCTCCCGACGTGCCTGGATGGTCTTCATGGACGAGGGCATGGATGTAAACAAGTCAAGGGTAAACCAGACACGTTGAAAATCTCCACGGAATGCATAAAATTTACGGACCACGCCGTCGTACTCTCCATCATAAATACAGGCATTTGCTGCTGCTTTCAAGACAGGAAGTGCATCACGTGCAGCCTCTTCCGGGAAGTCCATCGTGCGCACCATCTTCACAATCTCGCGGAATGTCTGTTTCAAATACGCCAATTTTGCCATATCTGTTGGTGTGGCAAGTGCAGCGAGATCCATATGCTTTGGGATTAGAGAAAAGTTTTATCGCAGTATGCATGAAGCTCCCCGTCAATATTCGTATGGCTGGATTTGCCGCCCTCATCGGGATCAAGGCGTACTCGGCGTACACGGCTCCCACCGCCTTCAATTTGGTCATGTTTCTCATCATCGTCCTCCTCGCACTGGACAAGGCGACATGGCTCCCGTTCCTGGGGGAAACCGTCATGCCAATCTCACTCCTCCAACCGAGCATCCCCTCCCGAGCCAATCATAAGGTGGAAGTTGTTGCACCCGAGAACGCACAACGGATCGTGTACTGGGCCAGTTCGACCCCCAACGCATCCCATCCATCTGATGCCTATGGTGAATTCTCCAATGCTGGTGTGTCCGATATTGTCGACGGGGTAGGTGTGATCAGTATTCGGATGCCTCAAGAGTATAGCGTGCACAGGTTCGGATACAAGAAACAGATTCCAAGACACGTGCACTACAGATGGATTTACCGAAATGGAATGCTCTCCGAGGTGAAAACAGCATTCGTATGAAATTCGGAAAACTTATTTAGGATTGTACATATATATGGAGGACCCCGACCCCGACCAGAACCCTATCCCCACACCATCTATGGCCGACCCACCCAGCGTCGCAGTCCAGGAAGTGCAGGAAGTGCAGGAAGTGCAGGAAGTGCAGGAAGTGCAGGAAGTCCAACCCCCGTCACCCGAGACGGACACCAGTGATGTCTCTGCAAACACATTGGAGATGTTGGAACAGCGGTTGAAGGATACACAAGAGGCACTCGAACAACAACAACGGCAGTCTCAATACGTACAATTGCAGCTCCAGAACCAACAGACACAACAGCAGCTCCTCAACCTGACAACACAACTTTCGATGATGCGAGATGCCACCTCGTCGCAACAGGTCCAAAACAGACCGATCGCACCCGTATACCCACCATTCAATATACCCAACCGGGTCACGAACCTGGCCGTGGTCACCAAGCCGGGCCAACAGGGTATGAAGTCCACGTGCACAGAACTGGCACGGGATGATTCCAAGTACTGGTATACACCCATCTCGAAATACGGGAATTGTATTCCTGGGTACACGAATACAGGGTGCGCAAGCAGTGAGAGTGCCGTGCTGCGGGCGTTGGCGTGTAAACTATTGAAACCCAAAGTCCCATGTCCCTACGATCCCAAGTACATGTACACAAAGAAAGTCAATGGGACATGTCCACCTGGATTTGTCGACCATTGTGAGCCCGACAGTGGCGTGCCCCCGTCAATGGCATGCAAAAAACTGGCGTCCAGCGCCGCGGGTCCCAGAATTTCTATACCCACGCAGTCGTCACAGTCACTATCCCAATCAAAGTCCAAACGGTCCGAAAAGTCGAAATCCAAAAACAAACAATCCAAAAGATACTTGCCACCCACCAACGTTCGTCCTAACACCAACGTTCGTCCCCAGTCGAGTCCCCAACCCCAACCTGCTGCCGGACAAGCCACCTTGCCCATCAATCTCACAGACCGGTCGTGGAACATGTCTCAAAAACCCACCAAGACGATCTCACTCCAGGGCGATTATCTTAAATTTCCCATCAAAAAGGGGACCGTGGGTGCGAAGAGCGGTGCCTCCTTCAAAGCCAACCCGTCAAAGCTCCTCCCGGCTGAAAAGGCCACCCTGTCGTACCAAGTCTACTTTCCGTCAGAACTCGACTGGATTAAGGGTGGAAAATTGCCTGGATTTTGCCTGTCGAGTACCGGCAAGGGATGCAGTACGGGCTCCAATTGGTCGACGTCAAGTGGAAGCGTTCGATTGATGTGGCGCGAAGAGGGCAAAGGCATTGGGTACCTCTACTTACCCCTCGTCGACAAGGGCAAGACAGCCGGGAACCAAGCTATGACAAAACAACCCCAGGCCTTCCAGAACGCGGTCAAACTTAACCGGGAGAACAAGAGCGGACTGGAAGTGTGGCACAAAAAACCCGATCCCCATCAATTCAGGAAGGGATGGAACGATGTCTCGCTCTCCGTTGTCCTCAATACACCCGGAAAACCAGATGGAATCTTATCCATCACCATCAACGGAAAAACCAAACGAGAGACGTTACTTTACAGAATGGACGGGAACGTCAAAATCAACCTTGTCAATTTCGTCACGTTCTTTGGTGGTGGGAGCAACAAGTGGGCCAGTAAACGGGATACGTACATTGGATTCAAAAACATCCGAATCTCTGTGCCATGACGGAATGACAGGATCATAAACCAATCTCCGTCTCGTCCATCTCGCTGTCCATCTCGCTGTCCATCTCACAATCCAATCCGAAATCAGCTGCAAGATCCCATTGGTTTGCATCCAGGTATGCTTTGTAGGCGATACGGTCATGCTCCGACAAATGTTCGCCCTCCTCCAGTGTCGCAAATTTCAACTCTTTCGCCATCATCTCGTGCATCTCACGGAACAAATTGCCCTCGGCGTATGCTTTCGCATTCATCTCGGCCAGTTCCCTGGACTGCCGCTCCCTTTTTAGTTTCTGCAAATTAGCAGCTTCCTGTTCCACACGTCGAGCGCAGTCCTCCTCTTCGGTCCGACGGATGTGTTCCTGTTGTGCATCCTGGAGCCGTTCTGCCGCCTCAAGTCGTTTCAACTGTGCCCGTCGTTCTTGCCGCTGCGATGCCTCCTCGCAAAACTGGAACCATATCTCGTCTGCCTCGTCTGCCTCGTCTGCCTCGTCCGTCTTGTCTGTCTTGTCCACCTTCTTGTTTCCCTGTAAATTGTTTGTCTGCGGAAATACCCCGCCGGAAGACGGATTCAGAAATACATTCCATCTACTGCACTGCATGCTCTTGAAACTCCGTAAATGGTGGGATATCTGCGACAGATCAAGCCCTCATAAAGAAAATTGAAACTGGCAGGGGTCCCAGAGTAGTCATCATCATATATATCAAGCGCGGTGGGGCCCATAGTAGGAAGGGGTATAGGGCATAGCATACAAGTGCGTACAGGGGTATAGACAATTCACGATGCATCTGGTCTGGACACAGGCTGCAAGGACCCTCACATCCACGGCAACCATTTCACATGGGATTCTCCCACATTGCCATGCTCGTGTGGCACATACAACTCGTTTATGCCGTGGAAACATTTGCATCGACACAAACGAAATACAGTTCCCATCCTCAGATGTCACCGCCATTTGGACAACCAGTAGTCGAGTCGAACATACAGACGACGATTCAGATCGGACCATCACGTTTATGACAGGGTGTCTTTTTACGGATGATGTCACACATCTCCCGGTGGAACTTGTGGGTTACCAGAATCGAGCCATCCCGATGAACATGTCCATCAAAGTACAGGAAATTGCACGAGGAATTGTTTTCATTGAACGCGATGCACTCGGACGTATCTCGTGTTATGCTCCATTTACAATGGAATGAAAATGATCTGTAATGCCATCAGTCACCAGAAGTCCATTCTGTCCACCAATTCTCTGCCATCCACTCGTCAACCATTTCATCGTACACCTGCTGGTACGTATCCCGACACACATCCCGACACATCTCCCCGAAATCCCCCGAGCCCCATGAACTTGGCGAGGCAACGAGATCAAATGCACCCAGCAAATCACACGGTTTGAAATCAATTGATCCCGTTACCTCTGTGACCCCTCTTGGCCTTGTATCCCGTTCCCATGGCAGCATACCATGATCTTCCTCCGATGAGAAGACATTGGTACATATCTTCGATGATTCAGGTGTCGCTCCGTACGAGTCGAGGGGTGCACCGTTTTGGGTGGGAGTTCCTGGACCACTCGAGATCTCCATCGTAATTTATACACTGGTGGGACGAACACCTCGGAATGCCAGCCATCCCAGCAGCACATCCAGGAGCAAATACAAACGTGCAAGGCCCAGTCTATTCTGCGAAATGTAGACAGCAGCACTGATCCATAATAGCCCGTGGACCGGCCGAAGCTCGTGCCACCAAGTAAACCCCGTACTCGACTCAGGGGCCTGTAATCGTCGACTGCTAATGTACAGGTATAAAAGACCTGTCCCGATTGTAAACGGAATATACGCTGCGTATTTCTGGAAACGGCTTTGTGTCAAAACGATCGCAAGCAAGATACGGCACACGAGACATACATAAAACAGCTCCATACCCTATATGCGATTTTATACATCCATTGTACCGCGCAATCTCGATGAAGCGTTTGATGCTCTATGGACACCAGACGGTGCCGAGCATTTCCGACAGATTAAAAAGTATACACGGTACAGCCAACATGGGTCGAAAGTTATGTGTGCTTTCCGTTCCAAATTTGGACCCAAAGTTCGGACAGTCATGACCGTGCTCCCGAATCATATCTATTTCGAGGCACGTGCTCCTTTCGTCAGCGCACAGGGAACGTGGACGAAGACACGGGACAAACTCATCCTGGAACAAACCGTCATATGTCCATTTTTTGCACGGTCCACAATCCGTACCTGTGTCCGCCAAACCCTGGAAGATCTCGGCAGAATCTAGCTCGAATCCATCATTTGTAATCCTAATCTCTCGTTGCCCTTCGTGTTGCATGATGCTCCAACAAAAACGGGAACTCCTTCTCTATCGGATCCTACACACGGACTTTTTTAGGCCATGTAGATGTCATGTTGAAAAACATGTTCCCTTACGTCTCCGAGTCATTCGATTCGTCCACGAATATGGGACAGTCCACTGCTCTTGCTGCTGTCCGACAGGCCTTGTGCTTCAGGTGTACAAATACATGTATCGGCCAGCCATTTCCCTGGGCGATTTCAAGACATTGGTACAGCCATTGGTAAACAACAAAGTCGACATTCCATCCTTCGTCCACAACGGATCACGTGTTGTTTGTATCAGCAAACCATTCAAACCAAGGACAGTCCAGGTCAGACCATACACTAGTCCATGCCGCGCATGTGGACATATGCTCATTAAGGGCGTCAACTACTGTTCCGTCAAGTGTGCTGTGGCATGCGATTCAAGGCTTACCAATGTCAACATCGACGAAACCGACGAAACCGACGAAAGTGGCATCGAGGGCAAAAAGGGCAGCCATGAACCAGGCACGGGGAACTTGCGACCTGGGACGCCAGATTGTTATCGAGTAAGGGCACGTAAATTGAGCGTTCCCCGTCGGTCACCTATTTAGTTCACAATTTCGACAGGTGAGATACAAGTAAAGTACTTGGACACAAACGCTCTGATTTTCTTCACAGTTGCCCTATCTACATGGATGGCAGCTCCCGTATCATTCGCCTCGGATACCCATGTCGGTTTCTTGGAAACACCTTCTAACCAGAGCCTGACTCCCATATATGTAATCTATAATATATTTCTTCTCCCCTAGGTTATAACATGATCTGTCCGAGTTGCCCAAATGGACTGGATGGACAGGATGGACAGTACAAACGGAACCGACGCAACCGGCAGGCAGAACGAGAGCCGTTCATCGATAAAATCGGTGGCGGGTTCAAGAAAGCCGGGTCAGCCATCGAAGAGAATACCATTGGCCAAATTAAGAAATTTGCCAAAACCATCGTCAATAAAATCAAAGATATCTTCAATGATCTCGTTGAAAAGGTACAAGGCTGGGTCAAAGGGTTACCGAAGAAGATATACGACAAAACCGTCAAACCCATCTACGAAAAGTTGAAATGGCTCTTCAACTGGATCAAAGGCGTGCTCATCTGCTCCTGCTGTCTCTACCTCGCCAGCTCCTGTCTCATGCTGGGCATCCCCCAAATGATCATCGGCATCATGCAGGGCGCGGGCCAGTCCGTCGCTGGGCCCCAGGGCAGTCCAGCCAGTCAGGGCACGTCCAGTCGTACCAGCCCCCAAGGCATGCCGACCAGTATGGCCATGTTCGATAACGCGTACGATGGGGCAAACAACATCAACAATGGAAACATCAACAATGGAAACATGAACAACAACGCAGGCAATCTGCAGATGGCCATCCCAAACTTCTCGAAGAACAAGCTCGTTTGATGGACGGGTATATAAAGAAAGCGTCACGCAATGCTCGGGCAGGCTCTGACGCCATGATCATCGTGTCGTTGGTGCCTTTACACGTCTTGAGCGTGCCCAGGACAACACGTATTCTTGTTTTCCTGGACATGATCGACGAACATGCGCTCGTCATCGGGTACTTCCCCGTCTACATGATGGATATCGTCTTCCACGCCGCTGAATTGCATACACGTGACCTGCTCTACCTCAAGTATCTGATAACCACCCATTTTCAACCAGCATACAGTCAACGCATTCGTCGGATATCCCAATGTACGGGGCTCCCCTTCCCACCTGTACGGCATACACTCCATCCCATCGTGTCGGATGAGTGGGGCGCAGAAGGCATCATGAATAGGATCCTCCTCTCGATGATGCCAATGATGTTCCTGCAATCTGCCTAAAGTCGCGGACCAAATCAGTCGTGCTCGGCAACATGGTCTGAGTCTCGATCCGAAGGTGGGTGGGAGGCGCCGCGTGCATAAACTCCTGGTCCAGACTCTGGAACGATGAAATGACACGTCCCATGCGTTGACGTTTCTTATAGAACAGTACACCAATCAACAACAATATACAGACACAAAAGAGGACCTTATTCCGAATAGACTGTGTAAAGCTTCCCCGTATACTTGTGTTCATTGAACCGGGCACACGCCGTCGCCGATTCTGTTCTCCAGATCTCCGACCTCGTACCGGAGCAACCCAGCCGTGGACGGGATGATGCATCCATCCTGCAGCACGCAATGATGACTCGCTCGATCGTGGTTTTCTGATACGTGGAATCACATACCCATGGGGAATCGGGTCGAGCACGGGTTCGTCTGTAATCACACCTCCACGACACTTGATGCCTGCAACGTGTTGACAGATCCGTTCCAGGGATACGTCATCATTCTCGTCACACGACAAGGCGTCCCAAACACGACGAGTAGGCTCCAAAATCTCGCTCGGATCGTACCGTTTCGTCACCCTGACCAGTCGTCGTTTTAGCGACGCACACGATGCCCTGGACGTGGGGACACGTGCCAAGGTGACGTCCACCTCTGTCAGGTATCGAGTCTTGGTGTCCATATGATCTTCATATGAGAAGATAATTTGGGTCATTTCCAGTCGATCGCGAATCGGCCACGAATTACGGAATCATGTCGGTGCTGAGTCATTGTCCCCCGGAATACGTGACGTACTTCAACCAACCTGCCGGTGAAGAACATTACCGACTCCTCGAACGGCTTGTCCGCGGAAAACAGGGCGTGGTCGTTGATCTGGGAACGTTATACGGTCTGTCCGCATTGGCATTGTCCAGTAATCCACATGTCGAAGTATGGTCATAC
>Ga0255763_1000796_pt1 | contig 34426 bp, 24 predicted proteins | sample 041ome_2_FD_179963 | JGI IMG/M metagenome (GOLD analysis project Ga0255763, IMG submission 179963) | Coastal salt marsh microbial communities from the Groves Creek Marsh, Skidaway Island, Georgia - 041406US metaG (version 2) | ecosystem: Environmental > Aquatic > Marine > Intertidal zone > Salt...
AAAATGATAGCCTTAAAAAAGGTAAAGTATTCGTACCCTCCATGGGGCTCGAACCCATGACCACACGCTATCGTCTTTCGATAGCTCGGCGAGAGTATGAACTCCCGCGACCGTCGTGTTTTCTTAAAAGGCGTGCGCTCTGCCAACTGAGCTAGAAGGGCCTTGAGGCATGCACAGTATGCACATGTCGTCAAACCCTACTTTTTTTTACCAGTCCGCGATGGAATGGTTACATGGGAAAAGTTACGGGTAGAATTAGCCGTCGCGTGGTTGGGTGTTCACCCGGCGCAACCCTCGCGCCCGCGCGCGGCACTCGCGCGCCGGGGCCTCGCCGCTCGATCGGGCGCGGCGTACGCCGACGAGCATGTCCACCGTGTCTCTGAGCGACAGCGCCGGCGCGATCGACGACGACGCGGCGGAGACCGGTGCGGCGTCGCGCCTCAAGTCTGGCGCGGATGCGTGCGCGTACGTGTTGGCGCACCAGCGTGACTACTACAAAGTATTAGACGTCTCGCGCAACGCGTCGACGGAGGACATTAAGAAGGCGTATAGGAAACTCGCCCGAGTTTTGCATCCGGATAAGTGTCAGGATGCGCGGGCGACGGATGCGATGGCGGTAGTGACGAGCGCGCACTCGACGCTCGCGAACGCGGCGCTGCGGGCTGCGTACGACTTGTACGCGAGTCGAGTGAACGTGGAGGACGCGTCGAGCGCGTCGTTCGGGGAATGGCAGAGTCGAGAGGGCGCGGCGGCGGTGCATTTGCCCGCGTGGTTGATCAAGGCGATGTCGACGCCGGTGTTGGGGCAACTTATTAGTATTCTGGCGTTGCTCTTGGCGCTCGCGTTGATTCTGTTGACGCTGGCGTTGGCGGCGTGTTATTTGTTCATACACATGTGCTTTTGGTTGTTATGTTGCTTCGGGTGTTGCGGGTCGTGTTGGCCGAGATATGGCATCGGTGCGCGCGTGCACGCCAAGCGTCAAGAACGGTTTACGCAAATGCTCAAGGCGTACGAAAAAGCGACGATGGACGCGGCGGCGGATGGCGCCGACCCCCCGCACCCCACCGTGTTTTTCGCGCAATGGAACGTCGATAATGAAGAGCCCGATTGGCTCGAGGTCATTCGCCGTGAGGATGAATTAGCAAAGCAGAAGAGCGCCGCTGGGTCGTACGGCGCGACGGGATAGCACACATTTTTGTTGTAATTTGTACACAAGTTTTCCTAGCAACCCACACATATTGACGCTCCGCGAATAATGTCGTCCGTGACCACCGACGACGACGACAGCGATGGCGACGTCGGCGACGTCGAGGTCTTCGTGTACGTCGCGCGCGCGCCGCTGCACCCGGGTCGTTTTGCGCGTGCGCTCGCGGACAACTTTACCCACGTTCGCGCGTGCGGCGCGTCCATCGCGGGCGCACGGGCGTCGTCGGCGTCATCGGCGTCATCGACGACGTCATCAGTGATATTTCGAGGCGTTTTTCGCGCCACGGGCGTGGTGTGGATCGCATCGAGGCCGAACGTGTGTGGGACGCTAAGGTTCGACGCGACGGCTGCCGACGAGGAGGACGAGAACGACAAGAACGACGATGACGAGAACGACGTCGTAGCACCTAGAACAACAATCATTGATGTTGATTGTGGCGCTGGAGATTGGTCATCGTGCGAACGCGGTGCGTGCGATCTCCCACCCGGAGCCGACGCTCGCTACACTGGAGGCGACAGACGACAACACGTCGTCTTTGAAGGTTTCGACATGGATGCTCAAGCCATCAAGGCGTGTCTCGATGCGTGCTTGCTGACGAAAGAAGAAGATGAAGATGCAATTAATCGCGGCGGCGATGACCGGAGCGATACGGTGTATTGTGCAAAATCTTGGCCGAGCGCTGCGGACGTCAACGCCGAGGCGGGCGTGGAGGTGGTCGACCGCGCGGCCAAGCACAAAATGTTTTATCCCACGACGACGACTGATGCTACGACGACGGCGAGGATGACGAATAGTGCAGCAGTGCCCGATGCAGCCACCACCGCGTCGGGGTCTGTGATCACACTCGGCGGCGATGTCGGCGTCCTCGTGCCCGAGGCGTTTGACGCGCCCAAAACGGGCGAGCCGCAATCAAAGACCTTTGCGAGCGGCATCGTCGGTCATTACTTTCCAGACATGCCGTGCCTGCGTTGCGGCGCCCCGTGGTGGCTGGGAGAAAGTTGGAACTCTACGTGTGCGAATTGCGGTGCCGACGATAGGTGCTACGATGCCAACCAACAACCCTTGCGTTTGCATCGACGCAAGTACGGCGAATTCATGCGAGCGCTCGAGCGGTTAGCGCTCGACGTCGAGTAGACGTTATTAGTCGAGTAGACCGGCTTAGCCACGTGCTGTTGCTGCAGTAGTAGTCATAGTGTTACAAAACAAACAAACAAACGAACACACGCATCTAAAATCCCGCGAAAACATCGGCGCTAAAATCACCAGGCGGTTCAGTCATCCACACGAAGCGCCCGTTGGCGTCCCGAATCGTCGACACGTCGTCTCGCGAGAGATGATCCGGGAGGAAATGCAACGGCCGAAGACGCCCAGAAAGCACAGCATCCCAATCAAGTGAGGCGTACCACGGGTGACGCTTGATGGCGTTCACGCCCGGGGCGCGAATGCCTAAACGCAATGCCTCGTCGCGAACGAATATTTGCGTCAATAAATCGTGCGCGTCGTCATCCATGCGTCGAGGAATAGGAACTTCGGCAAAATCGGCGCGCACGATGCGTTTGTATAATTCTCGACGCTGTCGATCGCGGAACGGTGGAAACCCGGCAATCATCTCGAATACTAAAATACCAAACGCCCAAATATCCGCGGCGCGCGTGCACCCTTGATGTAAAATGAGCTCGGGCGCGAGATAGTCGGGCGTGCCGCAAATCGTATACGCTCGCTGGCCCTTTTCGAGCTTTTTCGCAAACCCGAAATCACCAATCGTGATCGAGCCATCGGAACGCAGGAGTAAATTTTCGGGTTTCATGTCGCGATAGACGTACCCAGCGTTGTGAATGTACTCGAGCCCGAGCAACACTTGTGCAGTGTACACCTTGACTTGCCCGATGCCCGGTAAACCGCTCTTGTTGAACAAATCAAACATGTCACCGATGCAATCCTCGACGACGAGGTAGAGCGCCCAAGGGTCTTGAAACGATGCGAAAAAATTACACACGAATGGGGCGTGACGAAGCTCTTGCAATGCGCGACGTTCGCCCACGCAATGTTCCTGCTCGCCGTTTTCCACGACGGCGGATTTCGGCATGGTCTTAATTGCGCACACTTTACCCGATTTTTTGTGCTTTGCGCGCAAGACTAAGCCAACCATGCCACGTCCGAGGACAGAAACGATGTCGAATTCCCCGAGACTTTTCGACTGAGACACCAATTCATCGTCGCCGACCAGCGCTTGCGCTTGCAACTGCGGCGGCGGCATCGACGGAGACGACTTCAACTCTGACGCGGACGAACGCGCGGCAAGAGTCGGGCTCAACGCCGACGTCGCTGGTTGTCGACGTTTTTCCTCTGCGAGCGTAGACAACGCACCGTGCGACGATGTCGTCGGCGGCGATTTCGCCTTGAACATGGGAAACTTGGGCGACGACGGAGACCCGCTCTGGTGGACGGCGCTATGGCTACCACTTCTCGTGACGTTTGTGAGCGAAGAAGACGCCGCGAGAGACGCCGCATCAATTCTTGTCGTCGACGTCGACGATGTCGGCGTCGATGGCGTGTTGGGCGAGTAACTCCCGCTCAACAATAAATTTGGCGCCGACGGGACGGCGGACACCGACAAGCTATGCAACGCATTCGTGGACCCACGTGAACGCGACCCAGGTATCCGTACCGCTCGATTCGATTCGCGCGGGGGTGAAACATCACCGCCACCCAATGCGACACTATCCGCACCCACGACGGTTTGAACGAAATTTTGCGTGCACGTCAAAATCACGACGTCTGTGATGGCGATGAACACGCCCTTGAGCTCAGTTTGCCCAATCAAAACATTCTCACCAAAATACCCACCGCTCGGGATGCGATTCGCGTTCGTCGTGCCGTTTGCGTTTTTAATCGTTCGTTCAACGATGCCGTCAACGACGAGAAACATCTTTACTTGCATGCCTTCGCGGTAAATGACTTCGCCCGCGCGGTATGCGCGTCTGCCGCGTTGCACAAGTAATTCGCTCAACGCCTCCAAACTGCTCGCGTCGAATGGTTTAAACACCACACACGATGCAATGGCGTCGTATGCGGCTTTACGTGCGGCAGACATGACGTCTCGAATCACCGTAGCGAACACTTTCCGCGTGATGCCTAGCAAGACGCTTTCTTCCTCGGCGACGAGCTTCGCCGTCGAAGGCGTCGATTCCGTGAGCACTTCTTCACCCCACGCGTCGCCTGGCTTTAAACGATTCGACTTGGCCACCGCACCGGGACTTTGGACTTTTAATTTACCGTCGACGACGACGTAAAATGTATCTGCACCTTCGCCGACTTGCATCACGGTGACGCCTGCTGGAAATACCAACCGCGTTGTCGACCGACTCAACGCTTCGACTAACAATCCCGCGAGACCCGCGTGCCGCACGGCTGGAATCGTTCGCAACGCCGCGGAAAACATTTCAATCTCCCACGACTGCGCGGGCGTAGTTTGGTCGATGTACTGCGTGTTACCACTTAAATCACCTGCACCCGGAAGCTCTTGTTCCGTGGGCACAAAGTCGGCGTCTCGCGGAATTGACATGCGTTGCGAAATCGCCCGACGGTGCCGTCGCGACATCATGACCGCCTTGATCTCCGCCAAGTCCTTCTCACTCACCTTGCCATTCGTGCGCATATCTAATAGTAAGAAACAATTCTCCACCATGTCGCCGACGGTGAACAAATTCCCGCGAATCACGCTCACGTCACGCGCGACGCACGCCTTGCAAAAATCAGCCATGAGTCCCGGACGGTCGAGCACTTGCATTCTCAACTCGGTGGCGTTCGCCACGACTTCATTATTAAACATCACCCCTCCGTGAAAACTGAGTTCAACCGAGTCAAACATGCCGTCGCGTTCTTCCTCAAACGCATCGCGCGACGAATTCGTCGTCGTCGTCGGTCGCGCGTCGCCTCGCGTCTTCAAGCTCGCGGCGTCGGACGGCTCGTCCTCGCGCACGACGGCTAACGCGTCCCCAATTGCACCCACGCGCGACACGCTCGCCGCACTCGCTCTTGCCTCGACTATCGCCCGTAAATCTTCCCTCGCCTGCGAGCACTGCTCCTCACTCAGCTTACATCGACTTTCTTCCTCGCACGTGTACAACGCGTACGACACCCGTCGCGAATCCCGCACGACATCCGCCTGCACGACGTTGATGGACATTTCCGTGAGATACGTCGCAATTTCGCTCAACAACCCGACCCGATCGGCGCATTCAATGCGCATAAACGTATGATGCTCATTGGTGTTGTTCGTCACGACGACATCGGCGAGAGGCGGGGTGAGCCGCGACGCGCGGTCGAGCTCGAGCGCCAGCGAGGCGGCGTCTGCGTCGGCATCCGCGTCGACCGCCGCGCCCGTGGACGACGACGTCGACGGACGACTCGACGACGTCTTCACGCGAGATAAGAATTTCGTGAGTAACCCCATGCCGATGGGATTTTAGGCCGTCGTCGTCGTCGTCGTCGTCACCGGCGTCGTCCTCGCTCAACCGTTGCGCAAAAAGCAGCGCGGTGCGTTCGCGACGCCGTGCGCGCGCGACGCGTCCCTCGCCCGCGGCGTTCGCGACGTGTTCGCGCGGCGTAAAATAGCCCCTCACGAATTCACGCGCGTGCGATCGCTCTCGCGCGCGCGACAACGGCGAGCGCGTCGTGCGTCACGGAGTGCCGTGGCTCCCTCAGTGCCGTCCTCAGTGCCGGACATCGCGACGCACGTGCACAGCGTCGATCGCGCGCGCGCGAGAGGGCGGTCGAGCGAGTCGTTCCGAGCGCGCGAATGGTGTATTTTCAGTGCGAAGACTGCGGGGATGCGCTGAAGAAGCCGAAACTCAAGGGGCACTTTAACGCTTGCAGCGCCAGTGCGTTTAGTTGCATCGATTGTTTACAAGTGTTTGATCGACGGACGGTGCAGTCGCACGTGTCGTGCGTGACGGAACATGAAAAGTATGCATTGGGGGCGACGAAGCCTGGCGGGGCGCAGGTGATGCGTGAGGCGAACGCGAGACGGGAGGGTGGAGCTGGGGGCGGGGTAGACGTCGGCGACGTCGTCGGGGATGAGTTTTTGAGCACGCGCGCGCCTTGGGCGTGTTCGTGTTGTGGGGTGAAGTGCACGAGTGAGGATACGTTGCTCGGGCACGCGCGGGGGAAGAAGCATAAGTCTAAGGCACGGAGTGCGCGGGCGCGAGCGGCGGGAGGTGGTGAAGGTGAAGGTGAAGGCGGCGCGGGCGAAGCGGCGGCTGAGGCGGCGGCTGAGCCGTCGAAGAAAGACGAAGACAGCGACGTAAAGGGGAAAAAGGCGGAGAAGAAAGAGAAGAAAGAGAAGAAAGAGAAGAAATCCAAGCGCAAAAAGAAAGACAGCGCGTCGGATGACGAGCCCAAGGCGAAGAAGGCGAAGAAGGACAAAAAGGACAAGAAAAAGTGACTCTCGTTGTTGATTTTTTTTAATATTTGAAGTATTGGTGTTGTTGTCATCGTATAGATGTGTACTTTTACAAAGAATGAATCATTCGAAAAATACATGGACTTCGTTATTGTCCGTGCACCTTCTAGACGTGAACGCGTACGTTTCGCTGGCACCGCGCGAGGCTTCGCCTCGAGTCAGCGTTAATATATGATGCGCGCCACCGAAATCCATGAATAAGGTATTTTTCGTCCGCGCCAGTGTTAACAACCCCCACTTGCCCGTGTTCCATGGCGTCGTGAGCGTTCCATCGGCGCGTAGAACCATGCCCGCGTTGCCGCTCCACGTGCCTGGTTTAGCCTTGGATTTGGTTATCAAAGCCTGCGCCAAGGGCGAGCTTGCAATCGACTTTAGCACGTCCGCATCAGGTGGGCGCTGCGCGCACTCTTTTGCACCCTTTCGTCCTTCTCCCCAGTTCCACACGTCTATGGCGTCTTTCTCGTCTTTCCAATACTGCGCGATTATGGACACCATGCGGTCTGGCTTTTCGGGATGGTAGTTGACGTGCACGCTCGCCGCGCGGTGCGTCGGGTACAAATCTTCATCAAAGCGCATGAAACGGAAGAAATACTTTGAATTCATGAAACACATGTAATTCATCACGCGCTGACTGACGCCCGAGTACGCCTCGTGCTTGGGCTGCCCCCAAAGGTACACTTGTTCCTCGTTGTACGCCGTTTGGTCCCATGTATTTTTCTCAGTCGCCATGCGCTCGGCGAGGCGCTGCATCATTGTTTGCGTGTTGTGCGTCGCGGCGACGAAGAACAAGCCACTGTTGCGTGCTACCAACCGACGCTGTCTGTTCCAAGAAAATCCATACGCCGACGGGTCGTCCCAACCATCCGTCATGCCTTCGATGTCGGCGTCGCGATAAATTAATCTCTGGTTCGATGATTTCGGATCATCTGCGAACGGGTCTTGCATCCACACAACGTCGACATCTGATAAAAGCACCGATGTCCCAGTCGAGACGAACTCGTTGAGTATTCTAAACTTCAAACCGGACGTCGCGTGGTTGTCAGTCGTTCCAGTGATGGATTGCAGCTCGCGATGGTAATACGGTACGTCCCGCTCCTTGCACCACGCCGCTGTTTCTGCATCTAAAGCGACAATAATGTAATTTTCTATTTTTGTCTTTTTCAATCCCTCGATGAATAACCCGAGCATGTAAAAGATATTCTTGTTACTCACGGCGGCGACGACTTCTCGATTGCGAGCGACGCGTTTTACGATGTCACACAAATCTGAGAACTTGTCGCAATTGACAGGATAATCGCCGTTAGGGTCGGCGATATAACGCAACGCACGTGGTTTCGGACCGACGCGCGTGGTCTCGTCTACTATGCCGCACTTCTCCTTCCTAAGCACCGTTGCCTTGGCGCTCGAAAAGTTTGGCGTTTGCGCAATGACGCTATTTTCATGGGTCGTCTTTCCATCCCACTGTGTAGACCCATCCGGGACGCTCGCGACAGCACCATTTTCAGCGAAGCAGTCACTATTCATCAATCTAAAACTCACACCCGCGCGTTGACGCGCATCGTGCGCGGGCATTAGAATTTCATCCGTGAATGCGTCATCTGTGCCATCTAAATCAGCATCTTCAGATGCAAGCCAATCCACGAGAGAAAGCGTCGACCGCATCGGACGAAACACCACAAACGCGGAACGGATGAGAGGAGTGACCATGGACTGAGCGTACTGCGACCAGCCCATGGCGGGATCAGCCATGCCTTGAACACGTGCGCGTTTGTGACCGTCGCCGTCAATCGTGCCGCTCACATCCGCGCCATCATCCGCTAACTCAAGCAAAGGATTCGACTTGAACTGCACCTTGGACGATGTTAGCACAGCGGCACGGCCACGACGAAGCACCCACGATGCTGTACCGTATCCGCGCGTGTTCCTAGCCCCGTCAGCGCCGCGCGGCAAATGCGACGGTACGCCCGCGGCGTCACACGCGCGCCTTTCTTCCTCGTTCACAACCGCGACGATCACCGCATGCGCCTTGGACTCTCGCGCAGTTTGAATTCTATCATTCACGTCACCTTCTGTTATGATTAACACGCCGTGCTCAAGCGAATCCTTTGAAAGCAACGCGTCCAAGTGAGCGCATGGCGTGGCCTCAACCGCGTCGCCTGCGTCTCGCGTCTTCGCCTCACCCGGTGGCGCGCACGTTCCCCGAGCACGCGAGACGCGCGAAGACGCGCTCGCACTCCACGCATTCGGCACAGATATCTCATCATGCCCGTGCTCGGATGAGCTCGTTGTCGGCGTCGCTACGCGGACGACGTCCTCCGACTCCTCCTTTTCCTCCTTCTCCGCGACGACGACGTTTGCGTTTGCGTGCACGTATGTATCGTGCGTGCGATGACGCGCCTGTGCCGCAGCGTTCGCCATCGTCGCGATATCTCGCCCACGCTGCGCGCTGTCGCTCGCTACGTGTTGAGCTGGGAGTAGTAATCTTCTATACGCGACGCTAGCGACGAGCGCTAGACCGACGAGCCTCAGCGCGCTGCGCGTGATGCTTCGGCGCGGACGCACCGAGCGCGTCACCGCCATTGCGCGTGAGTGATTATTTCGCGCCTAACTATCGACGCGCGATGATGCCACGCCGTCACGAGCGCGGCGCGCTCTGAGGATACTCATTCATTGCAAAGCGAGGTGAAGTCTTCTTTTTACAATTTTCTATATCCGCATCGATATATAGTCTACATCGTCGTCGACCACGACGTTCCACGCGTGTTCATTGCCCCCGGGCGTTCGTCCCCGCTCGCGAACTGCACCGCGCTCAACAATTGCTCGACTTCGGCGTACGCGCTGGAATCGATCACAACCTCGCCGCGAATAATCTGTCTACACGTCGCGAGCTGCGCATCCGGCACGGCAGGATCGTTCAATCCGTAGTAATCTCGTGTGTCATCATCGCGGGTGCTGAAATACGACACTTCGATCCCAGCACCGATGAACACGCCCTTGCTGTACGAGTAGTGGTGCACGCCGACGGCTTTGCGAGCCTCCTTTCCGTTGACATACTTCGGATCCATGCCGATAAACGCCGAGCCATCGACCGAGCGACCGAGCGGCCCGAGACTGACGCTCGCGGTCAACCCGACTTTGACGGAGTGCTCGCTAAAACACGTCTCAACCGCTTCATCCGTGTCCAATATGTACACTTGCGAATCCTCCTTATATCCAACACCAAACATCCCCGTGGCGCCACCACCGCTGAGCGCCACGGGCACGGACCATTCCTCGCTCCCAGGCTTCTTTGCAATCAATACCCCGTGCGTGAACGTGCCGCCGCCAAAGAAACCGACGGTGTACGACGTCAAAAACGCAACGCCCCGGCAATTTTTCAGCGCCTCCGAGCCGATCTCCATGTCCCCGTCGGCGCTCCCAGCGGTGGTGTAGTCCTCGAGCATGGCGATCGCGCGCAGGATCTCGCGTTTCAGTTGCAAGTGTTTGCTCGACATCGCGCGCGGTGGACGTCTCGGTGCGATGCGCGGCGACGATTGACGACGAGTGCGCGTGGATTGCGCGCCAAAGGTGTTGAAAAACATGTCACCCAGCCGTCAATCTTGCGCCATTCGTTGTCGCGTATCGCCCCGCGCGCGCGATGTGCGACGCGCAGGGCGAAGGCATTGGTATTACCAATGCCTCGACGTCACGGAAGCGCGCGAGAGTGGCGGAGGGCGACGCGGCGACGGCGAATGTGCGCGGTTCTCGGTATGGTGCGCTGTGCGCGGCGCTCGATTCGATGTCTCAGCGGTCTTGGCCGGGCTTTTGCGCATGCGTGACGTGGGACATGCCGATCGAGCAAGAGATGGATGCGTGGCTGGGCGCGCGCGATGGCACGTGGGATGTGCAAGTCGACTTCATGAAGGGTCCGTGGATGACGGAGCGCGAGCCGGCGGTTGACTCGGGACGCGTCGTCTTCGATGGCCGGCCCGGGTGCGCCGAGATTCATCGCGCGACTATTGAAGAATTCATCGCACACGATGGCGAAATGACGAGCGGCGAAACTTCGGATTCGTTCATGGTGTACGGCGCGCAAATACCGCTGAGCGAGCTTAGTCGGCACGCGCGCGACGTCATTTCGTCGTGGACGCCGACGGAGCTTCGCGAATATTTCGCGAGCAAAGGCGTGGACGATGCGCAAACGAACATGTGGATAAACCGAAAATATGCGGTTGAAACGAATTGGCACTATGACAATTACGACAACGTCCTCACGGTGTGCACTGGACAAAAGAAGGTACGAATGCGGGCACCGGCGTTTTATACGCGACAAGAGTGGCTCCCGTTCGCTGCTGGTACGGATTTTAGTAATCATTTCCCGGAACTTCATAGCACTGAATTGCATAGCGATGATTTTGAAATCATTTTAGAATACGGAGACAGTGTGTTTATTCCGAGTGGTTGGTATCATCGCGTGGAGAGCGCGCCGAACACGCTCGCGTTTAGTCGATGGTGGGTGAACGACCTCAACATCAACTTGAGCAAATCAATATTCACGCGCGAGACAGAGTGTTCTGATTTCGAAAGTCCATTAGAAGGAGGCATGATTGGGCGATACAACACGTATCATTTTCGTCGCGCATTCGAGTGTGCGCTCGATGGCCTTGTTGAAAGCATGGGCGTTGTGCCCCGGGATTCAGACATTTCGCTGGATCGTATGATGGAAGATGTTAACAAGTCAAAGTCGCAAGGACAGGATTCTGGGCTCAGCAAATTGACGCTCCTTGGTATCGCGTACGCTGATGAAAAGATCAGTCTTGACAAGTATACGATTGAGAAATATGTTGTGTCTCGTGGCCAAAACATCCTCCAGGACATCTGGAACACATCCACCAGTTTAGAGGAGTTTAGAGAAGTTCCGATTAATTTCATCACACTTCTGCAAAAGGCAAGAGTAGCCGCCCACAAACATGGACGTTATCGTTTGGCGCACGTCGTAGATTTCATTTGGCGTGAACTTGAACGCCGCGTTGAAGATGATTCTTCGTGGAGCTGGACACGCTTTTACGACGAGTGCAAAGCATGGAGTAACGAGTGGATATCATACATCGAATCCGAAAAGCGCAGCTCTGAACCGCCACCGTATCCCATAAATTGTGCCAAAGATGTCGTCAACGCGGTGTTGAAAAATCAACGTCTCGCCGTCGCCTACAGAACGACTCTACTCCTAAACCGAACCCTCGACAGTGCATTCACAATCGACATCAAAGTCAAAGATGATTCAGATCTTCCGATCTAGACGCATTGTCATCTGAACTAGAACTGCACTAGTAGCGCTTAGCACTTGTAAAACATTAACGCTCGCGTCGCGCGCTCGGCCAAATACTCTATCCACACCCATCTGCTCTTCACACCACCGCGCGCGCCACCGCCGCCGCCGCCGTCGAGCACGCGCACGAGCGCACGATGTTCACCGTACACGCACCCACGATGCGCACCGCGACGACGGTACGCGCGCGCGCGTCGCCGTCGACGCGCGCGCAACGAGCCCCGTGCGCTCGATCGCGCGCAAGCCTTCGCACGTCCCACGCGGTCGTTCGCACGTCCCGCGCGGTCGTCACGCGCGCTGAGTCCACGGAAGACGCTGGCGCGGAGTCGTCGGCGTCGGCGTCGGCGTCGGCGTCGGCGTCGGCGTCGGCGTTCGATGGGTTCTCGACCGCACCCGTGGCGGAGGACGCCGCGCGCCTCGCGGATATGGTGGCTGAGATTAAAGATTACTTGAAGCTCCTCTACGTCAAGCGCGAAATGTCATTCAACGAAGTGAAGCTCACGATTGGTATTGAAGATCCGCGTTTAGCGGAGAACCGGGCGAGATATGGGATCGAAGACGAGTCTGGGGTGAGCGGTGAGGAGAAAGTGGAAACGTTAGAGATGATTGAACGAGGCGAGACGCCGACGGATATGATGGCTGTGGAGACGGTGTTGCAAGAGTTTAGAAACTGGCCCGGGTTAGATTCTAGCGATCGACCTGGCGAGCGAGTCGACGCCGGTCCGTCGAGATACGAGGAGATTGCGATGAAGGCGGCGGGTATTAACAAGACGCAGAACCCGCGACGCATCGCCGCCAAGGAGGAACAAGAAGAAGAGCGTGAAGGCACCATCTTTGGTTTCTTGCCGTTGTACCTTCTCAACGCGTTCCCGATTTTTATCACGATTGCCGCGCTCGGTATCATGTTCGTCAACTCGTTGCAGTAAACACACACAGATTCTTTTTTTTGTAGCAACAAGCAAGAATGAAACTCCTCGAATTGTTATTTAAAACTAAAATTGCATCCACACGACGACGCCTTTCGATCCGCTAGTGCTAGCTAAACATTTCTAAATGGATTATTGACATTACCTTTGGTGTATTTGTTTGCCTGTCGTGTTTTCTTCATCAACCGTGGACGCGCAAAGGCGATGCCGATGACGAGCCATACGCAGATGGAAAACACCCACATTTTTCTCTTCAACGCTTTGTGGGCGAGCATTTTCTCTCCTGACAGCGCATCGACGACAGGTATGTGCTCTAACCCTTCAACTTGTTCTAATTTACGGTTTGTATCAGGTGAGTCTCGCGAATCTTGTGGCTCCCGCGACAGCGTCGCCGGTCGTCTGCCGCATCGTTCGTTCGTGTACGCCTCCACGCTATCGTTGATTGACGACACCGTGAAGCGCATGATGTCAATAGATACGTGTTTGAAGCGCTCAGTACTCGTCGCACCGCTGGGCAAAGGTTTCGGTGCATCGATGACGGGAAACGGTTTCGACGTCGATTCGCACGACATCCTCTCCTCTCTGCCGCTTTCGTAGTGTTTGTCCCAGTCGTAATTTTCGTACGCGAGCTTGAGGCCGTAATGCACGATGAAGGGATCTGCGCTCGCCTCATCCCACGGTACCATTCCGGCATACAACTGCGTGCTTCGCATAATGTTAAACGACAGTCCAGATACCGCCGCGCCGAATACAAATCCATACATCTCTGATATCCACGGCCTGGGCGACTCGGCGGAGACGTAAACGTCCCCGGTGCCTCGGTACGGATACCAAACCCGTGAATCTGTCCTCACGCGTTTCGTGTAGTCAAACCACAACGGTGTGAGTTTCATAAAATCCGTGGCATCGAAAATCTCCCACCCCCCAACCTTGGCTAAACGCTCGAGCGTCGCTTCATCGTCGATGAAAAATTTCGCCATGCCGTTGTTCACCCCAGCTAAATAACCATACTCCCCCGCCGCAGCCACGCCCTTACGCGCGGGAATCTCGCGCACCGTCAGTGGCTTTCTAAGCAACATATCTGCATCGAGTTTCACCACCCACGCTTTATCCGTGCCGCGTTCTCGCGCGAAACAATCCATGCCCGCAGGCAAGTTGTACGCCGTGTAAAAGTCGTTCGCATCGATGCGCGAGAAATCTCCGCACACCACGGTATCCGGGACGACATCCATGTGCTCATACGTCGCCAAACTATCGTCATCGCACGTCAGCACGCGCGTAATGCGTCCAGGAGCGCCGATGCGGCGCCACGAGTCGTATAACGCGCGCGCTTGCCAAGTCATGTATGGCTTACAATCGGCGCTGAACACGTAGTGGTAGTCATCGATTTCGCGGTATGCCGTCGCCGTCGCCGTCGCCGGTGTCGCCGTCGCCGTCACGGCGGCGAAAACGACGAGCGCGAGCGCGAGCGCGCGACGATGCGGGTGAGAGCGCATCGGCGCTTCGCGAGGCGAGCTCTGCGGATTACGGCGGTCAACTCTGTGGCTGGATCTCATGTACAATATTACTGGCGGCATCTACGAGTGGCTATGCTATTATGGTTCTATTGCGCTCGATTTGGCGGCGCTCGCGCGCGCGAGATCGTCGAGGCGACGTTTTTCAGCCTCGCGCGCGGCGTCGGTGGCTTGAAGCGCGTCCCGCAGAGCTTCAATAGTTTTCGACGCCTCACTCAACATCGCGTTGGCTTCTTCTCTGGCGCGTTCGGCCACACGTTTTTCTGCGGTTAAGCGCTCTATGCGTTCCTGCGACTCAGAGTCGTTCAGACGATCGATAAAACGGCTGCTCGTTCTCGGCGTTCTCGGCGCCTCGTCGTGTGGCTCATCCACGTCAAAAAACCCCAACGCCACACGCTTTACGACGCGTAAGCGCGCCGCCACCCTCCGCGCGCGCCGCGAATGCCCTCTCGTTGCGGCGTACGCGCAAAACATCCCAGCGCCCGCCAACGTCACGACCGCTAACGCGACTCGAAGCGCCGCCGAAAGCGCCTCCGCCGCGAGCTTCACCGCGCTCGGCAGCACGAACAACCACGCCGCACCGACGTACACCGCACTCGACGCTAACAACACATTCTTCATCCCCGGGTACTCGCGCGACACCGCAATCGTCCACGCGCGAAACGTTTCATCCAACGCGCGCGCGACAGTTGACACATCCAACGCGCCCCCGCCGTACGCCCCTCCACCGCCACCGTACTGCGCGTTATGACTATGCCTCGGCGACGACCGCGCTAAACGCCTACGTCTCGACGGCGACTCGATCCCGAGCGGCGACCGCGACGACGACGCCGCTCTCGCCGAGCGCTCGACGTCATCCGTCTCGATGCCATCCGTCGTCGCGTCCAACACATCCGTCGACGACTCCCCACCACGCGTGCCTCCGCCCTCAGACATCGTCGTCACCGGCGTCGTCGTCGTCATCGCTCTCGCGGTGTCATCCGACGCCGGACACGTGCGGTGCCTATAAAACGCGCTCCCTCGCTTCTTAAATCGCGGCATCCCGACGCACGACACCCCGCACAGCTCACACGACTTTTCCCCAGCGCCGATGCTCGCCTTGACGCGTTCAACGTCGGACATCGCGCGCGTGGCGCGTGATGAATGCTTTTCTATGCGTGCGCGCGCGAGAGAGAGCGTGCGACGCGATGCGGCGCGCGCGCGGCGGCGCGTACTGTCGTGCTCGAGTCGATGCGCCGATGCCAACACTAAAACGCGCCAACACCGACGTCGCGCCATTCCGCCGCGTCCGTCGATCGACGGCGTCGCGCTCGAGCGCGCGAGCGGACGAGCGCACGCGCGAGTTTGAGTTCGCGAGCCATGCACGCCGAACGCGCGCCGCTCCTCGCGCGCGACGCCGAGCTCGGCGCGACGCCGTCGTCGTCATCCATGACGATGGTGTTGGACGACGTTGAACGCGCCACCACGTGCCGCGCGACGACGTCGTCGTCGCGCGCGGGCGCGTACGCGCGCGTGGTCGTCATCGCCACGTGTCTCGCCCTGGTCGTCGCCGCCTGCGTCGCGAGCGCACCGCACGGCGTCGCGTTCGCGTCCCTGGGATCGTCGAGAAAATCGTCAAAGATCGACGAAGGCTCGACGAAACGCTGCACCAACGCCGCCGCGGACAACGCCGCGGGGACGTTTCAGATTGAAACTGAAGAGTGCTCGGACTCGGCGTCGGCGGTGCCTGGGTGTTTGGGTTCGCACTCGTCGTGTCGGTTTTGTCAGACGCACATGGCGGCGAACCGCAACAACGACTGGCCGCTGTGCCCGTCCAAGGTGTGCGACGAAAACGGCGTGTTTGGATGTAAAAGCAATGGTAAGTTGTCCAAGCGCGACATTGCGTGGCGCGTGATGCGTGAGCACGTGTTAGCACATAATCGTATGGTGGATGGAGTGAAGATTGGGAAGTGTTTGGGCACGTCGCAGGATCGAGCGCTCGGGAGGTTTGTGTATCACGACGCCGAGTGCGAAAAGCAAGGGTTGCCAGGGTGCACGGGCGCGGGGTCTTCGTGTCGGTTTTGTAACGTGAAGAATGCGAAAAAGGCGACGAAAGATTGGCCAGTGTGCCCGGATGTAGTGTGCGAGAATTATGACGTGAAGAAGAAGAATTGTGACACGTTGAAGAGGTATGCCGTGCCGGATGAGACGCCGCCCAAAGATTGGGACGAACATTCGTTGCCAAAGGAGTTGGACGTGGACGAAGCGGATGTGGGGCTGGATGATTTTGATGAGGATGACGAGGTGACTGTGACGCATCATCATTCTCATCATCATCATCATTCGCATGACGACGACGACGACGACGAGGATGAGGACGCGTACGACGACGACGACGACGACGACGACGACGACGACGAGTCGCGACACCACAAACATAAGCACTCGTCGATTCGTCTTGGTAAGGAAGACGAAGGCGACGACGACGACAGTGAACGCAAAACATCCGAAGAAAAATCAAACTCTGAAGATGACGCCGACGAGGATTTTGAAAGTGAAATCAAAAAAGCCTCCGAAGTCATCGAACGCAGTCGTCATCACGAAAAATCCGTGCTTTCGACGAAGGAGGCGCAAGAGTTAGACTCTTTGGTGTTCAGTTCGTTCGACGAGGCATCTCGGTAAAGTATTTACTATCTAGCCACTCGACTGCATCGCTTTGCAATATTTTACAACACTATAGCTATTACTTCAACACCACACCATTTCACGCGGCACGTCTTCTGTTACAACAGCTCGTCGCGAAGGTCGTCTTCGTCGCTCGAGCCGCCGTTTGCAAGCAAAGGCACCGTTCGCCTCGTCCTGAACGCAAACACGGCACTTTGCGCTAAAATTGCGCAATCAAGCGCAACTGTACCGAACGACCCCCCGAGCCAAGGCAAACTACGAATCAACGAAGCTTTCGTGTCACTCGAGCACAAAATCGAAAATCCATAGGACACGTTTGCGGAAATCGCGAGCGCAAACATGCTCAAGCTCAAGCCTTCCACCGATCGCCGGCGCTTATTTTTAGCGATTTGCGCCAAGCGGCCGCCGAGGTAGAACATCATAGCTAAATACCCCACGCCCCGACCAAAGTTTTGCATCCATTGTGGATTTCCATTGTACGCGCAATCGTTCGGGGACGCTCCATCGCGCTCCGCGAACGTCCCGTGCCCCGTCGACGCCGCCGCACCACGCGACGTCGCCGCGAGCACCGCTCCAGCCGCCGCGGTCGCGGCGAACCCAGCAATGATACCCAACGCACCACGATCACTTCCTGACGATTTGCGCCGTCGTCGACGCGGCCCGCCTTCGTCGCTCTCCGACTCGTCGTCACTCGCGTTCGAGGCGTCGTCTCCCGACGTCCCTTCGTAATACACGTATTGCGCCAATAACGCCACATCGCTGCACACAAAGTATACCGCGGTATACGTCTGCGTCGGCGCTTGATCACCGGTGGCGATGCACCCGATGAGGTTGAACGCGTCGCCCGCGAGCCATTGGATTAAAAACCAAGGCGAGAGCCCGCGTGCGCGCTTGACTCTAAAGTTGTGCAATAGTTGCGGCCACTGGGCGGCGATCCAACACGCGATGGTGAGTAAGGCGAGGTAGAACCCAGTGAGTTCGATGGACGTGCTGACGCATTCTCGGAAGACGTCACGGATCCATGGAAGGGCGTCTGGCGACGCGCACGAGCACGCCGGCATTAACGAGGCGCGCAGTGAGGACGTGACGTGGAATGGAAGTGCATGGTTTGTGCAATTGCGAAAATAGAAGGGCGACTAGAAGATAAATAAATAATCGTCTCTACAACGACAAATTCTTTAGCGCGACTTTGGCGCGAAGAGTTTGAAGCTGATCATCGAGCACCGAAACGCCGAGGCGCAAGCGGTCCATCAATCCGTGGTCGGTGCTCATGGCCACCGCTCGACACGCGATGAGCTTTTGTAAATCCGAAGGTGTCGATGCCGGAGCGATTTGAAGGACGGCAAATGATAGTCGCTCGGCGCGCGTGAGTGATGAGTGCGCGAAATCATCCGGCCGCTCGATCCACTTGGCATCCGCCATGGATATTTTCTCTTCGATGCGCTCGACGGTGACCGAGGGCGCGTCGACCCATTCCATGGCCAAACGCAAATTACCAACCTCTTTATGCGTCCAAAGCCCATCGTCGTCGTCGTCGTCGTCATCATCATCATCTCCATCAGTGCTTGCACCTACATTCGCGACATCTTTCTTGTCGCCCAAAAGCTTGTCGCTCAATAACAACACGTCGTTCACCGCCGACTCGATGTAATCCGTCACCTCTTTGACCTGCGCCAACTCGTCGTCGCTGGGATTATACGTCCCTACATCTCCCATTTGCGGTATGTGCGTAAACAACCCCGCAATATATGGCTCCCGAGTCGTAATATCCTCAAGTTTCACCCGCGCTTCGCCCACAACCTCCACGCGCGCGCCCACCTCCGCCCTATGCACGGCTTCGATGCGCGCCAACGTCGCCGACGCGTTCACCCTCAACCCTTCCTCATCCCCGTTATCGCTCGGTAAAAACGTCAACTGCGCAATCAACCCACCAGTGTCGGACATGGCCTTTTCTAATAACGCCAAAAATCTCGCTTCGTACAAGTGCAACGTGAGCTTACTCCCCGGCAACAGCGTCTCGCGTTGGGGAAACAGCAACGCCGGGACTTCAACCTTGACAAACTCCTTGGCCAACGCGGCGTCGTAATCCAAATACCCACCCCCTCGCACGCGCGTCGTAGCGCGACGACCATGACGCATCGCTACGCGCGTCGTCGTCGACGCCGCGCACGCGCCCGCGCCGCCCGCGCGCCGCGCCGCCCACGCCGCGCCCCCCATCGCGCCCCCCATCGCCGCACGCGGCGACGTCGACGTCGGTGTCGTCGACCGCGGCGCCGCGCGGGCGGTCGACGGCGACGCGCACGGCGTCATCATCGATCGTCCACGACGCGCGCGACGACGGCGGCGGCGACGGCGACGACGAATGGCGCACGTGAGCACCGACGCGAACGCGCCAAAAGCGCCAAAAGTCAAAACGTCACCCTCGACGCGCTTGCGACGGCGCGCGCGCCCGCGCCCGCGACGCGCGACGACAGCGCGCACGGATGCGCGAAAATAACGGCGCACGCGCGCGCGTCTCCACGCGCGTCTCCACGCGCCGCCGTCGCGCGCGTCGGCGTGGGACGCACGGACGACCGCGGTCGGTCGGTCGGTTGGATGTTCAAAAAAAAAAGTCCAGTCACCCGACCGCGAGCGACCGCGAATGGACGCGAACGCGCGCGCGAAACCATGCGCGCGATCGGGGAGGTGACGAAAAAAATCTCGACGCGCGTCGTGGGCGACGACGGACGTCGGCGTCGGGGTGGTGGAATTTCGAACGTTGGATCCGATGGGCACCGTCTGGTGGACTGGTGCTCGAGAGCGCGGGAGACGACGACGACGACGACGACGACGACGACGACACACGTCGACGCGCATACGTACACGTACGACTCTACGCACGTGGGCATATACACGACGCACGACGCACGACGACGACGACGACGACGACGACGACGCACGACGCGCGACGGGGGGATTCTCGAGCGGGTGGTTTGAAATTTAAAAGACGCGAGTAGAGACGACGACGATGAGTGCGATTAACGTCACGCAAGTGCAAGTATTGGTACGTCGTGACGTGCGGTGGTGTTTTACGCGTCGTGTGTCGCGCGAGATGGCGATCGCGGTGACGCCGGGCGGCGCGCGCGCGTGGATTCGTGTGGGTTCGCGTCACCCTCGGGACGCGCGCGAGTCCGAGACGGGCGCGACGTCTCGTTCGATTTCGTGTCGCGCGTGTGACTGACCGACGCGACGCGTGTGTTTTGCGACTGTGTGCGCGCAGGATAACCCCCAATTCTTCGCCAACCCTTTACAGTTTGAGATTCAGTACGAGTGTTTGTACGATCTCCAGCACGGTACGACAGCTGCGAAAATTTAAACGCGCGCCCAGAGCGACGAGACTGACCGCGGGATGTTGTTCTTTGTCACGCACAGATTTGGAGTGGAAGTTGACGTACGTTGGAAGTGCGGAGGATGATAAATGCGATCAAGTGCTGGACACGGTCTTGGTCGGTCCGGTCGTGCGCGGGGCGTATAAGTTTGTGTTTCAAGCGAACCCGCCAGACGTGAGCAAGATCCCGCAAGAGGACATCTTGGGCGTGACTGTTTTACTTGTGACGTGCTCGTATAACAACCAAGAGTTCATTCGAGTAGGGTATTACGTAAACAATGAGTACGCCGACGAGGAGTTGCGTGAAGATCCGCCGGCGCAACCGCGGATTGATAGAGTCATGCGTAACATCTTGGCGGAGAAGCCGCGCGTGACGCGTTTCCCGTGCGAGTTTGATTCTCAAGCGATTGCGGGCATGGAGAGCCAAGGTGCGATGGATGATATGATGATGGGTGACGAAAACGCTCCGGTCGCGACGGCTATGCCCGGGGTGGATTTCTCTAAAGAGCAAGCTGGGTTCTTCCAGAGCACGCAAGCTCAAACGGGGATGTGGTAGGCGCCGTTGTTTGTCGACGTATGACTTTGTAGAACCAAATTTAGCAATGCCAATGAAAAAATTTAAAACGTACACGTAAATGGAACATGTTCGCCGTTTCGCTAAGAATAATTTCTAATGTACCCGTCACGCTCTATTGCGGACGAAAATAGGAAGCTTGCCGAGCGGAGCGGAGAAATCTTCAATCCAGCGTCCACCTTGGTACACGACGTCTGGATCTGTGATATCCCGCCATTCGCCTGCTGTTAAATACACCGCTCGATGACTAGCTCCTTGGCAGACCACTGGAGCGACGATGACGTCCTCCCCAATCGCAAATTGGTCTGCAATCATAAATGTTTCGCTATCTTCCGGATCCAACCACCACAGCGGGCGGCAAATCGGCTCAAGCGAAAGCGCAGCTTGCTCGGAAAAATGAATTAAAGAATCGACAAATTGATCGCGCATTTTGAGTGCCGCCGCGGTCATCTCTTTTGCCATAACACCTGACGTCCACGGCGTGAGTGAAAACTGCATCGCGGGCATGAGCGCGTTTGCCTGCGCCCACCTCACCATGAGTTCTCCGTCGGGGTGCTTGCCAAAATAGGCGTTGCCTCCGATGATATCCGGTAAACAAAACGGATAGCCCATAACACCAGACGTGAGAAGCGTTGGAATCAGAGACCCAAGGCCGTTCTCGATGCCCCACTCGGAAAAACGGTCGCCCATGCGTACGAGCGAGGCGTTACCCGTGCTGTTATGCCCACTTCTAACTTCAGCAAGTTCGAATTGCGACGCCACGTTGTTCACCCACGCTCGCGTGTACTCTGCGGGATGTCCCAACGGCATATGCGTTACGAATCTTCGAGGCAAGAAGCACGGTTCGCCAGCGTCAAACTTAAATCCGTCGATACCATGGCGCTCTTGTAGACTGCGCAAGTTGTCGCAAAACCACTTTACCGCCTCTGGATTTGTGACGTCCAAAGCCACCACTGGCGGCGATTGCCACCACTTGAAGAATCCCGTTCGAGCGTTTGAATCCACAAAGTACCCTTTATCTTTGCCGTCGCGATAGGCGTTGGTATCTTCAGCGATGAATGGCATTACCCAAAGCGTGACTTTGAATCCCATCTCGTGCAACTTGTCAACCATGGCGGTTGGATTTGGAAACTTTTTCAAATCAAACTCAAGGTCGCCGTAATTCGACTGCCATTTATCGTCAATCTCAATCACGCTCCCAACCATGCCGTTGTCTTGAATTTCCTGTGCAAAATCTAACACTTTACGTTGCGAAACATTGGTTTTCATCTTTGCCCACGTCGTCCAAATCGGCGCCCGAAACACCTCCTTGGGCGGCGCCGACGACGGTTTTGGAAGCGTGCGCAGCACATTCATCGTCGCCACCTTGACGTTGGCGTTCGCACACAACGCAACACGCATATGTCGACGAGTGGCGTTGATATGTTTCGGCGACACCCACCCCACGAGCGGATGATTCATGCTAAAAGGCCCGTACCCTTTGCGAAACGAATTCCGCGCTTGCAGGCGCAGCAACCCGTCGCCTTCGCGCTCTCTCGCATGAAACGGCAAAATTTGTCTCGTTGCATTTTGAATGCCGACACCGAATGTTCGTTTACTCATAAACCCATCAAACCATGTCGCCTTCGGTGCGTTCAAACCGACGTGAAAGTATGGAGTATCCGGGTCGGCGACGACGGCGACGCCTTTGCTCGTCACCCAATGCGTGCTCACGAGGGTGTTGAGTCCATTAGGGCCATTATCGAACGGCATTTGCGGACCAATTTCCCAGCATCCGTTCTCCAACGGCCAATGTGACCGCATTTGATGCGCACCACCGAACCAGTTCCCCGATGGTGCCAATTCCACCACAATTTCCGCCGTCGTGTGCCCGTATTGCCAGTCATCCATTGAAAAGTCGAGCGCAAAGCCGTCGTCCAAATCCGCAAACGCCTCACCCTTTTTCAACGAGCGTGTCGCGCGCACGACGAGCGTCACCCGCGAACCCCACGACACGACCACCTCATCATCCCCACGCGCGCTCACCACGCCAGAATTCGCATCGATATCCAAAGGAAGCGCGCACCTCGCGGCGCCCACGAGCGCGCCCGCCCGTCTCAACTCCACACGCCCATCGTTCCGCACGCGCAGCATCGCCTCACCACATCTCAAAATCGTCCACTCCCGCCGGACACCGCTCACATCCAGCGTTAAATCTCTCAACACGCGCCCGAGCGGGCCGATGACATCGACGCTCACGCTCTGCGTCCGACTCGCCTCGCCTCTCGCGCCTCGCGCGGGCTCAAACGACGCCTTGTGCGCCATCACGCGCGCGCCTCGACGCCCACCTCGCGTGCACGCGCGACGACGATCACAAAGCTCCACCTGACACCACCGCGCGCCCGCCACGGGCGCTCGCCACGTCGCCATCGCGTACATGCGCACGCCGCCGGCGCGCAAACCCACCGAAAAGGCGCGACCCGAATTCGCGCACAATGCCGCGCTTCGACGCGCGACGCGACCGCACGAACGCGCGAACCTCGAACTGGGACTACCTGTTGCACCCGCCGACTGCGTCGTGCGCGCGCGAAATCGTCGTGCGCGCGGCGATAAATGCCGAACGCGGCGCCACGTCAGCAGAATCTTGTCTCGGCGAAAAAGCTCGGCTGAAAATCGTTGGGAAAGTTGACCAATGAATACTCAGGGGGGGGGACTCGAGTGGGTCCGGGGTGGCGGTTCACGAACGGTCGATTGGTTTTTTAACGAATGCGAATGGAATCTTTGTGGATGGCGCTTTTTGTGCTGGAACGCGCGGAGCGCGCGTATATATATAACGTTACATGGCGCGGAGGTGCGTAGATACGCGAGGTGTGGGCGCACACGGGGTATTTACGGCCATGTGGCGATGATGGCGGCGCGCTTGGCGTCGTAATCGATCATGTGCTTGGCGTAGTCGTCGTAGTTCCACGTCGGGTCGACGTTGCCGCCCATGTCGGCGTCGACGGCGTCGACGCGGAAAATAGCCGCCATGAGCGCGGCAGCCTTTTCTTTCTTCTTCGGGTTGACGAAGACAATCTTGGTGTACGTCTTTGGGTCGATGAATGGAGAGATGATCGACCAGAAGATGCGGAAGATGGTCGGCGGGTTGAAGCACACCGCGACGCCGAGACGTTCGGGGTAGTGGTTTTGTAGAATGCTGAGCGTCTCCCGCGCGGTAGCCATGGGAACTGCGACTTTACGAGTCCATTTCGTAAAGTCAATTAATATGACGATCTGCTCGGGCGCTAAATCTGCCGAGCTTCCGCGAGCTTCGCGTTCTTTTCGAGATTTCCATAGTATGTTTTCGAGCATATACACCAAGAATTTGATGTTCTCGGTGTGATTGAACGTATTTTCGCGATCAGGGCGCATGACAAGCACGCGACGATCGCGTTTGCACCGCCCGCTTCTATACTGCTTGCCCGTCTTGGCCTCGTTCGCGATATCATTCCACGTTATCGATTCGGGTTTCATCGTCGCTCGCCACTTGAGCGTCTCGACGAGCATTTTCAACGCCTTGTCGATCTTCCACTTGCGCGCGCGAAGATACCTACACAAGCACGAGTCATCGACGAAAGCGCGGAGCTCTGGCGTTGACAATAACGCCGGATCATCCTTGGCGCATTGTTCGAGCTTCAAACGCAACGCGTTCATCGCATCACCTTCCTCCTTGGTGAGCAAAATTTCTCGGCCGCTCTTTGAACGCTCGACGCGCGCCGGCGCTTGGTTGGGTACCAGCTTCATCACATCCTTCTTGCTGATCTTTTGCCTTCTCTTCGCAGAACCAAAAATTTCATCCATCAAATCCTTCTTGTCGCGATTGTTCAACCAGCGAATGACGGCGAAGAAAAAATGCACCATAAACAGCACGACGAACGGCGCCACCGCGACGAATGCGCACAGCGCGTCGTCATCCATCGCGAATGCCTTGTACTTGGAGTTCCGCGAGATCCAACCCGGGAGATTTTTACGAAACTGTTTAATCTCATCACGCTTGAGCAACGTCTTTTTGAACAACGCGTAGCCGGCGGTGAGTTCTTTGCGCACGGCGAGCGTGCGCTTATCGTTGGCGATCGTTGTCGCGAGTGCGCGAACGTGTGCGTTCGCGCGCGCCAGCGCGCCCGCCGGTGCGGGCGGTGGTTTGCGCAGTATGCCCATGGTTACCCGCGCGCTCGCGAGAGGAGCGCGATATTCGCGGCGTGCGAATGCGCTCGCGGCGGGCAATGAGGAATGCAGCTTGGATTTACTAAAAGATGTAGCTCGAGCGCACGTTTCCGCAGTGCGCGCCGCATCGCGACGCGCGCGCGAACAATGTCGAACGACGAGGGGGTTGAAATCATCGTGCCTTCGCCGACCGTTGCGGCGTTGGAGCGATGCAAGACGTCGGCGTGGATGCAAGCGTTCAAAGCGCTCGCGTTTCGTAGCATCGAAGTGGCGGTGCCCGAAGAGTTTATTCGGTACGCCCTCGCGGATGGCGTTGTGGCGACGGAGAGTAATCGCGCGATGCCACAGCGAGAGGAAGTCGATGCCTTCGACGCGGCGGAGGATTTAGAAAAGTTTACGCTCGGTGTTGGCGATGAGGATGAGGAGGCTGAAGCGACGGCTGCGTCGTTTCCGGCGTTTGAGCGAGACGTGAGCGCGGCGATTGAGGCACTAGGGGGAGAGTGTGCGCCGAAATTCACGTGGAGTGCGCCAAAAGATGCAGTTTGGGTGAGCGCTGGGAACACGATGAAGTGTCGAAATGTTGATGAGGTGATATTGTTGCTCAAGGCGAGCGATTCTGTGGCGCATGACTTGACGGACGCGTATGGGGCGTGTTGCGATTACGAAGAGAATGCGATCGCGAACGAGAGTGAAGAAGAGCGGGCGATACGCGAGAATCCAAGTCCTGTGCTCACGCTTCGAGAGTGGTTCGATTTGAATCCCAGCATGGAGTTTCGCTGTTTTGTGCGCAAAGGCCTGTTTATCGCGATTTCACAGCGACACGTGAACGACTTTTTCGAATTTTTGGTCGAAGAAGCCGTGAGAAAATCAATTGAATTCGCGCTGGAGACGTTTTGGCACGCCCACATCGAAAGCTCAGACTGGCACGCGGAGATGCAAGACTATGTATTCGACGTGTACGTGACACCAAAGACAAAAAAAGTGAAATTAGTGGACTTTAACGTTTGGGGTGGCACGACATTGCCTTTATTATTCGACTGGCAAGAACTCGAGGAGCTCGCCACCCGAATTGCTGCAGGTATCGCCGACGTCGATGACGACGAAAGCGATGACGGCGATGATTGTTGTTGCTCGATCGATGGCATCGAATTCCGAATCGTCAATCAGCAGGAGCACATTCGTCCTGGCTTGCAACTTGGCGTCCCGTTCGACTTGTACGACACCACCCCAGGGGGTGCGATAGCGGAATTTTTGCAAGAGCAAAAGCGCAAGCAAGATCAGGCATGACTCGTGACCACATAGCATAGAAATAGCGATTTAGCGACGACGGTGAATACAAAAACAAAACATTTACAACTGTCACGGCTTAGCCTCCACAACAACTAAAAGACCTAACAAAGCTCGCTGCACGGATACAACTTTCAATCCCGACTGGCGAAGCAAGCCTTCGACGTCTTGATTCCACACGCACCCTTTGCTCATGGACTTGACTGGCTTGGAAGTCAAATCTTGATACGCGCCGAGCGGTCCGACGTCGCTCTTACTGTGCTCAATCAATACCGCTCGCCCACTAGGACGAAGTACTCGCCTGACTTCGCGCAATGCCGCAACGGGATTCTCAATCACACACAATGAGAACGTATCTACGACGACGTCGAACGAGGCGTCCTCGAACGGCAACGCCGTCGCGTCCGCTTCGATGAACCGCGAACTCTCGCGCTGGAAATTCAACTCATCCGCCCTCACCTTGGCTTGCGCCAACATCCCAGGTGATAAATCAATAGCCGTAAACGTATTTATTTTCGACATGTCATACGACGCGAGATTCAACCCAGTACCCACCGCGAGCTCGAGCACGTCGCCCGAAGCGCCTCGAAGCGCGTCCCCGCGCATCGCATCCAAACCCAGCGCCTTCGCCGCTGACCCACCGTCGAGATCATCATACGTCGACGCATACCCATCATACGCGCGCTTCACATCCTCCTCCGCGCGCGCCGCGTCCGAACCACGCGCGACGAGCGCCAACGCGGGCGCGCCAGTCAAAAAGTGCACCAGCGCGCGCCGCCGCGCGCACGTCCGCACCGACGCCGCCGACGCCGGCGTCGACGCCGGCGCGCGCGCGCGCGCCGCGCGCATCGCCACACATCGTCCCGTCGCGCTCGCGCTCGTCATCGCGAGTCGCGGCGATCGCGACCGTCGTCGGTGGCGGCGGCGGCAGAGTGCGGATAGCGCCTCATTCGCGCGCGCCGACGACGGTCGAGCGCGCGCGACGACGACGACGACGACGACGACGACGGCGCGCGGTCGACACGACGCCATAATGGTTCGCCGACGCCGCGTCGCGCTCGGCGTCGCGCGCGCGCGCGTCGCGGTGCTCGTCGTCGCGGCGTGCATCGCGGCGCAGGCGCGTGGCGCCGCGGCACACGCGAGCTACATCGACCCCGGGTGCGACGCGAACGTGCACCCGAGCTCGCGAGAAGGCGGTCACCGCGCACCGGACGGGGAGAGCAGTGAGATTTCGTTCGGCGTGTATTGGTGCGACGTGGATGGGAACGACGAGGTGCAAGAGTGGGAGACGCTCAACACGCGCGCGATGCCAGACGCGTGGCGGGTAGGGACGAGTGGAGATGAGTACGCGCCGGGGCGGCGGTTGACGCTCATGGTTGATTTAGGGAATTTAGGACCGAGCGAGGTGCTGCTCACGACGTCGGGCGGGCGGTTGGAGGAGATTGGGAAGTACGAGGATAGAGACACGTCGCGAGGCACCATGGTTACGGCAGATAAGTGTAGCGAAGAGCGGCGAGCGAATCCACGCTTCAGAGCGTCGAAACATTTATTTATTTGGCATTCGCCAACGGATGCCACAGAGGAGGTGTTGGTGCGCGTGACGAGCGCGAACGGCGAAGGCGGGCAGTTTATGACGTCATCCATCACGTTGCGAGGCAACGCGGCGCTGCGGGTGCCTTCAGACACGTCAAACTCCACCGATGTGCCGAAGCATGACAACTCAACGGATGTTCATCATGAAAGTTCGAGCGATGCTGATGATTCGGCGCGCGTTTTCGTCATTCACGGGGTGATGATGTTTATCGCGTTTGGCATGTTTATGCCCGCCGCCGTCGCTTGGTCGCGCTTCGGTCGGCCAGGCGAAGGACAACCGCCATCAGGTACGTGGTTGAAATGGCACATGTGGCTCATGATTGCCGCCACCGCGTTCGTAGCCATCAGCGCGTTTGTGGCGATTGGTGAAATTAACGAGCGAGGAGCGACGCATTTGGACTCGGCGCACACCAAGTGGGGTCTCGCGCTCATGTTCATCGTCGCCGCGCAGCCAATCAACGGGTACTTCCGCCCCGCGAATGCTGCGAGCGCGTCCGAAAAATCCTCAATTCGCACGCAGTGGGAATGGGCGCACAAATCCCTCGGATACTTTGCCGTCGCCGCCGGCGTCCTCACTGTGTGCACCGGCATCGACGCCCTCTCCGAACACGATGAAAGCGTCCCTGTGCGCTACTACACCGGCCTCTTCATCGTCTACATGTTCACCATCATTGGATTCTTCGCCTACACCGAGCATCACAAACGCCAATCACCACATGCTCGATCCTCGCGAGCCGCGTTCGTCGAGCTCAGTCAAATCGACGCCTCGCTCGACGACCCCGCGTAACCACCCAGCACGCGCCTCACCCGCGCGCCCTCGCGCGCCGTCAAACATAATATGCAATACCAACGCATACACCATAGAACCACGCGCCCATGCGTGCTCGACGACCGAGGACGCGGCTGAGCACCACCAACATATCCCAAAACGAATTCCGCCAATCACGACCAGGTTCGCCCCCCTCTAGCGGATCCGAATAAGGGAAACAGTTAGACGGAAAACCTCCTCGCGCACGACGCCGCGCTCACACACACGCGCGTCGCACGCACCGCGTCTACGGTCACGAAAACGTTTAAAAACTTAATCCTTCACCCCATTTTACCCGCGCACGAATGTCATCTCTGACCGTCGCCGCGTCGGCATCCGCGCGCTCGGTGCGCGCGAATGCGCCGCGCTCGGCGCCGCGTCAGCGATCGGCGACGACGATCGCGCGCGATGCGCCGCGCGCGAACGCCGCGTCGGGGTTCTCGGGCGCGCGCGATGTCGAAGGAAATGTCTCTCGCGCGCAGTCGATGTCTGCGGCGCAGTTTAAGGCGTTGGCGTCGATGACGAAGACGACGCGCGCGGATGCGCTCGTGGTGCGCGCATCGGCATCGTCTTCGGCGCCCGTCGTTCGCGCGGGCGCCGAGGGCGGGGCGTTGGCGAACTGGAAGGGCGCCAAGTTGAAGCCGCTCGGGTACTCCGTGCTCGCTGGGTTGTTGATCTGGCTCATCCCGGCGCCCGCTGGCGTGAGCGCCAAGGCGTGGCACTTGCTCGCGGTGTTCGTGGGGACGATCGTGGGGATCATCACGAATCCGCTTCCGCTCGGTGCGACGGCGATGATTGGTTTGGGCGTCGCCATGACGACTGGTCTCTTACCATTCTCTGCAGCGTTTTCGGCGTTCTCGAGTGAGATTCCTTGGTTGATTGCGCTCGCGTTCTTCTTGGCGCGCGGGTTCATCAAGACGGGTCTCGGCAACCGCATCGCGTATAAAATCGTGAGCATGTTTGGCAAGTCTACGCTCGGTTTGACGTATTCTTTGGTGTTCTCCGAAGCGTTGCTCGCACCGGCGATTCCGTCTTTGGCGGCTCGCGCGGGTGGGATTTTCTTGCCCCTTGCCAAGGCGTTGTGCGTCGCGTGCGGCTCCGATCCCGCTAACAAGACGGAGAAGAAGATGGGCGCGTACGTCATGACGACGTTGTTCCAAACGTCTACGATCTCTTCTGGTATGTTCATCACCGCCATGGCGGCGAACCCGTTGTCGGTGAACTTGGCGGCGTCTGTGACTGGTATCACCATCTCGTGGGCGCAATGGGCCATCGGCGCCGCGCTCCCGGGTCTCGTCTGCCTCCTCGCGACGCCGCTCATTTTGTACGTCTTGTACCCGCCGGAAGTGAAGGATTCCCCTGAAGCTCCGCAAAAGGCGCAAGAAGAACTCGCCAAGCTCGGTCCGATGTCTGGTGATGAAAAGATCATGGCTGCCGCGTTGTCTTTGACTGTCGGTCTCTGGGTCTTCGGCTCTAAGTTTGGCATCGGATCCGTCGCCGCTGCGTTGAATGGTTTAACCATTCTCCTCGTCACCGGCGTCATCACCTGGAAGGAATGCCTCGCTGAAGGTCCGGCTTGGGATACCCTCGTGTGGTTCGCCGCGCTCATTGCCATGGCTGGATACTTGAACACCTATGGTTTGATCCCAGCCTTCTCTGCCGGTGTCGTCAAGGTTGTCTCTGGCCTCGGCTTGTCATGGCAACCGGCGTTTGTCGTCGTCACGCTCATCTACTTTTACTCCCACTACTTGTTCGCATCTGGTGCGGCGCACATTGGTGCTATGTACACTGCGTTCTTGTCTGTTCTCGTCGCGTGCGGTGCTCCCCCGCTCGTGTCTGCCTTGGTGCTCGGCATCCTCTCCAACGTCATGGGTTGCACGACGCACTACGGCATCGGCTCTGCCCCGCCGTTCTTTGGCGCGGGTTACGTTCCGCTCGCTACCTGGTGGAAGATTGGATTTGGTATGTCCATCTTCTACATCGCTACCTTCTTGGGTATCGGTTTCCCGTGGTGGAAGGTTCTCGGCTACTGGTAAGCACTCGATAGCCGAGTTGTTTTTTCAATCAACTGAGAAAATAAAAATGTTGCAATCTTCGCTTGAATGAAGCGCGTGTAACGTCGAAAACTTCATGGCGCCATGAAGCACTGCAGTTGTTAGATTCGCGCGCGGCGTTCGATGGAAGACGCTATCTGAATAAGTTTGATATCGTATTTATAATAATACATCATCTAAAATAACGACGGTGGCCTAGCTTACGAGCGAGCATAGAATTCGAGATCGGCAGCCGCTCCCGCTTCGTCGCGATTGTTTATCGTTCGGAAAGCCCCTGTCATACGTTTGCCCTTCTCAATCTCCTCCGCACTCGAGCCTTCGGGAATGACAGCGAACACGCTGTACAAACGGCTCGCATAGACGGTGATTGAAACGTAAATCGTCCCGAAAAAACCGACGAGAACGTAATCGACGTACGTCTGCCCATTTTCGTCACGTTCCGAAACTGTCAAAGAATCCGCCCCGACAATGGCGTCTTGCAAGTTGTAATCACTCAAAGCTAAATCACTCAAAATACCCTCGCGATCTTCCTTGAGGGATTTGTAACCCGCCAACGTCACGCAGTACACTACTTCGCTCTTATTCGCCTTTGATTTCCACCTCGCATCCGTTCCATTCGTGGACTTTTCAACCTTATTCACCGTATCCCGCTCAAAGTTATCCGGCACATCAAAATAATACTTAAACTTGTCAAAATTATTCTCATTCCCACCGTAGCCGCCGTAGGAGGAAGACGATGTCGCTTCGCCGTAGAAACGCATCCACCCCGCCTCGAGTGGTTGTGGGTTAACGATCGTATCCGCGCTCGCGCGCGGCGCCGTCGGCGCCGCGAACGCGCTCAAAACCAGCGCCGTCGACGCGAATAACATTTCACGACGATCTACCGCGGCAGCATGCGTCACCACCGACGTCGGTCTCGCACGAGAACGCGTCATCGATCGCGCCAGCAGCGCCACTCGCGGCGTCACATTCGACGACGTCGACGACTTACCGCCGGCGCGCGCGACGGTGGATGACGGGGGGAATGCGCGGGTAAACATGGTACGTTCGAGCGCGCGTGTGCGGTGCGTCGGACGGTGTGACGACGACGGACAGCGCGTTGTGAGGTCGGCATTGGTGAAGTGCGCTCGTGATGACGAGGACGCCGCGTGCGCGCGCGCGCGGCGCGCGTGGGCGATCGGTCGATGGTGTGTGAAATGGAATTGAATTTGAATCGCGATGATGGTATTGAAAAGATTTCCAAGATTTAATGTATATCCGTCGTATCCCGCACACAACAGTCAGTCATTTGATCAGAGCTATTAAGGCGTCGCTACGCTGGCGCTAAGAAGCATTCAACATGAGCGCGTCGCTTATTGGTTGAGCGACTTGTCGGTGTTGGCGGTACCTTCGGAACCGGCGAGCACGGCACCATCAAGGTAGGCATCGGCAAGTTGGATGCGCTTGATGTTTTCTTGCTCGTTTTCGATAGCCTTACCGTACGCCAAGAGGACTTCGAGGTTCATTTCCGGCAAGTCGAAGACGATTTCTTCACCCTTGCGCGGGTTGATGAGACGCTTGCCGATGGCTTCGTAGCCGACTTCAAGGACGAAATCGCGAACCTTGTCATCGTACACGCGGGCGCGGAGCGCACCGAAGAAATCGATGGATTGACCATCGAAGGTGGAGACGAGGAGCTCGACGTCCTCGCGGGAAACGCCATCAGCCATGAAGATGCCGTGGGCGATGCCGACACGGTCCTCAAACGTCGGGGACCAGTAGAACTTGTCCATACGACCATCACGCACAAGAGGCGCGTAAAGAGTGGAGAAATCGTTACCGGTGGCGATGATCGGCACACGCGGGATTTCGATGATTTCGTATTGGCCCGGGAGCTGAACGTTCGTGGGGTTGTCCGCAATGTTCATGAGCGTCGCGTTAACCATTTGGTTGTTGACGGTGTATTGCGTGGTACCACCCATACGACCGGCACCGGCGTCAAGATCGTTAATGAAGAGGCAAGACATCTTACCCTTCTTAACCATGTCGGACGCCTCACGGTAACGTTGACGCACCAACTTGGCCGGCTCACCGGCGTTACCGGATTCAAGCTCACCAGCGGACATGACGATCGGCGAAATGCCGAGCTTCTTGAAGATCAAGTCAGACTGGAACGTCTTACCTTGACCCTTACCACCCCAGACACCGAGAATGAGCGGCACCTTAATCTTCGGCAAGTTCATGTAGTTCTTGGCGATGTGCACGACGCACTTGTCCATGAAAGACGGAGAAATGTAGAAGTTCTCCGTGGTGATGTTGTCGTGCTTGGAGTAGTTCTTTTGGCCGGCGGACAAGTAATCCGTCGACGACATCACGGCAGACTGCGATTGAAAACAACGCAAACAACACTCGTCAGTACGCAAAAACACGCTTTATAACGCGTTATTATGCACGCATGTTTTACCACGCGCGCACACACGCGCACACACGACATACTAAACACATTTGAGCGCGCGCGCGCGAAAGACACCCCACGCCAAAGTGGATAACGACACGCGAAAACGATGACGTACGTGGGTGCCACCGATGCCCGCGGCGCCTTGGAACTTGGAGTCAACCATACCGCGACCGCGGGTGATATCTTGCTGGTCATCAGAAATATCCATGTCCATACCCTTCCAGCGGGACATTTCAACCTTCGAGCCGTTCGAGACCGAGGACACGCGGGCACCCATGAAGCCAGACTTCGGGGCGATCGCGCGCTTGCTCACGGCGGTGGCCTGATTGCACGAATCGACGACGATGCGAATCAACGGTTAGTACACACATCCCATCACGCGCGCGTAAACGATGTTAAAAAATATCACACATCCATCGCCGTCGCGCGCATCGCGCCTCGCGTCTCGCGATGCACGCTCCGCCTCGCGCGCGCGTGATGCGAATCCCATCGCATCCACGCATCCGCGCCCAAGCCCCCTACGGCGCCAATCCATCCGCGCGATCGGCGCTCGTGTGCGACGTCTCGAACGCGCCGGCGACGACGCGTGCGTGCGCGAACACACGCGATCGGTCGTGTCGCGCGCACCTTGACCCCGCATTGGATGTTCATAACGGTAGACATCGTCGTCGTGTCGTGTCGTGTTCTGCCGCGACGACGCGCGTCGTGCGCGGGCGACGAACGACCCGCGCGACCGCACGTCGCGTATTGGGTGGGTGGAGATAAGACGCGCGAGACGACACTAAAGTCGCGTATTGGAGGTGTGCGTGCGCCCATCACGCGTGTGCGATGGGCAGATGTCAGACGCACACGCACGCACACACGCACACACACACACATATTATGACGCGTACATGGGCCTAGAGACGACAGCACAAAAAGGGGGGTCGGGATGGAGGGGGGGTCGTCCGTCGGTGCGTCCGACCGACCGAATGGACAATTAATTCGCCACGTGGCACCCATGGACACCCACGTACGCGCGGCTAGGCGTCTAAGGTCCAC